>Ga0075426_10002470_pt1 | contig 13240 bp, 12 predicted proteins | sample SoiMethybrSBSTD5_FD_75304 | JGI IMG/M metagenome (GOLD analysis project Ga0075426, IMG submission 75304) | Bulk soil microbial communities from a Populus tree surrounding site in Tennessee, USA - Soil MetaG P. TD hybrid SBSTD5 | ecosystem: Environmental > Terrestrial > Soil > Tree plantation...
GCGCACGGGCTTCTTGTCGGCCGTGAGCCCCACGATGATGCGGGCCAGGCGCTGCTCCAGGTCCTCGAGCCCGGTGGCGAGGGCCATGATCGCCATGATCTCGGAGCCCGGGATGATCACGAACCGCTCCTCGCGCGCGGGACCCGCGTTCAGCCCGCCCAGGCCGACGATGATGTTTCTGAGAGCCCGGTCGTTCATGTCGATCGTGCGGGGCCAGGTGATGCGCCGGGTATCCAGACCGAGCGCGTTCCCGTGATGCAGGTGCGCGTCGAGCATGGCCGAGAGGAGGTTGTGCGCGCTGGAGATGGCGTGGAAGTCGCCCGTGAAATGGAGATTGATGTCCTCCATCGGCACGACCTGCGCGTAGCCGCCTCCCGCCGCCCCACCCTTCACGCCGAACACCGGACCGAGCGACGGCTCGCGGATGCACAGGGCGACCCGCTTGCCGATCTTGCGGAGCGCCTGCGTCACCCCGACGGTGACCGTGGACTTCCCTTCTCCCGCGGGTGTGGGATTGATCCCCGTGACCAGGACCAGGCGGCCGTTCGGCCGGCGCCGCGCGAGTGCCTTGAGCCGCACCTTCGCCTTGTACTTGCCGTAGAGCTCGACCTCGTCATCGACGAGCCCCAGCTCGGTGGCGATGTCGGCGACCGGCCTGAGCTTGGCCGCCTGCGCGATGGCGATGTCGCTGGGCACCTTGGCCGTTGTGGTCACGCCTCCCCTCCCCCTCCCCTCTCCCCTGCTAGAGTGTCGTGGCGATCCGCGCGCCGAACACGCGGGCCGCGTTGTCGCTGGTCTGCCGCTCGATGGTCTCTACGGCTTCGCCGCGCGCCCGCGCCAGGCCCTCCGCGACCGCCCGCACGAACGCGGGCTCGTTGCGCCGGCCTCGATGCGGCACGGGCGCGAGATATGGCGCGTCCGTCTCCACTAACAGGCGGTCAGACGGATAGGCCGTGAGAGAAATCGCGGGACTCCAGTTCTTGAAGGTGATCATTCCGGAGAAGGAAAAGTACGCGCCAATCGCCACCCCCGCTTCCGCGACCTGGGGGCCGGCGCTGAACGAATGCAGCACCACCGTTGCGGTGGTCGACCGGAGCATCGCGGCCATGTCGTCGTCCGCCTCGCGCGCGTGCACCACGACCGGCTTTCCGGTCTCGGCACCCAGCGCCAGCTGGGCCTCGAAGGCGCGGCGTTGCGACTCCCGCGGCGAGTGATCGTAATGGTAGTCGAGCCCGGTTTCGCCGAGCGCCACCACCTCGGGCAGGGCCAGCAGGTCTCTCAGGCGGGCGGCCCGATCCGGCGACCAGTCTCGAGCTTCGTGGGGGTGGAGGCCGGCCGTCGCGGAGAGGCCGGCCTGCGCGCGAGCCAGCGCCACGGCGCGCTCACTCTCGGCCGGCGTTCCGCCGATCACGATGATATGGGTGACGCCCGCCGCGCGAGCGCGCGCGAGCACGGCCTCCCGGTCGACGTCGAACGCTCCATCGCCCAGATGGCAGTGGGCGTCGACCAGCACGTCAAACGGCCGCTTTGGAGCGGGCCCCCCCTCCCCCTCCCCCTCCCCCTCCTGGTGACCCCCCAGCGGGAGACGGCGGGGGCGGCGGCGTGCCAGCCGACTCCGCCCCGCCGTGCCGGTAGGTCCGGGCGCCGCGCGCGTCCTGGCCGGGCCACCGCTTCTCGATGTACATGAGGACCGGCGCCGCGATATAGATGGACGAGAACGTGCCCGTGAAAATCGCGAACGTCATGACGAGCGCGAACGGCCGCAGGACCTCTCCGGCGAGCAGCACGAGCGCGATCGTCGTCGCCATGGTGGTCCCGTGCGTGAGCACGGACCGCGGCAGGGTCTCATTGATCGACAGGTTCAGGATCTCGTACAGGTTCTGGCGCCGGAACTTGCGCAGGTTTTCGCGGACCCGATCGAAGATGATGATCGTGTCGTTCAGCGAGTACCCGACCATAGTGAGGACGGCGCCCACGACCACGAGGCTCACCTCGAGATCGAGATACCGAATGAAGGCGATCGTGGTGAGGATGTCGTGGAACGTCGCCAGCACGGCGGCGAGGCCGAACCGCCACTCGAAGCGAAACGCGAGGTAGACGAGCGTGACGATGAACGAAAAGAAGATCGCGAGGAACGCCTTGCCCTGGAGCTCGCGCCCGACCTTGGGCCCAACGGCCTCGGTGCGTACGATCGTGTACTGACCCGCGCCGAGCCCGTGCGCGAGCGCGGAGTCCACCGCGGCCGCCGTGGCCTGCGTCGTGCCCTCGGCGGTCGTCCCGGTGGCGCCGATCCGCGCCTGCACCTTGTATTCGCTCGGCCCACCGAACTGCTGGATCTCCGCGTCCCGGATGCCCGCCGCGTCGAGCGCGCCCCGGATCCGCTCCGCGCTCACCGGCTGCGCCGTCTGCACCTGAATCAGCGTACCGCCGGTGAACTCGATCGAGTAGTTGAGCCCGCGTATCAGAAACAGGGCGAAGCCGGGAATGATGATCGCGGCCGTCAGCCCGTAGGCCCACCGGCGCCACTTGATGAAATCGTAATCGGCGTTGGCGAAGAGTCGAATCATCTCACACGCTCAGGGTGACCATGTCCGGCCGACGATCGAGCCAGATCATGTAGAAGGTGCGAACGACGAAGATGGCGGTGATCATCGACGCCGCGATGCCGATGATCAGGGTGATGGCGAAGCCCTGCACCGGGCCCGTACCCACCAAATACAGAATGAAAGCAGTCAACGCCGTACTGACGTTCGAGTCGATGATCGCGCTCATGGCGTGCTTGAACCCTTCGTCCACGGCGGTCCGCACCAGCTTGTCGTGTTGCAGCTCCTCGCGGATCCGTTCGAAGATCAGCACGTTTGCGTCGACCGCGATGCCGACGGACAGGACCAGGCCCGCAAGGCCGGGGAGCGTGAGCGTGAAGCCGAATCCCGCGAGGCCCGCGAGCGTGAACACGACATAGAGCCCGAGCGCGGCGACCGCCAGCGCGCCTGAGACACGGTAGTAGCCCACCATGATCAGGATGACCAGCGCCACGCCCACGACGCCCGCGCGGATGCCGTCGCGGATCGAGTCCTGCCCGAGCGAGGGGCCGATGGTCCGCTCCTCGATGATCGTCAGCGGCGCCGGCAAGGCGCCGGCCTTGAGCACCAGGGCCAGGTCCTGCGCTTCCTGCAGGGGCTTTGCCCCGAGCTCGATCTGGCCGCGTTGGCCGATCTGGCTCTTGATCACCGGCGGTTGACCCACGACCCGGCCGTCGAGGATGATCGCCATGTAATCGTTGACGTGCCGCCCGGTCTCACGCTCGAAGATGCGGCCGCCACGGCGCGACAGCGTGAACGTCACCACCGACTGGTTGGTGAGGGGATCGCGCAGCGCTTTGGCGTCCTGCAGCTCCTCGCCCGTGATGATGGGCCGGTCCTCTACGGCGTAAAACGTCCGGTAGCTGCGCCCGGCGCGCGCCAGCACTTCGGTGCCCCATTTCAGCTCGAGCCCGCGAGGAATGAGCCGTTGCACCTCGGGGCGCGCCAGCAGGCTCTCCGCCACCGGCACGTTTTCCTCGGGCACCAGGTATTCGCCCGGCATTTGCCCCTGGAATAGCAGCGATGAGAGCGCCCCCGGCGCGTTGACGTCGCTCGTGTCCTTCGGCGCCGGCTTGCCCTTGGGCGCCTTGGCCCCGGCCTTGGCCTTCGCCGTATCCTTGCCGAACAGCTGCGTCACGCTCGCGGCGGGAGCGCCCTGCCCACCGGCTTTCACGCCGGCCAGGCGCAGCGCTTTATCGATCTCGGGGAGGGCGTCGCGAAACTTGTTCTGCATGTCGGTGATGCGGAACTCGAGAAACGCGGTGCGCTGAATGATGCTCTTGGCGCGCGCCGGATCCTTTTCGCCCGCCAGCTCGACGATCAACCGGCACCGGCCCTGGACCTGCACCACGGGCTCCGTCGTGCCGAACTCGTCGATCCGCGTCCGCACCACGTGCGCGGCCCGCTGGATGGCGTCCGCGCAGTCGGGCACCGGGCCCTTCGACTGGTCGACCTCGAGCGCGAGGTGGATGCCGCCCTGCAGGTCGAGCCCCAGGTTGATCGGCACGCGGCGGACCGTCGTGTCTTTCATACGACCTGTCGACGGGTCGCGCACGCGCTGCGTCACATTCGTGGGGATCAAGGCCCAGATACTCAGCACCAGCAGGATACCGACGGCGAAGAGTCTCGAGCGAATCGTCCCTAGCATCGCGTCCCTACCCGTTGAGGATCGAGCGTGCCGCTACGGCGTCCCGCTCGATCTGGTCCACCAGCGCCTGCCGCGACGGAAATGTCTGCGTATCACGCAACCGGTCCACCCACTCCACCGTGACGGTCGCGCCATACAAGTCGCCGTCATAGTCGAACAGATGAATCTCGAGCCCGCGAGCGTGGACACCGAACGTCGGCCGAGCCCCCTGATTCATCATACCGCCCACACTCCCCTCCGGTAGCTGCACGCGTACTGCATACACCCCGTCCGGGGGGAGGAGCTTCCGGGGATCGGGGGACGTCAGGTTGATCGTCGGCACGCCGATCGTCCGGCCTCGTCCAGCCCCCCGCTCGACCGTACCCCGCAGGCTATAGGGGCGTCCCAGCCCGCCGGCCGCCGAGCGGAGGTCGCCGTGCGCGACCGCGGTCCGGATCAGCGACGAAGAGATCGGCTGGCCGTCGTCCGTCACGGCGGGGACGACCTCGACCGCGAACCCGTCCTCACGCCCGAGCCGCCGCACCAGCTCCACGTCGCCCGAGCGTCCCCGCCCGAACCCGTGGTCGTAGCCCAGGACCAGCTCCTCCATCCCGTACCGCGCGCGCAGCACGTCGCGCACGAAATCTTCGGGGCCGAGACGCGCGAGCTCGGTCGTGAAGGCGATCACCTCGACCCGCTCGATCCCGAGCGCCGCGACCAACGCCCGCTTCTCGTCCGGCAGCGTGAGCAGCCGCGGAGCCGCGGTCGGGTTCACGACCTCGAGCGGGTGCGGATCGAACGTCACCAGCACACTTTGCCGCCCGGCGGCGCGCCCGCGCCGCACGACCTCGCTCAGCACGGCGCGGTGCCCGCGATGGATTCCGTCGAACGTGCCGACCGTGGCGACGGTGCCGCTCACGGCTCCGCCACTACGACGCGCGGCTTGAGCTGCTCGCCCACGCGCTCCGCCACGGCCACGAGCCGCCCCTCCGCGAACAACGCGACCCTTCGCGCTTCCCCCGCCCCCGCCCCCGCCCCCGCCCCCGCCGGCAGCGGCCGCCCGTGAATGACGGTCTCGCGCCCGGCCGGATCGAGGTCGCGACGCGGCAGGTCGCGCACGAGCTCGGCGGGATCCCGCAGGTCCCGAGGCGTCAGGGCCTGTGGCGCCACCGCGTCCGCCAGACGATACGGGCCCACCCGCGTCCGCGTGAGCGCCGCGAGATGCCCGCCACAGCCGAGGGCCTCTCCCACGTCTCGCGCTAGGCTGCGCAGATACGTCCCGCCGCTCACCGTGGCGCGAAAGCCGACGTCGGGCGGCGTGAACCGATCCACGTCGAGCTCGGTCACCTCCACCCGGCGCGGCGCGAGAGACACGGCTTCACCGCGCCGCGCGCGGCGGTACGCCCGCTCCCCACCGATCTTCACGGCCGAGTAGGCCGGCGGGCGCTGCTCGTAGGCCCCGCGGAACCGCGCCAGCACCTCCTCGACACCCGCGCGCCCCACCTCGCGCCAGGCCTCCGAGGTAGCGACCGGCGTCCCGGTGACATCGTCGGTCGTGGTCGTCGTTCCCAGGCGGATCACGCCCTCGTACGCCTTGTCCCAGTCCGCCGCGAACGCCGCCAGCCGCGTGGCCCGCCCGGCGACGACCACGAGCAGCCCGGCCGCGAACGGATCGAGCGTGCCCAAGTGGCCCACCCGCTCCGTGCCGAGGGCGCGGCGGACGGTGTCGACCACGTCGTGCGACGTGGGGCCGTCCGGTCCTCCCGGCTTCGCGACGAGCGCCACGCCGGAGATCAGCCCGAGTCCTCCTTGAGGTCTCGCAGCACGCGATCGATCCGTTGCGCGTGCTCGATGCCGCGGTCGAGCTCGAACCGGACCTCGGGCGCCACGCGCAGCGTGAGCTCCCGGGCGAGCTGCGCACGCAGGAACCGGGCGGCGCTGGCCAGCCCCTCGAGCGACTTCGCTTTTTCTTCCTCGCTGCCCATCACGCTCACCCGCACGCGTGCGTGCGTGAGATCGGGGGAAACCTCGACCCCGGTGACCGTGACGAACCCGATCCGCGGGTCCCGCACGTGCTCCGTCAGAAACGCCGCCACGGTCTGACGAATCGACTCGGCCACGCGCTCGGGACGGTGGTGGCTTGCGCGTCGTACCATATCAGAAGAAGCTCGTGCTCGTGTCCACGATGCGGGCACCGTCGGCGCCCTCGATCAGCCGGTCTGCCTCTCGCAACACGCTCTCCGCGTGCCCGCGGTCTGTCGACACCACGCACACCGTCAGCTCCGCACGCTGCCAGAGGTCGTGATGAGCCGTCTCGGCCGCCGAGACGTTGAACTTGTGGTGCAGGCGGTCCTTGAGGCTCTTCAAGACGCTCCGTTTGTCCTTGAGGGAGTGACAGGCCGCGAGGTGCAGCTCCCACGTCATGACTCCCACGATCACGCGGGCGTCAGCGAGCGGGCGACCTCCTCGATCCGATAGGCCTCGATCAGGTCGCCGACCTTGAGGTCGTTGAAATTCTCGACACCGATCCCGCACTCGAAGCCTTCCCGCACCTCGCGGACGTCCTCCTTGAAGCGCTTGAGGGAGGCGAGGGTGCCGTCGTAGACCTCGACGCCGTCGCGGATCACGCGCACGTGCGCGGTGCGCGGGATGACCCCGGAGCGCACGAAGCTCCCGGCGATCGTGCCGACCTTCGCGATCTTGAAGAGCTGTCGCACTTCGGCTTCGCCCAGGACCACTTCTTTCTTTTCCGGGGCGAGCAGGCCCGCCATGGCGGCCTTCACCTCTTCCACCGCCTCGTAGATGATGCGGTACGTGCGGATCTCCACCTTCTCCCGCTCGGCGGACGCGCGGGCGTTCGAATCGGGCCGGACGTGGAATCCGACGATGATCGCGTTCGATGCCTTGGCCAGCAGGACGTCGGAGTCGGTGATCGCGCCCACGCCCCGATGCACGACCTCGACCTTGACCTCGGGGGTCGACAGCTGGGCGAGCGCGTCGGCGAGCGCCTCCGCGGGCCCGCCCTGATCCGCCTTGATGATGATCTGCAGCGTCGCGACGCCCCCTTCGGCCCGCTCCGCCATGAAGTCCTCGAGGGTCTTCACGCGACCCGAGCGGCGATGCTGCGCTTCCCGCTCGAGGCGCTGGCGCTTCTGCGCGATGTCGCGCGCCGCGGCCGCGTCCGCCATGACCTGGAACGTGTCCCCGGCCTCAGGCACGCCCTCGAAGCCCAGCACCTGCACCGGCGTGGACGGCCCCGCGGCGTCGACCGTCTGGCCGCGCTCGTCGTACATGGCGCGCACGCGTCCGTAGAACTGGCCGCAGATGAAATCGTCGCCTACGTGCAGCGTCCCGTTCTGCACGAGCACGGTGGCGAGCGGGCCCTTGCCCGGGTCGAGCGTCGCCTCGAGCACGGTGCCTTGCGCCTTGCGCGCGGGATTCGCCTTGAGATCGAGCAGCTCGGCCTGCAGCAGGATCTGATCGAGCAGCTCCTGCACGTTCTGTCCGGTCTTGGCGGAAATCGGCGTCGCCAGCGTCGTCCCGCCGAACTCTTCGAGCACCACGCCGTGCGCCAGGAGATCCTGCTTGACCTTCTGTACGTTCGCGGTGGGCAGATCGATCTTGTTGATCGCGACGACGATCGGCACGCCCGCGTTCTTGGCGTGCGAGATCGCCTCGATGGTCTGCGGCATGATCGCGTCGTCGGCCGCCACCACGAGCACCACGATATCGGTGACCTGGGCGCCGCGCGCCCGCATCGCCGTGAACGCCTCGTGGCCGGGCGTATCGAGGAACGTGATCGACCGCCCGTCCTTCAGCTTGACCTGGTAGGCGCCGATGTGCTGCGTGATGCCGCCGGCCTCGCCGGCGACGACGTTGGCCTTGCGGACGTAGTCGAGCAGCGAGGTCTTTCCGTGGTCGACGTGTCCCATGACCGTGACCACCGGCGAGCGCGCCTCGCGTGCCTCATCTTCGTCCTTCGTCGCATCCTCAGGCGCGGCGACGGCGTACTCCTCCTCCCGCACGGCCTGGAACCCGAACGCCGAGGCGATCAGCTCGATCATGTCGAAATCGAGACGCTGGTTGATGGTCACCATCTGTTGGAGCTCCTTGAAGGCGAAGCCCACGATCTCCTTGGCGGGCACCTTCAGGGTACTCGCGAGCTCCGACACCGTAATGAACTCGGTGACCCGCACCAGTGTCTTCTCGCGCTCCTTCTCGTCGCGCCGCTTCTGCTCTTCGACCTCCCGGAAGCTCGGGCCCTCCTCGCGGCGGTGCACGCCTTTGCGGGCGACGGGACCTTTGATCGAGGCGAGCGTGCGCGAGATGTTCTGCGCGACCGCCTCCTGATCCACCAGCGACTTCTTGCCCTTCTTGCGCTTCTTGCCCTTCTCCCGTCGCCGCTCTTCGAGCGGACTCGCGCCCGGCGCGGCAGAGGCGACGGGGCGCGGAGGCGCCGGCACGGCGCCACCGGGCGTCGCGCTGGCCACCGGCTTGGGGCGGACGGGCGTGGGGATCACGGACCGTGGCTGCGGTGGCGCGAACGCCGCCGCGGGCGGCGGCGGGGAGGGGGGGGCAGACGCGGTCGGCGCGCCGAACGCGGCGGCGAGCGGCGGCTGGACGCCCGCCTCCTCCGCGACCGGAAGGTCGCGGAACAACGCGGCCGCCCGCTCTTCGAGCGACGGCTTCTCCTCGGCATCGACGGCCTTGGCCGCCTCCAGCGCTTCGCGTGCCTTGAGCTCGCGCTCCGCCTCAATGGCGGCTTCGGCCTGTGCCTCGGCCTCGACCGCGGCCATCTCGGCCGCGGTCCGGCGCCGCCGCTTCGGACGGGCCTCGGGCGCCACCGGGACAGGCTCCACAGCCTTCACGGCGCGGCGCCGCTTGGGGGGCGCCGGCGCTTCCTTCTGCTTGCGCTTCTCCCGCTCCCAGGCGGCGCGCATCAATGCCACCTGCTCGGTCTTGAGCGGCGAGAGATGACTGCGCACGAAGATGTCCCGCTCCTTGAGCATGCCCAGGAGCTGCTCGGACGAAATCCCAAACTCAGCCGCTAGATCGTGAATCCGCGTCGTCGCCACTCACTCCTCCAAAGACCCGACCAACCCACGGGCCAGCGCGGCATCCGCCACGCCGACCGCCTGCACCGATGACCGCCCCCGCCCCCCCCCCAACTCCGCGCCGAGGCGATCCGCCGCTGGACCGACGAGCACGCGCACGCCCCGCGCCCGCGCCAGCCGCTCCACCTTGTCACGGGTGCGCGGGCTCGCGTCCGCCGCGAGCACCACGCACGCGAGCGCATTTCGCTGCAACCGCGCCCGCACGCCCGCCACGCCGATCACCACGCTTCCCGCCCGAACCCCGAGCCCCAGCAGCCGGACCAACCGGTCCGTCACGCGGCGGGGGGCGCGGGCGCGGGCGCCGGCCCGTCCGTCTTCCCGGCGTCGGGACTCGTCTCCGGCTCCTCCTCGCCACCATCCTCGGTCATCTCGTTCAGGAAGGCCATGAGCTTGTCAGCGATGTCGGGCGTCATCCCCGCGATCTTGTCCACATCCTCGCGCTCGAGGTCGAGGATGTCCTGCAGTGTCTTGTGTCCCGCCTGCTCGAGGACGTCGACCAGCTCGACCGGCAGCCCCTTGAGCTCGCGCAGCGCCACTTTGGTGGCCGCCTCTTCCTCCGCGGGCGGCAGCGGCGCGAACAGCGGCCCTTCGCCGCCGCGCTCCAGCCACTCGCGGCTCGAGTAGAGATCGATCTTCCAGCCTGTGAGCTCGGAGGCGAGCCGGACGTTCTGTCCGTTCCGTCCGATGGCGAGCGACAGCTGGTCCTCGTCCACGATCGCCTGAATGGTCTTGGTGTCGGGATCCGAGAAGACCCGAGCCACGCGCGCCGGCGCGAGGGAGAGCTTCGCGAACCGCTCGGGATCGGGCGACCAGGGCACGATATCGATGCGCTCGCCACCGAGCTCGTTGACGACGGCCTGGACGCGGGAGCCCTTGAGGCCCACGCACGCGCCCACCGGGTCGATCGAATCGTCACGCGAGGACACCGCGATCTTGGTGCGGCTGCCGGCCTCCCGCGCGGTGGCCCGGATCTCCACGATCTGCTGCTGGATCTCCGGCACCTCGAGCTTGAACAGCGCTTTGACGAACAACGGGTCGGCCCGGGAGAGAATGAGCCGCGGACCCTTGGGCGTCTCCTCGATGCGCTTCAACACGGCGCGGATCGTGTCGCCCTGATGGAAGTGCTCGCGGTGATTCTGCTCGCGGTAGGGGATGATCGCCTCGGCCTCCCGGAACTTGGCGAGCATCACGACGATCTTGCCGCGCTCGATCTGTTGAACCTCGCCCGACAGGAGCTCACCCACCTTGTCGGTGAATTCCTCCCGGATGCGGGCCCGCTCGCCTTCGCGCACCCGTTGGATGATGCGCTGCTTCGCGGCCTGGACGGCCGTGCGGCCGAACGCCTCGAACGGCACCTCCTCCTCGAGCACATCGCCCACCTGGAAGTCCGCGTCCTCGAAGCGAGCCTCCTCGAGCGCCACCTGGGAGCCCGGGTCCTCCACCGCCTCGACCACCGTGCGCAGCATCGCGATCCGGATCGTGCCCTTCAGTTCGTCGATCCCGATCTCGGCGCGGACATTGGGGCCGTAGCGCTTCACGAGGGCGGCGTGCAGGCCGTCCTTCAAGAGATCCAGCAATTCCGTGCGCTCCAATTGCTTGGTATTGGTCAGCTCACGGATCGCGGACACCACGTCACTTGTATTCGTCGTCATGGGTTCCTCGTATCACCAATCCACGGCCAAACGCGCGTCGCGAATACCGGTCAACGGCACGGGTCGCGGCGCCGCGCCTTCCGGCTGGAGCACGACCGTCGCCTCGTCGGGCACGGCCACGATGCGGGCCCGCACCCGCCCCAGTCCTGCGACCGTGGCCTTGACCTCTTGCCCCACGAACCGCACCCAGTGGCGATGCCAGCGCAGCGGCCGCTCGAGCCCGGGGCTCGACACCTCGAGGATGTAGCGGTGGCCGAGCGGACCATCCGCATCGAGCCACGCCTCGAGCGCGCGGCTCGCCGTGGCACAATCGTCCACGGTCACCCGCTGCGACGGAGCGTCCCACTCGATGCGCACTTGAACAAGCGGCCGGTGCGACGTGCCGCCGATCTTGAGGTCGGCCAGGTCCAGACCCAACGGCGCCAACCGGGTCCGGAACGACTCGACGAGGCTGTCGGAGAGCATAAAAAAAAGCGCGGGCCGAACTTCGCCCGCTTCACGGCCCGGAATCTAGCCGGCCCTCGACGAGTGTCAAGCGAGCGGTATACCGGCGTAGGCAATCATTCGGCCGTCGCGTCCACCAGACGCGCGATGCGAGAAAAACCGATCGCGGTCATGCGCGGTGCACCAGGGCGAGACGCTCACCTCGGTGATGCCCAACTCTCCCGCCTGTCGGACCAGAATGTCCCGGAGGTCCACGTGGCGGGACGCCCCATTCATGCCGGGCCGCCGGCCCGGGATGAGCTGCTCAATGACTTCAGAACCTACTTCATAGCACGCCCCGCAAATACCAACGCCGCAATGCATTACAATATCTGATGCTCGCGCGAACGCCTCTCGCTTCAAAAGCTCGACACCGCGCTCCAATACGCGCCCCGCGACACCGCGCCAGCCCGCGTGCAAAAGCGCGATCACCTGTTTCTGGGGCGCGACCAAGTAGACGGGAATACAGTCCGCCACGGTGACTGTGAGGAGTAGTCCGCGGACGCCCGTGGCGTGCCCGTCCAGTCCGTCGAGAATCATCCAGCCCCCGGCCGCCCCGGCCGCCCCGCGATGCCATGCGAGCGCGGTGCCGTGCACCTGGTGAGCCAGGACCAGCCCGGGGAACCGCGGGCGGAACGCCGCGCCGACGGCGCGCCACCGGGTCATCACCTGGCCCACGTTCTCCTCGCTCCACAAGCCCAGGGAGAACCCATGCCCTCGGGTCGTGACGCCGGCCACGACGCCGTAGCGGTCGGCCCACTCGGTGAGCTCCATGCGGGGGACGGCGGGGTCGGCGAGGGGGACTTCACGAAGGGCGGCAGGGGCGGCAGAGGCGGCAGGTAGCTCAGTCACGACTCCCCCTTCCGTGCCGCCGTGCCGCCCTTGCCGCCGCCATCGATTCTTTCTATCTGCGCCCCTAGCGCCCGCAGCCGCTCGTCGATCCGCTCGTAGCCGCGCTCGATCTGACCGATGTTGTGGATCACGGAGTCGCCCTGCGCGGCGAGCGCGGCGAGGAGCATGGCCATGCCGGCGCGGATGTCGGGGCTTTCGACCACCCCGCCGTGCAGCGCCGATGGACCGGCGATCACGGCCCGGTGTGGGTCGCAGAGGACGATGCGGGCGCCCATCCCGATGAGCTTGTCCACGAAGAACAGGCGGGACTCGAACAGTTTCTCGAACACCAACAGCAGCCCATCGCACTGGGACGCGGCCACGATGGCGATCGAAATCAGGTCGGCCGGAAACGCGGGCCAGGGTCCGTCCTCGAGCTTCGGGACATGGCCTCCCAGGTCCGGGCGGATGCGCCGCTCCTGACCCGCGTCGACGATCAGGCGGCTGCCGTCGAGCCGGGGGCGGACCCCTAGCCGCTCGAATCCCATCAGAATGGAGCGGAGGTCATCTCCGCGCACACCGTCGATGGTCACCGCTCCGTTCGTCACCGCCGCGAGGCCGATGAACGAGCCGACCTCGATATGATCGGGGCCGATGGTGAACGCCCCGCCCTTGAGCGGAGCGCCGCCCTCCACCACCAGCGTGTTCGAGCCGATCCCCTGCACCGACGCGCCGAGGGCCGCCAGGAACCGCCCCAGGTCCTGCACGTGGGGCTCCGAGGCGGCATTGCGGAGGGTGGTGGTACCGGGAGCCGCTGCGGCGGCCATCAGCGCATTTTCGGTGGCCGTGACGCTCGGCTCGTCCAGAAAAATATCGGCACCGCGGAGGGGCTTGCCTTCGAGCTTGTACGTGGCGCCCACCGTGACCTCGGCGCCGAGCTGCTCGAGCGCA
>Ga0075426_10002472_pt1 | contig 13233 bp, 7 predicted proteins | sample SoiMethybrSBSTD5_FD_75304 | JGI IMG/M metagenome (GOLD analysis project Ga0075426, IMG submission 75304) | Bulk soil microbial communities from a Populus tree surrounding site in Tennessee, USA - Soil MetaG P. TD hybrid SBSTD5 | ecosystem: Environmental > Terrestrial > Soil > Tree plantation...
GGTTCCGGGCGCTCCGACCGCCCTTCGCCCAATGACAACACCTGCGAAGCTGCTCATCGTGAACGCCGACGACTTCGGCATCAGTCGCGGAGTCAACCGCGGGATCGTCGAGGCACATCGGCACGGGATCCTGACGAGCACCAGCCTGATGGTGTATCGGCCGGCGGCGGTGGAAGCGGCCGCTCTGGGCCACGAGTGCCGCGCGCTGAGCGTCGGGCTGCATCTCGAGCTCGATGCCGATACGCGGGAGGACGTGCCCACGGCGCTGCTGCGTCAGCTCGACCGGTTCGGGCACCTCATGGGCGCACCGCCCACGCACCTGGACTCGCACCACGACGTGCACCGCGACCCGCGCCTGCAGCCCCACATCCTGACGTTGGCGCGGAGCCTGGGCGTGCCGCTGCGGGGATACTGCCACGTCCGCCACCTCTCGAAGTTTTATGCGCAGTGGGGCGGTCAGACTCATCTGGAACAAGTCAGCGTCGCAGGACTGCTCAGGCTGTTGGATGCGGAGCTCTGCCCGGGCGTGACCGAGTTGACTTGTCACGTCGGTTACGTGGATGAGGGACTGACTTCGAGCTACACAGTCGAGCGTGAAGCCGAGCTCCGCACGCTGTGCGACTCGGGCGTGCGCCAGGCGCTCGCCGAGCGCGGCATTCGCCTGACGGGGTTTCGGGACCTCGCGGAGCGCGCCGCGTGATCGCCGTGATCTCGGTCTACAAGGTGGCGAACTTCCCGGACGGGGGCGGTCACTTCTGGGTGTACATGCAGTACGCCCAGGGGCTGCGCCGGCTTGGCTGCGACGTGTACTGGCTGGAGCAGTTCCGCCCGCCAGCGGATGCGACGCAGGAACCACAGCTGCTCGCCCCGTTCTTCGAGCGCATGAAACGCTTCGGGCTCGAGGGCAGGGCCCTGCTCTACTCCGCCCCGCGCGGCTCCGCCGAGGGCCCAGCGTCGTTCCGGTTCGTGGGTTGTGAGTGGCCCGAGGTGGAGCGCGTGCTGAAGCGGGCCGACCTGCTCCTGAATTTCCACTACGCCATCGACCCCCGCCTGCTCGCTTGCGCCCGCCGCACGGCGCTGGTGGACATCGACCCGGGGCTGCTGCAGTTCTGGATGAGCACGGGTCAGCTCCACGTGCCGGTGCACGATTGCTACCTCACCACCGGCGAAACGGTGGGCACGCCGTCCGCCCGCTTCGCCGACTGCGGCCTGCAGTGGCACCGCATCCGGCCTCCCGTGTGTCTCGACCTCTGGCCGTTCACCTACGACCCACGCGCCGCGGCCTTCACCACGGTCTCGAGCTGGTCGACCACCGATTGGCTGAAGCTGAAGGAAAACGGCAAGACCGTACTGCGGGAAAATACGAAGCGGGTGGCGTTCCTCGAGTTCGCCGAGCTGCCGCAACGCACGCGTCAGCCGCTCGAGCTGGCCCTCTACACAGATGAGCGCGACGTGGCGGACCTGGCGCGGCTCGAACAGAACGGCTGGCGGGTGCGCCATTCGACCGACGTGGCCGGCAGCCCCGACGCCTACCGCTCCTACATCCAGCGATCGCGCGGCGAATTGAGCTGCGCTAAGCCGTCCTGCATGGCTTTCCAGAACGCGTGGGTGAGCGACCGCACCGTGTGCTACCTGGCCAGCGGCAAGCCGGTCGTGGTACAGGACACCGGTCCGAGCTCCTACCTCGTCAACGGCGAGGGCATGTTCCGCTTTTCCTCGATCGACGAGGCCGCTCGTGCCTTGGACGCGATCAATAGCGACTACGGGCGTCACTGCCACGCGGCCCGTGATCTCGCAGAGACACACTTCGACTCGAGGCGCGTCCTGGAGGACGTGCTGAACACGACGCTGCTGGTGAAGGAGATGGCACCGTGATCCCGATCATGCCGCTCTTGCTCTTACAATCAGGGTCCGCCGACCCAGCCCGCGTCGCGGACGTCCCGGCGGCCGTCACGGCCACGCGAGTTGCGCCTGCCGCCAGACCCCTGCTCGACGGACGGCTCGACGACCCCGCTTGGAACCTGGCTACCCCGATCGAAGGACTGATGCAGCGAGACCCGCAGGAGGGCGCGCCCGCCACGGAGCAGGTGGACGTGCGGATCCTGTACGACGCCGAAGCCCTGTACGTCGGCGCCCGCCTCTTCGATTCCTCGCCTCAGGCCATCATCCGCCGGCTGGGACGCCGTGACGCGAACACGCATAGCGACGAGTTTCGTGTGCTCCTGGACAGCTACCACGACCGTCGCACCGCGTTCGAGTTTATCGTCAATGCCGCCGGCGTGAAGCGGGACGTCCTCCTGGGAAACGACGGGGGCTATTCGGACGACTCCTGGGACGCCGTGTGGGAAGCCGCCACCGCGGTCGACTCGCTCGGCTGGACCGTGGAGATGCGGATTCCGCTCTCGCAGCTGCGGTTCTCGGGCGCGTCGGAGCAAGTGTGGGGTGTGCGCTTCGAGCGCTGGATCCAGCGCAAGAACGAGCTCGACATGCTCCCGCTGGTCCGGAAGACCGAGAGCGGTGTCGCGTCGCGCTTCGCCGATCTCCAGGGGCTGGCGGATCTTCCCGCGCCGAAGCGCGTCGAAGTCCTGCCCTACGTCGTCGCGCGCGGGCATTACGACACGCCGGACTCCCCGAGCGACCCCTTCGATCGGGGCAGCACGTACCTGGGAGGCCTGGGTGCGGACCTCAAGTATGGGGTAACCTCCAACCTGACGCTCGACGCCGCCGTCAACCCCGATTTCGGTCAGGTGGACCTGGACCCCTCCTTCGTCAACCTCACCGCGTTCGAAGTGCAGCTCGAGGAGCGGCGGCCTTTCTTTGTCGAAGGCGGCAACATCTTCCGATTTGCAGGGTACGGCAGCGGGCTCGCCAAGCTGAGCGACCGGCCGCAGTTCTTCTACTCGCGGCGCATCGGTCAACCTCCGCAGGGCTCCGTCACCTCCGACGGACAGTTCGTCGACATGCCCCCCAACAGCACGATCCTCGGGGCGGCGAAGCTGAGCGGCAGGCGGGCGAACGGCTGGTCGGTCGGCATCCTGGACGCACTCACGGCACGCGAGTGGGCCACGGTATTCGACACGACGACGGGCCTGCGCCATCGTGACGAGGTCGAGCCTCTGACGAATTACTTCGTCGGGCGCCTGAAACGCGACTTGCGGCACGGCAACACGACGCTCGGCCTCGTCGCCACGGCGGTGAATCGTGACCTCGACACCCCCGCGCTCAACATGCTCGGCCGCTCCGCCTACACGGGCGGTGTAGACCTGTTCCACCGGTGGGGGCACAACACCTACACGCTGGCCGCGAGCCTCGGTGGCTCCTACATCAGTGGCGACTCGGCAGCGCTCCAGGAGGCCCAGCAGTCGTCCAGCCGTTACTACCAACGACCCGATGCGAAGAGCTTCCACTACGACCCGCATCGCAGCTCGCTCGCCGGGACCACCGGGGATCTGTTTCTCAACAGGGTCGCAGGCCCGTGGAACTGGAGCGTCGCCGGCGAGTTCGTCTCGCCCGGCTTCGAGGTGAACGACCTCGGCTTCCAGGAGCGTGTGGACCGCATCTCGGCAGCGATCGCGGGACGGCGGCGCTGGACCCGGCCGGGCAAGGTGTTCCTGCACGCGGTCACCGAGTTGACGCTGGGCCGCGGCTGGAACTACGATGGCGACCAGATTCAGCGTAAAGTCGGCGTGTACGCGTTCGGTCAATTCCGCAACTTCTGGATCGCGGAAGTGACCGCGAGTTATTCCGGTGGGGCGATCGACGACCGCCTCACGCGAGGCGGCCCACTCGCTCGCACTGCACCCGCTTGGTACGCGAGTGCGGACGGCTACACCGACGACCGAAAGAAGGTGAGTGCGTACGCCTTTGCGGCCGTCACGCACGATACGGCGGGTGGCTGGTCCCTGGACCTGCTCCCGAAGCTGACGCTGCGGCCCAGCTCGGCCGTCTCGCTGAGCTTCGCGCCCGGCTACTTCACGGGTCGCTTCGCGGCCCAATACGTCACCCGCGTCACCGACCCTTCCGCGACCGCGACGCATGGCGCGCGCTACATCTTCGCCGACCTGATCGAGCACCAGCTCAGCGCGACCCTGCATGTGAACGCCACGGTTTCACCCACGCTGAGCTTTCAGCTGTACGCTCAGCCGTTCACGTTCACGGGTGCCTATCGCGGCCTCAAGGAGCTGCAGGCGCCCAGGATGCTCGCGTTCAACTCGTACGGACGCGACAACGGCTCGACTATCGTGAGGAGCGGGAACACGTACACGATCGACCCCGATGGAACCGGTCCCGCGTCGCCATTCAGCGTCGACAATCCCGATTTCCGCACGCGCTCGCTCAGCGTCAAGGCGGTATGGCGCTGGGAGTATCGGCCCGGCTCCACCATCTTCTTCGCCTGGACGCACAGTCGCTCGGGCTACTTCCCCTACGACGCGACCTTCGACGTAGCGCGTGACCTCGGGCGGGAGCTCCTGCTCGACCGGCCGACCAACGTCCTGCTGGTGAAGTTCAACTACTGGATGAGCCGATAGGGGTCGCGCAACCTCACGCCCTCGCGGCCGGTGGTGTGCATCATTAGCTTAGCGCCAAGTGACTCGCGCGCTGTTGACGATCGCCGCCGGATCCTTCCTGGCGATCGTGCTGGCCTACCTGCTCGCCCCCGCGGATCGAAGGGCGCTCGTCGCCGACGTCTCCTGGATGTGGGCGACGGTATACGCCATCGGGTGTTGCACCGTTGCTGCGCGCCGCCACCCCTCACCCCATCAGCGACGCGCCTGGGTGTGGATCGGGGCAGGCTGCGTCCTGTTCCTGGCGGGTCAGCTCGTCTGGAGCTACTACGAGCTGATCCGCCGCGTCACACCGCCCTACCCGTCGCTCGCGGACGTGGGCTACCTGGGCGTCTATGTGTGCTTCCTCGTGGCCGTGACCAAGCTGGTGGAGGCCGCGCCGCGCCGCCGATTTGACCACGAGCTGCTCATCGACACGGTGCTCGTCACACTCACGGCGGGGGCGCTCGCCTACGAGTTCCTGCTCAAGCCGCTCTTCGTACTGGCGGGCAGCATCGCGCCGCTGCTCACGAGCATCGGCTGGTCCATCGGCGGCATCGCCGTGCTGTGGCTGATCCTGGTGGAGCTGCTGCGGCACACCCGCCTTCCCCTGGCCGCCGCCGGCGTGGTGACCGCCCTGGGCGTCTTGTGCGTCACGAACGTCGTGTACGCCACGGCCGCGCTGCGAGGCACGTTCCACTCGGGCGGTGTGCTCGATCTTGGTTGGGATGCAGGGCTATTGCTGCTCGCCGCCGCCGCGGCCGTGGCGCCCACCACCCCGCCGACCGTGGAGGCCGGGGCGCGCGCTATCTCGGGGAACGCGGCGCGCATCGCGGCGCTCGTCATCGGGCTGACCGGCATCGGCACGGTCGCGATCAGGAACGCGTTGTCCCCCGAGCCCGACGCGGGGAGTGCCGTGCTCATCACGCTGGCTGTCGTGATCATCGGGCTGCGATTGGTCTATTCCACCCGCGCCGACCGGCGCTACGCGACGCTGCTCGAGAGCGAGGTCGCGAGCCAGACCCGGTCGTTGATGGACTCGCTGGCCGCCACGGCCGCCGCGGAGCGCAATTTGCGGCTCGTCATGAATGCCGTGCCCGACTCGATCGTCGTGGTCGACCGCGCGGGGCGCATCCTCGAGTCGAACCGACCCACTCGGGCCATGGGCGCGCTCACCGGGCCGGCGGAAAACCGCAACATCTTCGAGTTCCTGGCCGCCGACGCGGCAGCCGTGGTGCGTGAGAAGCTGGCAGCGGCGTTCCTGGGCGAGATCCAGCGCTTCGAGATTCCGTTCTCGCGCGACGACGCAACCCACGGCGTCGCCGCCGCGTTGTACGCCCCGATCCGCGAAGGCAGCAGGATCACCCGAGTGCTGATCCTGGCGCGTGACATCACGGAGCAGAAACGCAACGAATCCCAGTTCCAGCAGGCGGAGAAGCTCGCCGCGATGGGACAGCTCGTGAGCGGCGTGGCCCACGAGATCAACAATCCGGCCGCGATCATCTCCGGCTTCGCACAGACGCTGCTGCTGGACGAGTTGAAGCCCGAGCATCGCGAGATGCTGCAGATGATGTACGACGAAGCGACGCGCATCGGGCGTATCACGGCCAACCTCCTGGCATTCGCCCGCGCCGGCAGCCAGCAGCGCGCCCTGGTGGACATGAACGACATCGCGCGCCGCACGTTCGCCTTGCGCGCCTATCATCTCTCGACGCTGAATATCGCCGTCTCACTCGACCTCGACGCGAGCGAGCCGAAGATCTGGGTGGACGCTTCCGAGCTCCAGCAAATGATCCTCAATCTCCTGATCAACGCCGAGCAGGCACTCGTGACGGTCGATGGACCGCGCACCATCGTCGTTCGCACCCGCGCCGACGAAGGCGAGGCCCGACTCGAGATCGCCGACTCCGGCCCGGGTATCCCGGCCGAGATCCGCAGCAAGATTTTTGATCCGTTCTTCACTACCAAGCCCGAGGGCGTCGGAACGGGACTCGGTCTCTCCATCTGCTACGGGATCGCCCGCGAACACGGTGGCCGTATCTGGGTGGAGTCGGAGCCCGGACAGGGGGCGCGCTTCTTGGTCACGTTGCCGCGCGACCAGCGCGAGGAGTCCCGGCCCGAGCCGAAACCGCCGCCGCGCCTCGCTCCCACCGGTGGCGACCTCACGGTACTGGTCGTGGACGACGAGATCGCGCTCCGCAACGCGCTGTTGCGCTTCCTCGCCCGGCGCGGCATCCGCGGCGAGGGAGTCTCGGACGGCGCCGAAGCGCTGCGCGTCCTGCAACAGCGCAGCTTCGACGTCATCATCTCCGACGTGCGTATGCCGGGGATGAGCGGACGGGAGTTTCTCGAGCGACTCCAGCGGGATCGTCCAGAACTTGTCGCGCGTGTCGTGTTCAGCACGGGGGATACCTTCGCGCCGGACACCGCAACACTGCTGAAGGAGTCGGGGGTGCCGACGGTGACGAAACCGTTCGATTTCGCGATGCTCGAGCGGGTAATTCGAGAGGTCGCTACCCGCAGCGCGGCGGGGCGCCCCGGAACGACGGGGTGACGCAGCCCGCGGGCTCGCTCACGGGATCCCGAGCTTCTCTCGGAGCGCGATCGGCATGATGGCGACCGCGTGCCGCGTGGGGACCGCGAGCGCGAACCCGGGTGCTTGCGGCAGGCCCGCGCGATGAATCGCGATCACTTCACCGTTCGCGTTGAACATCGGGCTCCCGGACGAGCCCCCGATGGTCATGCCGTCGAACTGGATCACATCGTCCGTCGCGCGTGAGATGATGCCGGCCGTCATCGACGTGCGAACCACGGACGAGCGCAGTCGCGCGAACCCCGCTCCCGCCGGGTAGCCGATCAGCGCGGCCGGCTCGCCCTGACGCGCCTTCGTGCCGCTCCAATCGACCGCCGACACGTACACCCCCTGGTAGCCCCGCATCTTGACGACAGCGATATCGCGCTCCTGCGAGGCGGCGATCACGTCGGCGTAGTGCGCTTGGGTCTGGTCCGCCATCGTGACCCAGATGGTGTCGGGCCGGGCGTGCTGCGAGTCGGCCACAACATGCCAGTTGGTGAGCATGTAGCCGTCGGAGGTGATCGCGAACCCGGTGCCGCTGTAGTACGCCCGTCCGAAGCTCACCGTCACGAGGCCCACGGCAGCCTGGTTCTGCTGCGCGATGGTGGCAAAATCAGTCGCGCGGATCGCGCGCATCTTGGCATCGAGCGTCTCGGTCTGGTGCTCCGCGGTCGCGACCGCGCGTCGCAAGCTGTCGAGCGTGGCGGCTGAAGGGGCGCGCCGCTCGGCCGCCGCCAGCTCGTCGCGGAGCCGTTGCACCTCGTCCTGCGCGGCGACCCGGCGCGCTTCTCCCGCGGCCAGCTGCGCCGAGAGGGCGGCCTGGGCGCGCTCCAGCGCCGCCCGGAGCTCGGTGGTCCGGGCCTCGGCCCCCGCGAGCTGGGCGCGCAGGCTCTCGACCTGCGCGGCCGGCGCGGCGGCCACGCGGGCGGCAGCGAGCTCGCGGCGCAACCGCTCCGTTTCCGCGCGCACCGAATCTTCTGCCGTCCGCCGCGCCTGCTCCGTCTGCTCCACCTGGGTGGAGAGCAGCCAGTAAACGCCGTACACGGCTCCGGCGAGGAGCAGGGCGAGCGCGAGGCCGAGCGCCAGCAGCCATCCGTGTTTGCGGCGCGCGTCCCCTTTGTCCCGCGCCAGCGCGCGAGCGATCAGGCTCCTGACCGTCCGCTGCCCCGGAGCGCCGGGTCGACGTGCCACCGGCATCTCGGGCGCCGTGCCGAGGCCCTCGACGATCAGCGTGGGGCCGTCGCGTCCCAGGGTGATCCGGTCGCCGAGCCGGACGGGGACAGGCGTCGTGACGCGCTCCGCGTTCAGGAAAGTGCCGTGCTTCGATCCGGCATCGCGCACCGACAGCCCGCCTGACGGGCCGACTGTGAGCTCCGCGTGGACGCGGGATACGATGTGCTCCGGCGCGTCGACCGGTCGGACCTCGCACTCGTGACCGCGTCCGATTCGGATGCGCACGCCGCGAGCCTCGTAATGCCGGCCGGTGGTGGCATCGAGCAGCATGATGCCGTACGCGCGCGCCTCGGACGACGCGGCGCGCCTCTCCCGGGCTTCGGGGATTCCCGGACGCTCGGGGAGTGTTGGTGCGAGACCCTCGGCCACAGCCGCAATCAAGAGTTGGGGCCCGGACTGGCCCAGGGAGATCATGTCGCCGGACCGCAGGACGGTGGCGGTGTCGATGCGGCGGCCGTTTACGAACGTCCCGTTGCGGCTCGCCAGGTCGCTCACCACCCATTCACCGCCACCCTGACGCAGCTCGGCGTGCACGCCGGACACGACGCCGGCGGTCTCCCCGGTGAGCACGACAGTGCACTCGGGGTTGCGGCCCAGCCGCGCGCTGGCTTCCCGAATCTCGATGGCGCGGTGCGTCGCCGAATCGATCAGCTTCAGGTAGGGCGCGGCGCGACTCCCTTGGCACGTCGATCGGGCACGAGGCGGCGGGGCACGGGAGAGCGCCGTACGGCCCGGCGGCGCTCGCCGCCACCACGCCGCTGGGTGCCGGCGCGGCGATCAATCGGCACCGCTAGCTCCACCGTCCGCCGATCGGTCGGCTCCCGCCGATCGACGCCGGAGCGCCGGTCGTCGAGCTGGCGCCGGTCGCCTCGGCTGCGGCGGTCGGGGAGCGGTTCGTAGCCCATGGCGCCTCTCGCTGGCGGCGGGTGGGGGGCAAACTTATCGGCCCGCGAGAAGCCCGGCTAGGGTGATGCTAGCTTTGAGCACGACATGGACCCCATCGCCCACACCCTGGTCGGCGCCGCGCTCGGCCGCGCCGTCGCTGGTCGCGACGTACCGGCCGCGGGATGGATCGGCGCGATCGCCGCGAACGCGCCCGACTGGTCGGAGCTGGTGTTGAACCCGGGCTTGTGGCCCCCGCGCGCCGGTGGAGAGTACCTGGTCTTCCATCGCGGCATCACACACTCCTTCGTGGGTGCGGCGGTCGAAGTCGTGGTCCTGACCGGTGTGGTTGCCCTCCTGCTGCGTCTGTGGGCGCGTCCGGCCGTGCCCCCACCCCCCTGGCGCTGGGTCGCCGCGTGCGTGGCCGCGACGGTCGCGAGTCACTTGTACCTGGATTGGCAGGGATCCTACGGTTTGCGACCGTTCCTGCCCTGGAGCGGGCGGTGGTACTACGCCGACTGGGTCGCGATCGTCGATCCGTTCTTCTGGGTCGTGCCCCTCGTGGCGCTCGCCTGGGGCGCCCGGCGCCACTGGGCACCGGCGCTCGGATACTGCGTCACACTCGTCGCCGTCACGACGGTGGTGTTGTGGCGTGGCCACGACGTCGTCACGTGGTGGGTGCAGCTGGCGATGGTGGGGTGTGCCGTTGCCGGTGTCGTGGGCTGGACGCGCCACTGGTTCGGGGTGGCGGGCCGGCGCCGAGCCGCGGCGTATGGGCTGGTGGTGCTCGCCGCGTACACTGCCGCGAACGCGGGGGCGAGCTGGGTGGCCAAGACGCGGGTTCGCGCCGCCGCGGCTCAGCGGTTCGGCGCCGACGCCCGGTGGGCAGCGCTGACGATCGTGGGGCAACCCTTCCGCTGGGAAGCGCTCTCCGCGTCGCCCGACAGCGTCGCGGGACGTGGGTGGGCCGTCGCTCGGCACCTCGACCACCCCGCGGTGCGCACGTCGCTCATCACCCCACAGGGCCGGGCGATCGCGCAATTCGCGCGGTTTCTCGCGGCGGCGGTGGATTCGAGCAACGGCGCGGTCCGCGTATCGCTGTGGGACGTGCGCTACCACGCACCGGGGTCGGGCGGCGACGGCTGGGCGACGGTGCAGGTCCGGCTCCGCTGACGCGGTTAGATTGGGCGGCGCGATGAGCCACCCGACCCCTCTTGCCGACCTGCCCGACGACGTCGTCCGGGCGCTGACCCCGGCGTTCCGTTTGGACCAGCGGGTGGCCGCCACGCCCGAGCGCGCGGTGTACCACGCCTGGGACCGGGTGCTGAAACGCTCCGTCGCGTTGCACGTCCACCTGGCGCCCGACTCGCCGGGGCGCGCCTGGTTCCTGCGCGAGACGGAGACGCTGGCGGCCCTCGACCATCCGGCGATACGCCACGTTTACGCCGCCGGCGTCTCGGGCACGTTCGCGTACCGCACCGCCAACTGGGTCGAAGGAGAAAGCCTCGCCGAGGCGCTGCGCCGGGGGCCGCGTCCGATTCGCACGGCGCACGCGCTGGTGCGCGACCTGCTCGGCGCCGCCGAGCACGCCCATGCGCGCGGCGTGATTCTGCGTCGCATCGTCCCCCTGACGCTCATGCTCGAGCTCTCGGGCCGGGCGGTGATCACGGACCTCCGCTACTGCAACTGGTGTCTCCCGAATGTGCCACCGGAGGAACAGGGTGCGGGCGGCGCCTTCGTCGCGCCGGAAGTGCGAACCGGAAGTCCCGGCGAGCCCCGGAGCGACGTGTACGGCGTGGCCGCCCTCGTCTACTACGTCCTGACGGGTCAGGAGCCGGCTCTCGATCCGGCGCGCATCATCCCACCGCGTCAGCTGCGGCCCGCGGTACCCGCGGCGCTGGAGCGTGTGCTGATGCGCGCGCTTCAGGCCGCGCCGGCCAAGCGGTATTACACGGCGACCGAGATGCTCGAGGACTTCGTGAGCGACGCCGGCCTGTTTCAGGAGCCGGCGGCGGCACCCCAGGTGGCCGAGGCGGGATTCGAGCGCCGCCTGCGGCGCGCCCTCGGCGACGACTACGAACTGCTCGAGGAGATCGGAACGGGCGGTTTCGGTCGGGTGTATCGCGCGCGCGACTTGGGGCTCGAGCGGGACGTCGCGATGAAGGTGCTGCACCCGTCGCTCACGACCGATCCATCGGTCATGGAGCGGTTCCGGCGTGAGGCACAACTCGCGGGCGGACTCCGCCACCCGAGCATCGTCAACATCTACGACATCAGGACCCGGGCCGGGCTGCAGTGGTACACGATGGAGCTCGTGCCGGGAACGAACTTGGCACAGCTGGTCCACAAGCAGGGACCGCTTTCGGTCGATCAGACCGTCCGACTGGTCGACCAGGGACTGTCGGCGCTCGAGCACGCGCACGCGCTCGGGCTGGTGCATCGAGACTTGAAGCCCGAGAACATGTTGATCGAGCCGGACGGGCGGCTGCGCATCACGGACTTCGGCCTGGCGCTCGCCCTGCGCGGCGACGCCAAGTTCGGAGGGGCGACCTCGCGCAGCGGCACGCCACAATTCGCCGCGCCGGAGCAGCTCCTCGGGGAACGGGTCGACCAGCGCGCCGATCTGTACTCCCTCGCTGCGACGGCCTATTTCGCCCTGCTGGGCCGCCCGCCCTTCGAGGGACCCACGCCCGAGGCGATTATCGCGCGGCAAACGACCGAGGACCCGCCGTCGCTTCATGACGCACGCAAGGACGTGCCGCGAGAGCTGGAGGACGTGCTCCGAAAAGCGCTGGCGAGTGAGCCAGCCGCACGCTACCCGACCGCCACTGCCTTCCGCGACGCGCTGCGCCGGTCGCGCGGCTTCCTGCGCCGCCTCCAGGGCCTGCTGCGCGGCGACTGAGCAATCCGAGCGGCGTGCTGCGGACGTCCCTCAGTAAAGCCCATTACACGAGGGGGAACGATGGGGATCCGGAGTACGGTGCTCGTCGCGGCGCTGGCCGCCGCCTGTGGTGGCTCAAACCCGACCAGCGCCGTTGGGGGCGGCAACCCGCCGCCACCAGGGGGCCAAGTCGTGAGCGTCAGCATGTCCGACTACCGCTTCACAAGCGACACCGTACGGATCGCCGTCGGCACGACCGTCCGCTGGAGCAATGATGGGACGCTGGATCACACCTCCACGAGCGACGCCGCCAACGGCTGGGACAGCGGCACGCTCGCTCCGCCTCGCGCCCCGGCGACCTGCCCCTATCCACCTTGTAACCCCGTACCCGCAACCTTTGACTTCACGTTCACCGCGCCCGGGACGTATGGCTACCACTGCGCCTTCCACGGCGTCCCCGGTCCCACCTATCAGGGCATGATTGGAGCGGTCGTCGTTACCCCGTGACCTAGCGCCAGCGGAAGATCTGCAGCGCCACCACGAAGCTCACGACGCCCCACGCCGTCACGATGCCCAACGGGGTGCCGAGCTCGCTCAGCCGGCTGCCATCGATCATGACGGCACGGAGGGCGTCGTTCAGCGCGGTGAGCGGAAGCGCCTTCACGAACGGCTGCATCGCGTCGGGAAAGCGCGCGTACGAGAAGAACGTGCCCGATAGGATCCACATCGGGAGCATGACGAGGTTCATCAATCCGGAGACCGCCTCGATGGTGCGGGCGCGGCTCGCCACCAGCATGCCGAGCCCGGCGAACGAGAGGGCGCCGAGCACCGTGATGAACCCGACCGCAGTGAACGAACCCCGCACCCCCACGTGGAACATCCACCAGCCGAACCCCACCAGCGCCGCGACCTCGAGGAACAGGAAGACGAGCCGCGACAGGATGAAGGAGAGCAGGTAGTGACTGCGGCGCATCGGAGTCGCCATGAAGCGCTTGAGCAGCTTCTTGGTGCGGGCCTGCACCACCGAGAATCCGACACCCCACAGCCCGCTCCCCATGAGATTCATGCCGAGCAGGCCGGGGATGAGGAAGTCGATGTAGCGCGAGCCCGGCTCGGTG
>Ga0075426_10002473_pt1 | contig 13226 bp, 12 predicted proteins | sample SoiMethybrSBSTD5_FD_75304 | JGI IMG/M metagenome (GOLD analysis project Ga0075426, IMG submission 75304) | Bulk soil microbial communities from a Populus tree surrounding site in Tennessee, USA - Soil MetaG P. TD hybrid SBSTD5 | ecosystem: Environmental > Terrestrial > Soil > Tree plantation...
TTGGTGCGATTGCTTTGCCGAAAGCCCCGCCAGTACGCTTCGCCCATGCCGGCATAGGCCCGCCCATAGTTGGAATCCACTTGCAGGGCTTGTCCGAATTCAGCAATGGCGCTCTGAATGTTCTCCGGCTTCTGATATTCCTGCAGATAGCCGATGCCGCGAAGATAGTGCTGGTAAGCCTCCGGCTTGGTGTCTGGTTGGGTCTGCACGCTTGCCCGTCGCGCCGGTGGAATTTCGGCGGACAGGATATCGAGCGCCTCATTCACCACCTGGTCTTCGAGGCTAAAAATGTCGTCGGCCGCGGCTGTAATCGTGCGCGCGTTCAACTGCCGCTGAGTGGCGGCGTCTACCAGGCTGCAGTTGATGCGGAGGCGCGAGCCCACCAGTTGCAGGCTGCCTTCCAGCACCCAATCGGCGCCAAAGTCACGGTGGGCCCGTTCGGCGCTCTTTACGCCGTCGGCCTGGATTTCACGGGTAGAAACCAGTTGCAGCGAGCTGCGGTCGCTGAGCTGCGCCAATTTGGCGGTCAAAGTTTCAGTCATGCCATTGCCCAGGGCGCCCGTAGCCTTGTCACCATCCACAGCTTGAAAAGGCAGTACGGCCAAAATCCGTGGCGGGTGGGAAGGCGTTTGCAGGCGGTTTTTCAGACGCCAGCCGACTAGGCCCAGCCCTGCCACGAGCGCCACTTCCAGCGCGAGCAGGGCTGCGCTGCGCACGGCGCGCCGGGACGCGGGAGGGCTTGGGGCTGACTGAACCCCAGTGCTGCTGCCGCCTGGCATCAGCCGGTTCAGATCAACCCGCAATTCCCGCGCGGACTGGTAGCGGCGCTCCGGGTCCTTATCCAGAGCCTTGAGGATGATCGCCTCAAGCCCCGTGGGTAGGCCGGGATTCACGGCTGTCGGCGGCGTGGGCTGCTGGCGCAGGATGTCGTCAATCAACTTCGGCGGATGGCGCTCGGGAAAAGGCCGCTGGCCGGTGGCCATCTCGTATAGCACCGCGCCCGCCGCCCAGATGTCGCTGCGCTCATCCACGTGCTGCCCGCGAACCTGCTCGGGCGACATATAAGGAAGGGTGCCGGAAACAATAGGATTCTGGCTGAGACTTTCGGTGGGGAAGCTGGAATCGAGTGGCCGCGCCAGCTTGGCCAGTCCGAAGTCGAGCACCTTCAATTGGCCTTTGGCGGAAAGGCGCAGGTTGGCGGGCTTCAGGTCACGATGAACCACGCCCTGCTCGTGAGCGGATTCCAGGGCCTGCGCCAGTTGAACCCCGAGGCTTACGGCTTGCTGCTCCGGCAAAGCGCCAGCCAGCAGTTTTGTGTTCAGGGTGACTCCGGGGATGTACTCGGTGACCAGAAAATCCACCCCATCCTGCGTGCCGAACTCGTGCACGGTCGCAATGTTGGGATGGTTGAGACGACCCAGGGCCAAGCCTTCCTTGTGGAAGCGCATGCGGGCGCTGCTGTCGTTGAGAGTGCCCGCGGGAAGAACCTTCAGGGCAACGTCGCGGTCCAGTTGCAGGTCGTGGGCACGATAAACAACACCCATGCCCCCGGCACCGATCTGCTCCACGATGCGATAGTGCCCGAGCACCTGTCCGATGCTGGGGGAGGGGGAGGACATTGCGGGAATGTTAGGCCGGAGACGGTCGCGGGTCAATTGGGGAGATGGCCAGGGAGGCCCTTCCGCCGTGGCCAAGCTGGTGATTGCCCGCGCCCGGCAGTGGGCATTAGAATCGGGGTGTTTCGTGGATTCCCCGTACAATTGAGGCTGATTGAAGCCCGTCATCGCCATTTATCCCGGCTCGTTTGATCCGCTGACCAACGGCCACCTGGACCTGATCGAGCGTGGAGCCAAGATCTTTGACGAGCTGATTGTGGCGATCCTGCGCAACTCGGAAAAAGAGCCGCTGTTCAGCGTGGAAGAACGGCTGGAGTTTATCCGGGCCATGACGGGGAAACGGGACAATGTGCGCGTGGACAGCTTTGATGGGCTGATGGTGGATTACGCGCTGAAAGTGGGAGCGACGGCGGTGCTGCGCGGCATACGCGCCATCAGCGACTATGAATACGAGCTGCAGATGGCGCTGATGAACCGCAAGCTGGAGCCGCGCCTGGAAACGGTGTTCATGATGCCGGCGGAAACCTATTCGTACCTGAGCTCACGCCTGGTGCGGGAAGTGGCGATGCTGGGAGGCTCAGTGCGCGGGTTGGTGCCGGAGCTGGTGGAGAAGAAATTACGCGAGAAGCTGGCGCCCGCCGGGGCGCGGCGCACGCAATCCAAGCAAGCAATTAACGAATAGAAGGAAGGGCGATGGCAACCACGGAAGTGCGACCCACGGAAGGGTTTACGGAACGAATTGACCGAATTGAAATTTCCGCCACATTGGCAGTGGTGAATGAGGCGGAAAGGCTGCGGGGCGAAGGCGCCGACCTGGTGGACTTCGGAGCCGGCGAGCCGCACTTCGCCACTCCCAAACACATCAAGGACGCGGCCATCAGCGCCATTCAGAGCAACTTCACCAAGTACACGGCGGTGGCGGGAACGGCCGAGCTGCGGGATGCCATTGTACAGCGGCACGCCGCGGATTTGGGCTCCAACTACCGGCGGGAAGAAGTGATCGCTTGCGTGGGCGGCAAGCATGCCCTATTCAATGCCATGCAGGTGCTGGTGGACCACGGGGACGAGGTCATCATGCCCGTGCCCTACTGGGTTTCGTTCAAAGATATCGTGCGCTACGCCGGCGGCCATCCCGTGATGGTGGAGACGGACGAGGGCCGGAACTTCGCCCTGACCGCGGAAATGGTGGAACGCGCGATCACCTCGCGCACCAAGCTGATCATTCTGAACTCTCCGGGCAATCCTTCGGGCGCGGTGATGAGCCCGGCGGACATGACCGAGATCGTGCGCCTGGCTACGAGGCGCGGCATCTGGGTGCTTTCCGACGAATGCTACGTGTACCTGAACTTCACGGGCAAGAAATTCTCGCTGGGCTCGCTGCAGGAAGGGCGGGAACGGCTGCTGGTGGCGGGCTCGCTCTCGAAGACTTATGCCATGACGGGATGGCGGCTGGGCTATGCGCTCGGACCAGCGGCAGTTGTAAAAGCCATGCAGAAACTGCAGAGCCAGTCCACGTCCAACCCGACCTCCATCGTGCAAAAGGCGGCGGTGGCGGCGCTGAAAGGTCCACAGCAGTGCGTGGAGGAGATGCGGCAGGAATACATTACGCTGCGCGACCAAGTGGTGGCGGGCTTGCGCGCCATCCCCGGGATCCACTGCACCCAGCCGGAAGGCGCGTTCTACACTTATCCCAATGTTTCCGCCTACTTCGGGCGGGGCGGGATGAAGAGTGCGGCGGACGTGGCTGGGCGATTGCTGCGCGAGGCGCACGTGGTCACGGTGCCGGGCGAAGGCTTTGGCACGCGGGAGCACATTCGCATTTCGTATGCCACTTCGGCCAAGGAGTTGGACCGAGGGCTGGAGCGGATGAGGAAATTCTTTTCCGCCGTTTAAGCGGAAAAGCCCAAGCTTGCGGCAACTATTGGGTTCTGGACGGCTTCTATACAGGTTGCTGCGTCCACCTGTCGAATGTGGAACCTGGGTTGGCAGTGACGCCATGTGGTTACCGTGGTGACGCGTACTGCCGGCGCCTGAACCATGGAACTATACCCTTTACTACTGCTGCCTGAATTCAGCCCGCGGCCCTGGGGCGCGACCGACCTGTCTCCTATCTATGCCGGGCGCACATTCCCGGAAAAAATTGGAGAGGCGTGGCTGACTGGGGATGAGTGCCGAGTGGCCAATGGCCCGCTGGCGGGGCAGCGCCTGGCTGACGTGGCGGAACGCTTTGGCCGCAACCTGGTGGGCGATGCGGCACGGGAGCCGAACCGGTTTCCGCTCTTGCTGAAGTTTTTGTTTCCCCACGACAAGCTTTCGGTGCAGGTGCATCCCGACGACGCCTGCGCGCAGCGCGTGGGCCAGCCCTGGGGTAAAACCGAATGCTGGTATGTTTTACAAGCGGAAAAAGGAGCGCGGGTAGCTCTGGGCATGAAGCCGGGCACCACGCGCCAACAACTGGAACAGGCCATCCGCGAGACGCGCGCGGAAGACCTGCTGAACTGGATTGAGATCCATCCCGGGGAGATGATTTACGTCGCCGGGGGCACGGTGCACGCTATCGCGCCCGGTTCCATCCTGGTGGAGACACAACAAAGTTCCGACACCACTTACCGGCTCTATGATTATGGACGCCCACGGCCGCTGCACCTGGAACAAGGCATGGCGGCTGTAAAAGAGAAGACCGGCTCCGGCAAGGTAAAAAGCCGTGGCAGCAATGGGCACGGCAAGGAGCAGGAGGAACTGATTGCGTCGCCTTATTTTATGGTCGAGAAGTTTGCCTTGAAGGACACGCGCGATTTCAAGACCATGGAAGAAGGGCGCCGGCTGGTAGAGATTCTGGTAGCGGTCAGCGGCTGCGGCGTAGTCGAAGCAAGCGGAGGGCAGCCGGTAACCTTTGCGCCCGGGGAAGCGGTGGTGGTGCCGGCCTGCTTGACCGACTTTCGGGTGCGGCCGCAGTGGACAGTGGAATTTCTGCGGGCGCGAGTGCCGGCAAAGGCGCGCTCCGAGCCCGCGGTGATTTAGGATGGCAGCAGCTTAAGTTGCGGCGCGTCGGTTCGCATCAAATGCCGGCGCAAGCTCTTCAACAACCGCGTGAATATGTGGCCAAACAGAACGCTCATTTTTATCCCGTAATCCTGGCCGGTGGCCGAGGCACGCGCTTCTGGCCGCTAAGCCGCAAACGCCGCGCCAAGCAACTGCTGGCCCTAGACGGCAAGCGCACCATGATTCAGCAAACCGTGGACCGCCTGCGGCCACTGGCGAGGGAAAAACAGTTCTGGATCATCACCAATGAAGATCTAAAGGTGGAGATTGGGCGGCAGCTGCCCAACCTGGCGCGGCGGCAGACCGTGGCTGAACCGGCGGGCCGCAACACGGCACCGGCTATTGGGCTGGCGGCATTCATTCTCCTGCGGCAGGATCCCGCGGCCGTGATCGGCATGTTTCCCTCCGACCACGTGGTGGCCGACGACAAGGGATTTCGCTCGGTGCTGCAGCGAGCCGTGGATCTTGCGGCGCTGGGGGAAAACATTGTGGTCATGGGCGTTCAGCCCACCCGGCCGGAAACCGGTTATGGGTACATTGAAACCGGCGAAAGAACGCAGAAAGACCTGTTCCGCGTGCGGCGGTTTACCGAAAAGCCGAACCGGCAAAGGGCGGAAGAGTTCCTGGCCTCAGGACGGTATTTCTGGAACAGCGGCATGTTCCTATGGCGTGCGGACACGCTGGCGCGCGCGCTGCGCGAGCACCTTTCGGAAACCGCACCCTATCTGGAGCAAATTGCGGCGACGTTCGGCACGCGCAAATTCGAAGCGACCTTCCGCCGGTTGTATCCGAAATGCGAAAACATCAGCGTGGATTATGCCGTGCTGGAGCCGCGTTCGGCCAAGGGGGAACACGCATCTAACCTGTTCTGCATCCCGGTGAACGTGGGATGGAATGACCTGGGCTCCTGGGCGGCGCTGTATGAGTATTCGGCCAGGGCAAAGCAGAATGGGGCGGAAAACGTGATTCGCGGAGCCAACAGCTTTACGCTGGATGCGGCAGGAAATTACGTCCACGCGCCGGGTAAGTTCGTGGCCACGGTGGGCGTGAACAATCTGGTGGTGGTGGAGACCGACGACGCGCTGCTGGTCACTACCCGGGAGCAGGCGCAGGACGTGGGCAAAGTGGTGAAGTACCTGGATGAGAAGAAGATGACGAAGCTGGTCTAAAAACAGCTCTTGGCTCTTAGCTGTGGGCTCGTCGGCTTTGAACATGGGGCAATCGGCTGAAAGCCAAAAAGCTAAGAGCGAAGGGCCAAGAACCTAGCACATGACTGCAATCAAATTCGGGACCGATGGGTGGCGCGGCGTAATCGCCGATGATTTCACTTTTGAGAACGTGCGGCGGGTGGCGGGCGCGATCGCTTCCTATGTTCTGAAGCATGAGGAGGCGCGGCGCGGCGTGGTGGTGGGCTACGACACGCGGTTCGCCTCCGGGCGCGCCGCCGAAGCCGCGGCCGAAGTGCTGGCCGGGGCCGGGATTCCGGTTGTGCTGGCCAATGACTACACGCCCACGCCGGCGGTTTCCTACAATGTGAAGCAGCGGGGCGCGGCCGGCGGGGTGATGATCACCTCCAGCCATAATCCCTTCAACTGGAATGGCGTGAAGTTTAAAGGCCGTTTTGGCGGCTCAGCCACACCCGCGATCATCAAGAAAATTGAAGCCGAGCTGCACGCGGGAGCGGCTCCCAAAGGCGTGCCCGCCAAAATCGAGCGGGTGGACCTGAAGCCCGCGTACGTGGAGGCCATCTGCCAGTTCGCCGACCTGGATAAGATTGCCAAAGCCAACTTCAAGCTGGCCATTGATGCCATGCACGGCTCGGGCCGCGGGGTGCTGGCGGGAATCTTCGACCGGCACGGGGTGAAGTACGTGGCCATCCGCAGCGAGGTCAACCCGCTGTTTCCCGGCATCAATCCCGAACCCATCGAGCCGCACGTGGCCCTACTGCAGGAAACGGTGGTGCGCGAGGGCTGCCATGCCGGGCTGGCCACAGACGGCGACGCCGACCGCATTGGAGCGGTGGCGGAGGACGGTAGCTTCGTGGATTCGCACAAATGTTTTTCCGTGCTGCTGCGCTGGCTGCTGGAGCGCAAGAAATGGCCCGGCGACGTGGTGCGCGCCTTCAACACCACGCGCATGCTGGACCGCATTGCCGCGCGCTATGGGCGGCAATTGGTAGAGTGCCCCATCGGATTCAAGTACATTGCCGACCTGATGATGGAGCGGGAGATTGTCATCGGCGGCGAAGAGTCCGGCGGGATCGGCTACTCGCGTTACCTGCCGGAGCGCGATGGCATCCTGAATTCCCTGCTGCTCGCCAACGTAATGGCCGATGAAGGCAAGACCCTGGGCCAACTGGTTATCGACTTACAGCGCGAATTCGGCGAACATTACTACGGACGCCGCGATCTGCACATTCCTGACGAGGTGAAGATGGCGGCCATCGAGCGGGCGCGCTCAGAGCAGTTCACCGAGCTGGGCAACTACCGGGTCTTGCGCAAAGAAGGGCTGGACGGAGTGAAACTGTTCCTGGATGCGCCTACCAACGGCAACGGGGCGGAGGCGTGGATTCTGCTGCGCGCGTCCGGCACCGAACCGCTGCTGCGACTCTACGCGGAGGCGGCTTCGTCGGAGCTGGTGAAGGAAATGCTGGCCTGTGGCGAATCTATGGTGATGCAGAAAGCGGCAGCGTGAGGAGCAGCGGTCAATCAGCAAGCGCTCAGGAGTGGGTAAGCTGATTGGCTTACCCGCTGCTTGGCTGAAGAGGGGCAGTGCAGAAGTGATGTGCTGAATGCTCACGGCTGAGTCCTGATTGCTAGTTCCTATGGCCTTTCCTACCAGCAGCACGGCGCAACCCGATACGCCCGAGGCGCGGCGCTATAACCGCATCCGGCGGCGGCTGGGCATTGCCGATTTCGCGCTTGGCCTGGCCATGCTGCTGGTGCTGCTGGCCACCGGCTGGACCCGCAACCTGCGCGACATCTCCTACCTGGGCTCATGGCAGATCTACTCGCTGGCTGTCTTCGTCTACATTGCGACGCTGCTGGTGATCGGGAAAGCTCTGGGTTTCGGGCTGGACTTGTACGGCTTTTATCTGGAACACCGGTTTCATCTGTCAAACCAGAAGCTGGGTTCGTGGTTGTGGGACCAGGTAAAAGGCTTTCTGGTCGGCCTGGTGTTCGCAGGTATCGTCGTGGAAGTCATCTATTACGTTCTGCGCATGTGGCCCGAGCGCTGGTGGCTGATCGCCTGGGGCGCCTTTATCGTGATGTTCGTGGCCCTGGCGCAGATTGCGCCGGTGCTGCTGTTCCCGATCTTCTACAAGTTCCAGCCGCTGCAGAGGGAGGAACTGAAGCAGCGCCTGGTGCGCCTGAGCGAGCGCGCGGGAACCCGGATCCGCGGAGTGTACGAGTGGAAACTCTCGGAGAAAAGCAAGAAGGCGAACGCGGCGCTTACCGGGTTGGGGAAAACGCGGCGCATCATTTTGGCGGACACGCTGCTCACCAACTACTCCGACGACGAGATTGAAGCCGTGCTGGCGCACGAACTGGGCCACCACGTGCGACGCCATATCTTGAAAGGCATCCTGCTGGAGATTGCCATCACCTTCGTGGGCTTCTGGGCGGCGAACGAAGTGCTGCGCTACGCCGTTTTCCAGCGGCACATGTTTGAATCGCTAGCCGATTTTGCCAACCTGCCGCTGCTGGCGCTGGTTTCGACCGTGCTGTCGCTCGCGCTGATGCCGGTGCTGAATGCCTACTCGCGGCAGAAGGAGCGGGAAGCGGACCAGTACTGCTTCGAATCCATCGGCAGCGTGGAGCCGTTCATCAGCTCCATGAACAAGCTGGCCGAGCAGAACCTGGCGGAGCGCTCGCCTTCGCGGCTGGTCGAGGTGCTATTCCATTCCCATCCCGCTATTGCCAAGCGCATCGAAGCGGCGCAAGAGTACGCCGAAGGCAGCAGCGAACCGGTCAGCGCCGAGTAAGAAATTCTTCGGCGCGGTGCAGGTCGTCTTCCGTATCCACCCCGATCGTGTCAAATGGTGTTTCCGCCACGTGGATAGGAATGCCGTTCTCCAGGAAACGCAACTGCTCCAGGCGCTCGCTCTGCTCCAGCGACGACTCCGCAAGGGCAACGAAGTGATCGAGCGCCGCTTTACGATAGGCGTAGAAGCCGAGATGCTTATAGTAGCGGGTGCCGGCGCCATCGCGATCGTAGGGGATCGTGGCCCGGGAAAAATAGAGGGCGCGGCCGGCGGCATCGGTCACCACTTTCACCGCGTGAGGATGGTTGATGTCAGGGGCGGCGCACGGAGTCTTAAGCGTGCCCACCTGAACGGCAGGATCCTGCATCAGCGCGATTAAGGAGTTGATGTGCTCCGGGCGCGCCATGGGCTCGTCGCCCTGCACGTTGATATAAACATCGGCGTTCACCGCTTCAGAGACCTCGTGGACGCGCTCGGTGCCGCTGCGGCAGGAGGGAGAGGTCAGGCAGGCGTGCCAGCCGTTCTGCCGCGACAACTCGAGAATTTCCTGCGAGTCGGTGGCAACGATAACATCAGCCAGCGCCGTTGCCGCGCGCACCCCTTTGTAAACGTGCGCGAGCATGGGCGCGCCGCCAATAGGCAGCACCACCTTTCGCGCCAGACGGGTGGAGGCCAGCCGCGCGGGAATGACCGCAATCACCTTCATCGTGAGCAGCCAGTTTCCCGTGCGCAGGCAGGAGTTGGCAAGTGGGCGGTGGGATGCGGCGCTCCCTGAGCTGCGAATTGACAGTGTTTTGCGGGGCCTCTTAGAATCGAACGGTGGGGGCGCCCGTGGGCGCCTTTTCGCTTCTGCACATGGCGGTGTAGCTCAGGTGGTTAGAGCGACGGTCTCATAATCCGTAGGTCGAAGGTTCGAGTCCTTCCGCCGCCACCAATTGATTCAAAAGACGTTAGCATTAATTAGTGGCATCCAAGAACATTTTGGGCACATTCTGAGAACAAAATGGCAGGAGCGTGCCGTATTCAACGGGATCAAACGGGACGATAACGGCAGGTTTTGGGCACAAGAAAGCCGGGCCGATGCTCTGGCCCGGCTTGGGATCGGGATCGGGGGGCTTTGGTTGCGGCTTCAGTTCACGGTCGCAGCCTGCTTCGCCATCTCCGCGGATTCCTGGCGCTTCGCGGCCCAGCTAACCCCGAACTCGCCCATCGCCTTCTTCACTTCATCCTTCGACGGTTTGATGTAATGCCGCTGCGTGGTCACCACGTCGCTGTGCCGCTGGATCAGCCGGATCAGCTCCGTCTTAACCCCCAGCTCGCTCAAGTTGGTCGCCGAGCCACGGCGGAACGCATGGAAACCGCGCCATTTCGGGAGAGCACTGTTGCGTCGGTACTCGTGCTTTTCCTGCCCTTCGCCGTTGCTTCCCGCAGATCATGCAGCCATTGAGCACCGGGAGAATGTTGCGGTTGATGAGATTCCCCAGGTGAACTGGCGTGTTATTCTCCGACGCGAACATCCAGCCCTGGCGCGGTTTGTCGCATTTCTCCCACCATGCTTCGAGCTGCTCGCGCAGCGGTTCAATCACTGGCACCGGAACGCTGTCAGTATTTTCCGTGTTGCTCGATTCAGTCTTGGTGTCGTCCACGTGACTTTCCCAAACTGCGCGCACAACCTGGAGTTCTTCGCCGTTGTATTCTTCCCATTTCAACCCGCGAATCTCACTGCGTTGTAACCCAGCAAACGCCGCGACAGAGACGATGGTCAGGGCGAGAGGATCGTTCTTCAGCGCGTCCATAATCGACAAAATCTGCTGCACGTTGTAAGCGTGCGTCGGTTTCCCCTTCGCTGTGCGTGGTGGCAGCTCAGCGCCGATGACCGGGTTTATATCGTCGTGGAATCCCTGGTTCTTGGCTTGGGTAAAAACGCCCGAAAGAAAATGTTTCACGCGCTGCAGTGAACCCGTCGTCAGCTTGCGGTTCTGTTTGGCAATGTCGTTCAGCCACAGGTTCACATGATATTGTTAGAGAGGCGATTTCACGCCAATCATTCCTGGTTTGGAGTGATGTGGTCTGGGGTGACGTAAATCACGTGCATCACTCCCGCAACGTCCGTGAACTCAAGCTCGACCTTGCCGTCGTCTTTGTAGTCCCTCAGCCTTACTGGTCTGCCGAGCACCTCACGAATGGCTCTCTGCTCTTCCAACGGCAAATCATCAAGGAATCCGGGCGGCAAGTGCATTAGCATCACAGTACCTCCGGGTTCTATTCTCCGCGATACAAATTCCAAGTCCTCGGTTTCGGGCAGTTGGTCGGCACTGATGAATGTTCGGCCAAGTTTTGCTTCACGAATGCCTACTCCACCTCCGAACTCTTTGACGTACCATTCGTGCTCGGGGTCGGTGCTCGCTGGCAGTGCCACTAGTTCAATCTCAGCCGGTTCTCCGTGAAATAACACTCGGTCGCCAACCACAATTTCTTGGCCTGACTGGTATTTGAGGTTCATAGCGACTCACGCGTATTATGTGCCAGCCCATTCATTGGCGAAAACAGGGTTTCACGTACATTACCAGATTTGCACCAGTTTTGAGGCAAAGCGCCACGAGTAATGAATGTGGTGGGGGATTTCACGCTCGTTACTGGTCCGCAGCATCTACTATCCGCACCGCTTTGAATGGTGCAGGGCTCGGAAAGGAATTCGGAGTCAGTGGTTCATATCGAGGTTTCGGGCGCGAAGCTGAGACTAGTGAAGTATCCGCTGTAACTGGCACCGACCTTTGTAATTGACGTAACCATAGCCTATCCTCTCACGCAATGGACCGATTCGACGCAAGAGTAGAGAAGCCTTACAAAATTCGGACGCAACCATTCACATATGCGATCTTCGGCATCTTGATAGGCCCAATCTTTATTGCCTGGGTCTACATCGCACACATCAGCCCCGTGGCCTCGAATAGGGTGGGGGCTGCGGTTGCTGGAGGTATCCTGGCAGGCTTGTGGCTTTGGTTTTTCTCCTTGGAAGTCGATCTCTGTTCGGACCGCTTGGTGATGAAGACATTATTTGGGAAACGCCAGATTAGTTACTCCGAAATTGAAAAAGTCGATTTGATCGTGCGGAGCGCCCGTGGAGGGACGGGTCGCGCTTGGGCGGTATATGACACTGCGCGCTTCTCAACGCACCCCCTCAAGATCCCGTTGGGGCCTTTTAGAGGAGGTGACCAGCAAAAAATCGCTGCGACGCTGGTCGAGAAAGCGCCCGCTGCGCGGATCGATTCTTGGACGCGTTCCGTGGGCAGGGCGGGACAGTAGTCAGCTTAAGGAAAAAAGCCAGCGGATGAGATCTTCCGTTTGACGATATTGGGTCCACTGGTGAGAACAGGCTCTCACGTACACTACTGCCTTTGCACCACTTCTGGGGCAGAACGCCGGAGCCATGATGAATGTGAAGATTCTCTCTTAAATTTCAAGGATTTGTTCTCTGAGGAGGGGTGCGGGGAACCCCTCTCTTTTAAGCCTCCATGACGAGCCACGCCCCGAGCTCATGCCCGTTCGCATCCCTTGCCACCGCCAGCTGCTGCGGGTCAGCGCTCGAGCGCACCACGAGGTTGATAAGGGCTAAACTGCGGGACCTAGACCCAGGGCTGCCTGCCTTTATCCAAACCTGGAACAGCGAAATGAATGGGGCGATGTTTGCTCCGCGCATGGCCACGCTGTCGCTGGGCGTGCTGGGCATGATGGGCGCCCTGCTGTCCGTCGTCGGCATCTTTGGCATGGCGGCTTATTCGGTGAGCAAGCGCAAGCGGGAGCTGGGCATTCGCATCGCTTTGGGCGCGCAGCGCAAGGAAGTGTTGCGGGCGGCCCTGGGACGCGCGGTCCGAGTGCTGGCTCTTGGCTCCGCAGTAGGATTGCTCATGGGGATCCTCGCCAGCCGGGTGCTAGCGTTCATCGTGTATCAGGCGACACCCCGCGATCCGCTGGTACTGACAGGGAGTGTCCTCGCCATGGCGCTGCTGGGGCTGGTGGCGACATGGATTCCCGCGCAGCGCGCGCTGTCCCTTGATCCCATGGTCCTGTTGCGGGACGAGTGAGCTCCAGCACAACAATGTGCGACAGGTTCGGGGAACCAGCGCTTCGCCAAATCGATGGCTGAGACATCGCCGGGCAGCATCTGCCATCATTTCATTGAGTGCAGGCCGTGATTCCCTGCACCCAGAGACGCCAGCGTCGATGTATTCTTTGCTGATCTGAAGCCCGCGTCGAGACGCGTACTCGCGTGCCTCCGAAAGTTGCATTTCAGGATCCTGTGTTCCCTCGCAGGTCGAGACTCGAGCGTAAATTGCCACGCGCGTTGCCTGCTCGCTATATCTCATGAGCACCTTCTCGCCGCTAAACTGAACCTGCCTGATTCCCATATACATGCCGCTACGTATAGATGCAACAAGAAAAGTTAAGAGGCGCGGCTTGCTGCGCTACAATCCGGCCAAAAAGAATCCGCATGCGGTGGCCCTCGGCAGGAAGGGCGGCAAGGCTCGAGCTGAAAGACTCACGCCAAAAGAGCTGAGTGATCAGGGAAGAAAGGCGGTACT
>Ga0075426_10002474_pt1 | contig 13223 bp, 13 predicted proteins | sample SoiMethybrSBSTD5_FD_75304 | JGI IMG/M metagenome (GOLD analysis project Ga0075426, IMG submission 75304) | Bulk soil microbial communities from a Populus tree surrounding site in Tennessee, USA - Soil MetaG P. TD hybrid SBSTD5 | ecosystem: Environmental > Terrestrial > Soil > Tree plantation...
AACCAGTCGAGCTGTCGACCGGTTTCGCCACGCAGACGGACGAGAACCAAGGTTTCCACAACGGCGAGCGCTACGAGATGGTGCTCCACCCGGTCGGGGCCGATCACCTGGTCATCTCGACCGAGATGACCGGCGCGTGCTCGATCCAGCATGGGTGTGGGCTCGGCGCGAACGAGGAGGTTCAGGTGGACGAGAAGCAGACAGACAATCGTCTGGAGACGGTGAGCGAGCCGGCGGTGAGCGGCATCGCGTCCGATCTCAAGAAGGCCAAGAAGCGGCTCAAGGAGCTCGACGCCATCCTCTCGGACGCCGCGATCTCATTTTCGGATCGGGAGCAGGCGCAGATCGAGCGAAGCCAGCTCATGCAGTTGCCTGGCGTGGCCGAGGCGCTCGCGGGTAATGCTCCGACCAAGTCGGTGGACGGCGCCGATCATCCGGCAGGCGACTTCGCGTACGTTCCGGATCCGTCGAAGCCGAGCACGTGGAAGCTGCCGATCTTCGACGCGAATCACGTGCGCGCGGCGCTGGCGTCCCTGGGCGGATCCCACGGGAACCCGCCCGACATCCCAGCGGCTGCGATGGCCGGCGTCAAGCGGAAGATCAAGGCCGCGGCGTCGCGGTTCAACGTGGACGCGGCGTCGCTCAACACATCGCCGCTGAAGGCGCTGCTGGGCAAGCTGGTCGAGATGTTTGGGAAGGGCAGCGTCGAGACGGTGGAGATGACGGCCGAGGTGCACGACGCGCTGCGGGTCAAGCGCGCAATCGCGGAAATGCAGTTGACCCCGAGCGACTCGGAGCGGGCCCAGATGCTGCGCGAGGCGTGCCAGGAGGAGTACGGCGCGAGCGACCGGGACGTGATCGTCACGGACGTCTACACGCAGCCCGAGCAGTCGGTCATCTTTTTCTTCAGCACGCCGATGGGGCCGCAGCCGAAGGGCGCCGAGTATTACAAGGTCATGTGGGTGGATGCCGACAACGACGGCATCCCGGAGCTGAAGGGCGATCCAGTGCTCGTGCGCAAGCAGGTCACGTACGAGCCGGTCGGGAGTGGGCCAGCGGGTGACGGGTCCGAGCCCGCGGGCAACGAGAGTCCGGCGAAGGAAGTTGCCACGCCGGCGGTGCAGTCTCACAACAAGGAGGAAGGAAACATGTCGGACAAGGAGAAGGAGACGGGGCTGGGTGAGCTGACCGCCGCGGTGGCGAATCTCACCAAGCTGGTGGAAGCGCAGAACGCCAAGATCGAGAGCCTGGAGAAGCAGTCCGCTCCGGCCGAGATCGCGGGGTTGAAGCGCACGGTCGGGCAGTTGGCCGAGTCCTTCGAGCAGATGAAGGGCGTGACCAAGGCTGCGATCGAAGAGCGGGAGCGGGAGCGTCAGCACCTCGTTCGCGAGCTGGCTGGCAACCACCGCTGCTCGTTCGGCGCGGAGGAGCTGGAAGCGATGCCCATCGACCAGCTGCGGAAGCTGGGCGCGATGGCGCAGGTCGCGAACTACACCGGTAGGGGTGGACCGCAGGGTGCTCTGAACACCGAAGAGGGAAAGCGCTTCGCGGAGCCGAAGGCCTACTGGGAGACCGAAGGCAAGAAGGAGGGTAAGTAAGCCATGGCCGGCCGCAATTCAATCGTCCTTCGGGGTGACTACATCCAGAAGGAAGGCAAGGCATCCGTGGCGGTACAGCCCGGCATGCTGGTCGAGTGGGACGGTAACGCCGTGGGCTCGACCCTCGGCGTGCGTCCCTGCACGAAGGCAGGAGTCGGCCTCGGCGCAACGCGTAAGGCGTTCGCGCTCGAGAACGACCTCGTTGGTCAGGGCATCGCCGACAACTACGACATCGCGGACATCGTGCGGTACGGCGTGTTCCAGCGCGGTGCCGAGGTCCAGGCGCTGCTCGCTTCAAGCAACACCACGGCGATCGGGGACGCGCTGGCCTCGAACGGCAACGGGCAGCTCAAGAAGGCAGCGACCACGGTAGGGGCAGACGATGAAGAAATCGTCGGATACGCGATGGAAGTCATCGTGGGCGCGGCCCTTCCGGGTGCACTTGTCCGCGTCGAAGTGGCGTAGGGCGCCACACCACAACCTCTCAAGAGGGAGCGAGCTAGACCATGTTGAAGACGATCGGAGCTGAAGAGCTCATCGCTCGTGGCGTCACATCTTTCAGCCGCATGCGGCCGATTCTGTCTCTGAACGGCGACCCGCTGGCTGAGAACGCCACGTTGCAGAAGGACGAGTGGGAGCGGATCGACGACCGGGTCAACCAGGTGCTCCGCGAGCGCATTTCCATCGCGGACGACCTGCGCGCGGCCGGTCTGGTGCACCCCGTCGGCCTCGGGACGATCCTCCGAGTGACCGAACGGTTGTCGGAGGTGGACGTGGCTGACCTGTCGTTCGACGGCGATTCACCGCCCGCGCGCGATAGGCCCAACTACAAGCGCGACGTCATCCCAGTGCCGGTCATCGGCAAGGGGTTCACGATCGGGTGGCGGCAGCTCGACGCGAGCCGTAAGCGCGGCGATCCGCTTGACGTGACGGCCGCGGCTCAGGCAGCCCGCAAGGTGCGGGACCTGCTCGAGAACACCTTCATCAGCGGCTTCGCTTCTGGTCCGGGTTCTAACCCGACCAACAGCACGGATGGCCAGAGCATTCCCGGACTGACCACCCACGCCAACAGGCAGACGCAGGCCAAGTCGGGCTCGTGGAGCACGTCGGCCACGGACATCATCGGCGACACGCTCGCCGTGCTCGGCAAGGCGTACGCCAAGTTCCTCTTCGGCCCGTTCAACTTCTACGTGCCGAAGAACTCGTGGTCCACGCTGCAGCAGGACTACAAGACGGCCAACCCGACCTCGCGGACGTTCCTCGAGCGGATCCTGGGCATGGTCGACATCAAGGCGGTGCGGCCGAACGACTTCCTCGCGACGGACGTGGCGGTACTTCTTCAGATGACCGAAGACGCCATCGACCTGACCGAGGCGCAGGCGATCACGACCGTGCAGTGGGAGACCAACCCTTTCCTCACGCACTTCCGCGTGCTGACCGTGGCCGGTCCTCAGATCAAGAACATCGAGGTGTCGGACGGTACGACCACGGCCGGCATCGTGCACATGTCGTAAGCAGTAGCCGGAAAGCTTGTGCCCATGAGGGGCGGGCAATTCACCGCCCGCCCCTTTGGTTTTGGTAAGTGAACAGGAGGAGAGATGGCGCGAACGACCGACACCGCCGTGCGGGAGATTCTCAACACCGCGCTGCCGACGAACCAGCTCAAGGCGTTCATCGAGGACGCGAGCCTGTGGGTGACCGAGATGCTGGCCAACCAGGTACCAGCGCCGACGGCCACTCGTCTGGAGATCATCGAGCGGTATCTGGCATGCGCCATCGTGAAGCTGCGCGAGGTTACTGGTTCCGCGCTTCGGTCGGTAACGATCGGCGACGTGACGGAGGACTACTCACTGCCGGCGTCAGTGCGGGACTATCTCGATACGGCGGCCGGTTTCGATGCGAGTGGGCTTGTTCGGCGGCACTTCCTCGCGCCGCGTCCGGTGGCCGCACCCGTGCTGCCCACGTATGGCGCGATCGCGAACGTTGGCAAGTCGTTCACCGATGACGATCCGAACTCGACGTTGCCGTGAGCAAGCTGAACGTTCTCTCCGCCGGAGTGGGCTTCGAGACCGTGACGGCGCAGGCGCCGAGCGGCGTGGACGGGCAGGGTAAGCCAACCTACGCTGCCGGCTCCACGTTTAAGGCCAGGGTGGTGCGCGAGGAGAAGGTGTCGCGGCTCGGGGATGGTTCTGAGATCGTCACCATCGCGACGATCTGGGAGGACGCGGCCCAAGCTGTGCTGCCGCTGGAGGAGTGGCGGCTTACGCTGACCGGCGGACTCATCGGGATCGTAGTCGAGCGGGACGAGCGGCGAGACATCTCGGGTAATCTGGACCACGTGTACATGCGGATTCGGAGGGAATAAGCATGGCCGAGACAACGCAGCAGAGCTTCGAGCGGGCGGGCCGGAAGGTCATGCTGGCAGGTCGGAACATTGGCCGCATCATGCCGCAGGGTCTTCGGCTGATCGGTGAGGAGATCATGACGGACGTCAAGGCATCCTCGCCTGGTCACGGCGTGCCGGTCGACAAGGGAGCACTGCGGGCGAGCGGGGCGGTGGAGCAGCCGGCGCCTCTGGCGGTCGATCTGGCGTTCGGATCCGCGGCAGTACCGTACGCGCTCTCGCAGCACGAGGGCCTGGAGTTTCACCACAAGATCGGTGAGGCGCGTTATCTTGTACGTGGCCTGGAGCGCTGGCGGCCGGGCGGGAGTGCCGCGATGGAGGCGCTGAAGACGAATGCCGACGAAGCGATCAAGGCGGCGAGCAAGTGAGCGCGGTCGACGACGTGTTCACGTACCTCGGCCCAAGCCCGGGGCAGGGGCTCGCGGGCGGAGCGACGGGCTGGGCGCTGGTGCGGCGAAGGATGGGCGACCCGCCGACGTTCACGGATCAGGCCGTGGTCGTTGCGGAGGACGGTGGCCCTAGTCCCGAGATCAAGGCGACCAGCGGCATCGGCAACGCGGCGATCCAGGACCCAGGCGTGATCGTGATGGTGCGCGCTGGGGCGTGGGACGGCGACGCGTGCAAGGCCAAAGCTGCCGCGATCTTCGCGGCGCTGCACGGGAAGTTGAACATACAGCTGGTGAGTGGTGGCACGTTGTATTACCGGGTCCGGGCACTGACGCCTGAACCTATCTTCGCGGGGTTCGATGACACGGGACGGCCCCGGCACACTGTCGCCTTCCGTCTTTTGACGGCGGCGGCGTAACACAAGGAGCGGCACAATGGCGAAGTATCTGCCGCACGGCACGATCTTCACGATCAACGCGAAGGCGGTCGGCGGCCTAATCAGCGTCGGGATTCCGGACAGGACCCGCGGCGACGCGGAGACGACGGACTCGGCGGCATCGTTCAACCGGACGTTCTTGCCCGGGCTCAGAGATGGTGGGTCGGTCAGTCTGACGTTCCGCCACGACATCGCGGACTTGGGACAGCTGGAGCTGGAAGCGAACTACAACCTTGACGCCTCGGCGGCGCTCAAGACGTGCACGATCGTCTTGCCCGCGCCCGCTTCGCGGACGTACACGTTCACCGGCTTTGTGACCGAGCCGCCCAAGGGCGACATCGGTCTGGTGGACGACGACGTGGCGCAGCAGACGTCGACGGTGCGGATCACCGGCTCGGTCACGATCACCTGACCGTGGGGCAGCGAGAAGAGGAGATCGTCCTGGGCGGCTCTGGCCAAGAGCCAGAGCCGTTCACGGGCGAGTACATGTCGGTCGAGGAGGCATGCGCGTGGCTTGACCAGTGGACGAATCGCTGGAACGAGCCCGTGCTGCCGAAGCGTAAGGGTCTGCCGTCGAAAGGCGGCACCTCGCGCGTCGAGGAGACAAGGGCGGGAGGTGGACGCGCCATCACCCCGCGCACACAGGAGTTCCAACCATGAGTGAGCGCAACGAAGCACCGCCGGCGCCCACGAAGGGCGTGCCAATCATGCTCGATCGGCAGCGCTATCTCCGATACACGCTAAAGACGCTGCGTAAGATCCGCGAGGAGCTTGGCGAGGACGCGTTGAAGACGGGCGTCTCGGGCGAGAAGCTGGCGAAGGTATTGTGCTATGGTCTGCAGGGCGACGATCCAAGCATGACGTGGGAGCAGGTCGAGGACATCATCGATTTGAGCCAGCTGGAGGACGTCGTCATCGCAATGCGGAAGGCGATGGGCCAGAAGGCAGCGGTCACGCTGGACCCTCGGACGCCGGCTCCGGCGGCAAGCGCGGGCGAAGAGTCCGCATAGTACCGGGGTCGGAGGACCTGCAGCTCTGGGCGTTGGCGCTTCGCTGCGGGATTCCGAACGAGTTGATCTGGGACCTGGCCATCCCGGAGATCGAGGCGGTCGTGAAGCTCAAGGTCGAGGACGACAGGGCAGCTACACTTCGGGCTGGGTTGATCGCCGCCACTGTGCTGAACGTGAATCGCAAGAAGGGCACCAGGCTTGTGCAGCCGACAGACTTTGTGTCCATGCCGGACGATTATCTGAGTCCGGAGCAAGCAGCGTCGTACATGGACGCCTGGGCCAACACGACTGGGCGGTGAGGAGATGACGTGGGAACCGAACTAGCACGCGCGGTCGTCCGCATCGAAGGCGACATCTCCGATCTCGAAGCCGCGCTGAGTCTCGCTCACGGTGAGATGGAGAAGGCCGGCAAGACGTTCGAGCAGCTGGGTCACACGATGACGACACACGTGACTCTGCCTCTCGTGGCGCTTGGCGGCTTCGCGGTCAAGGAGTTCGGCGAGCAGGCCGACGCCGTGGCGCGTCTCGATGCCGTGCTCACGGCCGCTGGTGGCGTGACTGGGACTACGACCGCTCGCATCGAGGAGTTGGCCAACGCACTGCAGCAGTCCACGCGCTTTGCAGACGACGAGGTGATTGCGGCGGCGTCGCTGCTCTCGACGTTCCACCAAGTACGCAACGAGATTGGCGCCGGGAACGATATCTTCGATCGCGCTATCCAAGCCGCTTCGGGTCTCGCGGCGGCGATGGGTGAGGATCTGCAATCTGCGACGCTGAAGCTCGGTCGGGCACTTGAAGATCCGCTGACGGGGCTCATGATGCTGCGGCGCGCTGGCATCATCTTCACGGCAGGCGAGCGCGAGCAGATCAAGATTCTGGTGCAGCATGGTCAGGTGCTCGAGGCCCAGCGCATCATTCTCGAGAAGGTTGAGGGAAAGACGCGCGGCGTGGCCACGGCGATGGCGCAGACGCCGTTCGGGCACTTCATCCAAGCATGGAATGCCGTGAAGGATGCGCTCAAGCCAGTCGGCGGTATCCTGGCCGAGGTGCTCGTGCCCATCGCCGATCTGGTCAAGAAAGCGGCTGAGGCGTTCAAGAACCTCGACCCGGCAATCCAGCGCATCGTCGTGATCATCGGGACAGCACTCGCCGCGATTGGTCCACTCTTGATCGCGTTCGCGACGATGGCCAAGTTGTGGGCGTTCTTGAAGACAGTCGGGATGCTGGGGCTTGCGCCGACGCTTGGGCTCATCGTGATCGCACTCGGTGCATTGGTCGCGGCCGGGCTTGCGATTGTCGAGAACTGGGCGTGGATCAAGGTCCAAGCTGTGTCGCTCTGGACGCTGATCAAGGATGTGTTCTTCACGGCGATCGAGCTCATTCTGCAGAAGGTCGCCGATCTTGGGAAGCTCGCCGACAAGATTCCGGCGCTGGCGAAGGCGTTGATCCCAGGACTCGGGACCGTGGCGTCGGTGATGTCGGCCGTCGGTCAGGCGGCGCAGACTATGCACGACGAGGTCGTCGTGGCGCATGAGAAGATGCTCGCTGAGTCTGGCGCGCAGCTCTCGGCGTTGGAGGCCGACTACCAGGTCGTCATTGACAAGATGGTTGAGGCGATGCGCGCGGGTCAGAATCTAGGCAAGGGCGGCGCGCCAGCTCGTGAGCCGCCGTGGGCAGGGCCGGTCGCGGAGGCACTCGATAAGCTCAAGAAGGATTTGGCGACGGCGCAGTTGATGTCCCGCGCGCTGGGGTCGAGCTTCGATCTTGCTGGCGCGCAGGCATCGGCGTATCAGGCAGCGTTGCAGACCGTGGCGGAGGCGACGAACGGCGTCGCGGATCCAACGGGGGCGATGGCCGCACTGATCGACAAGCTGACGCTGAGCTTCCAGAAGGCGACGGCGGAGGGCACGATCGCGACTCTCAACAAGTCACTGGCCGATGCTAATGTTCAGGCGAACTTGCTGGGAGCAGGCTTCGACTTCGCAGGGGCGCAGGCATCGGCCTTCCAGGCGGCGATCCAAGAGCTGAGCAAGTTGCCCGCGGCGGTGCTCGACAAGCTGGGCATCTCGCTCGATCAGCTGAAGATAAAGTTGGCGAAGGCGCAGGCTGCGCAGATCCAGGGCAACCTCACGAAGGGTCTGCACGACATTCAGGTCGGCTTCGGCGGCGCGTCCGATCAGGCGAACCTGTACGCGCAGGCGATCCAGGCGATTGCAACCTCCACGCCGGCGGTGATCGCGGCGTTGGCCGCGCAAGGCATCTCGATCGACGATCTGAAGCGGAAGTATCAGGAGCTGCAGCTGAAGGCGCAGATCGGTCAGTTCTTCCAGGACGAGATCGGGAAGATGATCGACGCCTTGTTCGAGGGCAAGGTCCACTTCACCGAGTTCATCCGCGACATGCTCTTTCAGCTGTCGATGCTGATCCTCAAGATGGAGGTCTTGCACCTCATCGGGAGCATCGGGGGCGGAGACGTGGGCAAGTTCCTTGGTCTGCCAGGCTTCGCGACCGGCGGCTTCCTACCAGCCGGACAGCTCGGCATCGTCGGCGAGAGCGGGCCTGAGTTGGTGAAGGCTGGGCGCTCCGGGATGACGGTCGCGCCGATCTCGAACGCGCGCGGAACGGCGGGCGAGAGTGGTGGCGGCGAGCGGCTGACCGTGCCAGTGACCGTCAACGTGCAAGCGATTGACCAGAAGGGCGTATCTGATTTCTTCGAGGAGAACATCGGCGCGGTAGGCGGCGCCGTGATGAAGGCGGTGCAGCGGTCTAGGTTGCTTCGACAGGGATTGGGTTGATGACGGCGTTCCCGCGCTCCGCCGGCGCGCTGCCTCGTCTCGCCACGCCGCCGCGCTTTCCAATAGGGCTCCAGTCCTGGGGTGCATCTGGTCGCGGACAGGTCCGCGCCGTGATGAACATGGGTCGCACGTGGGACGAGGTTTACGGCGTCCTCGACACGCAGAACCCTTCGGTGCGGGCATTCCTGACCACGCTCGATCGCTCCGTGCGGCAGGGTATCATCTGGGACGTGCAGCATCCGTACTGGATGATCCGCAAGGGCGTCGGTGGTGGGAGCCCAACGACGAATGGTCCGCTGCAGATCGTCTCGACGCCGGAGGACTTCTCGGCGTGGACCAATCTTGGCACGCCAATCATGACCAGTGGGCAAGGGGATCCGTTTGGCGGGACGGCGGCGTGGCTCATGGCAGACGACGACGCTGCCGCGCTCGAAGGTAAGCAGCTGGCTGTCACGTTCACGGGCAACGCTGTCAAGGCGCTATCGCTCTACGCGAAGGCTGGCACGGCGTCGGAGCTGTTCGTCGAGCTGCGAGACCAGACGGCCGCCACGAATCGGTTCCAATGCACGATCACGTGGAGCGGCGGCGTCCCGACGATCTCGAACTTGGTCGGCGTGTTTCTGCGGCAGGAGACGATCCCGAACGCGCCTGGCTGGTATCGCTTCCACTTCCAGACGACGTCCGTCACGGCGGCGAACTCACACACGTGGAACATCCGTATTGGTCCGACGCCGGCCACAGTAGGAAACGTCTACTTGTTCGGCGCGAATGCGTGGGATTCGGTCGGGCCGGCGGCGTATCGTGGTCCAAGTAATCCGGGACCGTGGGCGCTCCCGAGCGCGCAGGAGGGCTCAAGCATCTACGTGATCGGTGCACCATCCTCGACGACCGCTTGGTTGCGGCAGGGCGACGTGATCGAGTCTGCAAGTTTTCCGGTCGTACTTGATGTGACGGCGCAGGTGGACACGGATGGCGCTGGATCGGCTACCATCCCGATCAGTCCGCCCCTCTTTCAGCCGAACTTCTACGTGATCCACGGCGCCGCGATCGAGATCAATCCGACCGCGATCTTCATGTCGGCGATCGTCGATAAGGTGTCGGGTCTGCCGGATATGGACAGCACGCGCTATCTCGCGTCGGGTCTGACCGTGACGTGGCGGGAGGTGGTCCCGTGACGGCGTTTCCACGCGTCGCTGGTGCGCTGCCGTTCGCCGCCTCGCCGCTGCGATCCATCGAGGGATCCCGCATCTGGAGCCAGGCCGGAAAGCCGCAGCCGCACGGCTTCCAGCAGTGGGGCAGAACGTGGGACGAGGTCTACCCGGTGCTCGATATGCAGAACCCATCGGTGCGGGCTTTCTTGGAGACTGTGAATCGATCGCTGCGTGAGGGTATCTTCTGGGACGTGCAGCACCCGTACTGGCATTTTCGGAAGGGCGTGGGTGGTGGATCGCCGCTGTCGCATAGTCCCGCGCAGCTTGTCATCGATCCCGAGAACTTCAGCGTCTGGACGAACACGAACGGTCTCGTGCTCGCGGCCGGGCAAGCCGATCCGTTTGGCATGGCGAGCGCGTATCGTTTGACCGACAACAGCGCCGTCGCGGATCAGCTGATCCAAGAGACGGTCACGTTTACCGGCGACGGGACGAAGGCGATCGCTGGGTGGATCAAGAAAGGCAACACGCCGCCAACGACGCAGTCGCGCATCAGCGTCTTCGATACTACGGCAGGCACCGGGCGCCTGGTCGTCGATATCACTGGATGGACCGGCATTGTGCCGACGGTGGTCGTATCGCAAGGGACGTTTCTCTTCAAAGAGTATTGGGGGAATGGCTGGTGGCGCATCGGTGTCCAGACGACGAGTGCGCTAGTGGCCGCGAACGCTAACAGTCTGGTGTTGCGGGCATCGCAGGTCGTCGCGGAGACAGGCGATATCCTCATGTTTGGGTGGAACGCGTGGAACTCGACCGTCGTTGGGCCGTATCGTGGTCCGACGCGGCCTGGGCCGCTCAGCTTCGCCGGTACGCAGGAGGGCTCACTTCTGTACGTGCGCGGAGCGCCGGTTTCTACGGTCGGATGGTTGAAGCCAGGTGATCTGATCCAGATCACAGGCACGGCGCTTGTGTTCGACGTGACGGCGCAGGTGGACACGGATGCAGCCGGTGGTGCTAAGATTCCAATCATTCCGCCGTTGTTCTCTGGTGTGCAGCTTGGCGATGGCGTTGCGCTCGTGGTTGACCCAACGGCGATCACATTTCGGGCGGTCATCGCGGCCGTGGCGGATTATCCGGTCATCGCAGGGACGCAGTACTTGGACGCTGGCATGACGATCACGTGGCGGGAGCAGCCGACATGACGCGACGCGCGGTTGGGACGGCGCAGCGGATCTGGGCGTGGCCGTTCAATACCATTCCGTCCGACTGGACAAATGGTGGCGGCACGCCGACGGAGACCATCGTCGCGTTCGACGGCAAGCACAACGTCTATCAGGCCGCTGGGCAGGCCTGGCGCATCTATCCGCTGAACATCAAGTTCGAGCCGACGTGGCTCTATCGGATCCGCATTCGGATTCGGCGGACGGCGACGAGCGACGCGACGAAGCAGTTTGTTTTCGTCGGCGTCGAGGGCGTCGCGGACGACGGCGTCACGCTGGTCAACATCACAGGCCAGGATAGTTTCGCGTCGCAGCACTACTTCGGCGCCTCGGCGCAGGACGCGTCTACGTGGACGCTGAACGAGTGGCGCGAGATCGTTGGGTATTTCCGCGGATGGGCGCTGCAGGGATCGGGACAATCACTCGATCCGCTCAACCCTGGGTTCATGCACGCCAACGTTCGATACTTCCGCCCGCTGGTAATCGTCAACTACAACGCTGGCCCAGCCGGCAACGTGATGCAAGTCGGCGAGTTCGTGGTCGAGGCGCTTACTGGTACTGCTGCAGATCAAGAGGTGCCGTTCGGTCCAAATCTGCTCAACAATCCAGGCTTCGAGTCCGGGAGCACAGGCTGGATTGATGGTGGCGGATTCTTCTTCGAGAACGACGTCACGAACGCGCACTCAGGAACGTGGCGGTGTCGCTACCAGGGTAACGGCGTCGGTGGTCCGAACCTCATCCCAGCAGTCGAGTCGCCATGCCGGCCGGGTGATCAGTTCTACATGGCGGCGTGGGCCAAGACGGCTGCTGGTACAGGGACGCAGCAGCTAGCAGTGCGGTGGCGCCGCTCCGATGGTACGCAGATTCTTCGGGAAGTTGTGGCGCAGCTGGGTGGTCCGAACGCAACGTACACGCTGATGTCCGGGATCACGAACCCGGCGCCAGCGGAAGCGACGAAGGTGGCGGTCGACTGGGGGGAGAACACTGCGGACAACTCGGCGACGCCGTGGTACATTGACGACTTCGAACTGCGGCAGGTGCTGCCGATCGCCACGCCGCAGGAGCCGGAGTTCGTTCACCTGATCGAGGCAAACTTCTCTGGCGGGTCGCTCTATCTCAACACAGGCGCGCGCGATCTCTACTGGAATGGACGAAACTGGGATGCCATTGGTGGTCTGTTGACGTTCGATTCCGTGCAAGAGTCAGGTGAGGATCGCGGGCGTGGCGTGGCGTTCCAGCTCGCGGGTGTGGACCAGACCATCGTCGCGACGCTGCTGAACAATAACTATCGTGGCCGTGTCGTGCGCATCTACCGCGCGTATCTGGATCCGGCCTCGGGACAGGTGATCGATCCGGACGATCGCGGCATTCAGATCATTGGAACGGCCGCGCGCTATGCTTTGCGTAATCCAGTCGCAACGTGGCCGACGACGAACTTGACCCTCGAGGGGTGGGCGCGACTGGATACCTACGGTGCCGGCACGCAAAAAACTATCCTCTCGTATGAGGTTGCTGGTCCGGTGAACGAGGTGCAGCTCGACAAGTCCGCGGCCGATAAGCTGCGCTTGACGATCAAGGGCACGACCGTGAGCGGCGCGGCTGCATTTCCAGCAGATGGACTCTGGCATCATTACGCGGTCACGTGGGCCAGCTCGGGCGGCGCCTGGGCGATGTACGTTGATGGAGTACTGACCGACAGTGGTACGGCTCTTCAGTCCGGCGCGTCGATCACGGCAGCCGGCGCGGTGGCTCTGGGGCAATCTCAAGGCGTTGTTGGCGGGACGTTCGGGAACAGCTGGAATGGATTGCTGGATCGGATCCGCGTCTACAACCGCGTGCTGACTGTATCCGAGATCGCGGAGCATGCGCTGGGGACGATCCTCGACAAGACGGGGCTGCTCGCGGAGTGGAGCTTCGATGATCCAGGGAACATGGGCCGCGACGGGAGTCCAAACATTGGTACGCCAAACGACCTGACGCCCGTCGGCATATCGGTGCCGTCGGAGGGTTCGCCGATCACGAAGGTGCTGCTCCTCTTCGAGGGACTGCAGGTCGCGCCGTACGAGATCGAGGAGAACCGCGACCGGAGTACAGGCACCGTCGTGATCAAGATGCAGGCCGTCGGCTATCTTGGAGTGGAGAAGATCAGAGGTATCGACGCAAACGTGACGAGCCACCAACACATCTACGCTGGCGACACGTTTTTCCAGAACGTCGCGTCG
>Ga0075426_10002475_pt1 | contig 13221 bp, 11 predicted proteins | sample SoiMethybrSBSTD5_FD_75304 | JGI IMG/M metagenome (GOLD analysis project Ga0075426, IMG submission 75304) | Bulk soil microbial communities from a Populus tree surrounding site in Tennessee, USA - Soil MetaG P. TD hybrid SBSTD5 | ecosystem: Environmental > Terrestrial > Soil > Tree plantation...
TCTCGCCTCCTGCCATCGCCGCCCCAACTTGGTACCTCTACGACGTAGCGCCACGATGCTCGGTTACAACGGCAGAGGGGGCGTGACGGCCTACGATCGAGGTGCCGCGAGGCTGGCGCCTACGTAGTCGGCAAGACGCTTCCGAAGAAAAAGGCGCGCCCGGTGCACGCGCGTCTTGACCGTGCCGCGCCTGACCTGCAGCGTCTCGGCGATCTCGAGGTGCGAGAGCCCTTCCACATCGTGCAGGAGAAAGGCCGTGCGGTAGTCCGCCGAGAGCTCGTCGATCGCGCCACAGAGCACCCGCTTCAGCTCCCCTTCGATGGCGGGGTCCTTCAGTGGCCTCGACCAGTCGACCGCCGCCTCCACATGCTGACCACTGTCATCAAAGGCCAGAGCGAGCTCGTCCCATGGCACTTCGTTCCGCCGGCTCCGCCGCCGTCCTCGCAGCTTCTGATAGGCCGTGTTGGCGGTGATCCGGTATACCCAGGAGCTGAAGGCCGCCGCCCCCCGGAAGGTGTCGATTTTCCGGCTCGCCATCCAAAGGGTGTCCTGCACGACCTCCTCGGCGTCTGAGGGGTTACCCGTGATCCGCATGGCCAGACGGTAGACGCGGTCCCCGTAGGCGCCCACGAGGGCCTCCGGCGCTCCCGCTTCCCCTCTGCGGAGCCCCTTTACGAGGGCCGCATCCGGATCGATGGTTTCTCGGAAAAAGAGCTGCTCGTTCACACCGCGCTTCTGATAGGTCCGCTCCATGACGCTCCCAGTGGAGTTCATCTGAAACTCCCCCCGGTCTTCGCGCAGCGCCACCGTTCGGCAGGCTCCTGGCGTGATACCTCGTAGGGGTGGAAGACCGTGATGAAGTGACTCGGAGTGCGGATTGAAGTGGGGCAAGGAGCTGATCGTGCTCATTTCGCCTTCTCCTTAGGCCGCAGCGCACCGGCTGCAGTCGATCGACTTGCGAAGCTGATGGCGACCCTCCTCGCAAGCTGCGCGCCATGTGCAAACGCCGACATTCATTGACTTCCGATCGCTCAGCCCCTGCCCGATCTCAGCAATTGCCAAAGTTCAGCATTCTCCGGCGGGATCTGATGCCAGACCGATGGAAGAGGCGGCTATCGGCGAGGGGAGCGAGGGGAGAAGCGGCGAGGGGAGAAGCAGTGAGAGGAAAGCGGAGACAGGAGAAGCGGCCGGCTACCCGCGGAGGTCTACACGAATTTGAAGCGATGCTTGTTGATTCCCAGCCAGGCGATCTTCCACTCGAGAGTTTGGCGCGGGATTCCGAGCTTGATGGCGGCGCCAGATGGCCCCGAAACGCGGCCTCGGCTCTCAGCCAGCGCCACCTCGATCATTTCCTTTTCTTCCTCGGCCGACAACCGCCCAAGGCCCCTGAGCCGCACCGGCACCCGAGACGGTTTCGGTGGCATTGCTTGCTTCAACCAGGTATCGTCCACCGAAAACATTCCGTGATCACAAAGAACCACGGCGCGCTGGACGACATTCTCTAGCTCGCGGATGTTCCCAGGCCAGGCGTAGGCCTCGAACAGTTCCAAGGTCCCTTTCTTGATCGTTTCGATCCTCTTCCCGGCTCTCTTCGTATAGCGCTCGACCAGGTACTCGACCAGGAGAGGGATATCGCCGACTCGATCACGCAGGGGCGGAACGTCGATTGGAAATACGTTGAGCCTGTAGAAGAGGTCCTGCCGGAATGTACCAGCAACCACCGCGGCCCTCAGATCGCGGTTCGTAGCGGCCAGTACTCGAACGTCCACCGAGATCGGGGCGGAGCTCCCGACCCGCTCGAATTCCCGCTCCTGAAGCACCCGCAACAGCGCGACCTGAGTCTCGGGGGGAAGGTCGCCGATTTCGTCCAGAAGGATCGTTCCGCCATTCGCGGCTTCGAAACGCCCCAGACGCCGTTGCAGCGCCCCAGTGAACGATCCTTTCTCGTGCCCAAATAGTTCGGACGCGACAAGGGAAGGCGGGATCCCAGCGCAGTTCACGCGAACGAACGTCTGCGACGATCGCCTCGACCGCCTATGAATGGCACGAGCGACGAGTTCCTTTCCCGTCCCACTCTCTCCCAGGATGAGGACCGTCGCATCCGTCGGCGCCACTTTCGCGACTTGCCGCAGCATCGATCGTATCGCGCTTGACGAGCCGACAATCTCCTCGAAAACCGAGGTCTGGTCGGTCTCTTCGCCAATCTGGTGGTCGCGGTTAGTCGCCTGCCTGATCGCGTTGAGCAGATCTTCGTCGCGACACGGTTTTGTGAGAAATTCTACCGCCCCCGCTTTCAAGGCCCGCACCGTCATCGGGATGTCGCCGTGGCCGGTGATGAAGATGATCGGGATATCAACGTCGACCTTGGCCAGTTCCTGCTGCAGATCTAGACCACTCAGACCCGGCAGCTCGACATCGAGCACCAAGCAACTGGCGCCATCCGGACGGGGCGTTGTCAAAAACTCGTGTGCCGACGCAAACGCCTGCACGTTCAGCCCCGCCGAGCGGACGAGATTTCCCAGACTTTCGCGGATGAACGGGTCGTCGTCGATGACGAAGACGTATGGACTGTCCTCACTCATGGCTCAGCTCCCTCACGGAGTCCGAAATCCTCATCAGCACCTACACGTCCGTCTCAGGACTTGTGAAGCGCGGCTTCGAGCGCGCTCAAGAGTTCCTCCTCGCGACAGGGTTTGTACAGGAAGTCCACCGCCCCGGCTTCAAGGGCCCGCGCGCGAGCCTCATTGTCCGCGTGGGATGTGATGAAGATGATCGGGAGTCGCCAGTCGGCCGCAAGAAGATGCCGCTGAAGATCGAGTCCGTTCATGGCAGGCATCCGAACGTCGAGAATCAGGCACGCCGTCTCGCGAGCCTGCTTGGAGCTCAGGAACGCGTCAGCCGAAGAGAATCCCTGAGACCGAAATCCGGCCGAGCGCACCAGATTGGCGAGCGAATTCCGGAGGGAGTCGTCATCGTCGACGATCGAGATCAGCGGACTTGTTGCCATCGTGAAGACACAGTAGGTCGCCCGGATGGGCGCTTCAATCGTGCTTTGGTAGAGGCGGGCTACGACTTTCGGGTGGAGGCGCCTAGCCTATCAGCCATCCTGACGAGCTCGGCCAGGGAACCGGCCCCCATCTTGTCCATCACCTGATGGCGATGAACCTTGACCGTGGCCTCGCTGGTGCCCACCGCGGCCGCTATCTGCTTGTTGGGTAGCCCGGCCACCACGAACCCCATAACCTCCCGCTCGCGTCGCGTCAGCAACTCAGAGCGGCGGCGCAGTTCGTCAATGTCCGCCCGATGCTCACGCGCTTTGCGGTCGCATTCCAACGCCTGGTGAATGGCGTCGAGCAGATCCTGGTCGCGGAAGGGCTTGGTCAGAAACTCCACCGCTCCCGCTCTCATCGCCCGCACCGTCATCGGGATATCGCCGTGCCCGGTGATGAAGATGATCGGGATCTCCATGTTGCCCTCGGCCATGCGCGTTTGCAGATCAAGGCCGCTCGCTCCGGGCAGCCGCACGTCGAGGACTAGACAGGCAGGCATATCGGGTCGCTTCCTCCGCAGGAATTCCTGGGCCGATGCGAAGGCCTCGACCTGTAGCCCGATGGACCGCATGAGGTTCCCTAACGAATGGCGCAGTCCCGCATCGTCGTCGACGACGAATACCATGGCGTCTTTGCTCATGGCACGCTCGCGGCGCCGATCGGCAAGCTAAATTGAAACGTTGCGCCTCTGCCCTCGTTCGCTGTCGCCCATAAACGCCCGCCTTGCGCCTCGATGATCGAGCGGCAGATTGCCAGCCCCATGCCCAGGCCCCGGGGCTTGGTCGTGTAGAAGGCGTCGAAGACACGACCGACGCTCTTCGGATCCAGCCCCGGGCCCGAATCTCGTACCGCGACGAGTAAACGCTCCGATTTATCGATGGCGCACCGAATCGACAACTCTCGTGGGCCGTCACCGGCTCCGCTGATGGCCTCAATCGCGTTGATGATCAGATTGTGAATCACTTGTTGCAATTGGACGCGATCGGCGAAGATGGCCGGCAAATCGTGCGCCTCGTCCAGGAGTTGAGTTTCCAAGGATACCCCGTGTCGCTGCAGCTCACTCTGCACAAGAGTAGCGACTTCACGTATCGTTTCGTTGATATCGAGCCGGTCCCGGCGCGGTGGAAGCTTCATTGCCAGGGCGCGAATGCGGCGGATGATTTCGCTGGCGCGATGACCGTCTGCAATCACCAGCGCCGCAGAGTTTCTGGCTTCTTCCAGGTTCTGAGACGCGAGCCACCGCAAACAGGCGCCGGCGTTGTTCACGATTGCGCCGAGGGGCTGGTTGACTTCATGGGCGATCGAGGCCGTCATCTCTCCCAGCGTTGCCACTCGTGTGACGTGGGTCAACTCTGCCTGTGTATGGCGCAGCGCATCTTCGGCGTGCTTGCGCTCGATGAACTGGCCTATTTGGCTACCTATGACGGCCATCATCCTGAGCAGGTCTTGATCGGGCTTCCGTATTTCGTGGCTGAAGAACTCTATGACACCCAAGACTTCGCCGCGGAGCAGGATGGGAAAGCCGAACGCGGCGTGCAACCCTTCGCGGGCGGCAATTGGCGCGCGCGCAATAGAATCGCGGGCGACATCGGGAATGTAGTCGGGCTGACCCCGGAACCAGACCCGCCCCGGCAGTCCCATCCCGGGCGCGAAGGCGGTCTCGCGGCTGGAGGCCTCGAGTTCCGGGACCGCTATGGATTCCTTGTGCCACACCTCCACGCAGCGCAGCACACCCGCCTCCCGGTCGGTGCGCCACAGCGCGCCTACGTCCCAAACCAGGCACTCGCACACCGCCCGAAGGATTCTCGGCGTTGCGTCTTCGAGAGTAGTTGCCTCCGCGAGTATCTGGGTGACCGTGTGTTGCGCCATGACACGCTGCTCGGCCCGCTTGCGCTCGGTGATGTCTTGCACTGTGCCGAACATGCGCCGGAGCCGGCCCGAATTCCGGAAGCCTTCCACGGGATTGACGTCCTGGATGCTGCGGGAGACCTCGTCCGTCACTATATCGCCTTGACTGTGAACGATCCGCACCTCGCCGCTGGGCCGGACCACTCGGTACTCCACGTCGTAGCGGCGGCCGCCCCGGAGTGCCTCTGCCACCGCGTCGACAACGATCTGCCTATCTTCGGGGTGCACCAGTTCCGGCAATCCGGCTAGGTCAAAGACGCGCTTCTGCGGCTGCAGCCCAAAGATGCGGTAGGTTTCGTCCGACCAGGTGATGACGTCCATATCGAGGTCGCGCTCCCAGTAACCGACATGCGTGAGGCGCTGTGCCTCTTCCAGTTTGAGCTCGCTCTCGCCCAGGTTACGAAGGATCAACAAGCTGGTCAGAGCGTCCTCTAGCCGCCGGCCGATCTCCTGGAAGAGCCGCTCGTCCTGCCGTGTCCAGGTTCGCGGGCGAGAGCACTGGTGCAGCCCCAACATGTAGGGCTTGTCCCCTTTGGGATAGATCGCCATGCCGATCATGGACTGTATGCTAAAACGCGTTGCCGCCTCTGCCGGCAGCGGGTGTTCCGCCGCCGGACCAAATCGCACCGGACTGCTGGATGCTCTCACCGCTTGAAACACTCTCGCGATTTCCGGATGGACGGGGAAGTCAAGTCCCAGGGCGAAGGCGCCCGGGAATTCGGGCCGAGCATGCTCCATCAGCACGTTCCACGATGCCGCGTCCGGATCACAGGGATAGACCACCCACGATCGGTCGCAATCGAAGACCGACAGTACGGCGTCGAGCACATCGCTCATCATCTGCTCTAGGTCGTTCGTTCCCTGGATGGCTCGGTTGACTTGATCCATGCTTTCCAGGAACCACAGATGGGCCTGGCGCTCCTCCTCTGCTCTTTTGCGCTCGATCGCGATGCTCGCAATATCGGTGATTGGTTCGATGATGCTTTGGTGGTGGAGCGTAGGACTTCCCGGGTCGCGCGAGTACATCGCGAAGGTTCCCAGTACCCGACCATCCGAGGCGAATAGCGGCATCGACCAACACGCTCGGAGCCCGTGTGGTAAGGCCAAGTCTCGATAGTCGGCCCACAGGGGGTCCCGGGCGATATCGGCGACGACTACCGGTACTCTGCGGTACGCGGCCGTTCCGCACGATCCCGCGGCAGGACCGATAAGGCAGCCGTCCATCGCATTCGCATAGCTCGTTGGAAGGCTCGGCGCGGCACCGAGCCGGAGGCGATCGCCATCCGAATCCAGCAACAGAATCGACGCCAGGGAACCGGTGGCCACCTCTTCGACGAGTCGGCACAAGGCGTCGAGAATCATGAGGAGAGAAGTGCCTTTCGCAATCATCTCGAGAAGCCGTTTCTCTCCTGCCAGCAATGCCTCGGCCCGCTTGCGTTCGGCTCTCTCCTTCGTTTCACGCAAGGCTCGATCCACCGATGGCACAATTTTGGACAGGCGCTCCTTCAAGAGATAGTCCGTTGCCCCAATCTTGAGCGCCTCAATCGCCACTTCCTCGCCCAACGTTCCAGAGACAAAAATGAAAGGCACGTCCGGACATGTCTCCCGGGCGATTTTCAATGCGGAGATGCCATCGAAGGCGGGAAGAGTGTAATCGGCGAGGATGATGTCAAAGCCACCCTGATCGATGCAGGCGCAGAACTCAGCCTGAGTGTCCACACGTGTTACATGAGGAATAACGCCTTCCGTCCCGAGGGCAGCCTGAATGAGTTCGGCGTCGATTGGGCTATCCTCGAGATGTAGAATGCGCAGGGGAGGCTGCACAACCGCTTCCATCTGATTCTCGCCCCGTTCTGTTCTAGTTGAGTTCCTTCTTTCGTACGCTCCCCGGGGGTGGCTCATTGATCACCGCCCAGAAAATCCCCAGTTCCTTGATGGCATTGACAAACTCGTGGAAGTCAACCGGCTTTACTACATAGGCATTCACCCCAAGTTTATAGCTCGCCACCATGTCTCGTTCCTCGTGGGAAGACGTGAGCACCACCACGGGAATCATTCTCAGTTTCTCATCAGATTTCATCTGCTGGAGAACCTCTAATCCATCCACTTTGGGCAGCTTCAGATCGAGCAGCAGGACCGCCGGGTTGTTGCTCGTGCGCGTCGTGAACCTTCCACGGCAATAAAGATAGTCCAAGGCCTCTTCGCCATCACGAGTGACAACAACCTCGTTGGCGAGGTTGTAGTCCGCTAGAGCTGTCAGTGTAAGCTCCACGTCCTTTGGATCGTCCTCGACCATCAAGATTCGTCCGAATTCGATCATGATTTAGCCTTCCGCGATTGGGGAACCGAGAAATAGAAGGTAGCGCCGGTGCCCACTAGACCTTCAGCCCAGACTCTGCCTCCGTGCCGATGGATGATACGCTGAACGGTAGCCAATCCTATTCCGGTCCCTTCAAACGCTTCCGTCTGATGAAGACGCTGGAATACGCCAAAAAGTTTCCTGGCATACTTCATATCGAAACCTACTCCATTGTCTCTAATGAACACGACCGTCTCATTGTCTTTTCCGTCGGCAGATCCTATCTCAATCTCCGCTTGCGGGCGCATGCGTGTGAACTTGGCGGCGTTGGAGATGAGATTGACTAATGCGATCTTTAGCATCGACCGGTCTCCATACAATTCGGGCAATGTCCCGATTGTCCACGCAATATTGCGCCCATCCGCCTCTGGCTGCACTTCATGGACCGCTTCCTTCACGAGCTGTTCGAGACTGACGATCGTCTTTCGGGTCTCGGCACGGCCGATTCTTGAAAAGGCCAGGAGGTCATCGATAAGGTTGCCCATCCGTTTTGCCGATTCCAGGATCATCGTCATATACCGGCGGTTCTTTTCATCCAGACTCGGGGGGGCATTCTTCTGAAGTAGCTCGGTATACCCGACCATATGCCGAAGTGGCGCGCGCAGGTCATGCGATACGGAATAGGCAAATGCTTCTAATTCCTGATTGCTGACTTGAAGCTCATTGGTCCGTTTCTCTAAGTCTTCGTTGAGTGTCCGAATGTCGCGTTCTGCTCGCTTGCGATCGGTGATGTCATTGTTCGTCTCCAGAATCGCAACCGGCCGCTCGTGCTCGTCTCGCCGCAGAGACCACCGGCTCGCTACTGCGACTCGGGTTCCGTCGGCTTTCGTTTTGTCGAGCTCCCCTTCCCAGCGGCCAGTACGCAGCAGCTCTCCGCGAATGTCATCAATCGGTATCGGAAAGGCTGTCTGAAAGAGCTGCTGAGCATCCTTGCCGATCGCTTCCTCTGGCCCCCATCCGTACAACTCCTGAGCTCCCCGATTCCAGTAGGTGATGACCTCGCGCATGTCACGGACGAAAATGGTGTCGTGCGTGAGATCGAGCAGGCTGGCCTGCTGGCTTCGTTCCGCCACTTCGACCTCGAGCTTGTCGCGGGCTTCCCGGAGCTCTTGCTCGATCCGGCGTCGTCTGGAGCCGAACGATGCGATCATGAGTCCGAAGAAAACAAAAACCACAAACAAGGGATCAGAGAGCTTGATGGCGGGGCTGTACAGTGGCGGTATGAAGAAGTAGTTGAAGGCCAAGCTTGCGAGTACAAGTGCCAGAGCGCCAGGCCCGCCCCCCGCATACCAGGCTGTTACGGCGACGGCCAGCTGAAGAGGTGGGAACTGGAGCCTGTTGATGTCCTCGGATTGGGCGAGGAGCGCCAACCAAAGAGCGATTGCGACGGAGACGACTGCCAGGCCGTGTCTCAGCACCAGCGATACCATCGGTGTCACGCGGGGTGATGGCATCTCAGCCTTCGTCATACCCTTGGCTCCAATTGACACCGCAGAGGGTCCGACAGCTTAGGCCGTTGGGAAGCAACGCGCCTTAGTAGGTCACTCTTGGCTCTCCTCGGCAACGCCCACTGTCGGAATCTTGCGGAAATCGCTGCAGCGTCGTAGGGTCTCTGAGCCGCGGCCCAGTCGATGGCCGGGGGGCTCCCACTTAGCCACATCCAGGTGTCCTGGCCCAAGGCATTGGGCGGGTACCAGGGACGGTCAAATGAATGCCCGTCGCCACCAAAAGCCCTCATCTGGCCGCCTCGTATTGGCGGGAGGGATGCGGCCGGCGGGGCGACTTTACACCAGGGCGGCGGTCTTGTGAACTTCCCCTTGCCACCCGCGCTCGCCCTCGCGGTGGCTCAGCGACGAACGGACGCTCGGCCGCCGCCAGCCCGGCCAGCAGTTCGAGGGGGCCAGGGCACGCTTGGGGCGTTGGCGCAGGTTCCCGGCCTGGGCGCCCTGCCCTGCATGTCGCCTACAGAAGATGTCCCGCCAAAGTGACGGACATAAACGTGCCGGCGGCACTGTAACGGCCGGCGCCGCGGCGATCGTTGTGCACGGTCTTACCGATAGAGGCCGGTGATGAGCTTGTCGGAGGCCAGTCGAATTGCCGCCTTCGCCGCGGGCGTATCGGCTAGCGCATTCAACATGACGAAGTCATGGTGGGTAGCGAGGAAGCGGACGGCCGTCACATCGACGCCCGCCTTCATGAGCTTCCTGGCGTATGCCTCGCCCTCGTCGCGGAGAACATCGTTCTCGTCCACGATGACCAGCGCGGGGGGTAGGCCTTCCAGCTGGTTCAGCGTCGCCGATAGCGGAGTGGCCGTGATCTTCCTGCGGTCCTCCTGGTTTGGCGCATAGGCGTCCCAGAACCACTCCATGGCCGCCCTGGTCAGCCACGGTCCGTCGGCGAACTCCCCGTACGAATCCTGAGAGAGGCTCGAATCGGTCACGGGATAGAAGAGCACCTGGTAGCGGATCGCCGGGCCTTTGCGCCTCTTCGCGAGCTGCGTGACCACCGCGACCATGTTGCCGCCGACGCTGTCACCCGCCACCGCGAGCCGGCTCGTGTCGAGGTCGAGCTCCTTACCGTGCTCCGCGATGTACGCGGTCGCCGCATAGGCTTGCTCGATCGGCACCGGGAACTGCCCCTCCGGGGACGGCGTATAACTCACGAATACGAATGCGGCGTGGCTCCCATTGACCAGGTCGCGAAGCAATCGGTCGTGCGTGTGCTTGCTACCCAGGACCCAGCCTCCCCCGTGGAAGTACATCACGACCGGCAGAGGGCCTTGGGTCCCCTTGGGGCGATAGATACGAACGGCCACCGCTCCGGTCGGCCCGGTCGGAAGGACCGTCTCTTCGACGTCGGCGGGCAGCGTCGTCGCTCGCGCCTGCGCATCCTCGAGGAACTCGCGCGCCTCTCCATAAGAGAGCTCGTTGATCGGCTTGCTCCCTCGCGCGCTGACCGCGTCGATGAAGGCCTGGGTCCTTGGCTCGAGGACGTGCCGCCTATGCTTCGTGATCATGAGAGTCCCCCTCGGTGCATGCTCACACGTAGTCGGCCACGCGCCTTTGTAAGAAAAGCCGCGCCCGGTGCACGCGCGACTTGACGGTGCCCAGCTTGAGATGCAGCGTCTCGGCGATCTCGGGATTGGAGAGCCCCTCGACATCGTGCAAGAGAAATGGCGTCCGGTAGTTCACCGGCAGCTCGTCGATGGCGCCGCAGAGCACTGATCTCAGCTCGCCTTCGACCGCCGGATCCGTCGGCCGCTTCGACCAGTCGACCGTCACTTCCGTGTGCTGGCCGTGGTCGTCGAATGACGGGGCGAGGTCTTGCCAGGACACTTCGCTCCGCTTGCTCCGCCTCGCGCGCAGCTTCTGATACGCCGCATTGGCCGTGATCCGGTACACCCAGGAGCCGAAAGCGGCCGTCCCCCGAAAGGTGTCGATCTTGCGACTCGCCGCCAACAGGGTGTCCTGCACGACCTCCTCGGCGTCCGACGCGTTGCCCGTGATGCGAATGGCCAGGCGGTAGACGCGGTCCCCGTAGGCGCCCACGAGGTTCTCGACCGCCCCCGCTTCCCCTCTGCGTATCTGCTCCACGAGGGCCGCGTCCGGATCGATCGCTTTTCGGGGAAAGAGCGGAGCGCGCTCGTCCATCCCGGCTTCCTGATAGGTCCGTTCCGCCAGGTTCGCAGTGAAATCCATCTCACCCTCCTTCTCGGCCGGGCCGGTCTTCTCTGAAAGTACCGATTCGATATCCATTGGGGGTGATGCCCATGACGCGGCGGAACACCGCGGTGAAATGACTCGGGGACCGGAAGCCCACCATCCGAGAGATCTGCGCGATGGACGGCTCCGGCGTCGCCAGGATTTCACAGGCGTGGGCGATGCGTTGTTGGACCACGAATCGGTGGGGCGGCACACCCGTGCTGCATTTGAAGAGTCGCGCGAAGTGGTAGGGGCTCATGTAGGCCACCGCGGCAAGCTCGGCGAGCGAGAGATCCTTGTCGAGGTGTTGCTGAATGTATTCGGTGACGCGCCGGAATCTGGGGGAGAGGACTGGGCTCGGCGTCAGCGTATCCATGCCATCGTCCGGAGAGCAATGAACATGCCGGCCATGGCCGGACGGGACGAGGGATCGTAAGCACGCGTTTCCGCGAGGAGAGATATGCGCGGTGGCCCTCTGGTCGGGCGTCCGAATTTCGGCCGCGACCGGGATTCGGACGAGGGCCGCCCGGTCTATCTCGAGGCTAGTCTTGCGGGATGGAGACGGCGGGAAGCGCTATCGCGCGCTGACCCTCGCGTCCGGGACCAGCTTGTCGAGACCGTACTTCTTGACCTTCAAGTAGAGGGTACTCTTGGAGATCCGGAGCTCTTTGGCCACCAGGGTCAGATTGCCCTGACACGCCGTGATGGCGGCGCTGATCGCGGCGCGTTCCACCGCTTCCAGGTCCACGACCGTCGAGGCAGACGTTGGAGCGCTCGCCTTGGCTGGCGCTTCCCCGAGCGCAGTCGTGATATCCGGGGGAAGGTCCGAGACCGTCACCGCTTCTCCGGTCGCCATGAGGACCGCCCCCTCGACGACATTGCGCAGTTCCCTGATGTTCCCCGGCCACGGGTACCTTCCCAACGCGGATAGCGCCTCCGGCTCGAACTGCTTCAGGCGTGCACCATGACGCAGCGCCACGTCACGGCTGAAGTGCTCGACGAGAGCCGGGATGTCCTCCCGACGCTCGCGCAGCGCCGGGATGTGTAGCGAGGTCACCGAGATCCGGTAGAACAAGTCGGAGCGGAACCGGTGAGCGGCCACCTCGGCCCGCAGGTCCTTGTTGGTCGCCGCGACCAGCCTGAACTCGACCATTCGCGGCTTGGCCCCCCCGAGGGGATACACCTCCCCCCCCTCCAAGACGCGCAACAGGTAGGGTTGCAGCTCCAGCGGCATCTCCCCGATCTCGTCGAGGAACAATGTGCCGCCGCTTGCCGACTCGATCTTGCCCACCATCCCGGAGTGTCGGGCGCCGGTGAACGCGCCGTCGACGTAGCCAAACAGCTCGCTCGCGAGCAGTTCACGCGGCAGCCCCCCGCAGTTCACCGCCACGAAGGGACGGTCTGTCCGGGGCCCCCCATCATGAAGAGCGCGGGCAAACTGTTCCTTGCCGACACCGGTCTCGCCGAGCAACAGCACGGGCACATCCACCTCCGCCAGCACCTTGGCCTTCTCCAGGGCCTGTCGCAGGAGCGCACTGCTCCCGACGATCTGGCCGCTGCCGCTCGGGTCGATGCCGGTGCCCCGGGTCGTCACGCGAGATGGGCCCCCGCGCCGGGCCCGTCCCCACCGGACTGGCTCCGGAAGGACGACGATCGTTCCCAGCTCCTCCCCCCCGCGCCGGATCGGCTCGACCCATTCCGGCTTCAGCCATTCCGGCAGCCGCGCCCTGCCGGCTCCCAACGCCCGGGTCGTATCCAGATCCAGGGCATCGACTTTCTGCCCCGGCGCGGATTCGAGCTCGACCCCCATCGTCCTCAAGGAGCGCGCCGCGTGGGGATCCACCTCGACCAGACGGCCCTTGCGGTCAAAGAACACCAAGCCCCCCGCCGTGGGCCGCCCCGGACCGGCCTGCAGGAGATGGTGCCGCAGCTCCATCGCGCGTCTCGCCATCTCCCCTTCGATGCGGCCGGCCGTAATCACCGCCAATGCCAGGGAGTGACGGCTGAACGAGTCCCGGGGCCCGCTTACGTCCAGTACCCCGAGCACCTCGCCATGGATCGGATCGCAGATCACCGTCGCTGAACAGGTCCAGGGCTTGATTCCCGAGCAGAAGTGTTCGGCGCCGTGCACCTGCACCGGTCCACGGAGGGCGAGGGCGGTTCCGATGGCGTTCGTGCCGCAGGCGCGCTCGTCCCAGGCCGC
>Ga0075426_10002476_pt1 | contig 13220 bp, 9 predicted proteins | sample SoiMethybrSBSTD5_FD_75304 | JGI IMG/M metagenome (GOLD analysis project Ga0075426, IMG submission 75304) | Bulk soil microbial communities from a Populus tree surrounding site in Tennessee, USA - Soil MetaG P. TD hybrid SBSTD5 | ecosystem: Environmental > Terrestrial > Soil > Tree plantation...
TCGATTTTCCCTCGAACGATTACTTCACGAGCAAGCACGTCCGCTTTCACATGCCCGTTTGGTCCAACGGTCAAGCAGCTGTTTGTGGTGAGGCTGAGTTTTCCCTCTACCATGCCGTCAACAAAAAGATCTTCGCTGCCCGTTACTTCACCCTTGATTCGAATTCCCTGGCTAATACATGCAGCCGCGCGCGACGAAGTGGCGAGAGAACCTGAGGGCGTACTAGCAGTAGCTGTGCTCGATGAAGTCGCAGAGTTTACGGGAGTTGCGGAATTGCCGGTAACTCCTTCAGGCTTCGCATCTTCTTTTTTCCACATCTGACACCTCGACATCGAAAATTGGATTTTCGAAGCCGCTTATCGCAGGGCTGGTTGGAACTGCGACTCGGAAGAGTGAACATAGTACACGACTTAGCGGGTGTAAACAAGGAATGGCAGGTAGCAAATCTAGGGTGTTTCCTGAAAGGCTACACCAGTAATAGCGGATTTAGTCCTCCCAACTCCACTACAGATTGGGTCGTTTCCTTCCTCTCGTTTTTCCCTCGTAGCTCCCACCAGTTCGCCGCCATCCCTGCAAATTCCTGCGTTAACTCTTTCAGCGATTTACGCTTTTCCCACCAATGCTGCGGATCGAAATCCCCATCGCTCGCGCTGGCGACGCGCACCTCGACGCTCTCGGGAAAAACGTGCTCGAATACGTAGCGCGTCCGCCGTGTGTGAAAATTCGATGTCACCACGATCACGCTGTGCCATTTTCTTTCTTTCACCAGCCGCGTAAGCGCTTGCGCTACTTCTATCGTGTTATCCCCGTCATGGACAAACCGTACGATTCTATCTCTTGGGACTCCGCGCTCGATCAGGTCGTGTTCCATCAGCTCCGCGATCCCCGCATTGGGCCGCAGGCGCCTTCCGCTCGCGACAATCACTGGCGCTTTCCCTTCCCTGAACAATTGCGCTGCACGCGTTGACCGGTCAGCGTAGAAATTATCGTCGCCCAGCACAATCAGGGCGTCGGCTTTGTCGAGAGGATCTTCGACTATCCACATCTCCGCTGCAAAGCGAAGGATGGGACGCCTCACGAGGTACAAAACAGCGCAAAAAATCACAAAACACAGTAAAAGGATCAAGTTCACGAAGATTCCGCCTAGCTCGTTTTGATTCGCTTGGCCATGCTTCATGAATTGGGGTCCAAAGCTCGCAAGTTCGCAGCCGCTTGCTCCGGCAGCTCTGAATTGAAATACACTTCTTTGATGCTGTAGGACTTGCTGGTCTTCTCGACGATCGGCAGGATTTCGATGTGCCAGTGGTAATCGTCCGGCAGCGTCTTCCAGTATCCTGCCAGTTCACCCTTTTTGTTCTTCGTATTAGGTGAGGTGTGCACCACCAGATGATATGCCGGCGCGACTTTCTCCAGCCGGCGCAAGACGCGGCCCAGCAGCGCCGCCAATTGCCTGCGATTCGAACCCGGCCTAGGCTGCTCGAACAAATGGTTGTGCCGCCGGTGCATCAGCCAGACTTCGTACGGAACGCGCGACGCATACGGACACAGCGCATAATAATCTCCCTGCACGTCAACGATGCGCTTCCCCTGCTTCTCTTCCTGGCGTACCGTGTCGCAAAAAATGCAGCGCTCTTTGTCTTTGAACCATTCGTGCGCGGAGTTAAGTTCGTACTTGATTCGGCGCGGAACAAAAATGGTGGCCGTCACTTGTGAATGCGCATGCGGCCACTCTTCTCCTGCCATCGTTCCCTGATTCTTGAATACGCTGACATACTTGAAACGCGAATCCTTCTTCAAATCCGCAATGCGCGCTCCCCACACCCACAACACCCGCTCGATCTCTTCGTCGTTGAACTGCGACATTCGTCTGTCGTGCAACGGGGTCTCCACCACCACCTCATGCGCGCCGAGCGCTACCATCTTGTCGTACATCCCCTCCGCCACGCGCCCGGGCTCCCCCTCAATGTGATATAGCGGCTCCGGGTGCGGCAGCACACGCACTTGCCATGCGCCTTCCGCTGGCCACGACATAATTGCCCGCAGCTTTTCGAGCTTGGCCGGCTCCAAAGGGCACTCCTGCGGCGCATCGCCGCGTGCCTCTTTCTGTCCCAGGATGACCCAGCTTTGAGTGATGGGATCTTTGCGAAGTTCCATTCGGTGTCTTTAGCGGGTGTAACGGGCAGGCGTGGGCCCTTGTTCAAGGCGGTGACGATCCCAGATCGCGCCTTCGCGAGTGAAGTAAGCCATTTCGAAATCTTGCGTCAGCTCCAAAGCGTCCACGGGACAGGCATCTTCGCAAAGTCCGCAGAACATGCACCGCGAAGTGTCATACGTGAAATTCGTTAGCACTTTCCTTCGCGTGGCATCGTCGCGTTGCCAGCCCACCACGATCAGGTTCTCTGGACACGCCAGCGCGCACAAATTGCAGCCAATACACAATGTCTCGCCTGTCTCCGGGTTATTGTTGAGCCGCGGCGCGCCGCGATACCGCTCCGCCACCATCGGCCGCTCCAGCGGATACTGCTCGGTCACAATATTCTTGGGATGCTGCGCTCGGAAGGTAACCGCGAGGCCCTTCAAGAAATCGACTTGAAACAATCGCCCCAGGAGTTCGCGCATGCGCCTAGTTTGTTTCCCCCCTCCCCAATTGTCAAGCAACGCCTTCTCTCTTCTTCTCACCTTGTTTCAGCGTGTTATTCTCTCTCCGGCAATGGGAATTGACATCCAATTCATGCAGGAGGCCTTGGCTGAAGCCCGCGCTGCGGCCGCAGCCGGCGAAGTTCCTATCGGCGCGGTGCTCGTTCATGACAGCAAGATTCTCGCTCGATCTGGCAACCGCACAATTCGCGATAATGATCCCACGGCCCACGCGGAAATGGTTGTCCTTCGCGAAGGCGCCCGCCTCCTCGGCAACTATCGTCTTGCTGATACTACGCTCTACGTCACCATCGAGCCTTGCACCATGTGCGCCGGCGCCATCATCCAGGCCCGTGTGCCACGCCTCGTCTACGGGGCCGAAGATCCCAAAGGCGGTGCCGTCCGCTCCTGCTTCGAAATCCTTTCCCATCCGCGCCTCAACCATCAGGCGGAAATCACAACTGGCGTTCTCGCGGCCGACTGCGCCGCTATCCTCCAGTCCTTCTTCGCGGAACGCCGCTAACGAGCGCGTAAGTTAGGTCTGGCGACAGATTTGTGTAGGTGGGCCAAGGCCTGCCCGGTCCTCGTCGGTACGCAAGTCGAGCGCTTAATTGCCGAAAAACGCAGCGCTCTGCTACGATTAAGGCTACAACGACCGCGGAGAGGTGGCTGAGCGGTTGAAAGCACTCGCCTCGAAAGCGAGCGTGCGGGAAACCGTACCGTGGGTTCGAATCCCACCCTCTCCGCCATTCTTGTAAGTCACTGATTTTCCTCACATTTGCAGTTCATGATGTCTGCGCTGGTGGCTGTCGTGTGAATCTGCCAGCGATGAGCATCTCATTTACAGTCGGATGAATTTCTCTCAAAGCCTTTAGTTATGCAGTTTACTGGAGCAAGGATTGAGAAGCGGCGATCTCCGGAGCAGGGGTGGTGGAGAGGGGCACACTCTCACCCAGGCGTATTTGAGATCGTGTGCTGATAGCTGATCGTATGGCGCTCGTGCAATGATAACGAACCAATTTCTCCGTATTCTTCGACTGCTGACCCTGATATCACTCTTTGGCCGCGATTGATTCTTCCATCATTCTTCCAACAGCAGACAACAATAGAGAATTCTCATTGATTCAATCGAATGTTTCGTTTTGACAGCGCCGCGCGCGCCGTTCTTAATGGCTGCATTAATGCATCCCCGCGCTCGTCCTAATTTAAGGAGTGGAAATGAAAAAGATCGTCATGTGTCTCCTCGTAGTGTTTCTTGGGACAGCTAATTCATACTCGCAGTCCACCGCATCGTTGAGAGGAGTCATTACCGATTCTTCAGGCGGAGTCATTGCGGAAGCTACGGTGATCATGACCGGCACGGAAAACGGCTCCGTGCGCACTAGCATTACAGATGCCAATGGAGTCTACAATTTTCCGCAGGCCGTCCCTGGAACCTACAAGCTAACGGCGGAAAAAACTGGGTTTGCCAAAATGTCGCGCAGCAATATCACACTCCTCGTGAACACTCCAAGTACCCTCGACTTGGTCATGGTCGTGGGCGCCACCGGAGAAGTGGTGAATGTGCAGGCGGAAGTCTCGCAGATAAACACCACGGACGCGAGTCTCGGCAACCCGTTCAGCGAAATGCAGGTACGGCAAATCCCTTTGCAGACACGCAATGTGGTGGAGTTGCTCAGCGTGCAGCCTGGCGTGACTTCGAACGGAGAGGTGCTTGGAGCGCGCCGCGATCAGAACAACGTCACCCTGGACGGCGCCGACGTAAATAACAACCAGAACTCCGGATTGATCGCGCAAAACACGACCACGGGTCTGGGGGGATATCAGGGCTCCAACGCCAACGGCGCAAATATCAATTCCGGATTCAATGCGGTGCTCCCGATTCCTCTCGATTCCGTCGAGGAATTCCGCGTTACCGTGGCCGGCCAGGGCGCCAACATGGGGCGCTCCTCGGGAGGCCAAGTCGCTCTTGTGACGAAAAGCGGAACGAATAACCTCCACGGCTCGTTGTATGAATACAACCGGACTTCCGCTACCGCCGCCAATACCTGGTTCAACAATCAGGCCGGTGTTCCCAGGCAGCCGCTGGTGCGCAACCAGTTCGGTGCCTCCACCGGCGGCAAAATTGTCAAAGACCGGGCATTTTTCTTCTTCAACTACGAGCAGCGCCAGGATGCCAGCGGCGTCGCACAGGTTCGGGCCGTGCCATCCGACTCTCTGCGTCAGGGAATCTTCAAATACAGGATGTGCAATAACCCAACCGGTCCCGGAGGTACCTGTGACCCCGTAAACGACAAGATTTTCGTCCAATCGATCACCGCGAGCGACATTCAAGCGGTGGACCCACTCGGCCAGGGCGTCAATGCCAGCATGCTGCCTGTCTTGAACAAATATCCGAGTGGCAACGCGCCATCTTTCGGTGAAGATGGCGGGTTAAATTTCAGCGGATTCCGATTTAACGCGCCGAGCCATCGCAGCGATCACGCCATTGTCGGAAAGATTGATCTTCATCTGGACCGCGCGGGCAAGCACGCTCTCAGTTTTCGTGGCACCCTTGCTGACAATACGGACGACCAGATTCTGGCCCAGTTCCCGGGACAAGCGCCGGCTTCCACTCTGCGCGACAACAGCAAGGGTTTTGCGGCGCAGTATACGGCGATTTTGCGTCCCAACCTTGTCAGTGTTCTGAATCTCAGTTACACGCGGTTTGGCCAAGCTCTGTCTGGTTTGACGGGCCCCGCTCTCTTCCAGACGAGTCTCGACCCGCTGCAAAATCCTTACGCGCGCCCTCTTTCGCAGCGCCTGCCTACCCTGAATCCCAATGAGGACATTGCCTGGACCAAAGGGCCACACACCATCACTGCGGGATTTTCCGCCCGCATCATTCACAACAACACGCACTCGTTTGCCAATTCGTTCGCACGCTATGGGTACGGCGCCACGGAACTAATCGGTCTCGGAGCAGACATTGATAATGCGCTCACAAACTACATGTCGACAAATCCGGTGCGCTTCGGGCCAAACACGGGGCTGGCAGATCCCGTTTCCGTTACCAACGGCATGGGTGCGATCCTTGGTTTGGTGAACGACGATTTTCATACCGATCTGTTTTCGAAGAGTGGAACTCCCCTGCCGCAAGGCACGGTGCAAGCCCGCAGGTTTATCGAGCATGATTACGGCCTTTATGTAGGTGACACCTATCGCTTGTCGCGCGCGTTGACCTTGAGTTTTGGCTTGCGGTGGGAGAATTTCCGGCCGCCTTACGAAGCAAACGGATACCAGGTGATGCCCACTGTACCGCTGAATCAGTATTTTTCGGAACGCAATGCCGGGCAAAGCCAAGGTGTACCGCAGAATGCGTTGCCGAACGCCAGATTGAAGTGGGCCCTGGATGGCCCGGTCAACGGCAAACCGACCTGGTGGAAACCTTCCAATCTGAATTTTGCGCCGCGCTTTGGACTGGCCTACTCTCCTTCGGGCCACGGCGGATGGCTTGACAAGATGTTTGGGACAGGCGGAGCGCTCCGAGTCGGCGCCAGCATGGTCTACGATCGATTCGGAAGCGACCTCATCACGCAGTATGACCAATTCGGCTCGATCGGCCTCGCCTACAAAGCGAATTTCCCTGATTCCTACAGCTTCAGCACCAGCCCGCGGTACACCGGGTCCTCGCCCACTTTGCCGGCTCCGCCGCAGGAAATATTTCCCTATGCTCCTCCGGACATCGCAGCAATCATCGGCGATTTCGAAGGCATTTCGCCGAACCTGAAGCCTCCGTACGCCTACGTTTTCACTGCCAGCTTCGCTCGCGAGATTCCCGGCAAGATGACTTTGGAGATTGGCTATGCCGGGCGGCTCTCTCACCGGCTGCTGATGGAAGGCGATGTCTATACGCCGCTGGAGTACTTCAAGGATCCGAAATCAGGAATCACTTGGGAACAAAACGCGGCTAAGGTGCGGGCTTTGTTTGATTCGGGCCTGACGCCGGCCCAGGTCAAAGCCAATCCGAGCTTGGTGCCAACGCTTCCATTCGTCGAGAACATGTGGCCCACGCTGGCGAATGTAGACGTTCCGGGAAGTGCTTCCGCCAACTATTTCATGTGCGTGTATAACGACTATGGCGGCAGCTATCTTGACTGTCTCCACGCCCTGGATCGGAACGTGACCAGTTCTTACAATCCGGGGCAGTGTCTCACGGTCACGGGATGTTATACCTTCTTTCCTATCCAGGGGAGCTCGCTGCCAACGTGGATGAATTCCGGCACTGCGGCCTATCATGGACTAACGGTCTCTTTGCGGAGGAGATTCAGCAGCGGACTCTCCTTTGATTTCAACTACTCGTGGTCGCACTCGGTCGATGACGGTTCGGCCGCCGAATCAGGAGCCGGCGAGCAAGGAGCCGCCATTCAAAACATTTACAACACCAAGGAATTCCGTGGCTCCTCGGATTTCGACATGCGCCACAACATCTCCGGCAATGCGCTGTTTGAGCTGCCGGTTGGCCGCGGCAAGCCGCTTCTCCAGGATGCTCCGCGCTGGCTAGATATGATCGTTGGCGGCTGGCAGGCCTCCGGCTTAACCCGCTTCCGCACTGGTTTGCCAACAACCGTGGCGGGCGGGCTCGAGTACAACGCTAACTACTGGCTAAGTTCTCTGGCGATCGTTACCGGCCCCGTCAAAGCGGACGTGCACATTAATCAGAACGGAAACCCCAGCCTTTTCGCGAATACCAGCGCTTCGAACTCCTTCGCCGACGAGATGCCGGGTCATACAGGCAGACGCGCCGCCGTTCGCCTTCCCTCGTTTTTCAACACCGATCTGGCGGTGACAAAACGATTCAAGCTGCCCAAGGAAAGTCAGCGAATCCAATTTCGCGCCGAAGCCTTCAACGCTTTCAACAATGTCAATTTTACGAACCCGAGCCTGAGCCTGACTTCGCCGGGTACTTTCGGAGAATTTCAAGGCGTGATGGAGCCGCGGGTAATGCAGTTTGCGCTGCGCTACGAATTCTGAGCGGATCTTGGCAACTTGCCCGATTTCGGCCGATGTGGCACGAGTGCTGGGGGAGATGCCCTCAGCACTGTGCTTCAAAATCTAAACGTGGTTCGAAGTCACAACTATCTCGTACTCGTGGCTAGGTCTCGTTCGGCAGCAGATTTCGGGCGGCAGCCAGGTCGTGCGCGCCGGAATCGCTGATTCCCGGCGAAGACTCCTCGGGTTCGCGCGTGCTTCCGGCAGCGCTGTCCAGCCGTGCCACCAGCCGGGAGGCCTCATCCGTCGGACAAGAACTGGGGACCGCAAGGTCCATGGCAACACGCGAACCGTGATGCGGCGTTTCCCGGGCCAGTACAATAACTCGCGTTCCCAGTTGCACCGCTTCGTGTGTGTTGTGAGTGACAAACAGCAGGGTTACACCCGTTCCGCGCCACAACTGGCGAATCAAAACTTGCATGTCCCTGCGCGTCCCAGGGTCCAACGCGCTGAAGGCTTCATCCAGGAGCAAGATTCTGGGCCGATTGACCAGGGCCTGCGCAATGGCGACTCGCTGCTGCATGCCGCCCGATAGTTGGTCGGGGTATTTGCGGGCATCCGCGTCTTGCAAACCAATCCGGCGGATATACTGCATGGCCTGTTGGCGAAACTCCCTTCGCTGGCGGAAATAGCGCGGAGTCAGACGCGTAAATAGGTTGAATGCACTGACCTCCGGCCCAAAAGTAATGTTGCCCATCACGGTTTTGTCTGGAAAGAGAGAATACTTTTGCGGCACGTAGCCGCAGGTGGGATCCGGCTGGTTGTGTTCGATGCCAGCAATCAAGACGCGGCCCGCGACAGGCCGTTCCGAACCTAGCACGAGCCGCAGTAAGGTTGATTTTCCGGATCCCGTCTGGCCCAGCAGGCAGACGAACTCACCTTCTTCGATTTTCAGATCGATGTTGCTCAGCACCGGGTGGGACGGTGCGCCATAGTTCACGGAAACATTTTCGAATTGAATCAGCGCCATATTCGCTATGCCTCTCTGAACCAGGGGTGGAGTTTGCGGTTGATGAGCCGCATCGCCACGTCCACCAGGAAAAGCAACAACGCCACCCACAGCACGTAAGGAATAATCACGTCCATTCCCATGTGGCGGCGCAGCAATGCGATGCGATAGGCCAGGCCGTCGGTGGAGGCAATCATTTCCCCCGCAAAGAGGAACAGCATGACGGCCTTCAGGTTGAGCCGAATACTATTCAGCACGCGCGGCGCAATCTGCCGGAGGATGACGCGGTAGGCTACGTCGAAATCTCCCGCCCCCAGCGTGAAAGCTTTCACGACCTGCTCTTGCGGCACGCTGCGTGTCAGGTTAAAGGTGTCCAAAATGATCGTTGGGGTCACGCCGATGACGATCAGCATGATTTTGGATAGCTCATCAATACCAAACGCGATAAACAGAATCGGCAAAAGAGAAAGTGCAATGATTTTGTCGAAGAAGAGCACGAAACGGGAGAAAAACACTCCCACGTAAGGAAACAGGCCCATGTGCAGGCCGAGAAAGACGGCCGGAATCAGCAGCAGCAAACTGTATAAAAAGCGCCGCGCACTGGCCTTGGTGTCCTTCCAAAGCATGCTCGCAAGAAAGCGCTGTGGCAGGGTTGCATTTTCTCCGATGTTCGATTCGTCGTCTTCCGCCGGTTTGAACGCCGCGTCGTAGGTGCTGTGAAGCATGTGCGGGATGGTGGGCACCACGCGGTCCTCGGCATTTTCCTGATGCCGCTTCTGGGCGGCGTGAACGTAGAGCCCGATCCCCAGTACAAACAAGAACCACGAGAGCAGCACCGTCGCCGTGCGGCTGGGTTTGGCATGAACGAGTTGGAATCCACCGCGCATGTTTCTTAGAGTTTGCCTTGCGCCGCCATCTCCATGTATTGGTTCTCGAATCGCAAGCGGACGTGATCTGGTTTTCCCTGGATCGAACCGTCCGGGTAGCGAATCGCCACGTCATCCGCCGTGCCGGTCTTCTCGCCCAGGAGGCCGTGGTCAAAACAGAATTCCCTCACCAGTGCCATTTTTTGCTTGAGCACTGGGGAACTGCCGAAGTCCACGGCGGACTTGGCTTCATAGAACATCCGCGTCGTGCTGAGCTGCTCCTTGTAAGAGGCCAGGGAATCCGCAGATCCCTCGGCGACGGCCGTCAGCACCTTGTCCGCTGCTGGAGCTTGCGGCGACATCAGTCCCATCATTTCGTACCAGGCGCCGGCAAGAGCTTTCGCGAATTTCTGTCCGGAGCCGTCTGCGCGCTCCAGCACGTCCGTACGCACTACCGTGAGGTCCAGAATTTCGCCTGGTATTTGAGAGGAATTGAACAACGACGTCACGCCCTTCTGCTTCAGCAGCTGCGAAAGCATCGGTTTCCACGTGACCACGGCGGAGGCGCTGGAATCGCTGATGAACGCCGACTGAATGTCCGAATCCGAAGTGTTGATTTTGCGCACCTGCTTGATCTCGCCGATGTTCCCGTTCAGGGTAAAGGCGCGGTCCAACAGGTACTCCGATACAGTCTTCTCCACGAGTAACAGTTTCTTACCGGCGAGGTCTTTGATCTGCAGGCCATTTCTCACCAGCAGCGCATCGTTCCCATTCGAGTAATCGCCAATGATCAGCACCGTGGTGGGGACGCCGGAAGCGGCGGGCATATCCAACGCTTCCATGTTGGTCATGGCGCAAGCATCGATGTTGCGAGAGACGAAAGCGTCAAGCGACGGCGCATAATCGAACCGCTGCACTTTAATGGTGACACCGTACTTATCCGCCCATTTCTTCAGGATTCCGGACTTTACCAGGTATTGGTACGGCGTCCACCCTGCGTAGATGGACCACCCCACCGTGAACGTCGGTTTCTGAGCGGCGACGGAAGTCGCAAGCAACAAGAAGAGACAAAGAATACGCGCTATCATCGAGTCGTCCCCAGCATGTATTCCAGGCAGGGACTGGAGGTCGCCATATGCAAAGAAATTCTATCCCCGCCGCGCGGCCACGCCCTCAGTCATTATTTCTATCTCTTCGATTCACTTTTTGGATGCTGCCAGGTAGGCGCGCCACCCTTCGAACTGCGTGATCTCCGTGGAGCCGGCTAGCGCGTAAGGCTCACAGATAAAGCTTTTGACAGACTCGCCGGAATCCAGCATGACGTTGCCGATGCCCAGAGGCTCGGGGACCTCCGCCACGAAACTGCCGAACTGGTCCTCCGGTATTGTCCAAACTTCCACTTCAATCCCAGGTCCTTGGAATTGGTCATCGCGCGCCAAGCCGGGTCTGGCTGGCTTGCTGCCTGCCAGCGCGTAAAGCCGATAACCCGTTGCGGTTCGGCAAGTTTTTTTCAGGCGCGCGCCTCGCTGGGTTAGCTGCGAATTCAGAAGTTGGCCGCTGAGATGTGCTCCAACGACGGCCAGATTCACGCACCCGGGTGTTCTTTCAAGCAGCGGAGCTTTTTCACCGAGATAGCGATGGGCGAGCGCGAGAAGAGCTTCGTCGGAAAACGCTGGTCCTATGAAAGAAATCCCAAATGGCAGACCGTTCGAACGAAATCCCGCTGGAGCCGCGACAGCCGCGAGGTCCATCAAGTTCACAAAATTCGTGTAATAGCCGAGATTCGTGTTCGTCTTGACCGGGTCTGCGGCCACTTGCTCGTGGGTGTAAATGGTTCCCGTGGTGGGCAAGACCAGAACGTCCATCGTGCTCCATTGGCTGAGGGCGGCGCAGCACAAATCCAGCAGGCGATACTCGGCCTGGAACGCATCAACGGCAGTGAAACGATTCCCGCCGGCAATAATGCCGCGCACGACCGGGTTCATCTCCGCCGAATGATTCTGCACAAAGGATTGGATGGCTGCGAGGCGTTCCGCCACCCACGGCCCCTCGTAAAGCAAGTCGGCCGCACTGCGAAAGACCGAAAAATCAATTTCCACTTTTTGGCCGCCGATTTGCTCGATTCCGCCCACCGCTTTGGCATACAGCGCTTTTGCTTCTTCGTCGCCGAAGAACTCGAGTTGCTCAGTTCGGGGCACGCCAAAGCGGAAAGGGGCATTCAACCAAGGCGCAGCATCTTCACCGGTGCGAGGCTCGCGTGAAAATGGATCACGGGAATCAGGGCCCTTGGCGGCGTTCCAAACTTTGTGAACATCGAGGCAATTCGATGCCAGGATGGAAACGCAATCGAGCGTGCGGCAAGCTGGAACCACGCCAGTAGTGCTCAGCAGTCCTCGAGTCGGTTTTAGGCCAATTAAATTGTTGAAGGCAACAGGCACGCGGCCTGAACCTGCTGTATCCGTGCCGAGCGCAAATGTGACATGGCCTTTCGCCACGGCGACGGCCGAACCGGAGCTTGATCCGCCGGAAATATATCGTTCGTCGTACACGCTCGAGCAGGCTCCGAACGGCGAGCGCGTCCCTACCAATCCGGTTGCGAATTGGTCCATGTTGGTTTTGCCGATCAGAATCGCTCCCGCGTCCACCAGTCGCTGCACCACCGTCGCGCTGGAAGCCGGAGTGTAGGCATAAGCCGGACAGCCCGCGGTCGTCGGCATCCCCGCAACATCAATATTGTCTTTCACCGCGAAGGTCATTCCGGCGAGAGCAAGCAGGGATGAATTTTCTACTTCGTGTGCCCGCGCCAGCGCCTTGTCTCGCGGCACCAGGGAAATCCATACCGGGTTGAGTGGCTCTCCATCCAAACGGTCATAAGTTCCCGCGACCTTTTCCGAAATCTTCATGGGGCCGCCTCCGGACGAAACGCCAGTAATATCTGTCCTGAGGAAACCAGTGATCCCGGAGCACAATGCAATCTCTCGACGGTGCCCGCACTGGGCGCCACCACCGCGATCTCCGTTTTCATCGCTTCGAGCACAAGAAGCTTCTGCCCGGCTTCCACTCTTTGCCCCATTTCCACGCCGATCGTCCACACACTTGCACCAATCGGAGAGCGCACCGGCTTGCAGCCCTCGGGAGTTTCCAATTCGTTTCGAGATGCCCCGAGCGCTTCCCGGGGCTCGGCGAAGTCAGCCTGCCCAGCGGCGCCCCAGCGTTCCCGCTCGGCATCAAAAGCCTGCTGCTGCCTCGCTTTGAATCCTGCCGCGTCGGCCTGGATCGATTTCAAAAACGCGTGATACTCGCGCAAGCGGAATTCCGATTGCTCGATACGCAGCGAATACCGTCCGCGCGGAAAAGCATCGCGGATGTCCAGCAGTTCGTCCGCGCTTACCGGGGAAAACCGAATTTGGTCGAAGAAGCGCAGCAACCATGGCGTCCCCGGCGCAAACTCGGCCGTGGAGCGAAACGTATTCCACATTTGCACGGTACGGCCGACGAATTGATATCCGCCCGGGCCTTCCATGCCGTATACGCAGAGATAAGCGCCGCCAATTCCCACTGCATTTTCGGGCGTCCAGGTCCGCGCCGGATTGTATTTCGTAGTAACCAGGCGATGGCGCGGATCAACCGGTGTGGCTACCGGCGCTCCTAGGTAGACGTCGCCCAGTCCCAGCACTAGGTAGCTGGTGCCAAACACGATGCGGTGTACCTCATCGATGGAAGCGAGGCCGTTGATG
>Ga0075426_10002478_pt1 | contig 13215 bp, 5 predicted proteins | sample SoiMethybrSBSTD5_FD_75304 | JGI IMG/M metagenome (GOLD analysis project Ga0075426, IMG submission 75304) | Bulk soil microbial communities from a Populus tree surrounding site in Tennessee, USA - Soil MetaG P. TD hybrid SBSTD5 | ecosystem: Environmental > Terrestrial > Soil > Tree plantation...
TGCAGGGCCGCGATCGTACGCTCGGCGTGATAGAGCAGGCTATTGAGATCGATCGGGATCAGCTCCGTCGTCTCGAGGGTGCGCAAGTCTTTCGGATCCCGCATCCAGCGGCTCGAAAAGTCCCAGCCACTCTCCGCGGTCGACTTCGCGTTGCGATAGAACGCCGCGCGCGCCGACTCGGGGAGCGTCTGCGCGATCTCGTAATCGGGGCGGTATGCCTCCGGCCGGGGCTCCGCGAGATCATCCCAATAGCGGTTGAGGATGGAGCCCTCGGGGAGGCGGACGACGCGGCGGTACACCTGCGCCGGAGCGAGGCCCTCCGCTCCGTCCATCCAGAACTTGTATTCCGCCTCCAGCGCATCGAGGTACCGCAGGGCGTGCGTCGTGTCCGTCGCCTGCGCGTACAGCCCGACCATGGCGGCGAAGAACGGCGGCTGGCTGCGGCTCAAATAGTATGTGCGGTTGCCGTTGGGAATGTGCCCTACGGTCTGGATGAGGTACGCAAAGTTGTCCAACATGTCGCGCACCAGGTCGGTGCGATGGCTCCGCACCAGCCCCAGCATCGTGAAGTACGAATCCCAGTAGTAGACCTCGCGGAAGCGTCCTCCCGGAACCACGTAGGGGTGCGGTAGCGGAATCAGCGACGAGCGCGGGTCGGCGCTGTCGGGCTGCCGCGTCAGCACCGGCCACAGCGCGTCGATGTGCTGCTCCATCGTTTGCGAGGGATCGGTGTGGAATCCCTCCGCGACGGGCCGGGGCAGCTCGAAGTGCGTCTCCACAAACGCCTTCAAGTTGGAGCCGTCGAAATGCTGGGCGATCTCCGCCGGATCCATGATCGGCCGGGCATCGACGAAGGTCTTCGAGTCCGGGAAGATTCCGGACATCTGAATCTGGTGGAACAGGGGACCCAGGTCGTGCGCGGGGTTGTAGCCCGAGGGGCGGACGGGCGGATGGGCGGATGGCCCGCAGGAAAGAGTGAGGAGAAGGAGAGTGAAGATGGAACTAGGAGAGATTGTCCGTGCCCTAAAGGGCCGGCTCGGCCACTGCACTCGCCCTGAAGGGCGCTCACGTCCTTCAGGACGCGTGTCTTGGCCGAGCCGGCCCTTTAGGGCACGGTTCAACGACGCACCGGGCCCTTCTACCTCCATCATCTGAACACGATCCACAGCACGCCAATGATGGCCACGAGGAGCACCGACAGCCCGACCGCGAACTTCCGATCGCCCGCGGTCTCGCCTTGCTGCAGAATGGCGGCGGCCCCTGGTGCGGCGCGGACGTACGTGAGTCCGTCGGTCTTGTCGGCACCGGGCGGCGGGGTCGCCATGCTCACGACGAACAGCACGGCGGTGCAGATCACGAAGAGCAGCACGGCATAGTGGAGGAAATTGATCGTCGCGATCCAATGCCAGAGCGTCCCCGCTGCGAGGCCGCCGGTGGCCTTGTTCGTCAGCTCGAGGACGAGCCGCAGCACGCCGAGGACGAGCCCGGTGACGAGCGATGCCATCGCGCCGGTGCCGTTCAGGCGGCGGAAGAACAGGCCGAGCAGGAAGCAGGCGGCGATGGGGGGCGCGATGTAAGCCTGCACACTCTGCAGATAGATGTAGATCTGCGACGAGACGAACTTCATCAACGGAATCCAGGCCAGCCCGAGGAACACCATGACCCCGGCGGAAATACGGCCCACGCGGACCAGCTGCTGCTCGCTCGCGGTGGGCCGCATCTTCTTGTAGACATCCCAGGTCAGGAGCGTGGAACACGCGTTGAACGCCGATGCCAGGGAGCTCATCAGGGCCGCGAGCATGCCCGCGAGCACCAGCCCCTTGATCCCGTCCGGCAGCAGGCGCGTCACCAGCGTTGGGTACGCGGAGTCAGGGTTTTGGCTGACGTCTGAGAACAGCGCCATGGCGACGATGCCCGGCAGCACGAAAATGAAAACGGGGAGAATCTTCAGGTATCCGGCGAAGATCGTTCCGGTGCGCGCTTCCTTAATGTTCTTGGCCGCGAGCACGCGTTGCACGATGTGTTGATCGGTACACCAATACCAGATGCCGAGGATCGGCGCCCCGAAAATGACTCCGGTCCAGGGAAAGTCCGGATGACTCATGGGTTTCCACATGGAGAAGAAGCCCGCGGGGACCTTGGCCTCGAGTCCGGCGAGTCCGCCGACCCGGTTCAGGCCGATCACCATGAGCACCACGGAACCGAGGATCAGCACGATCGCTTGCAGGACCTCGGTGTAGACCACGGCGCGCAGTCCGCCGAAGATCGTATAGAGCCCGGTGACGACAATGAGGACGATGGCCGCCGTGTAGAAATCCCATCCCGTGACCGCGCGAATCACGACGCCGCCCGCATACAGCGTCACGCTGATCTTGGTCAGGACGTAGCCGATGACCGACACCCAGGTGAAATACGACCGCGCGGCCGAGTTGTACCGCCGCTCCAGGAACTCCGGCATCGTGTAGACGCCGGTCTTCAAGTAAAACGGCACGAAGAGCCAGCCAAGCAACAGCAGGATGAGACAGGCGAGCCACTCGAAGTGCCCGACGGCGAGACCGCTGCCGGCGCCGGTGCCCGCCAGCCCCACGAGGTGCTCGCTCCCGATGTTGGACGCGAACAGGCTGGCACCGACCGCGAACCACGCGACGTCGCGGCTCGCGAGGAAGTAATCGGAGCTGACGGCCTTCTCTCTGCGCGCTGCCCACCACGCGATGCCGAACAGAATGAGGAAGTAGGCGGCGATGAACAGCAGGTCGAAGGGGTGGAGGTTGCTCATGGGGCCGGCCTTCTCGAGTTGAGGAGATATTGAACAGCGAGATCCGTGAGACTCCACAATTGCACGTCCGAGCCGGTGCCATAGCGATTGGGGCGCAGCGCCCCGCCCGCGATTTCATAGCTCCACAACTCTGCGTGCCGGAAACCTGACTTCTCAACTGCGGTAACAACTGCGTCGAGCAATGGCGTTGCAGAACCGCGTCGAGCGAGGGACACGAGGAGTGTGTTCACATCACGCCCCCACACCACGCGGGGTGAATGATACAGATCGTGCTCGAACATCTGCCAGACCGCGGAGTCCGCGTAGGCGTCGTTCGCGGTGAGGGGCCCCAGCCCATCGACGAAGAGCCCCACCGGATAGGGCAGCGCAAAGGGCCGCAGGACTTCGGCCTGGCGTTGCGCGTCGAGGTTCTCGAGCAGCAGCCACATCGCCGGATCGGTGCTCATCACGGGAATCGGCGCACCATCGCTGTTGAGCGCCACGGCGAAGAAGCGCAGCGTGTCGGTCGGGAGAGCGCCGCCGATCAGCACATGCTCCCAGTACGCGCGCTCGGCCGCGGGCAGCGACGCGAGCTTGGCGCGGATCCGCGCCTCGACCTCGGCGGGGGCGAGCGCGACCTCGAAGTGACGCGCCGTCCCACTCCAGGTGGCGGCGGCCAGGGCGACGTTCTCCGCCTCGGGCACACCCGGGAGTCCCAGCGCCCGCAGCGTGCTGTCGATCGCGCCGATACCGCGCAGCGCCGCGGGCACCCAGACGACGTTCACATCGAATGCGAAGCGGCCGCCGGCGTACCCGACGCGGCTGTCGCGCCAGCTCCCCGGGTGCCACCAGCCGTCGTCGTCGCGGTGGAAGCTGACGAGGTTCGTGGCGGCGGGGTCGCGCGCGTACGGCGTCGCCTGGTGCAAGACGTACGTGAGGTTCTTGACGAGGGCCCCGCGCCAGCGGGCGAGAAACTGACGCTTGCGGGCGTCAGACACGGCGGGATTCGCAAGGTAGCGAGCGGCGACGACCGGCAGCTGGAAGTCGTCGTCCACCATGAAGTAGTTCTCGCGCACCGCCTGGAGGTTGCGCAGGATGGCGGAGTCGGGGTGCTGCAGGTAGCGAGCGCCGTTCTCGCGGATCGCCTGGCCGCCCAACGCCTCCTCGTGACTCACATCGCCGGCGGGCCCCAGTTTCGCGAGCGCCGCGGCGATCACGTGCTCGTCCATCGTGTCGGACCAGATCGGGGCCATCAGCAGCGCGGTCATCAGCATGTCGCGCCCGAAGTAGGTCGCGTAATTCGGCAGCCCCGCCATCAGCTTCTCGCGCGAGCTGAGCAACTCGAAGCCGCGGATCTCTCGCTCCAGGCGAGGAGACTTCGAGGAGTCGGCGAAACGGCGGAAGGCGGCGTTGAAGATCGCCTCGCGCCCGAGCGGGTGTAGCGCGGGCCCGTCGGTGGCGATCTCGACCCGCAGGTCGATGGCGTCGGGACCGCGTGGCCGGACCGTCACAACGCGATTCGCGAGGGTGGCGCGTGAGCGGCGCGCATCGCCGCTCAGCGTGAGCGACAGGTGATTCTTGCCGTCGAGGCTCGACTGCGTTGCGCGCAGCGTCCAGCGGGTGGCGGTGCGTGTCAGCGAGAGCGCGGGCGTGAGTCGCGTGCGATACTGGACGCCGAGGCGCTGGGCGAGCGCACGCATCTCCGGCACGACGAACGGTGGCGCGTCGAGCGAATCGCGCACGCGGCCCGCGTACCCGAAATCGCGTTCGATGCGCATGGAGCCCAACAGGAACTGTCCGACGCGGACGGACTGCCCGCCTGGCAGCGTCAGGTTGTATCGTAACCAGCGCCGACCGCCCTGACCGCCCGTCGCCCCGACCGTCGCTTCCATTGCACCGAAACCGACCGCCGCCTTATCTACCGCCGCTTCACCGACCGCCGCTGTTTCACCTCGCACCGTAAACCCAATGCTCTCATCGAGCGCGTCGGCCCAGACGTGGACGACGCGTCCGCTCCTGGCATCGATATAGATCTGCACCGCGTTGCGGGCGGCGTCGCGGTAGACGCGGGTCGTGTAGCCGGCATAGGCGACAGGATCGTCGAGGCCCGGCTCAGGGAAGGCCACGTAGGGCGTCTGAGCTTGGCCCTGCGCAGCAAGCAGGAGGGCAAGGAGGTTCATGCCGGGCCAAATGGTACGCCCTTCCGGGCCGGACGGCCAGCCTTGACACATTCGTTACGGGACCGTCTCTTCACCCCCATCAGCCGATGGTCGCCCGAGCATCGCCTTGTTTCGGAGGTGGTTCGATGGCCCTAGTTCGCTACGTGGTTCCCGCGCTCCTGGGTGGTCTGATCTGCGCCGCCCCCTCCCAACTCTCCTCACAACAGTCGACCGGTACGATCTCCGGCAAAGTGGTCGACGCGCAAACCCAGGAGCCGCTCGCTGGCGTCAGCGTCCTGCTCGAGGGCACCCGTCGCGTAGCCGCGAGTCGGTTGGACGGCGGCTTCACCATGTCTGATGTCGCTGCGGGCACGTACAAGATCCGCGCAACGCGGATCGGGTACGGCCTCCTGATACAGGACGTCGCGGTCACGGCCGGCGCGACGACCAACGTGGACCTCGCCCTGCGGCCCGCCGCGGCGATCCTCGAGGCCGTCGTGGTGACCGGGTACGGCACCCAGCGGCGCGAGGCCATCACGGGATCGGTGTCGTCGGTCGACGCGTCCACCGCCAACGTCGGCGTGGTGACGAACGTCGACAACATGATCCAGGGCCGGGCGGCCGGAGTCACGATCATTCCGAACAACGGCGAGCCGGGCTCCGGCATGCAGGTCCGGATCCGCGGCGGCACGTCGATCGGCGCGAGCAACGAGCCGCTGTACGTGATCGACGGCGTCCCCATCAACAACGTTCCGACCGAGCCGGGCGGCGTCGGAGTGGGCGGGGAGCCGCCTCTGCCCCGCAACCCCCTCAACCTGCTCAACCCATCGGATATCGGTTCGATCACGATCCTCAAGGACGCCGCGGCGACCGCGATCTACGGCAGCCGCGCCGCCAATGGCGTCGTCTTGATCGAGACGAAGAAGGGCTACACCACGGGCGGCAGCAACTTCCAGTACGACGGCTACGTGGCGATGGCGAGTCCGGCACGACACCTGGACGTGTTGGATGGAAACGAGTTCAAGCAGTTCGTTCAGGGTCAGGTGGCCGTGTGGCGCGCCGATTCAACGGCGTGCGCGGGCCGGCCGGCCTGCGTCTTCGCGGATTCGGCAGGGACCTTCGGCGGCCTGAGTGCATCGCACCTCGGGGCCCTGGGAACGGCGAATACGAACTGGGATCGCGAAGTGACCCGCACCGCCGTGACGCACAACCACAACCTGGCGTTCGCCGGCGGCAGCGAAGACACACGCTATCGTGCCTCGCTCAATTTCATGAACCAGGAAGGCGTGGCGCTCTCCAGCGGTCTGCAGCGCGTGCAGGGACGCCTCAACGCGACCCACAGCGCGTTCGATGATCGCCTCCGCCTCGGCCTCAACGTCACGACCTCGCACACCAACAACGACTACCTCACGTTCGAGAGCACCGCCGGGTTCGAGGGCGGCGTGCTGCAGAACGTCGCGATTTTCAACCCGACCCAGCCCGTGACGGTGATCGACCCCGCGAGCGGGAAGCCGGTCTATTACGAGTTGGCCGGCCAGAAATCGGTCCGCAACCCGGTGGCGCTGGCGAACCAGATCGTCGACATCGGCAACACGACCCGCACCCTCGGGAACGCGACGGCCGAGCTGGACCTCATGAAAGGCGTCACGGCGAGCCTCAACGTCGGGGTCGATCGCTCCGATGGCTCACGCGACGTCTACCTGCCGCTGGCGAGCCCGGTGGGAGCGGCGACGGGCGGGTACGCACGCCAGTCGAGCCAGGACAACACCACCGTGACGCTGCAGTCATTGTTGACGGTGCGCCGTCTGGTCAACGAGGTCCACAGTATCGACGTCGTGGGCGGGTACGAGTTCAGCAAATTCAATACGGGATACTTGGAGACCGACGGCCAGGGTTATGTCACCGATGCCCTGCTCTTCAACAGCCCCGGCTCCGCCACGACGGTGCAGGCGTTCTCGAACCGCGAGTTGAGCCGCCAGGTGGCCTTCTTCGGCCGGGCCAACTACGGCCTCAAGGACCGCTACTTCCTGACCGGCGTGCTGCGCTACGACGGCTCGTCCCGCTTCGCGGAAGGGCACAAATGGGCGCTGTTCCCGGCGGTGTCCGGGTCGTGGCGCATCAGCGAAGAGAACTTCATGCGCGATCGTGGATTCTCGGAACTGCGCCTGCGCGCCGGATACGGCCTGCAGGGCAATCCGGGCGTGCCGCCCTATTCGTCGCTGCTGAAGCTCGAACCACGGAACGACGCGCGCTATCCCTTCGGCGACGTGCCGGTGTCCGGCGTCATCCCCGTGAGCGATGCCAACCCGAGCCTGAAGTGGGAGCAGACGTCACAGTTCAACGTCGCCGTCGACTACGGTTTCCTGAACAACCGGATCTCGGGCAGCGTCGAGTACTACGTCAAGAACACGTCCGATCTGCTGCTGTCGGTCACCAACGCGCAACCGGCGTTCGCCGAGCGCCGGCTGCAGAACGTCGGCAAAGTTCGCAACCGGGGTCTCGAGATCAGCGCCGACGCGCTGGTGGCGTCCCGGCCGGAAATGTCGTGGCGGGCCGGGCTCGTGTTCTCGCTCGAACGGAATACGGTCGTCGACCTCGGGCCGTACAGCATCACCGGCATCGCCTCGGGCACCGTCAGCGGCCAGGGGCAGTCGGGCGTGAACGCCCAGATCATCAAGAAGGGCTTGCCGATCGGGACGTTCTACGGACCGCGCTTCCTGCGCGTGAACGCGCAGGGCAAGCAGGTGTTCGCCTGTGTGGCGAGCAGCACGGGGTGTGTCGGCGGGGAGACGTTGAACGCGACCGCCGCCGACTACCAGATCATCGGCAACGCCAATCCGGACTTCACGCTCGGCCTGCGGAGCCAGATCAATTGGCACAAGTTCGACATCAGCTTCCTGATCCGCGCATCGGTGGGCGGGGATGTGTTCAACAACACCGCCCTGGTGTTCGGCACCAAGAGCGATGCGCTGCAGGATAAGAACTTCCTCAAGTCGGCCCTGAGCGATCCGACGGGGATCCATGAGCCGGCCATTTATTCGTCGCGCTGGGTCGAGAACGCAACGTTCGTGCGGGTGCAAAACCTCTCGGTGGAATACCAGCTCAACATCCCCGTGCTGACGGGAGCGGCGCGGAGCGCGCGGCTGTTCGTGTCGGCCGACAACCTGCTGCTCCTGACGGGCTACTCGGGCTTGGACCCGGAAGTCTCGAACCTGGCAGCGGGCCTCAATCCGAGCGCCGGCCTGCAGGCACGCAGTATCGACTATCTCAGCTATCCCCGCCCCCGCACCATTACCGGCGGCCTCCGGCTCACATTCTGAGGACTGATCCTATGACGACATCATTCGTGACGAAACGGATCGGAGCGGTGAAGATCTCCAGGCTGGTGGCGGCGGTCATCGCGTTCGCGGCGCTGGCGTGCACGAACCTGGAGGAAAACCCCCCCAGCTCGATTACTCCGGGGAGCTTTTACCGCAACGAGGGGGAGGTGCTCAGCAGCCTGGCGGGGATCTACGCGCAGCTCCGGAGCACCCTCGACGACTACTACAACCTGAGCGAGATCACCACCGACGAGATGATCGTGCCGACGCGCGGCTCGGATTGGTACGACGGCGGTGTGTGGCTCGAGATGCACCACCAGACGTGGTCGCCGGTCAGCAGCGTCGGCAACGGGCCGGGGAACGGGGTTTGGGTGGTGGCCTTTACCGGCATCGCGCGCTCCAACGCGCTGCTCGAGGCGCTGCCGAACCTGACGTTCACGAGCAAAGACTCGATCGCGGCCGAGACCCGGGCGCTGCGGGCCTTCTATTACTACATCCTGATGGACACGTTCGGTGGCGTGCCGATCGCCACCACGACGCAGATCGCCGCGCGGGCGAAAGCGCCACGCGACTCGGTGTTCCGGTTCGTCCAGGCGGAGCTCACGGCCGCCCGCGCCCTTCTGCCGGTGACGTGGCCGGCGGGGAGTAACGGGCGCATGACCAAGGGCGCCGTCGATGCGATCCTGGCCAACATGTACTTGAACGCCGGCGTGTTCGCGAAAGCCTCGGGCGTCAGTCCCACGACTTACAATTCGTGCACGACCGTACAGATCGGTGCGCAGAACGCCTGCCAAGCGGCGATCGCTACGGCAGACCTGATTCTGAACTCCACCGCCGGCTACCAGTTGGCCGACTCCTTCGCGCAAAGCTTCCGGTCCACCAACTCCACGTCGAAGGAAAACATCTTCGTCATCAAGTTCGCACCGGTGGACGGGCTGGGCCTGAACTTCGTGATGCGGTCGCTGCACTACAACCAGTACACGCCCACGCCGTGGAACGGCTTCGCGATCCTGGCGGAGACCTACACCGCGTTCGATTCCACCGATCAACGCCGCAAGGTCATCTTGCAAGGGCCGCAGGTCAACGTGGAAACCGGTCAGCCGGCCAAGGACCGGGCGGGCAACCCGCTGGTCTTCACCACCAACATCGCCGATCCGACGCAGGCCACGGAAGGCGAAGGGCCTCGGCTCTACAAGTGGCCGGCGGATCCGAAACACATCGCACAGAACAACGGCAACGATTACGCCTGGTTCCGGCTGGGCGAGATCCTGCTGATCAAGGCCGAGGCGCTGAACGAGCTGACGCCCGGAGACCCGAATGCGTTGCTGCTGCTGAATCAGCTGCGCGCGCGTCCCGCCGAAACGGTCGCGCCGCCGCTCGTAGGTCCGGTGACGCGTGACATGATCCTGCAGGAGCGCCGGTTCGAGCTCACCGGCGAGGCCAAACGGCGCCAGGACCTGATCCGGAACGGCAAGTACACACTGGCGTGGGGCTTCAAGCCGGCGAGCGACGTTCGCAACATTCTGATGCCGGTGCCGCAGGCGCAGCTCGACGCGAACCCGTTGCTGACGCAGAACCCCGGCTACTAATTGACGGGGGCAGTCACGAGTCGTTGTAGCACCGTAGGGGCGCAGGCAGCTGCGCCCCTACGTCTTTTGGTGGCCCTCGGTCTGATCGCCGGCTGCGGCGGCGAGGCCGGACTGCCTCCTGCTCCGCCGCCGGGCGGCCCGCTCTTCACCCGGCTGCCCTCGGCCTACACGGGCGTGCGCTTCGAGAATCGCCTCACCAGCACGCGCGACCTGAACGTCTTCACCTACCGCAACTTCTACAACGGCGGCGGCGTGGCGCTGGGCGACCTCACGGGAGACAGCCTTCCCGAGATCGTGCTCACGTCCAACCAGGGCGGTCCGCACCTATACCTGAACGAGGGGAAATTCCGCTTCCGCGACGTGACCGCGGAAGCGGGCCTGCGGAACGACCGCCCCTGGACCACCGGCGTGACCCTCGCCGACGTCAATGGCGACGGACGGCTCGACATCTACATCTGCCACGCCGGGAACGCCGACGCACCGCGCCGCGCCAACGAGCTGTACATCAACCAGGGCCTGAACGCGAACGGCGTACCGACGTTCGTCGAACAGGCGGCCGCGTGGGGCGTCGCGGACGAGGGCTACTCCACGCACGCCGCGTTTTTCGACTACGACCGGGACGGCCGGCTGGATCTCTTTGTCGTCAACAATGCCCCGCGATCCGTCGTCAGCCTCGGCCGCCTGAACACGCGCCAGGTGCGCGACCCGTTCGGCGGAGACAAGCTCTATCACAACGTGGGCGGTCGGTTCGTCGACGTGAGTGCGCAGGCGGGGATCTTCGGAAGCGAGATCGCCTTCGGCCTGGGCGTGGCCGTGAGCGACTTCAATCGTGACGGCTGGCCCGACATCTACGTCTCGAACGACTTCTTCGAGCGCGACTATTTGTACCTCAACAACCGGGACGGCACGTTCACCGAAGCGCTCGAGCGGGCGATGCCCGTGATCAGTTATGCGTCGATGGGGCTCGACGCCGCCGACATCGACGACGACGGCCTGCCGGACCTCTACGTGGTCGACATGCTTCCGGAGGACGATTACCGGCTCAAGACGACGACGTCGTTCGAGGACTGGGCGACCTACCAGGCCAACGTGCGGAACGGCTACCACCACCAGGTCACCCGCAACATGCTGCAGCTGAACAACGGCAACGGCACGTTCAGTGACGTCGGGCAGCTGGCCGGCGTGGCGCGGACGGACTGGAGCTGGAGCGCGCTCATCGCCGACTACGACCTGGATGGGCGCAAGGACATCTACGTGACGAACGGCATCGCCCGGGACGTGACGTCGCAGGACTACGTCGCGTACCTCGCGAAGGACGAGACGATGCGCGCGGCGATGCGCGGCGACCGCGTCGACTTCCTCGGACTCGTCCGCGCGATGGACTCGACGCCGCTGCCCAACTACGCATTTCGCAATCGGGGAGACCTGGCCTTCTCGAACGAGAGCGCCGCCTGGGGCGTGGACGCGCCGGCCTTCTCGAGCGGCGCGGCCTACGGCGACCTGGACGGCGACGGCGCCCTCGATCTGGTGGTGAACAACGTCGACGCCGAGGCGTTCGTCTACCGCAACAACGTCCGCACCGTGTCGCCCGCGAACCACTACCTCCAGGTCCAGCTCGCGGGTGAGGCGCCCAACACGCGAGCGGTCGGCGCCGCGGTGTCGCTGTGGCGGGGCGGTGCGCTCTCCTTCCAGGAGCTCCAGCCGTCGCGCGGCTTCCAGTCGAGCGTCGATTACGTCCTCACCTTCGGGGTCGGCGCGGCGGACAGCGTGGACTCCGTACGAATCGATTGGCCCGGCGGACGTTCGACCACGGTCCGCCACGTCGCCACAAACCAACGCCTCGTGATAGAGCAGAAGGACGCTCGGACAATTCCACCCGTCCGCCCGTCTGGTCGTCCACCGTTGTTCACCGACATCACGGCGCAGGCGGCCCTCCCCTTCGTCCACCACGAGAACGAGTTCGTGGACTTCGACCGGGAGCCCCTCATCCCCAAGCTGCTCTCGACCGAGGGGCCGTACCTCGCGGTGGCCGACGTCAACGGCGACGGGCTGGACGACATGTTCATCGGCGGCGCGAGGGATCAGCCGGGGGCGCTCCTCCTGCAAACCGAGGGCGGGCGGTTCGTCACCAGCAACGAACGGCTGTTCGACCAGGACCGCGTATCGGAGGATCTCGGCGCCGTCTTCTTCGACGCCGATGGCGACGGCGACCTCGACCTCTACGTCGTGAGCGGCGGCAGCGAATTCTCGGCAATGTCGCCGGCGCTCCAGGACCGTTTGTATCTGAACGACGGGCACGGACGGTTCAGCAAGGCGACCGGCAGCCTGCCGGCGGAGTCCAACAGCGGTTCCCGCGTGGCGGCCGCCGATTTTGATGGCGACGGCGACATCGATCTGTTCGTCGGCGGGCGCGTGGTGCCATGGCGCTACGGCGCCGATCCCCGCAGCATGCTTTTGCAAAACGACGGACACGGCCACTTCACGGACGTCACCGCACAGCTCGCGCCCGACCTGGCGCATATCGGCATGGTCACCGACGCGCTGTGGGTCGACGTGGACGGCGACCACCGTCTCGATCTCGTGGTCGTGGGTGAGTGGATGCCGATCACGATCTTCCGGAACGCGGGGGGCGGGAAGCTCGTTCGCCTGAACACGCCGGGTTTGGAGCGCAGCAACGGCTGGTGGAACCGTATCGTTGCGGGCGATTTCACCGGCGACGGGCGCGTCGACTTCGTGGTCGGCAACCTGGGGCTCAACACGCGGCTGCGCGCCTCCGACCGTGAGCCCGTCACCATGTACGTGAAGGACTTCGATGGAAAGGGATCGGTCGAGCAGATCGTAGCGACCTACCAGGGAGGCGTGAGCCGTCCCCTCGCGATGCGCGACGAACTTATCAGCGCGCTGCCCTACCTCAAAGCGCGGTACCCCACGTACAAAGCCTACGCGAGCCAAGCCGTGACCGACGTGTTCTCGAGCGCCGACCTCGCCGGCGCGATCGAGAAACACGCGTACATGTTCGCTACGGCGCTGGCGAGGAACAACGGCGACGGGTCGTTCACGCTCGTCCCGTTGCCCCGCGCGGCCCAACTGGCGCCGGTGTACGGCATCCTGGCCGGCGACTTCGATGGCAACGGCACGCTGGACCTGCTGTTGGCGGGAAACTTCGATGGCGTGAAGCCGGAGATCGGACGGATGAGCGCGAGCTACGGCCTGTTCCTGCGCGGCGACGGCAAGGGGGGTCTCACTGCCGTGCGGACGGCGGAGAGCGGCTTTCTCGTGCCCGGCCAGACGCGCGACATCGGGCGCATCCGGACGCGGGCGGGCGTTCGCTACGTGGTGACGCGAAACAATGACCGCCCGCTCGTCTTCCGCGCGGCGACCCGTCCTTAAGT
>Ga0075426_10002481_pt1 | contig 13202 bp, 8 predicted proteins | sample SoiMethybrSBSTD5_FD_75304 | JGI IMG/M metagenome (GOLD analysis project Ga0075426, IMG submission 75304) | Bulk soil microbial communities from a Populus tree surrounding site in Tennessee, USA - Soil MetaG P. TD hybrid SBSTD5 | ecosystem: Environmental > Terrestrial > Soil > Tree plantation...
TCGCCAAAATCGATCAGAAGTGCGGCCTTCGGGAGGCTCGTCATGTCGAGCACAATTCAGAGCACACGTGTGGCGATCTGGCTCGGTCTGATCGTGATCGCCACCACCACAGGGCTTACGCCGGCGCAGCGTTCGGCGATGATTAATGTTCTTGGCTCGCCGGCGCCGAGTCCCGCGCTTGGTGAAGAGGCGCAGACCTTCGATCGTCTCGTAGGTACCTGGGATGCGGACTTTACCTTCCACCGCGCCGACGGTACTGTCTTCCGCAAAAAGGGAGAGCTCCACTTCGGCTGGGTGATGGACGGTCACGCCATTCAGGACCTGTGGATCGGATATCCGACTGAAGGTCAGAAGGAGCGCACTATCGGAACAACGATTCGGTTCTTCGACCCGAAGCTGAAACAGTGGCGCATTGTGTTCGTCAACCCACAGTTCAACTACGTTGTCACCACGCAAGGCGGACGGGAAGGCGATCGGATCGTTCTTCGTGGCCTGGACACGGACGGCCTGCCTATCCGGTGGACCTTCAGTGACATAACATCGGCATCGTTCCATTGGCAAGGAGAGAAGTCCCACGACGGCGGCAAACTGTGGACACTGGAGGAGGACCACCACATGAGACGGCGGACTGGAGAGTGACGATAAGCGCCGTCGGCAATACTGTTCGTCAATCGCTTAATCGGTGGCACATCATGAGTAGTATCCGAGTGTACTTTCTGATTGGCACGGCAATTCTGACGGCTGTCGTTTCGATGGCGTCGCAACATCAACTGCAGGTCGGGACGCGGAGTGAGGCTGTCTTCAAACAACTCGCATCACTCGAGGGGGAGTGGGCGGCCATTCAAGACGGCACACCCGTCAAGGAGACATACACGCTCACAGCAGACGGCACCGCGCTTTTAGTGGAAACGAAACCGGCCAACGAGCCAGCGATGATCACGATGGTCACCGTGGATGGTGATCGTCTCATCGCAACGCATTACTGCAGCGCCGGCAACCAACCTCACATGGTGACCAGCGCCCCAGCCGATCTGCAAAAGGGGCTGAGCTTTTCGCTGGAGCGCGTTACGGGATTGAAGACACCTGACGACTGGCACAACACGGGGCTGACGATCACTCTCGACGATCAGGATCACATGACTCAGCGCTGGACGTATCTTTACAAAGGACAAGCCGGAGCGACGGTTTTTCACTACACCCGCAAGCGATAGGCCTTGTTGGACCGACGGCGCTGTACACCCGCTCGATATCAGCCTGGGCCTCGTCGGAGCCTCACCTCTTCCCCACGACGAAAATGCGTTCGCCAGCGGCGGCGATGTTCGCGCGACGCCGGCGCGACACGTGGGCGGTCACTTGACTCACACCGCGTCACCACGCCGTTTCCGGCGCACGGATCCGTAGAGGAAGAATTTTCCCGTCGTGCGGACCGATCCAACCCCGCCGCGACCTGTGAGGCACAATCCGGTTCCGCATGCGATCTCGAGGACGTGTCCGATCCAGAGCAGTCGGGATGCCGTTGCGAATGTGGGCTTGCACTTTCCACGTGGCAGTTTTAGGGATCTAAAACGCTCGCGTGGTAAAAGACGCGCACGACAATCGGCGTTCGTTGTTTGGCAAGGGTGATCCGGCGCTTTACTTAGGCGGGACCTCTGTTTCGCAGTTGGTACTTCACAGTCGCGCCGGGTCCGCATGATCGTGATCCGAACGCGCTCGATTCCGTCTTCCGTCCTGGATAATCGATTGCTTCTGGCAGCGAATCGTAACGCAGGGAGTCGTAAAAGAGAGGAACGATCATGCGCTCAACCTGTTGGCTCGCGCTGCTCGCAGGCTGCTCCGTGATGCTGGGCTGCAGCGTCAAGAATCCCCGGCTCCTCTCGGCGAGTGCTGCGAATCGACCGCCCGATGTCACGCTCGCGATGAGCGCCCGCAAGTTTGTTTTCGAACCATCCGAGATTCGCGTAAAGCAAGGGCAGGTAGTTGAGCTCCGCATCTCGGCGGCCGACCGGACGGATGGATTCGAACTCAAGCCATTTGGAATTCGAGCGGAACTGCCCGAGGGTCAGCCCGTCGCCGTCCGCTTCCTGGCGGACCGACCGGGTGAATTCGAGTTTACGTGCGCGGTGTTTTGTGGTCTGGGGCACCATGGCATGAAGGGCAAGCTGATCGTCGAGTGAGCGTCGCTCTTTTCGTGTTGCTTCAATGCTGAATCCCTGTTCCCGCGCAACTTGTCTCGCCGTGTCCGCCGTGTAGCCCGCTGCGTGTACCTCTCGGACTGAGCGTGAGCCGAGCCGTGCCGCACGGACATCGCAGTCCGCTCCCGGGCGCGTTTTAGCCCGATTCTCCCGAACCCCGTTTCCTCGTCGGTTCTTTCCGCGATGGTCATGGTGAACCACGCGGTATCGGGGACATTGCTGGGCTCGCGGCAACAGCCGAACGGTCTACGAGTTACCATCATCTATGAACACGATCGGCGTAACCGGGTCAGGGCGCTCCGAGCAGCAATCCATGGGGGACGCTGGCGTCCGTCCGACGCCAGAGACCATCGAGCTCCTTGGAATCGAACCGCTAGAGGAGCACGCGAGGCGTCTGGCCGCCCTGCTCACCGTGTCTTTGCGCCAACGCGGCCGGAGCCGTACATATCGGCGGCGGCTCCGCCGGCATACGCGCACGCTTCGGCAGGTTTACACGTCGCTGGCCGACGATGCAAAACGCGGCGAGCCCTCGTCGCCTGCCGCCGAATGGCTGCTCGACAACTTCCATATCGTTATCGCCGCGGTCCGCGATATTCATCACGATCTGCCGCCCGCGTTCTTTCGTCGGCTTCCGCAGATCGCTGCTGACGAGTTCGCCGGCCTGCCGCGCATCTACGCGATGGCGCTCGAGCTGATTCGGTGCAGCGCCGGGCGTCTCGACTCACAGCGCCTGCACCGGTTCGTGACGGCGTTCCAGTCCATCACGCCGCTGACGATGGGCGAGCTCTGGGCGTGGCCATCAGCACTGAAGCTGGCGCTGGTAGAACACCTGCGCACGAGGGCGGACATCCTCGCGACGAGCCGCACTCGCCGGCTCGAGGCGGATCGACTCGTCGACTCGCTCGAAATGTCCGGACACGCGCGCGATCGCTGGCCATCTCAGGTCCACCCGGCGTTCGTCATCCGCTTGCTTCAGCGGTCGCGCGAGCATGAGACGGCCACGCCGCTGCGCCACGAGCTCGATGCGGCATTGGCCTCTCGCGGTCAGACGGTTGAGGACGCCATCCGTTCAGAGGCGCGGCATCAGGCGGCCGAACAGGCGTTCATGGCGAACCTGATTGAAAGCCTCCGCCTCGTCTCGTCCTTCGACTGGAGTGAGTTCTTCGAGAGCGTCAGTCTGGTCGAGCAGGTCCTGCAACGCGATCCGGTCGCCGTGTACGGGCGCATGGATTTCGCGAGCCGCGATCGCTACCGGCACGCCGTCGAAGAGCTCGCCGAACCGACGGGTGATGCCCAGGTGCGCGTGGCGTTGAAGAGCGTCGAACGCGCCCGGCAGATCGCCGAACGCACGCCAGATGCGCGCGAAGCGCACGTCGGCTATTACTTGATCGGCGAGGGCCGCCGACAGTTCGAACGCGGTATCGGATGGGAGCCTCCGCTCGCTGTTCGCCTGCGCCGCGCGTTCTTCCGCCACGCGACGGCAGGATATCTGGGCACCATCGCGCTGGGCACGTCTGCGCTCGTCGCGATCGCTGTCGCCTACGCGCGCGCACAGGGATGGCGCTGGCCGATGCTGATGGTCGTCGTCGTGCTGACCCTGGTGCCGACGAGCGAGCTGACGATTCAGATTCTGCAGCGGCTCATTGCCCGCTTCATTCCGCCGCGACGCCTCCCCCGGTTCGACTTCGTCCGGATCCCGGAGACGGCGCGCACGATCGTGATCATTCCGACGATTCTCGACAGCGTCGAGCGTGCGCGCGATCTGGTGGCGCACATCGAGGTGCAGGCGCTCGGCAACCTCGATCCGCATATCCATTTCGCCATTCTCAGCGACTTCAAGGACGCCAACGCGGAAAGTCTGCCGCTCGATGCAGAGATTCTCGCGGCTGCTGCCGACGGCATCGAGACGCTCAACAAGAAGCATGGCGACGGCGGCCCGGACCGGTTCTTCCTGTTCCATCGCACGCGTCAATGGAACGCGCAGGAAGGCCTCTGGATGGGATGGGAGCGCAAGCGGGGAAAAATCGAAGAATTCAACCGGCTGCTCCGCGGCGCAACCGACACCAGCTTCGTGCTGACCGTCGGCGACGCCGCCATCCTGCCGGAAGTACGCTACTGCATCACGCTCGACAGCGACACGCGTCTGCCCAGAGATGCCGCCCGGCAATTGATTGGCGTCATCACCCATCCGCTGAACCGCCCGTCGGTCGACCCTGCGGCGGGCCGCGTCACAAAGGGCTACGGGATCCTCCAGCCGCGCGTGAGCGTCACGTTCACGAGCGCCGCCGGCTCGCTGTTCGCGCGTCTGTACGCCGGCCACACCGGCGTGGATCCGTACACGACGGCGGTGTCCGACACCTACCAGGATGTGTTTGGCGAAGGCATCTTCACGGGAAAGGGCCTGTACGACGTTGACGCGTTCAGCGCCGCGCTCGAAGACTCGGTACCGGAAAACGCGTTGCTGTCGCACGACCTGTTCGAAGGGCTGCACGCGCGCGTGGCGCTCGTATCCGACGTCGAGCTGGTCGATGAGTATCCTTCGAGCGTACTCGCCCATGCGCGACGGCAGCACCGATGGATCCGCGGCGACTGGCAGATCCTGCTCTGGCTGTTCCCGTTCGTGCCGACGCGCCACGGCATCAAGCGCAACTCGTTTCCGCTGATCTCCCGCTGGAAGATCCTCGACAATCTTCGCCGCAGCCTCCTGGCGCCGATGCTGCTCGCCCTCCTCGTCGCCGGATGGATCATCCTGCCGGGTGCTCACTGGTTCTGGACGGCGACCGTTCTGGCCGTGATGGCGGCGCAGCTGCTACCCCTGATTGCCCAGATGATCGTCGGGCCGCGCAGGGCGCAGTCCTTCCCGGTGTTCTGGCGGAATCTCCGGGCCGATTCGGCGATCGCGCTCGCGCAGGTCATTCTCGGCGTCACGTTCCTCGCATATCACGCGTGGGACACGGCGCACGCCATCGTGTTGACGCTGGTCCGGCTGACGATCACGAGGCGGCGGCTCCTCGAATGGGAGACGGCCGCGGCCGCGGCGGCGCGAGCGGCCGGCATCGCCGGCGGCCGGGCGCTGTTCGGATTCGTCGCCGACATGATGGCCAGCCCCATCATCGCCGCTGTCGTTGCGCTGCTGGTCTCGATTGTTCACCGGGAAGCGCTCTCCTCCGCACTGCCGTTCATCGCGCTGTGGACGATCGCGCCCGGCGTCGCGTACTGGCTGAGCATGCCCGTCGGACCGCGCGAGCGCCCGCTCGCCGATCGCGAGCGGCAGCTGCTGCGCAGGACCGCCAGGAAGACGTGGCGCTATTACGAGACGTTCGTGACCGAGGCTGACGCATGGCTGCCGCCGGACAATTATCAAGAAGTGCCGGAGCCGCGGCTGGCCAGGCGGACGTCTCCGACCAACATCGGCATGACGATCCTGTCGACGCTGGCCGCACACGACCTCGGGTACCTGACGAGCGAAACGCTGATCCGTCGTCTCGATAACACGTTGACGACGCTCGAAGGGATCGAGCGCCACGAGGGCCACTTCCTCAACTGGTACGACACCGCGACGCTCGCGCCGCTTCACCCTCGATACGTCTCCACCGTGGATAGCGGCAATCTCGCGGCCGCGCTCATCGCGCTCGGGCAAGGTCTGGTCGCCCTCATCGCGAAGCCGCAAACCCGGACGGATCTGCTCGAGGGCTTGCTCGACACGAGCGATCTCCTCGCGTCGGCATCCTCGTCCAGTCCGCGGTCAGAGCCGTCGAGCCGCGAAGCCATCGCCCGCGTCAACCGTCTTGCTCGAGACATCATCTCGGAGATTCGACGCGAGCTCGCCGGCGGCGCTCCGGCGTCCCTTGCGGCGCTCGGGCACGAGCTGGGGCAGGCGGCCGCATCGATCGCCGACGGCGACAACGTACCGGAGGTCGCAAGCGAGATCGCATTCTGGACCGAGGCCGTTGCGAACGCCGTCGCGTCGCTGAACGCCGCGCCGCCGCCGTCGCACGACGCTCTCACGGGTCTCGCCCAACGCGCAGCCGCCCTCGCGGCCGGCATGCGGTTCGAGTTTCTGTACGATCGTCGACGGCGAATCTTCTCGATCGGCTATCGCCTTGCCGACGCCAACGGTCCCGGCCGCTTGGACAGTTCGTTCTACGATCTGCTCGCTTCGGAAGCGCGGCTGGCCAGTTTCGTCGCCATTGCCAAAGGCGACGTTCCCCAGCATCACTGGTTCCACCTCGGACGCCTGGTCACCAACATCGACGGTCGAGCCACCCTCATGTCGTGGGGCGGCACAATGTTCGAGTACTTGATGCCGCAGCTGCTGCTGCGTTCATATCCGGGCACGCTGCTCGACCAGAGCTGCCGTGCGAGCGTCCGCCGGCAAATCGAGTACGGCAAAGACCGCCGTGTGCCGTGGGGCATCTCGGAATCGGCCTACGCGTTCACGGATCGCTTCGACAACTATCAGTACAAAGCGTTCGGCGTACCTGGGCTGGGATTCAAACGCGGCCTCGCCGACGACCTGGTCGTCTCGCCGTACTCCACGGCGCTCGCGTGCCTCATCGACCCCGCGGCCTCGGTGTCGAACTTCAGGCGGTTGGCTCGAACGGGACTCGACGGCCGGTTCGGTTTCTACGAATCGATCGACTACCGGCCGCGAAAACCGGCAGCCGACGCCGGCACCGCGAGCGATGGACAAGCGGAAATCGTGCGCGCCTTTTTTGCGCACCACCAGGGGATGTCGCTCGTCGCGCTCGCCAACCTCCTCCACGACGACATCTTCGTCACGCGGTTCCACTCCGACCCTCGAGTGAAGGCAACGGAGCTGCTGCTGCAGGAGCGCGTTCCCCGCGAAGCGATCCTCGCGGAACCGCGGCCCACGGAAGGCACCATCGCCGCGCCGTCGATTGGCGCGCCGGTCGCGAGGCGTTTTCGAACGCCGCACACGAGGAGTCCTCACACACAGTTCCTGTCGAACGGTCGATACACCGTGGCCCTGACGCATGCAGGCGGCGGATCGAGTACGTGGCGCGGCCTGTCGGTGACGCGCAGGCGCGAGGACCGCACGTCGGACGCGGGCGCGCATTTCATTTACCTCAGAGATTCCTGGTCGGGCGACGTCTGGTCGCCAACCTACCAGCCGATTTGTCGCGAGCCCGACGAATACGAAGCGACCTTCGAACTCGAGAAGGTGACGTTCAGAGGACGAGACGCCGGCTTCGAAACGCGGCTCCAGGTTGTCGTGTCGCCCGAGGACGATGTGGAGGTGCGCAGGCTGTCGATTACCAATCGCGGCGATCGGCCGCGGGAGATCGAGGTCACCAGTTACGCGGAGATCGTGCTCGCCCGTCCGGAGGACGATTTCGCCCACCCCGCGTTCGCGAAGCTCTTCATCGAGACCGAGTACGACGCCCAGAGCGCGGGCCTGCTCTTCAGCAGGCGGCCGCGATCGGCGGACGAAACGCCTGCGTGGAGCTTCCACGTGCTCGCCCTGGACGGCCGGCTCGGCGGCGCCGTCGAATGGGAAACCGACCGCGCGCGATTCCTGGGGCGTGGACGATCGCCGTCCAGCCCGATTGCTCTCGACGGCCGCGCGTTGTCCGGAACAACTGGCGCGGTGCTGGATCCGGTGGCTGCCGTGCGCGAGCGAGTGCGACTGCCGCCGGGGGCCTTCGTGCGCGTCACGTTCGCCACCGGTGTCGCCCACGATCGAGCGACGGCGCTCGGGTTGGTGCGGAAGTACCGCGATGCGAGCGCCGCGGCTCGCGCGTTCTCGATGGCCTCGACGCACGTCCACGTCACGCTGCAGCATCTGGGGCTGACTGACGATCAGGCCATGCTGTTCGATCGGTTGGCGTCACGCGTCTTCGGATCGGACGCGTCGTGCACCAGCCCCGACGACATCGCGCGGAACATCTTCGGTCAGTCCAATCTGTGGGGTCACCGGATCTCCGGCGACCTGCCCATCGTGCTCGTCCACGTCGCGGACGCGAGCGAAATCGCTCTCGTACGACAACTGCTGTACGCGCAGGAGTACTGGCGGGTCAAGGATCTCCGCGCCGATCTCGTCGTCCTCAACGATCACCCCGCCGACTACCTCGACGAGGTGCAGGCGCAGCTGATGAGCCTCCTCCGAGAACCACGCTGGAGCGGGTGGCTCGACAAGTCCGGCGGGATGTTCCTGCTGCGATCCGACGGCATGCCGGACCTCGATCGCCACCTCCTGTCCGCTGTCGCCCGCGTCGTCTTGCGCGGAGATCTTGGCGATCTCGCGCCGCAGCTCGATCGAAAACCCCTCTGGCTGTCGCGCTCCGAGATGGTTCCGCAATCGAGCCGGCTGCGGCCGCCGAAGCCGGCGACCGTCCCGCTGTCGGTTGTGCCGCGGGTGATGGAGAACGGCATCGGGGGCTTCACGCCTGACGGACGCGAGTATGTAATGGTCCTCGAGGGCGATCGCGACACGCCTCTGCCGTGGTCGAACGTCCTGGCGAATCCCGGGTTCGGAACTGTGCTCAGCGCGTCGGGCGCGGCCTATACGTGGGGCGGTAACAGCCGCGAGAACCGACTGACGCCGTTCGCAAACGATCCGATCAGCGATCCGACAGGCGAGGCGATCTTCTTGCGCGATGAAGACGACGGCACGGTGTGGAGCGCGACGCCTGGCCCGCTTCCGCGTTCGAAGGACTCGGGCCGCTGGGTGATTCGCCACGGAGCGGGCGTCACCCATTTTCAGTCGGCGGTGGACGGACTCGAGCAGGATCTGGCAGTCTGCGTCCCGCCGGACGATCCCGTGAAATTGTCGCTGCTGACGCTGACGAACACCTCAGGCTCCACGCGGCGACTGAGCGTCTTCGCGTACGTCGAGTGGGTTCTCGGTCCGCCCCGGTCTGGTGAACGCCGATTCGTCGTCTCGGAGCTGCACGACTCGACCAGGGCCATTCTTGCGAGAAATGCGTACAACACGGAGTTCAAGGATCGCGTCGCGTTCTGGCAGGCCACCGAACCGCCGCGGTCCTTCACGTGCGACCGCGGCGACTTCATCGGGCGGAACCGCACGCTGGTGTCGCCGGCCGGGTTGTTCCGCGAGAGCCTCGGCGGACGGGTCGGCGCAGGCCTGGATCCGTGCGCGGCGCTGCAGATCGCGATTGAGATCCCGCCAGGGGAATCGCGTCGCGTCGCCTTCGCGCTGGGTCAGGCGAATGATGCGTCACACGCAGTCGCACTCGCCGCGCGGTACGCCCGCCTCGCGGAAGTAGAAGATGCGATTGGCCGCTCGGCGCGATTCTGGGACGATACGCTCGGCGCGATAGAGGTTCACACACCCGATGATTCGTTCGATCTGCTCGTCAATCGCTGGTTGCTGTATCAGGCGCTCGGTTGTCGCATCTGGGCCCGGAGCGGCCCGTACCAGCCGGGCGGGGCTTTCGGATTCCGCGATCAGCTGCAGGATGTCCTGTCGCTGCTGTATTCGAGACCGGATCTCTGTCGTTCACATCTCCTGCTGGCCGCGTCGCGGCAGTTCGTCGAGGGGGATGTACAGCACTGGTGGCACCCGCCGGCCGGACGCGGCACGCGCACGCGATGCTCGGACGATCTGCTCTGGCTGCCGTACGCTGCGGCCGTCTACGTTGCGCGAACGGGCGATCGGTCGCTCTTCGATGAGGTCGTGCCGTATCTCGAGGCGCCGCCGCTCGGCCCTGACGAGAGCGAATCGTACGGCTTGCCGTCGGTGTCGCAGCAAGCCGCATCGGTGTTCGACCATGCCGTTCGCGCGATCGATCGCTCGCTGAAGTACGGGGCACACGGACTGCCATTCATCGGCTCCGGCGATTGGAACGATGGAATGAACCGCGTCGGTCACTTGGGGCACGGGGAAAGCGTGTGGCTTGGCTGGTTCCTCGTCGTCGTGCTGAAGCAGTACGCGGCGATCTGCGATGAACGAGGCGACACCGACCGTGCGCAACATTATCGAAGCGAAGCGCGCTGGCTCGCCGGCATGCTGGAGCTCGCCTGGGATGGCAACTGGTATCGTCGTGCCTACTTCGACGACGGCACGCCGCTCGGATCGGCGCAGAACGAGGAGTGCCGGATCGACTCGCTGACGCAGTCGTGGGCGGTCTTCTCGCAGGAAGCGGACCCAGCGCGGACGTCGCGAGCGATGGAGGCCGTACGTGCCCATTTGGTTCGACGCGACGCGCAAATGGTGTTGCTCCTGACGCCGCCTTTCGATCGCATGCCGCACGATCCGGGGTACATCAAGGGCTATCTTCCAGGCGTTCGCGAAAACGGCGGCCAATACACGCACGCCGCGTTATGGACGGTCATCGCGCTTGCGCAACTGGGCCTCGGCAATGAAGCCATGGAGCTCTTCCACATGGTCAATCCGATCAATCACATGCGGACGCCAGAAGGGCTCGAGCAATACCGGGCGGAGCCGTACGCGGTCGCAGCGGATGTCTACGCACATCCGATGCATCTCGGTCGTGGCGGCTGGACGTGGTACACCGGTTCAGCCGGGTGGATGTATCAGGCGGCTGTCGAGGGACTGCTCGGGCTGCGCCGTGCCGGCGCGACGTTCAGCATCGCTCCGTGTATTCCCGCGATGTGGCCGGCTTTTTCGATCCATTGGACGTTGAGCGGCTGTAACTATCACATCTCAGTCGTGAACCCGGAACATCGATCCTGCGGCGTTCGGTCGGCCGAACTCGACGGCGCCGCGATCGACCCTGACGCGATTCCGGTACTGGATGATGGTCGCGCTCACCACCTCGCGGTGCAAATGGGCGATCCCGGCGGCCGCGTGGTGTCCTTCTCGGCGGGAACGACGATTGGAACACCCACGCGATGATACCCTCCTGGTGCAGTTTCCGGATGCGTGTAGCGCGGCCCTTTCAGGGCCGCGTCTACATCAAAATGGAAAACTGCACGAGGAGGAAATGCCTGCTGGAATGCAGCAGGTCGGAGGTCACGAAATGATCAAGAAAATAACGGGTGTTGTCGAGCACGTATCCAGACCTGCCTGGCTCGAGCTGAGAGATCTCGCGGACGTTGACGTCACATCAGAGGATGCGGCGTCGCCCATTGAGAAGGCATTCGACGTCAGTGCGCCGACAGGTTGGCGGGCCGGACTGGCCGGTCCGCAGACGATTCGATTGCGATTTCATCGTCCACTCCGGATCGCGCGCATTCGCGTGATATTCGAAGAAACGACGAAGACGCGCACGCAGGAGTTCGTCTTGCGGTGGCGGCGCAGTGATCTGGATCGGGATGTTGACATCGTGCGGCAGCAGTTCACGTTTGCACCGCCTGGTACCGGACGAGAGCAAGAGGAATATGCCGTCGATCTCGTCGACGTGTCGGCGCTCGAGCTATCGATTGTGCCGGACATCAGCGGCGGCGACGCCGTCGCAACGCTGCAGCAGTTCTGCATCGCGTGAACGGACTTCTTCGGAGCAGCGTGCTCCTCGACGGCGCGCATCGCAGTTCCTGCATCGCCGCGTCTACACCTCTGCCTCCAGCCGCTGCTGAATCGCGACCCGCATCGCAAGCGACCGCCCGTTAGGAACGACAAAACTCACGCGCTGTCCCGTGACCGCGCGCACCTGGATGTTCCACCCCGCCGGCGACTCGATGACGGACAGGACGGTGAAGGGCAATCCGTGGTGGAGGATGACATCACGAACCAACGCGTCGACATCGACTTCAGTCGTATTCATCTGCATGCTCGCCTCTATGCAACCTTCACGTTTTCGCCTCGTGGGCCTTTGGGCCCTTGTCCTCGGTCGAACGTGACGGCTTGCCCTTCGTGGAGTTCGTGAAACGAGGTTTGAGTGCAGGCCGACGTGTGGAAAAAATACTCGCTTCCATCGCTCGCCACGATGAATCCGAATCCCTTGTCACTCATCAGACGTTTGATCGTGCCGTTCAGAGACGCCATCGTATTCTCCCCGGAATCAAATTCCCTGCCGCGCTGAGCCGACCGGTACCGTTTCGGCCTTATGGTCGAAAAACGCTTTTGTTCGCCTCCCGCGCTTTCGCGGCGTTAGCGCGCCCGTCGTCACGTTCTTTCTTCTGCCGTGCGATTTCGCGGCGCGGCGCCTCTTGCTCATCGAGAAGCAGTGCCTGCGTCTCTGCCTTGCGTGCCCGATCATCGAGACGAGTTTCGGTGACGATCAGGCGGAATCGGGCGCCGTACGAGAGGGATTGGTAGAGCACGACGGCGTGGTCAGTATCTCCCCAGCGCGCCACGGTCGCTCCCGATTCGGTTTCGGGCCGTGACGGCATTCGGCCTCGAGCCGTCCGTGGCAGCGGCGTGCCGTACACCGCAGAGATCGCCTCAATCATGTCCGCCGCGGTCATGCCCTCGGTCTGGTCGTGACCGTAGTCGACCACGACACGGAAGAGTTGATCGTTGTAGAAGCTGAAGACGATCACGTCGACCGGATCCGTTGAGGCCTCGGCCGACCCCGCAACCCAGCGCGAAGGTCTCCATTCGAGATCCTGTAATACGGCCGGACGTTGATGGATGGTCTTCGCCTCGGACGAGACCACGCCTGCGAGTGCCGACACGGAGGCCAGGTCACCACCCAGCTCGAAGTTCCGATACTGCGACAGGCCTTGCCCCTCGATCGCCTGAGTCGAGCACACAATCCCGAGGGCGCAAATCGCGAGCGTGCGTGCATACATCATGGGCGTCTTCTTTCACATCTCATGGTTTCACGTCGATCGTTGTGACTCGATTAGCGTAGCTCCGACCCGTGCGGCGTGCTGTTCCCGATTGCACAGCACGGCGACGCTGCATGATTGAGACGCACTGACCTATACGATCCGATCACCGTCCTCGCATCAGCCGATCGAATCGCGCGGCGGTACATGCTCTCGACCGCGGACGCTCGATGACTGACGCCGTCCCGCCTATTCCGGAAGCTGGAATTTTCGATCAGCGCCGACGGTCCACGAGTTCTTCGAGCGTGCGCTTCAAGCGCTCGAGTCGCTGGCCGGCCTCACCGAGTTTCC
>Ga0075426_10002482_pt1 | contig 13190 bp, 29 predicted proteins | sample SoiMethybrSBSTD5_FD_75304 | JGI IMG/M metagenome (GOLD analysis project Ga0075426, IMG submission 75304) | Bulk soil microbial communities from a Populus tree surrounding site in Tennessee, USA - Soil MetaG P. TD hybrid SBSTD5 | ecosystem: Environmental > Terrestrial > Soil > Tree plantation...
TTGGAGGCATTCATTGATCAGATTGGTAACATTGCTTCGCTTTCCGTGCCTGCCTCCTTTTTTGTTTTTCCTTGCGTCTTCAATCCAGTAGGAGTAGTCTTCTACTACCTGCTTTAACTGTTCAATGGTTAGCTCTGAAGGTGGCTTCATTCATACCTCTCTGGCCTGCATACCTGTATCACGTTGTCATTCCACACCGGGGCTTTCTCCATCAACCGTAGTGTCTCCACAATGAAGTCATAATCCCCCGAGTAACGATAAGTGAACCTGCCCAATTTGGGCTTGATATTGGGGACAACGAGCCCTCCACAGTCAATGTTTCCTTCGTATAGCTCCGTGTTCCTCCACACTATCCCACAACTCCAGGTATCCACCTTGAAGATGTGAGGAGCGTTGGCGGAGTAAAGGGCCTTCTGGATCACGTCGTATGCCCCTGGTGTCATCACATCATCATCCCCGCAGAAGGCGATGTAGTCGCAGGATGCCAGGGCCATTCCGGCATTCCTCTGGGCGTGTCCTACGCAGGAGGCGGGATCAGTAACCCAGGCGTATCGGTATCCGAAGTCAGACCAGTCTTTCTGAATGTCCTCATCGTGTCCGTCAGAGACAACGATCACCTCGTTAAAGCAGAGCAAGCTGTCCAGGGTTCTTTCCAGAGTGTCCCGTCCAATCGTCGGGACAATCACGGATATGGTAGAGTTCGTCACGAAGCCTCCTTATCTCTGCCCAGGACTGCCTCACCTCCGCAGTCAGTTCGTCAATGAAACACTGCGCCGCCTCACCGCTCGGCGTGTATTTGAACCCCTCGATTTTGGTAAGGCGTTCAGGCGTCATTGGCTTCCAACTCCACCAACTCCCGCAGGAAACTCTCCCTGCGCTCCTTCAAGTCTTTGATGGCGTCCTTGAGAACGGCAAGGTCTTGTTCCTGGCTGGCAATGATCTCGTCCAGGCGGACGATACGTTGGGCCAATTCCTTCTTCACCTAATCCCCCATTTCGTGACGGCGTGATCAACAATCTGGCGAAGGGCCGTCAATTCCTCCTCGCCTAACCAGGAGGGAACGGAAAGGTTGTCAATAGCAGTGGGCTCCTCTTTCCACTGGTCCTCAAGTCCGAAACAGGAGCAATGGCATGCAAACACCTCGAATGCCTTTCCCTGGCGAATTCCCAAGACGTATGCGATTCCCTCGTAACTTCCTGTATCGTATGCGGCGAACAGGATCGTATACCCCCAGTCCTTCTTGATTTCGAAACTCTCCCGCATTGATGCTTCACAGCACCAGGAACCCCAAAACCTTTGCATCGCGCCTCCGTGTAAAGAAAGGCCCCTCCGCGATTGGAGGGGCAAGGAAGGAGCAAGGAGAACCGAATGGTTGAATTGCAACCGATGCCTAACTTAATGCACGTTTGCTACTCACCCCAGGCGAAATTCTCGACCGTCACACACAGGATGGCGCAGTTGTCACCTGCGAGAGCCAGTCCATCCTTCGCCCCCTGGATAGTGCGGAACCGGATGGGAGCCTCTACCGTCCCTTGCGTCTTTGTCACGAAGGACCGGGTAAACACTTCACCGCTACCCTTAACAATGTAGAACCCCGGCTGTAAAACCCACGCTGTAAACCCGCTATGCACTTCCGTAACCTCGCCTTTCTTCTTTGACATTGAACCTCCAAATGAAAGTGTGCGGGAGTGGCTGCAGTCCATTTACAGCAGGGTTAAACCCCGCCTCCCACACTCATTAGTATAGCAACATTCTAGCCAAATGTCAACCTTTTTTCGGAGGAGGTGCTTTCGGTTTTCCAATTCCGTGAGACAGGTATACCCCCGTCAGAATGGCGATGAGTAAAACCAGGAGTGTCAGGGGCCGCTTGCTCATCACCAGGGCCTATGTCCAATCTCTACCTTGATGTTGTCGTGTCTCCTGTCAAGCTCAAGGTCTCTCTCTTCCAATTCGGTTTCCGAGCAGCAGTCACAGTCGGGTTGGAAGTAGACTACCGGAGCGCCCGGAGGAAACTTTTCGAGATACGCGATTAACTCTTTGACTGTCATCTAACCCACTCCACGAGCCCAATCTGATACGCACACGACGGATGCGCCTGGAAGTCCCAGGGCGAGTTCGTATCGCTCCTATAGGTCCGTAGCTCCTCCTGCGTGGCAACGTGGCAGATGGCGCACACGCAAACCGTGTCAATGATTTCCTCGTCGATCATTCTCACCTCAAAATGGCAGCAATCGCAATCACAAATACAATCAGGGCCAGACCATACACGGCAATGTCCCTCTTCTGCGCCGCCGATGGCGTCAGGAAGTCGATCAGGGGTTGCAACATCCCGGCGTTGGGCGTCAACCCTGGCGTCTGACTTCCACCCTTCTCCGGTGGATTTCCGGGGGGAGGGACGGGCTCCCCCTTCTTGGGCGTGAGGACAGGTCCCGGCTGCGGGAAGAAGGGCTCCAGCCACCCCGAAAAGTCATACCAGGGAGCGGGACGTATTGCCCCGAAGTCAAGGTAGGGAACCGCTTTCGGCGGCGTCAAGTCACTTGGCATCATTCACCTCTTCGTAGAGAGTATTACACCCCTCTCCTTGACCGTTCCTTTTGGAAATTCGCCGCCGATATAGGCGCAAACTATTGGCACTTCCGCCTCTCCCCATTTTACGTCGTCAAGCCTGCAAGGGTTATCGTGTGCGTCGTAAACGAATGCGGGACGGTCAAGATCATAAGCCAGAAGGGTTTTAATCAATTCGCGAATAGTCATCATTCACCCCACGAAGGAAAACAGCACCGCTTATACTTCTCGCCGCTGCCGCAAGGGCAGCGTGCATTGCGAGACACCTTGGCGGTCGTGTCGCAGTAGCCGAACACGTCCCCTGTCACGATGGAGGACAGGGCATTCTCCCACGCCTCTCCGCAGGCGTAGTGCCCTCGGTGCTCTCGAACAAGTGATCGAAGGCAGGCCCCTCTCGCCTTGGTGGGGACGATGTTCTGTGACATTCCTGCCAGATGATCATACCATTCCTGCATTGAAGCGGCGAGACACCCGCCTACCCCTCTTGTCTGCTCGTGGAACCTCCGATAAGGAGCGACATCGCTTGCAACATAGGGAACCCCCCAAGCCCCATACTCAAGAAGGCGGAGGTCTGATTTGCACCGATTAAATTCTGTGTCTCGAAGCGGTGCAACACCGATGTCGAATTGGGAGATGCGGGACTGGTATCCATCGAACTCGGTTCCGGGCAGGTATCTGAATTGTTCATCCTTGATCCCAATGGACTTCTTCCAGAGTCGGGAAAGGTCCCGGTTCCCGCAGAAGGCGAATAGCGCATCAGGGTTCTCCTGAAGGAAAGCGCCCAACCCTTCTCGCATTGGTAGTTCGTCATTGACGTGTTGCGTCCCTCCTAGCCATCCAACTACCAACCTGTCAGGGAAAAGGTGCTTCTCCGGCTCATCCCAGTTACGAAATCCTGGAATGTCCAGATAGTTTGGCACGATGCGAAACCTTGGGTTAAGCCTACCGTAGTGTGACGCGAGTTCCGGTGTAGAGAAAATCATCGCATCGCACCGCTTCATGCATTCAACGAAGTGCGGACGAGCTTTGTTATACTCTGACCAAAGAGGGTTGCTTTTGTCAAGACCTCCAACGAGGTCGTCAATGCACCCCACCGTGATTGGTCGCCTACTCTTGTCAATCTTTCCAATGATTTCTAGCCATCCAGGGTCGACGAGATTTTGTAACAGGGCCACATCGTATTCCGCGAACCAAGCACTGCAAATCATTGATTTGCCTGGCTTGCTATCCAAGATGTCAACCGTGTGCCCACGGTCACGCAAGGCAAGAGCGGGGATGGATACCCGGTAGTGTCCCACCCCGTCTAGCTTTGCTCTGACAGCGATGATCCTCAATACTTTCCTCCGAGCGGGACCGACAGGTGAAGGTGTGGCCCACTCCATTCCTTCCACGGCATCCTCTTGCGCTCGTCCAGCACGTGAATGCCCACCGCGTCAGCAAACTTGCGAATGTTCTCCACCATCTGATCCGTCATCCCTCTGCCACCCACGTCAATGGCCCGGCCCTTGTAGTGGAGCGATCCCTTGACGTGAGCCCCTGGTTTCGGGTGAAAGCTCTCGGGATTGATACGCAGGTTGTGCGCGTTGGCGAAAGCAACAAGATCGTCAAAGATTTTCCCCGTGCTTCCGGCGGAACGCTGAACGCCCGCAGGCGCAGCCTTCACCCCTTGCGTTGGCGGGGTTCCTGGTTCACCTACCCCGAACAGGGTTGCCCTCTCCGTCTCGCTCCTCTTCCGATACCAAAGCAGGAACCAGACGACCGCGACACCAATAAGTATAGCAGAGGTTTGCCGGTCTGTCAAGGAATTGCTCCGGGTATGCATTCTCGCAGGCTGTTGCGGATGCCAGTTGTCAGGTCCCCGTCAATGGTGCCTATGGCAAACATAGCGTCTGCTACAATGGCCGCTGTCAGGTGCTTGTTGTTAACGGCGAAGTCCTCGTCAATGAACTGGTGAGCCCCTCCCGAATTGAACCCGTGGACGCTATACGCGGCGTTCAGGGCGTCCAGATCATCGGATAATTGCAGCAGTGTTCGGGCTGCAGCGATCATTTGACTGGCGAAGGTTTCCTTACTTGCTGTAAAGTCTGCCATCAATCCTCCGTTCCGACGCATATCACGCGCACCTTGCCAGCCGTTAAGGCGGCTGACAGGTTGACATTCAGGACGTTGTTAGGTGCGCCCGAAGCCACTCCGTTTCCAAGGTCAACCCAAGGCGACACGTAGAGTGTTCCGAACGGTGCTGCAGGGGCGGCATTGGGTATGAATATATCGTGCGCTTGACCGATAGCTCCTCCGGCGTCGTTGAGTGACACGGTGACAACTGCCCCTCCCGCTGTGGCCGCATCCCCTGTCACCGCGACCATATACCGCATCAGCCGGAATGACTTTCCTGCCGCCGGCGTCCACAGGGCCGTGTTACCTGCTGCGTTGGCCTGAACGGTGTTGAACCTGTCTGGGGTTCGCAGCTTGGAAAATGCCTTGACCGCGCCACTTGATACCTGCGCTATACCTGATGTTCCGAGAACCGATATGCCGTTGGTATTGTCAGGAACTGACGAAATGTTAGCAACGGGGGAGTAGCTTGCAGCCGCGATGTCAAGAATTGACATCGCGACCGCACCCACTCCTTCGGACAGCATTAAGCCGTCTGTTCTGGCGGCATTCCACGTTACCCCGTTCCCGCTTACGCTCTGATACAACCTGATTACAGACGCCAATTGACCCAGCACAACTCCGTTCAGGTTGGAATTGACACTTGCCGTTATCAGACTGAAGTATGCCAACAATCCACGCAGCTTTGCGGAGATGGTTCCGGCGCTATCCCCTTGAACTTTAGCGTCTGCTATACAACCCTGCGTAACGTCCGCACAATCGGCAATGGTGACAGGACCACCCACGGTGCTGATTACATTGACATCAATGGGATCTCCTGCCCCTGTGTTCGGGCCTGCTCCTTGCACCCTGGCCGCATTTGAACTGCAGGTCGGTGTTGTGCTCATTCTGTCGGTCCCCCGAGTATGACACTGGCCTCCGTGTGGCCGTTGGGATCGGACGCAACAATAACGAACTCATACTGCCCGCAGGGTATTGGTGTCCACTCCGGTTTGTTGGTCTGCCCGAAATGCAAGTCGGGGACAGCAGCCGGATCGGCGAAGCTGCCGAAGTAAAGGTCCACGGCCCCGCACTTAACAGAGCACACAACCAGGGACACCCTCCTGTTCGGCTGCAGCCTCCTCTGCGTGCCGAATGATCCCTGTATTATTGTCTTATCAACCAGGTTGACATTGCTCGTGTATGTATGGTTCATCAGGATAGGCCAAAGAAGATACCGGCCCACAGAGTAAACAAGGCGATTTGCGCTGCTGTGTGTGTCCTGGAGAAGATGAAGTATGCCCCGATGTTCCCTCTGAATGCAATGTTGAACCCCGTGCTATTACCCAGGGCATACCCGGATGTTAACTGCTGCGTGCTGACATAGTTGGCAGGACCGCTTACCTGTGCAATCTGAACGGCATTGACAAAATATTGACAAGGCACCGTGTTGTTGTTAGGGGGAGGTAGCACGAGTGTTTGAAGCGCCCACTTGTTGTCAATGCTTGCCTCTGTCCCGAACCTGTGCGGGTTTCCCCCTCCGGCATCATCAATGAACCCGTAGGACCTGGGAGCGCCTCCGCTATCCTGTAGGTGGAATGCGTGAAAGTTTGCGGCATCGAATGCGAACACATCCTGATTTACGAACGAATATCCAACCAGTGACTTGGCAAGTGTTAGCCCGTAGTAGTAGAAGGTATACCCGTTGGTATTAACTGGCGTCCAGGACTTTGCCGTTCGGCATTGCAACCCTTGGGTATCATTGGAAACCTTGAACACAACCGACGGCTTGCCCTTCGGTGTGAGGTTGACGCCACTCCTCCCCATCGTGGGATCGAGCAGGTTGGTGATTGCATCCTGTCCCGGAGAGTGTCCCGACTGGTCAGGCCACAGGGATACGTTGGAGCCATCCGTGACGCTGGAAAGGCCCAACCGGCTGTCAAGGTATAGCTCCAACCCAGGGAAAGTAAGAGGGAGGAAAGGACTAATCCTTCCTCCCCCACCCGGCGGAACACGTCTGAAAGGTCCGATGGGATAACTCATAAGGCCATAGGTGTAAAGCAGCCATTACAGGGACCAGATGTATCAGCCTGAATGGTAAACACGTAACACCCCGGAGGGATAGGGACCGTCTGCGAAATGGGTGAGATGGCAGATGACAGCGTAAAGTGAGGCTGCGCTCCCACCGCTCCGTTCGTATAGTCACCAAAGAACACCTGGGCTACTCCAAGAGTTACAGTCAGGAGGAAGGCATTGTATTCCGTTTGGGTGCAATCTACCTTGGTGTTTCCACTTGCCGCTAGGTTGAAGGGTGTAGGGAACATACCTCCTGGCAAGACATACCTATCCCTAATTTCTCGTAGGTATTCTGCAGCAGCCTGTTCCGGATGCATCTCCTCCTTGATGATGTCGGGACTGACAACAACCCCTTCCGTTTCTGCTGTGTTTCCTGCTCCGAACCCGACTGTCCTTGTTCTCAACGCCTGCCGCCCTTCTGAACGTTCCGGTAACTGTTCATCCTGCCGTGACCAAGGCTCATATCATCGTCAGCGTAGGCATCGGCAGAAGGGAAGTCTCCCCCTGGATGCTGCGTGCCACCGAATACCGTGTGGGGCATAAACTGGGAGGACACACTGCTGTCAGGCCACAGGAACATACCCTGTGCGCTTGGCCTGATACTCCTTGCCCTCTCGCCCTCTACCTCTCTCGGCATCACCTGACCCAACCCGTAGTGATCCACGTCAACGCTGTTGAGCATTGCGTGTTCCACGGGCTGATGGCTATGCTCCATACGCGAAGAGAAGTAAGGGTAGTATCTACCATCGGCGTGCTGCATCCATCCCACGGGGTTTCCCTTGAGGACGCGTCTCTGCCCTCCGGGTGTCCCCCCTCCGTGTGACACGATCTTGGGCGTCAATGCGGTAGGCGGTCCCCACACGTCGAAGTCGCTTGTCGGATCCTTGTATGGTATCATACGAATGTTATCCCTGGATTGGTCTTCGGGTTGTAAGGAATGGGCGCTCTCTGTGGAGCGATTGGCGGAGTGTATCTGGGTGTAGCGGGTTGCCGTCCCGGTATAACACCAACTTGCGCGGCCCCGTATTGCGCTGCCCCATACCCAATTCCGGGGGCAGCAGCCGCCGCTCCTTGAAAGAATCCCCCAACAAAATCGGCAATCCCTCCGGTCAGTGTAGAGAAGTTGAACCCTCCCCCACCCTTCTGTTGACAAGTTGGCGTCCCATCTGCGCTCACAACAAGGTGCTGCCCAACAGGACACTCGACTTTCTTCTTGCCCTTGACGCTGCGGGTAACAACATCCTGTGCTGCCTGGGCAGTCTCATAAGCAGATTTCTCGTATCCCAGTTGAAATTCCTGCTCCCTCTTTACCCCCTCGAATAGCAACCCCTGCTGCGCCCCCCATAAACCTAGCTGTTGCTTGCCCGTCTCCTGCTGTAAGTCAAAGGACGCCTGCGCCTGTCGCAACTGCTCCTTACGGGCCTGAACATCAAGGTCGTTAAGCTGCTGTTGGTAGGCGTCTCCTGACGTGTCGGGCGCACCAGGGTTGTAGGACACTGGCGAGGATGGCCCTGCCCCTGCGCCGAACCCGCCTGTGTCACCTCCTGCAGCAGCGCCGCCTCCTCCACCTCTCGACTTTATGACGTAATAGACGGCGATCAAGGCGGCTAGTCCACCCCCTACCCAGAGCAGGGTTTTTGGCTCCATACCAAGAAACTTTGGCACGTCTCACTCCTCCTTTTTCCCGTTCTTGATAGTTGGATCAAACGTTATCTTATTACTTCCGCAGAACAATCCAACTACGAACAGGAAAACAAGGCCCCACGCAATTGCCCCTGACCAAACCAGGAATGCTTCCATTACTCTCCATCCCACAAGCCGAACGCAATCAGCAGAAAGGCCACGCCGTAATACATATACATCTGCGGTCGCAGTTCAGGTGACTGTTGCCAGTCAATGAAGGAGGGGGAAAGGCCCAGGACTAGCAGGCCAAACATCAGGGAAACCCTCCCCCCATTCGTCACTTTCCACCCCCATAGAGAGCACGCATAACAGCAGCCCTCGCCCTGCCGAGCACCGTGTCAGTGTCAACCGAAGCGTAGTTATACCTGGGCAACTGCTGCGCCGGTTTCATTGTGTCGGCGATGGTGATATACCCGTAGTTGTGAACCCATCCCCATCCAGGTTGGTTGGGCGCTGTGCAAGCGGGACCGCCCACGATGGTCCATTGCTCACGCACCCACCGCATACGCTGCTCCGCTTGACTCCTCGGGTAAGGGCTGACAACATCGGTCGGGTGAACGTCACTGCATCCCGTCAGCCTCGGAGCATACTCATCCAACTGGATCGAATACCCCGTTGCGGGAGGGGCATACTTACAGTCAGACATTGGCGGGTTCCGGTTACCCGGAGCCTGATACGCATACAAGACAGGGTGGGGCATCTCTGCCAGATTTTGGGCGACCAGTCCATCATCGCTGCAATCGCTACACTGGCATTGCTTCGGTCCCCCCGCCTTGAACATCTGGCAGAGAATGCATTCCATTACGCCCCCTTGCCTCCCCCGTAGAAGTGGCCCCCGGTTGTCGGGCTATACCCCTGCAAGGACTGGATTGTGCCAATGGTCCCGGTGGAGATGGCGCTGATAACGGCAGGCGCTTGACTGGTCGGGTTCATTAGCCAGAACAGAACTAGGATAAGGATAATCCCGGCAACGATGTCTCCTACAATGCTCTTGTCACTGACTAGTTTAGCCACTTAAGCACCTCCGCCGCCCATTGGCTTGACGCCCCTGTAACACAGGAACAGGAAGATGATTGCCAGAATGGCAACCAGCATCCACATTTGACCGCTCACTTTACGCCTCCTATCTCAACAGTCCAAAGAACTTATTGATGGTGTTAACGGGAGCCTGGGTTGCCGCCAAGGCTCCCATTACCAACACAACGAAAAGGGGGAGCCGAGCATCGTCCGGTAACGTGAACCATACTACAGTGAGTATGACCAACGCCAGCGCGAAACCAGCAGGGCTTATCCTCTTCACTGATTGCTGCTCCCGTGCTTCCCACCGAAGTAAGCGGCCAGGGCAGCAAACACAACCTGCAGCAGATGGTTCCAATCAAACGCGGAAGCGTTCGCGGTTCCGCCTGCAAAGGCGGGGTTCGTGAATGCCAGGAACCCCAGGGCACACAACGCGAGAATGTTAAACATTGTCGTTACCTGTTGGCAGACAACTGCGTTCGGATGGTCCGAAGCTGACCAGTGGAAAGCGTCACACCCGAGAGGGTAATGATACTCTGCAGGTCGGTCAGACGGGAGGTATTGAGCACGTCACGGGTAGTCGGCATTTCCGGCAGGCCAAGGCCCGTCTGCAACTCGTGAACGTAGACAGCAGGCGGAAGATCGGAGCCGTATAGCATCCTCTGCCGGAGCAGTTGCAGGTCCGGGTTGATTACATAAGGCTTCTGGACCTGGGCATACTGCAACTGGAAGTTGGTAATCGCAGTTGGATCAATCGGCTGCCGATTGGTGGAGACAACGTTACTTAACTCGTGGATCATACGGGTGAGCACGTTACCCGTCACGAAGTTGTAAGTGTTATCGCCCGTCCCCGCAGATAGCGCCTGGATGTCTTCCAGAACCGTCTTGGTGAATGCAAGGTTCGGGAAGTCGATACCTTCCTCGGGCACCTGATACAGCTCACACGCAACGCTGATCTTGGTTCCCGCTGACAGCACAGGGGTTCCCGAGATGGACGAAAGCAGGTCCGTCACGTCACCCCAGGTAATCTCCATTGAATACCTGATGGCAGGGTCTTGCGCCAACTGCAGACCGTGCTCGTTGGGGAACCCCCACACAACAGGGATGTAAAGCCCACCCCGGAAGGTGGCCGTAGCACTTGCCGCCAGCGCACCAACCTCTTTGTAATACAGTGCCTGGGGACTGGTTACGTTGCCATACCGGGTAGCAGAGGGAACGCTGTCGTTGATGGTGCCGAACGTGTCGAACGCTGTCCGGTAGGTGCGGTCATAAATATACGCACCATACCCGGAGGTGTTCCATAGCTCCACGTTCTGGTTGTTGTAAATCCTGATCTTACGGATAAGCCCGTAAGGGGTGAGAGGATAGTCCTCTGCCGCACCTGACGCCGTCGAAGGAGAGGTGATACTTCCCTGGAGAAGCAACCAGACACCCGCGAAGAATCCGGTCTGTGGAAGGTCCAGCCGCGTTGTCTGCGCTGCCGCCCCAGGCCATACCTGATCTGGCTGCTGAATGATCGTCTGTCGGGTGGCAGCGTTGAAGTTACCCGGTCGCTGCGCCCTACTCTGTTGCATACCCTGTGCCAACGTCGTTCCTCCTACGCTGCCATAATGACTTGAGACAATCCGGGGACGTGGAATCGTCCAAAGATGGTCTTGAGAAGCACGCTAACTGCAATCACTACAAGCACGATGAACGCAAGGTTGAACACACCGAACTTGTAGTGCTGATTGATAATCCACAATGCCGCACCAAGGACGAGGAGAGCAGCAAGCCAGAGGTGAGGACTTCCCTCCTCCACTCCCGCCATTGCATTCTCTTCTGCCTCCACGTCGGGAGCAATGTGATAGTCAGGGCCAATGTCCTTGAACAAGGTCAGCCCTTGCATATTGGCAACCCCTACTCTCTGGGTAGAGACGCCCGATTGAACTACTCTGTCAAACGCCACGTTTGCCTCCTAGATTTAGCTCTGCCAACCTTGTTATCCTGTCCCTGCTGTTCCATCTCCAAAATGCGTGAGGGTGGGGCGTCCCGTCCTGTTCCGCTACCGCCACGGGATCAATCATTACCTGCTTCCCCATCTCCTGTGCCATCCTCTTCCGGTCATCATCGTGGGCAAGATAGAAGCAGATTTTGTGCTCGCTTTCCGTGTATATTCGAAGGTCTATACCAGAAGGTCTCTGGGTAGCGAACAACATACCGATACCCAATTCCCTCCCACACGTCACACACGCTGTCTGCCATTGGGGGGAACGTTGTCCCCTCATAGTCATATACGTTTCGTCCGTATAGACTAGTATTTCCTTCCTTGCGAATACCCATTTGTATACCGCGTCGTAGGACTTCACATCCTGGTAGTCAGGAGCAGGCCGGTAATGGATATATTGATGCCGTCCACTCCACCGCAGGGACATCGGGGAGTGGATCATCTTGAACCTATCATCCTCGGGATCATAGGTGCACTTGGGATCGATGATTATGACAGGGTGCTTCTTGTTTTCAGCTATCTCGGACTGGATCAGCTTACGCGCTAGCGTCGTTTTCCCTGTCCCTGTCGCTCCCACAAGGAGCATCCTCTCTGTAGATTTCGGCCGGATGTCCTTTAGGTCCATACTCAATCCAGTCAAATGACTGCCGCAAGTTGTTGATAAGGTCAAGCACCTGGGAGTTTGTAAGTTGTGATAAGGTTGTCCGGAGCAAGGGTGTCAGCCCATTCGCCATTAGTGCCGCCCTGGGATCGCTCTTGCCTGCTGACAACATCTGTTTGAGGATGCCCTCCAGGGCTTGCGACAGCCTCCCCTTCGGATCGTCCGTAACGGAGGGAGCCGGGTTCGAGACCTCTTGACTTCTCTTCCTTGGCAATAAAATGTTCATACTGTCTGATCTTATACTCCGCGATACAGTCTCCACCAATCAGCATTGCACAGCCGCCAGCCAACATCAACCCGTTGAACCTCTTCTCGAACGCCTTGAGGGTAGACTTCGGAAGCTGTTCGACCATTCGGCACAGCGGTCCCACAATGGGCTCAACGTCTTCTGCCTCTTTGCTCCAGTGGGGGTGCTGTGTCCATACCGCCATCAGGCCGAACGCCGTGCAAAGAGCAGACTGGGCGAGGACGCGATACTCGGGGCGCTTGTCTCCTCCACCCCTTACCGCAGGCCCAAGTCCTCCAAGTCGCTCCGGCGGCTCTGGGGGAGAGGGTTCTCCTCCTTCTCCTCGGGTTCCTCCGGCGCTTCGATCACTTCTAGCTGAACCTCCGGCTCGGGCTCCGGTTCCGGTTCCGGCTGAAGGTCTAACGCCTCCAACTGCCGGGCGTCCGCTTCCGCTTCCTGCGCTTCCGCCATTGCCTCTACCGCTTCCGCTTCCGCTACCCTGGCTTCCGCTTCCGCTATCGCTACCTCTGCCGCTAACTCCGCTATCACCGTCTCCTGGCCCGAGTTCTGTGATTGTTGCGCTGTCCAAGTCTCCACCCTTCCCGCCAGTTCGTCCAGGCGACCGTCTATCTTGAGGAGTGCCTCCTCGGTCGCTGCCAACCTCGCGCTCAAAATCTCTGCGTCCATACCTATAGTATATCACGAAACGGTTCCCGTCGTCAACTGACAAAAATTGACAAAAATTTATAGTGGACTTGGCACAAAAATTGATGTATAATTGGTATGAACAACTGCATCGAATACAAGGGCCACAAAATCCCCTCCGGTTACGGAACAACCAAGGTTGGCGGAAAGACAGTTTACGCTCACAGGAGAGCCTGGGA
>Ga0075426_10002484_pt1 | contig 13186 bp, 8 predicted proteins | sample SoiMethybrSBSTD5_FD_75304 | JGI IMG/M metagenome (GOLD analysis project Ga0075426, IMG submission 75304) | Bulk soil microbial communities from a Populus tree surrounding site in Tennessee, USA - Soil MetaG P. TD hybrid SBSTD5 | ecosystem: Environmental > Terrestrial > Soil > Tree plantation...
TCGTGCGCCAGGTAAAGCGTAAAGTGCGCGTCCTTCATTTCCGCACCGTTATCGAAAACGCGGACATCGATCGTTGCCGCTGTGTAATGACCCGCCGGCACAGCGACTTCCGACGTGCCAATCAATTTCGCTCGGACGTCGTACAACTTGCGGCCGTCGAACACAGGACTCTTCACTTCGCGTGTCGCGTCCCAATTCACCGAACGCAAATACTGCATCATGCCTAGCGGGTCGCGCGTGCCCGGTAGCACCACGGCCGCCGAGGTCCCCGGTGGCGGCGGTTCTTTGCCGGTGGCCGTCAGGTGCTGGATAGACTGCACTTTTTGCCCGCGTTCGCTCAGACGCATTTCATATTGCACGCCAGTGAACGAATTGCCCTCGCTGAAAGAATCGAAGCGGTCATCCAGTTCAAAGATCAGGCGCATCGCGTTTTGTGTTTTGGCTGTGGCCTGGAAATGCCATTCTGGTTTGCCGTTGGATTCCTTTTTGTCGACAACTTGCAATCGCAAGCTGGCAACGTTGCCTACTTTCGCGAGGCTCGCGGCAAATTGAAGGTCTTCGCCCATCTGAGGAGCGAAGGCCGGTGCCAGCGCCGGCGCGGGCTTCTTGGCGGGAGGTTCGACGGGCTGGTCGGGCCCTCCCGCGCCAGGCTGTTCTGCTGGAGATTCTTTGGCGGGCTCCGTTGCATGCGCAATCGGCGTGAACGACACGACCGGCTGTTCACTTCCGCCGCGAAAATGCAGCCACAAAAAGGCGGCGCCCGCGAATAAAACGGCAGCCGCGATGGCCACGTACGAGGAGGCTTTGCCGCTCATGTTGTGTCCGGAACGCTGGCGACTTGTATAGGGTTGACAGTTCATATTTCGTCGTACAATTTTAGTTTACGCGCCGCGAGTCTCGCTGCGCGCATCTGCTCCGAAGCAACAGGGTATCAAAACTCGTGGCAGAGGGCTCATCGTAGAAGAGATGGGCACTCATTCGGGCAAGAGGGTCTGCCGTACACTAGGCTGAAAGACAGGAGTTTTCGCAAATGCGCTACGTGGTGACTGGCGGAGCCGGATTTATCGGATCGAACACGGTGGACGAATTGGTGCGCCGCGGCGAGACCGTAATCGTTCTCGACGACCTGTCCTCGGGCAAAGAAGACAATCTCGCCGAAGTCCGCAGCAAGATTTCCTTCATCAAAGGCAGCATCACCGACCTTGAGGCCGTTCGCAAAGCGATGCAATCCGCCGACTATGTCATTCACCTTGCGGCGCGCACCTCGGTGCCGCGTTCCGTGAAAGATCCGATTGACACCAATAAAATCAACGTGGAAGGAACGCTCAACGTGCTTGTCGCGGCACGCGACGCGAAGGTGAAGCGTGTGGTGTTTGCGGCTTCGTCTTCGGCCTACGGTGAGACGCCGATTCTTCCCAAAGTGGAAACCATGCAGCCCGAACCGATCTCGCCGTACGGTGTGGCGAAATACGCCGGCGAACTTTATGCGCAGATGTTCGGCCGAGTCTATGGCCTGGAAAATGTTTCTCTCCGCTACTTCAATATTTTTGGGCCGCGTCAGGATCCGGACTCGCCCTACTCGGGCGTGCTCGCAAAGTTCTGCACGGCGTTTCTGGAAAAAACACAACCGCTGGTATTCGGCGACGGCGAACAATCGCGCGACTTCACGTTTGTTGAAAATGCAGTGGCGGCAAACCTGCTCGCCTGTGAAGCGCCGAACGCCTCCGGCAAAGTATTTAACGTCGGCACTGGCGCACGTGTCACGCTGAATCAGACTTTGGCACTGCTCGCCAATCTGACAGGAAACCAGCTGGAGATAAAATACGAGCCGCCGCGTGACGGCGATATCCGCGATTCACAGGCGGACATCACGCAAGCCCGCGCAATTTTGAACTACGAACCTCTCGTAAACTTCGAAGAAGGCTTGCGCCGCACCATCGAGTGGTATCGCGAAGCGCAAGCCAAAGCCCTCGCAAAACAAAAGAGCGAAGCCTAGACAGCTTCGCTCTTTCGTTTTCGTTTAAGATTTAGGTTCAGGGTTGCGCCGTTTTGCCGTAGCTCAACGGGTCGCCCGCCTTCGGCACGTCGTAGTTGTTCCAAAACCACAGCGGCCCCAGCTTTTTCTGTTCCGGCCACACCTGATCCAGCGTATCGCCTTCGAACAGTTCCCCGTTCTTCATCACCCAATGAATTGTGTTTGTGTTGTGGATGTCGTCCAACGGATTCTTGTCGAAGATGACGAGGTCCGCCAGCTTGCCGGGCTCAATCGTACCGAGTTCGTTGGGACGACCGACAATTTTCGACCCATTAAGCGTCGCGCAACGCAGCACTTCCATCGGCGTCATACCGCCGCTCGCAAGCATCCACATCTCCCAGTGATAGCCGAGCCCCTGCAGCTGGCCGTGGCTGCCCACGCCGACGAGCCCACCCTCGCGCGACAACTTGGCAACCTGCGCCGCAAGCCGGGGAAACGCGTATTCGTCTTTGCGGAACCAGGCCGGACGCCGCTTCGTCTTTTCGTCCATGACTCGATGCGGCGTAAAGTGATTCAGCTTCGCGTTGTCATGCACTTCGCTGAATTCGTACCAATAATCTTCGCCGAACGGTCCACCGTAATTAACGATGAGTGTCGGCGTCTCCGCGATTCCCGACTTGGCAAATAGTCCGAGAACGTCCTTATAGAGCGGCGTAATCGGAAGCGTGTGTTCGTTGCCGTGGAAGCCGTCGATGACATGCGTCATATCCAGCTTCAAGTCCAGGCCGCCTTCCGTCGTCGGCATCATTTCCAATTCCTTGGCGGCTTGCACCATGAACTGGCGCTGCTTGCGATTCCCGACGATGTAACTCTTGATGTTGTGCGTGCCGTAATATTTCTGGTATTTCGTCAGCACACCCTTCACTTCTTCCATCGATTGGAAATTGTTGTCCGAGAACACGCCCGGTCCCGTCGAAAACGCGCGGAGACCTATAATGTCTCCTGTGTCGACCAGATCTTGATACGCGAACATATCGTTCGAACCTGTCTGCACGTCGAGACCCGCTGTCACGCCGTATGCCAGGTTCGCCATGAAGGCCCAGTTCTGTGTATCCAGGATGCCCCGGCGAATTTCGAACCAGTGCGCGTGTGTATCGATAAATCCCGGCGTGATTGTCTTGCCGTGAACGTCAATCACTTTGGCGCCGGCCGGAACCGTCGCCTTGAGTCCCACGCTCTTGATTCGATTGTCTTCGATGACGATGTCGGCGTTCTTTAGCACCTCATCGCCCTTCATCGTGACGATGGTCGCGCCGCGGAGCACGACCGTACCTTTTGGCGTCTTGCGGGGAACTTCCAGGTCCACTGCAGTTTCCGTGACGTCCTTTTCCTGCTCCTTGAACTTTTGCGGCTTCTTCTCTTCCTTCTTCTCGTCTTTCTTGTCTGCGTCTTTCTTGTCTGCGTCCTTCTTGTCGCCGTCTTTTTTCTCGCCTTCCTTCTTTTCGCCTTCCTTATTTTCGTCCTTCGGCGGCTCAAATGAGATCGAGCTCAACGGCTGCCGGAAATAACTTGCGCCCACCGCCCACGTAATGGTTTTGCCGTCATCAGCCCATCCAAAATAGTCGGCGCCAATGTCCGTCAATTTCTTAATCGGCACCGACGGCCCACCGGTGTTTATCGTTGGCGCTTCGCCGCCGACGGGAGGCATCGCGGCCACGTACAATTGATTCGAAATATGCGCCAGCGCCCATTGGCCGTCCGGGCTGGGCACGATGTCGTCGGCAGGCACTGGCTCTTCCGCAAAGTAGATTCCCTGCCCTTTTATCTGCAAATGCGTGCGCCGATCCGTTCCGTCGTATCGCAAGGAAACGAGGCCGGCAGGCGTGTACAAATAGATGCGGTCTTTCTCGTGAGTGAAATGCGGTCCACCCGCTCCGCGCGCCGGCAAAATCAGATTGGCATCGCCGCCACTGGAAGGAATCCAGATCAAATCTGCGTTGCCAGTCTGGCCGCCGTCGAACGTGCTGTTGTCGCGATCGTAAGCGTTGCCGCGCAATAGCACGATGCGGCTCCCGTCCTGCGACCATGCCGGATTGCTATAGACGCCCAGCGACTTTGAAAGTTGTTGCGGCGTGCCTCCTGCCGCGGGAATTTTCCAAAGTTGTCCACCATCCGCGGTCCAACTTACGTACGCGATCCATTGTCCATCCGGCGACCATGCTGGTTGGTACGCGTGCGCATTGCCATTCGTCATCTGCGTCGGCTTCCCATTGGGAAGATCGATCGTGTAGAGATGCGTCATCGCCGAGAACGCGAGCTTCTTACCGTCGGGCGATTCCGTCGTGTCCTGGATCAATCGAACTTTAACCGGACCTTGGTCCACCTTCTGCGGAAAATCAAGCTTGGGTCCAAGTTCCTGGGAAACCTGCGCGGTAAACGGAATGATGGACTCTGTGCCGGTCATCACATTCAGGCGGCGAATTTTGCCATCCTGGTTGTAAACAATCTCCTGCCCGCCGGGAAGAAACGCATATCCGGGAAAAACGTCGCGCGTGAAACGTGACTCCTGATCGTCGCGTGTAATCGGGTAGCGCACCCACTTGTCGTCACCCGTCTCGAGATTGCGCATCCGCAAACCGGATTCGGTTTCAAAGCGCGAAACATAAAGCATGCTTTTCCCGTCCGGCGAAAGCACGGGCCGGAACGCACTGAGCGACTGCTGAATAATCGTGTCTTCGTCTCCCGTCTTCCGGTCCTTCCGTTTGATTTCCCACAATGGCAGCATCGTGTTATAGGAAAACGGTCCGTGGCGCTCGGCGTAGTAGAGATACTTCCCGTCTGCTGATGCGACGACGCCTACATCATTAGGCCGATCCTTCCGCTGAACGGCTGGTGAAGGCCGCGACTTCGTAATCTGAATTCCGCTGCCCCCATCCACGTGGTACATCCAAAGTTCGTACGCGCCGATTCCCGACGGCGCTTTCGAAACAAAAATGTACTTTCCATCCGGCGCCCACGCCGGCGTAACGAAATCGCTACCCGGATCCTTCGAAACCTGTTTCGCTCCAGTGCCATCTGGGTGAATGATCCAAATGTTGTCGCTGCCTTCCCGATCGGACAGGAACGCAATCCATTTGCCGTCCGGCGAAAACTTCGGCTGGCTGTCAAATGCCATTCCGCCGGAAATCAGTTTCGCTTGGCCGCCTTCAATCGGCAGCGTGTAGAGATCGCCGAGCAGCTCAAACACGATGGTCTTGCCATCAGGCGAAACGTCGAGCGATAGCCAGGTGCCTTCATCGGTGCTGAACTCGATTTTGCGGTCGCTCTTCAACGGCAACGGCTTCTTCTCGTCCTTTTTCTCGTCTTTCTTTTCTTCCTTCTTCTCTTCTTTCTTTTCCTGCGGCGCGGCGAGGCTTGAGGACGCCAGCAATCCCAGCGCTATGCCCAATCCCATGGCCCACACCCACACTCCCCGCCCAGCGAACTTGCTCGCGATCATTGCGTTCTCCTTCAGATTGCAATTCAAAGAATCCAGAAGCGCCTTTGGCGGAGGCAACACGCTTCGCCGCAGGGCCCACCCCGTGCTACGCGGTTAGACGCGAAACGGGGGGAAGCGTCTCATATTTGAGGCACTTTCGACAATCCATTACGCCCGCCACGGCATCCGGGGGTAGTGGGTCATCAATTTGAATTTTCTTAATCGTGACACAATAAGGGAAAATTCAAATTGACCGACTACCCCGCCGCGCCATCGCTACACACAACCTCACCCGCATGCTAGGCTATCCAACTACTCCATCGACCGAATGTTTCGCATAGTCTCCACACTCTGCTGCCGGCACCGCATCGCGCCGACTTTTTTGGTTACACTTTGCCTCTTCGGCGGCTTGGCGTCGCCCCGACCGGCGAACGGCCAGCTCATCCGGCTGCCCTCCGGCAAAGGCGAAATCGTGGAAATTTCCGCCGACGGTCCCCAGAAAAAGCAGGGCGACCTCTTTATCGCCGACCAAAACGTGCTCATTCAATATGGCGAAATCTCGCTGCGCGCGGACCACGTCGAATACAACTACCGTACTCATGAAGCCGCCGCCACCGGCCATGTTATGTTCGACTACGACAATCAGCACATCGAAGCCTCCCAAGCCCAATACAATCTGAGCACTGCGACCGGCAAATTCCACGAGGTTCGCGGCGACGTCAAAATCTCACGCCGGCCTAATCCGCTTGTCCTCGTAACAGACAATCCCCTGCACTTCGAAGCACGCGATGTCGACAAACTCCCCGGTGACGTTTACATCGTCCGGCAAGCCTGGATCACCGTTTGCGACCCCGAACACCCGAAATGGCAATTCTTCGCTCGCCGCGCCCGCATTCGTATGGACAAAGACGTTGCGCTCGTAAACGCGAATTTCCGTTTCCTTCGCGTTCCGCTCATCTGGGTGCCTTACGCGACGGCTCCTGCCGGGCCGCGCGTTCGCCAATCCGGTTTTCTGATCCCGGATATCGGCAACAGTAACCGTAAAGGCGTGATTCTCGGCGACGCGTTTTACTGGGCGCCCTCATCCTGGTTCGATACAACGGCGGGCGCTCAGTATCTGAGCAAACGCGGTTCCGCTGAACGGGCCGAGATTCGCGCCACGCCCGACGAAAACACGACGTTCACTTACAACTATTTCGGCGTAATCGATCGTGGTCTGCGCGACTCCAACGGCATCTTGCAACCGCCACAAGGCGGCCACCAGCAACGGCTGGAAATTCAGTCGCTCCTCCCGAACAACTGGCGCTTCGTCACGGACTTCAATCAGCTTTCCTCGCTCACCTTCCGCCTTGCCTTCGCCGACGCGTACGGCGACGCGATTAATTCCGAAGTTCGCAGCTCGATATTCCTCACGAATAATTTCAAGGGCTTTAGCCTGAATTTTGCCGCGCTCAACGACAAGAATTTTCTGACAATTAATCCTGAGACCAGTGTCTCGCTGAGGAATCTGCCTGAAGCGCGGCTCGGTTCTGTCGAGCAAGCGCCGTGGCGCAATCTGCCTCTTTACTTCAGTTTCGATTCCTACATCGGCGGCTCCAAACGCGAGGACGCCAGCCTGACCACGTCAACGATCGTCCAGCGCACCGAATTCGCGCCGCGCGTCACGATTCCGCTGCACCTCGGCGCTTGGCTTGGCGTCACCGCAAACGGCGCCGTACGCACAACCCGCTACGGAGCGTCGCTCGATGCCGCCGGCAATCTGAGCGAGCAACCCGTCACGCGCAACGATGGAGAATTTACGCTGGAAATCCGCCCGCCAACGCTGGAACGCTTCTTCGATCGCGCATCGCTAAAAAAAGACAAACCGCGCCACCGTTACAAGCACACCATCGAGCCCGACTTCACGTTTCGTTACGTCGGCGGCGTAAACGATTTCCAACACTTCATTCGCTTCGATTCCGACGCCACCTTGAGCAACACCAGCGAAATCGAATACGGCATCACGCAACGGCTCTTCCTGAAAAGTGGCGACGACCAGCCGAACGAACTCGTTTCCTGGCGGCTGGTTCAAAAACACTATTTCGATCCCACGTTCGGCGGCGCCATCGTTGATGGGCAACGAAACGTTCTGCAAGCGCTCAACTCCGTTACGCCGTTCGCGTTCGCCCTCGGACCCAGAAATTGGTCGCCAATCGTCAGCGACATTAAAGTCACGCCGGGCGGAAACTACGACGCCGAACAAATCCTGGAGTACGATCCTCAACTTCAGAAAATCACGGCGATCGGCACCCTCGTTAAAGTGAAGCCCTACTCCGAATTTTTCGCCACGGTTGCGCATTTCCGTTTTCAGGCCGACCCCGCTCTGCAACCGCTCTCCAATCAAGTGCGCGCCCTCTTCGGCTATGGCGGCCTGAATCGCAAAGGATTCAACGCCACCGCCGGCATCAGCTACGACGTGACAAATTCCGTCCTGCAAAACCAGATCGCGCAAATCAATTACAACGGCGGCTGTTGCGGCATCGCCCTGGAATACCGGCGCATCAACCTCGGCCCGGTCCGCACGGAAAACCAGTTCCGAGTTGCCTTCATCATCGCCAACCTCGGCACATTTGGAAATCTCCGCCGCCAGGAAAAAATCTTCTAGCGCCTATACTTCTCCGTGTCCTCTGCGTTCTCTGCGCTCTCTGTGTTAAATTTCTTCTTTCATGGCCAACCGCGATTTCACTCTTCTCTCCATCGCCGAGCTCGCCCGTCTCTTCCGCTCCCGCAAGCTCTCTCCCGTCGAGCTAACGAGGCATTTCCTGTCGCACATCGATCGTCTGAATCCCGGCCTGAACGCCTATCTCACCGTCACAGCGGAACTTGCTTTGAACCAAGCCAAGAAAGCGGAAGCGGAACTTTTAGTTTCCCGCGGCAAATCGCGCCGCGATCGCGGTCCTCTTCATGGAATTCCCATCGGCCTAAAAGACAATATTTATACCGCCGGAATTCGCACCACCGCCGGCTCAAAATTTCTAAAGGAATTCATTCCAGATCGTGACGCGCACGTCGTGACGAAGCTCAAGGCCGCTGGCGCAGTCATTCTAGGCAAAACCAATCTCCACGAATTTGCCTACGGCGTCACAAACAACAATCCACATTTCGGGCCGACGCGCAATCCGTGGGGCACGGCACGCATTCCAGGCGGTTCCAGCGGTGGCGCTGCAGCAGCAGTCGCCGCTGGTCTTTGTGTCGCCGCGATCGGCACCGACACGGGCGGCTCCATTCGCATTCCCGCTTCGCTCTGCGGCATCGTCGGCTTCAAACCGTCCCTTCATCGCGTCTCCGTCGAGGGAATCATTCCCTTGTCGCTGACGCTTGATTGCGCCGGTCCTCTAGCGCGTTCCGTGGAAGACGCAGCCTTGCTCTTCGACGCAATATCCGCGCAACGCAAAGGAGAGGAGCTACTTTCCAAATCTTTGGATTCGCGCAGCAAGAAAAAATTCACGCTCGGAATCCCGAAAGAATTTTTCTTCGACGTGCTTTCGGCTGAAGTGCAATCTTCTTTCGAATCAACGCTTAAAACGCTCCGCAAACGCGGTTTCATAATCAAAGAAGTCTCGATTCCCCTCTTGAACGACACCGAAACGGCCGGGAACAACATCGCCTGGGCCGAAGCCACCCGCTATCACCAAAAAGTTGGCTGGTTCCCAAGAAATTCCGCGGAATACGGCGAAGACGTTCGCGCGCGTCTCGAAATTGGTACACGCGTCATCGCAACCACTTATCTCGAGGCAATGGATTCGCGCGAAAAGTTCATTGCGCAATTCCATTCGGTTCTCAGCGAAACCGAAGTCGACGCCCTCGCTGTTCCCACCACTCCTATCCCCGCTCCGCTCATCGGCGAAGAATCCACCACCATCAACGGCAAAGACCACGCCACTCGCGCGCTCCTCCTCCGTCTCAATCGCCCCGCCAATCTCGCCGGCATCCCTGCAGTCTCCGTCCCCTGCGGCCTCTCGCCCTCCAGCCTTCCTCTCGGCCTCCAACTCATTGGCCCTAATTCTTCAGAAGCAAAACTTGTCGCCATAGGCTACGCCGTCGAGAACGTCATTCCTTCGATCGGAAAGCCGTTAAATGACTGAACCCTCGTCGAGCTTCAGTTTCCGCCGTCTGTTGATCATTCTCGGCGTTGTTTATCTCTCCATCCTTTTGCTTCTGCGAATTTTCGAATCGCATCTCATCTTTTTCCCGGACTTTCCTTCGCGTCTCGCAGGCGATTGGCATCCTTCAGGACTTCCCGTCGAAGACGTTTGGATTTCCGCGGACGACGGCACAAAACTTCACGCGTGGTGGGTTCCCGCCGATGGCGCCAAGTTCACCTTCCTGGCGTTTCACGGTAACGCGGGCAACATTTCAGATCGCGCGTATGTCGACCGTTTTCTTCACGAACTTCCGGTAAACGTCCTCGCGGTGGAATATCGCGGCTATGGCAAGAGCGAAGGTCAGCCGGGTGAGAAATATTTCTATCGCGATGCCCAATCGGCACTGCACTACCTGGCGGAGAAGCGCGGCATCGCTCCCAAATCCATCATTTCGTATGGCCAGTCGCTCGGAACCGCAATCGCAACCGATCTCGCATCGCAAACGAAAGTCGGTGGCGTCGTTCTAGAAGCGCCCTTCCCTTCGCTCGCTGCCATGGCAAGACGCGCCTATTGGTTCCTGCCAGGACTAAGTTTGTTGGCCGGTTCGCAGTTCGATACGAAGAGCAAGATTGCAAGAATCAACGCGCCCTTGCTGATCGTCCAATGCACTACCGATCCGGTCATTCCGCCCGACTTGGGTCGGCAAGTCTACGCAGCCGCGACCTCGCCAAAAACTCTTCTTCAATTCGATATCTCGTGCCACGAAGAATCCACTCTAATTGCTCCAACCAAATACAAAGCGGGCCTGCAAGATTTTTTGGCCAAGATCGACCAACCGTGAATGTAAATTGGGGCGGGTATCCTGGAGCGTCTGATTTCCCGAAGCTGGGTCAAAATCCAGCCTGCGCCTGCTCCACCGTCGCAAACATCCCGACAATCTTGTCGACTTTTGTCAATTTCAAACTGTAATCAATCATCGACTGCGCCCCGGCGATCCGCAATCCTCCGCCGGACTCTTTCAATTTCGCCAGGCACCGCACGATCGACCCAATCGCCGCGCTGTCGGCATGCGTCACGCCGCTCATGTCAAAAATCACCCGCGTCTCACGTGCCGCAATCATTGACTCGACTTCCCGCTCCAGCCGCGCGCATTCCGGCCCGCAGTGAATGTTGCCCTGAATCGTCAACACTGCCAGCCCCGGCTCCAGTTCGCGCTTGGTAAATTTAAGGATCATTTCGCCGCGCGCTCCTCGCTGTCATAGGGAAACTGCCGGATCAGCCGCACGCAATCCCCCAGCGCCGAAAACAGCGATTCGCCCCAGCCACACGGCACAAACGGCGCCGCCTTCTGATTCACGGCTTTGTCCGCCTCAGCGTAGAACCGTACTCGCTGACCGGGCGGCGGCACCGCAAACTCTTTCACCGTAATCCCAAACGTCACGTTTCCCGTCGTCTGCACTTTCACGATCGAAAACTCGTGCAGCCGCATCAACTCTTCCGCCGGATTCGCCTGCAAATACACCCAATCGCTCATGCGGCCCATCCTCGCGCGTTGTCTTATTTCGCGTGGATACTAGGCCACACACTTGCTCAAGTCAACGGACGGCACGGCCCTGCATCGGCAGGTCCATCAGCGCAAAGTTTGGCGAGACGCTATTCCGGTTTTTCTTGCGCCTGCTCCGGATACCAGTAATTCGTGCATTCCGGGCAAATTCCGTGCGAAAACTCCACCTGCGCGTGGTCGCGGACATACGCTTCGATTTGCTGCCAACTTCCACTTTCTTCTTGAATCTTTTTGCAGGAAGCGCAAATCCGCAATATCCCGGACAGCGTGTTCAATCCCATCAGTGTTTGTTTGAGTTCCGCGATTAGCTGATCTTTGTGTGCCTCTCGCTTCCCTCTATCGACAATGTGGCGGCCGTTGATCACCACGCCCCGCACTTCTGGATGGTCCAGCAAATTCGAGGCCACGATTTCAAACGTCATCCAGAAGCCTTCGGCGTGGCGCGCCCGGCATTGCACGGAATCGCGTGCGCCGGGTGTTTTCACCAGTTCATCCAGTGCGCCCAGTACCCCGTCGCGGTCTTCCGGATGGATTAATTCAAAGCACGTCGAGCCTACGATTTCTTCCTCTTTGTAGCCCAGCATTCGATAAAAAGTTGGATTCGTGTACCGCACTCGTCCATCCGCTTCTCGGATGGTCAAAATGTCGTTGCTGTTCTCCACGAGTAGGCGAAATGAATCTTCCTGCTCCTGCGTTGGTTCAGCGACTGGGTTCGTCAATGGCGGTGCCCTTTCTCTATCTTTATGAATTTTCGCGCGGTCCCGCGACCGGCCGCCGCAGTCCGCGGCTGTTCTTCGCTTATGAGTTCGCTCGCAATACTACCTGCCCCGTCGGCCACCGTCTCCATGCCTCTTGTACTGGTACCGTAAATAGTACGAGTACAGGTCGATTTCGAGGGCGAAGTACAGGCCACTCCATTCAGTTTTTGTCGGTCAATACGTGTGAATTGTTAAAGATCAGTCGAAATACAAATTGATCTTCGCCAATCATTCTTTGCTCTTTGCCGGGAGCGCAAAAAGTGCTATCCACTTATCTGCGCCCGGCTCCCTGTTCGGACCAGAAGGGAGAACTCATGAAGCTCTTCACCGCCGCGGTCGTCTTGTGCCTTCTGCTCATTCCAACTGCCACCCAGCCCCCAGACGCCCCTACCGGCTTCGACAACAAATCTAACGGTATGGTGGATGATGCAACGCATCAAGCCGACCTGGCGAAATTCGACGAATTCGAGCAGCTCGCCGATGGCCTTGGGCCGCTGTACAACGCTCAATCCTGCCGCGAATGTCATCAGAATCCTGTGTCCGGCGCGGCGTCTCAAGTCTCGGAACTGCGCGTCGGTCATCAAGGGCCCGGCGGACATTTCCAGACGCCCGACATTCCCATCGCTCACGGCGCGGAAATCATTTCCGGCCGCTCGTTGGTCAACGACCGTGCCATTTGCCCCAGCGGCGCTTTCCCTGACAAGGAAATTCAGGAACGCGTTCCGAATACCGAAACAATTCGCACATTTCGCATCTCGTTGAACATTCTTGGCGACGGTTTCATTGAAGCCGTGGCCGACAAAACCTTCGTCGATCTTTCCAAGCACCAGTGCGAATCTTCTCACGGCAAAATCTGCGGCCAAGTTCTCTATGTCCCCATCGTGGAAGCTCCCGGGCAAATGGGCGTTGGCCGTTTCGGTTGGAAAGATCAACATGCCAGCCTGCTCTCCTTTTCCGGCGACGCCTACCTCAACGAAATGGGCATCACAAACCGCTTACAACCCAATGAAGTGACCAATCTTTGCAATACCGCCGCCGAGCCGAATGACAAACCCGAGCCCGACGGCCTTTCCGATATCGACCACTTCGCCCGCTTTATGCGCGCCACCAAAGGGCCCGCTCGCGACGCGCAACTCGCCGCCGGCGCCGCGGCCAAGAAGGGCGAAACTCTTTTCGACAAAATCGGCTGCGCCGTCTGCCACGTCGCATCGCTCACCACCGCCCCGGCCGGAACAAAAATAAACGGCGGAACCTTTACGATTCCCGCCGCCCTCGGCTCTGTTACTT
>Ga0075426_10002485_pt1 | contig 13186 bp, 12 predicted proteins | sample SoiMethybrSBSTD5_FD_75304 | JGI IMG/M metagenome (GOLD analysis project Ga0075426, IMG submission 75304) | Bulk soil microbial communities from a Populus tree surrounding site in Tennessee, USA - Soil MetaG P. TD hybrid SBSTD5 | ecosystem: Environmental > Terrestrial > Soil > Tree plantation...
TCGATTGCGAGGCGGAGGAGACGCTCGCCGAAGTCCTGCGCGACCGGCTGAACCTCACGGGCACGAAAATTTCGTGCGAAGTCCAGGTCTGCGGCGCGTGCACGGTGCTCGTCGACGGGCTGCCCGTCAGCTCGTGCACTCTGTTGGCCTATGAGGCTCGCGGCAAGAATGTCACGTCGATCGAAGGGCTGGCGAAGCCCGACGGCACGCTGCATCCGATACAGCAGGCCTTCATCGACGAGTTCGCGTTCCAGTGCGGCTTCTGCACGCCGGGAATGATTCTCGCCGCCAAGGCGCTCCTCGATGAAAACCCCAAGCCGTCGCGCGACGAGATCATCCACTTCATGGACGGCAACATCTGCCGCTGCACCGGCTACGTGCCGATCGTGCGCGCGATCCAGAAAGTCGCCGGCACATTAGAAAGTAAAAAGTAAAAAGGTAAAAGGCAAAAAAGCCATTCCGAACTTTTTCCTTCTTACTTTTACTCTTTGACTTCAAAGACCATGAACGAGAAAAAAAAGGGCGAATTTAAAGTCGTCAACCATTCCGTCCCGCGCCGCGACGGGCGCGCCAAGGTGACCGGCCGCGCCACCTACGCCAGTGACGTGAGGCTGGTCGGCATGGGTTGGGCGAAAGTGCTCCGTAGTCCCTATCCGCACGCGAAAATCGTCTCGATCGATACTTCCAAGGCGGCGTCGCGCTCAGGCGTCTACGGCGTCCTCACCGGGAACGATCTCGACGGCATCAATCCGTACTACGGCCACGCGGTCAAAGACCACCCGCTGCTCGCCATCGGCAAGGTGCGCTACGTCGGCGAGCCCGTGGCCGCCGTCGTCGCGGTGGACGAGCGCACCGCCTTCGAGGCGCTCGAATTCATCGAGGTGAAATACGAGGAGCTGAAGCCCGTGCTGACGCCCGAGGATGCGATGGCGAAAGACGCGCCGCTGCTGCACGACCGCGTCTTCGAGGCTGGCGCGCTGCGCGGCTTCGAGGGCGAGACCGCCGCCGGCAAGGGCAGCAACATCTGCCAGGAGCACCACATCAAGTGGGGCAACGTCGAGGAGGCGTTCAAGAACGCCGCCGCGGTGATCGAAGGCGAATATTACTTCCCGATGACGTACGCCTACGCGATGGAGGCCTACGTCGCGATCGCCGACGTCAACGACAACGGCGTCACGATCTACTCCTCGGCGCAGCACCCCTTCATGGTGCGCCACGATTTGAAGGCGATCTTCAATCTGCCGGTGAGTCAGGTGCGGCTCATCGTGCCGTTCGTCGGCGGCGGCTACGGCAGCAAGTCGTACACGAAGATCGAGCCGCTCGCCGCCGCCTGCTCGTGGAAATTCAAGCGGCCCGTCAAGCTCCAGCTTACGATCGAAGAGGCGATGCTGACGACGCGGAGCGACGACGCCTACACCTGGATGCGCACGGCGGTGGATGCCAGCGGCAAGATTATCGCGCGCCAGGCGCGGATTTACATGAACACGGGCGCCTACGCCGAGAACAGCCCGCTCGTCGTCGAGAAATCGACCAACCGCTGCGTCGGCCCGTATTCGATCCCCAATGTCCAGATCGACAACGTTTCATTCTATACCAATACCGTGCCGGCGAGCTCCTACCGCGGCTTCGGCTGCGCACAGGTGACCTTGCCGGGCGAGTCGCAGATCGACGAATTGGCGGCGAAGATCGGCAAGGACTCGTATGAGTTTCGCGTCATGAACGCGGCCAAGCACGGCGAGGAATTCTTCCCGAAGATGCGGCCGTTCGAAGGCTCGCTCAAGGAAGACCTCGATATCGCGGCGAAGGCGCTGCGCTGGAAGGAGCCGGTTCCGAAGGGACACGGCCGCAGCATCGCCTGCTCGACGAGCGACGCCGGCGCCTACCCGCTGACCTCGACGGCGGTGCGCGTGCACGCCGACGGATCGGTGACGATCCTCACCGGCAGCACCGAGCTCGGCCAGGGAAGCCACACGGTCCTGCCGCAGATCGCGGCGGAGGAGCTCGGCGTGCCGTTCGAGAAAGTCCACCTGATGTCGTCGGACACGGCGATCACGCCGTACGACCGCTCGACCGGCGCGAGCCGCACGACGACGCTGATGGGGAGCGCGATGGTCGACGCCTGCCGCGAGGCGATCCAGCAGATGGTCGTCATGGCCGCCGACGTGTTGAAAGTGAAAGTCGACCAGGTCCAGGTCGTGCGCGGCGGCGTGCGCGTCGGCGAGATTCAGCTCGACTGGTCGCAGATCATCAGCAAATACTACGCGCTGCCCGACGGCGAGGTGATCGGCCGGGCGTACATCCGCAAGGCCGGCCGCTTCTCGCAAATCCCGGTCTTCTGGGAGACCGTCAGCACCGGCGTCGAGATCGCGATCGACGAGGAGACCGGCAAGATCGACGTCGAGAAGCTCGTCACCGTCGGCGACGTCGGTCTCGCGATTAACCCGGCGCTCGCCGAGGGTCAGGATATCGGCGCGGCGACGATGGGTCTCGGCACGGGACTGTATGAAGAGCTCGTGTACGAAGGCGCACAGTTGATGAACGGTTCGATTCTGGAATACCGCCTGCCGCGCTTTAAGGACACTGCGAAAGAAATCGATCTCAATCTCGTCGAGAATCAGGACGGCGTCGGCCCATACGGCGCGAAGGGCGGCGGCGAGGGATCGCTCAACTCGATGGCGGCGAACATCGCCAACGCGCTCGCGCGCGCGACCGGCGTGCGCATCCGCCACGCGCCGCTGACGCCGGAGCGGGTGTGGCGCGCGCTCAAAGAGCAGAAAGCGAAGTAAATCTTATGATGCCACTTAGACGTTTCACCATCGATCAGCCGAAGACCGCGAAGGAAGCGGCGGAGATGCTCTCGCATTACGGCGAGAACGGGCGCCTCTACGCCGGCGGCACGGAGCTCTTGCTCGCGATGAAGCACGACCTGCTGCGCTATGAGCACCTGATCGACGTGAAAACGATACCCGATCTGAACCGCATATCGGTCGGCAACGGCTCGCTGCATATCGGCTCGACGGCAACGCATCGCGCGGTCGAAAGATCGTCCGAGGCCCGCGAGCACTGCCCCGTCCTCGTCGATATGGAGCACAACGTCGCCAACGTGCGCGTGCGCGCAACCGGCACGCTCGGCGGCAACCTCTGCTTCGCCGAGCCGCACTCCGATCCGGCGGCGCTGCTGCTGGCGCTCGAAGCGCACGTTCACATCGCCGGGAAAAACGGCGAGCGTACGCTCGGCGTCGGCGACCTGATCCAGGGCGCCTATGAGACCGCGCTCGCGCCGGACGAGATCTTGACCGGCATCGACGTGCCGCTCGCCGCGAAAAACAAGCGCGCGGCCTATCTCAAATTTCAGATCAAAGAGCGGCCGACGCTCGGCCTCGCGCTGGTGATGGAGGTGGACGGCGGCAACATCAAAAGCGCGCGCGCGGTCGTCGGCAGCGTCAGTCCCAAGCCGGCGCGCTCCGATCAGGTCGATAAAATGCTCGCGGGCTCGCGCGCCGAAGTCGAGAAACGTCTCGCGGATGCCGGGCAGGAGCTTGCCAAAGTCGCCGATCCGGTCGACGATCTCGAAGGCAGCGCGGAATACAAGCGGCATCTCGTCGGAGTTTTCCTCAAGCGCGCGTTCATCAAGGCGATGGCGTAGCGCCTCTTCGACAACTTCCTTTCTTTTCCTCGCGCGTGAATGAACCCGCGGCACGACGGCTGGCTGATCGCGATTTGCGCCGGCCGCATCTTCGCCTATGCGAATTTCATGGTCTACGCCGCGTGTCTGCCGGTTCTCCGGGAACAATGGCGGATATCGGCGGCCGAAGCGGGCACGATAGCTTCCGCGTATCTGCTCGCCTACACCGCGTCACTCGTCGCTTCGTCCTGGCTCGCGGAGCGTTTCGGCCCGCGCCGGATATTCGTGATCTCGGCGGCAACCAGCGCGCTCACGGCGCTCGCATTCGGGTTCTTCGCCCGCGACTACGCCTCCGGGCTCCTGTTATACGCGCTCGCGGCCGTAACTCAGGGCGGCAATTACACTCCGGCCGTCATGCTCGTGGCCGAACGGTATCGGCCGGAGAGCCGCGGCGCGGCGGTCGGCTGGCTGATCGCGAGCACCTCGATCGGCTACGCGTTTTCGCTCGCGGTCTCCGGCGCGCTGCTCGCGTGGGGCGGCTACCCGCTCGCCTTTATCGGCACCGGCGTTTTGCCGGCGCTCGGCGCGATCATCTTGTGGTCGGCGCTGAGACGGGTGCCGAACACGCTTTACGAGCGCTCGAAAGTTAAGAGCAGCGCCGCAGCGCTTTGGAAAAATCCCGCCGCTCGGCGCTTAATCGCGGGCTACACCTGGCACTGCTGGGAGCTGCTCGGCATGTGGGCGTGGACGCCGGCGTTTCTCGCGGCGAGTCTCTCGCTCTCCGGGGCGGCCGCGATGGACGCGGCGGCTGCCGCTTCATACATGATCGCCGCCATGCACATCGTGGGCGCCGTCGCCTCGTCCACGATGGGGCATCTCTCGGATATTCTCGGCCGCCGAACGGTGCTGATCGCGCTGGCGGCGCTCGGCGCGGCGCTGTCGCTCACGCTCGGTTGGCTGGTGAACTGGCCGGCGCCTGTCCTCGTCCCGCTCATTCTCGTCTACGGCTTCGCCGCGATCGGCGATTCTCCGGTCTTATCGACCGCGCTTACGGAATCGGTCTCTCCGCGGCACTTGGGCTCCGCGCTCGCGATTCGCTCACTCTCCGGTTTCACCGCGGGCGCGATTTCACCGACCGCTTTCGGCGTCGTGTTGGATTTCTCGAATGGATCGGCCGCCGGCTGGGGGCCCGCTTTCATGGTGCTCGCGATCGGCGGCCTCGGCGCGACATGGTACGCCTGGCGCCTCGCACCGGGTTCGGAAGAGTGACTGGAATTATTTTACGGCTTCGACACGAACTCGCTGCCGCGGATTAAAAAGCGCCACGGTTTGTCTTTCCATTTGTCTGCGTAATCGACGCCGACGCGCGGCCGCGCGATGATCTTCGGCGCCTGGCCGCCTCGATCCTCCACGTAAAGAACGCTGCCGCGGGACATGTCCGCGCCGTTGAGCGCTTTGTCGATCGACATGGCGAGACAGAGCTTTCCGGGTCCGCTGGCGAGCTTGCGCAACTCTTCTACGCGCCGTCTTTTTTGCATCAGCTCGACGCCGTCTATCGGCTCGAGCGCCCGGATCAGCACCGCCGAGGCGTGGCCGATTTCTTCCGTCACGATATTCAGGCAATAATAAACGCCGTAGATGAAGTAGACGTAGGCGTGGCCTGGCGGCCCGAACATGACTTCGGTCCGCGCCGTGCGCCCCTTCGACGCGTGGCAGGCGAGATCGTGCGGGCCGACGTAGGCCTCGGTCTCGACAATCTTTCCGACAGTCGTACCGACGGGATGCTTGCGCACGAGATATTTGCCGAGCAGTTGCCGCGCGACCTCAATCGTCGGCTGGGCGTAGAACGAGCGTTGGATTTTCAATGTGAGGAGTTATTTGGTGGCGGCTTTGATCTCTTTCAGCACGCTCCAGTCGACCACCTGGCTCAGCGGAATTTCCTTGGTGAGCTTGAGGCGTTCTTTGGTGAGCTGCATGTCGAGCAGCACGCCTTTATCAGCGATGTAGCCGTCGTCGGTGAATGACGATATGGCGGCGTCGTACGCCTTGCCGGCCTGCGCCGGAGTGATGCGGAGGTAATCCGTCATCAACTCCAGGGTCTCGCTGCGGTTCTCTTTCATGAAGCGCGTGCCGCGGAGCGTCGCGCGCACGACTTTTTTGACCTGCTCGCGGTCGGTTTGCAGCTTCTTATCCGTTAGGCCGATACCGGAGAGCGGCAGGTCGCTGATCTCCGATAAGCTGAGCAGCCGGCGCATGCCCTCTTCCTCCGCCTTAACGGCGAACGCGACGTCGATCGCCGTCGCGTCGATCGAGCCGGCCCGCACCGCGGCGAGTCGCACGGGGCTTTCGCCGCTCACGATGATCTTGACGTCCCTGTCGGGGTCGAGGCCGAAGTGGCGCACGGTCATGCGCGCGAGGTAGTCGACCGTGCCGGCGAACGAATCGACGCCGATCGTCTTGCCCTTCAAGTCTTTGCCGCTTTTGATCTCGCTGCGGACGACGAAGACATGGAGCGGCTTCGATGCCATGCCGGCGACGACTTTCAGCGGGACGCCGGTGACGGCGGCGCGCAGCGTCGAGCCCCAGGCGAGGAGATAATCGATATCGCCGGAGACGAGCGCCTTGACGCCGATCGCCGGCTGCATCTGAATTTTTTCCGCGTTCAATCCCTCGTCGCGAAAAAAACCTTTCTTGAGCGCGACCACGACGGGGAATTCGAAAAGCCCGTGGCTCGGCGTGCCGATCATCGCGCGCTCGGCTGCGAAAGCCGGCGGAAAAAGCGCGAGAGGAGCCGCAAGCGAAATTAGCATCGCGAGAATTATGGACACTCGCGGTCTCATAGCAGCTCCATCAGCCTGCCGTATCCCGGCCGCGCGGCTTTTATTTTGATTGCTTTCAGACACCACCATGCGGAAGACTGCGTCGTGGTCACGACGGGAATGTTGAATTCCCTCTCCAGCGCCTCGATGATTTCGAGCGTCTGCCACTTGGGATTCGGGATGTAGAAGCCGTCCGCCTTTGGCGCCTCGCGATAAGCCGCGCGCGCGAGGCCGAGCGGCACCTCGGGAGAGAGCCGCGCCATCTCGTCCGGCCCGGGACAGAGCGCGGTTTTCAGAGCCAGGACTTCGAAGCCGTGCGCGGCGAGCCGACGCTGCATGCCGGCGTTCAAAGTCTCTTTGTACGGCGTAACCAGCAGCAGCTTTCCGACCCCGAGAGCATTGAGCGCCGTTTCCGCGGCATCCTGGCCCGTCGTCACCGGCACACCCGTGGCCTTCTCAAGCTGGGGTGCGAGATCGGCGGCACCTTTTCCGTCTTGCAATGTGACGAGCGGCGAGCCGCCGAGAAGCACCGCGCCGACGCCCATTTTGATAAGCCCGCGTGCCGATCGCTCGACCGCCGCGCGCGCCTTGTCGAACTCATTCGACGTGTGCTCTTCGACGCCCAGCGTCGCAAAGACGACATTGACGCCGTCGGGCACGATCTGAAACCAGTCCTCGGCGCTGTCGAGATAAGTCGGCGTCACGACGCCGATGCGGCCCCTCGGTCCGCGCATACCTATTCCTGAATTACTAAACGCCCCGTAAAAAGCAGAGGCCGCATTTTGATGGTCAGAATCCTGCTCCTGCTCTCCGAGCCCGCGCAATGGTTCAGTCCTGATTCCCGGGCCCCGTCGGATGCGCGCGCTCTCCGAGCGGGTTGGCTTCCGCAGCCGAGTTATTCCATTCGAACGTTCTTCTTGAAATCGTAGTTGCGGGAAAAATCGTTTTCGAACGTCCACGTGATTCTATCGTTTGGTCTGCCGTTCATGGTCTTCTTGAGAAAGGCGAGCAGCAGATTCCACGCGGCCACGGCGGCCTCTTTGCGGTAGCGTCCCGGCATCGTGTCGTTGAGCCAGCCGTGCGGCGCATCGGGATAGATGCGGATGTGGTAGCTTTTTTTATTGCGCTCGAGCGCGGCGCGGAAGCGGAGCACGTCGTCGACCGAAATGATGTGGTCCGCCTCGCCGAAAACGCCGAGCAGCGGGCAGGAAAGCTTTTCGATCAGCGTCTCGATGAGCACCGGCCTGAACTCGTCCGTCGTCCATTCCTTGCCGCCCGCGGCGCCGTAAAACACGACGCACGCGGCGATGTCGTCGCCGTGGGTCGCCGGGAGCACCGCCTGTCGGCCGGTCTGGCAGACGCCCATGACGGCGATGCGGCCGGGATCGACCATATTGATCTTTTTTAAATACGCGATCGACTCGGCAATGTCGTCCAGCGCCTCGCTGTCGCGAATGTCCGCGCGCGCGTCGCCGCGCTCCAGCGCCTTGCGGTCGCCGGTAAAGCGCCAGAAGAGATCTGGCGCGAGCGCGACGTAGCCCGCTTTGGCGAACTTGACGATGAGGTCTTTCGTATGCTGCACGACGCCGTAGCGCTCGTGCAGCAGGATCATCGCCGGCCGCTTTCCCTTGGCTTTCGGCAGCGCTCGGAAAGCCGACATGCCGCTCGGCAGCCGGACGGTCGACGAAGCGACGCCGGGCTTCGGCGCTTTATGTTTTTTCACGGCCCGTTGTTTCATTTCTTTTTCCCCTCCGCCATTCCCTGCTCGTAAACTCCCCGGTGCATGACGCCGTAAAGATCGACGGCGGTGAGCGCGCAGTACTCGAGCGTGTAGCCTTCGCGCACGTCGGCGTAGCCGTCCTCGAGGATGCGCTGCATCACGGCGCGATTGAAGCTGCCGTGGCCCATGACGCCGTCGGCGTGCTCCTTGAGATCGGCCTCTTCATGCGTGGAAAAGTAGACCGCCTGCTCCCGGCTGAAGCCGTACTGCGCGGTGAGCGCGCGATGCCACGCGGCGGCCCAGTGGCCGATCGGCTCCTCGGTAAGCATCGAGAACCACCACTCGGCCACCGTGCCCTCCCATAGGAGCCCGCGTTTGAAATCGAGAATCGTCCGCGCCTCGGGGAGCATCGGCCGACGCAGCACGTCGTCTTCCGAAAGTCCGAGCGCTTTCGCGGTTTGCAGCATCACCAGCACGTGGCCCGGCGGCTTCGGGTGCATGAATTCGTCGGCAACCTTGGCGCCGAACGGGGCCAGCAGATCGGTATGCCGCTTAAAAAAGCCGAGATGTTTGTGATACGAGGCGGCGATCAGCGTATTGATCTCGATCGTAAAGGCACCCCAATTCTGAAAGAAAAGCCGGATGACGGAGACGGGCAGCTTGCCCGCCGTCAAATCCTTCATGAAGGCGCCCTGCGTCACCTTCTCGTTCCAGCGCCGAATAACCTTCGCGTTCACCCCGTCGAGATACTCCTTGGCCTCCGACGAGGTCATCTTCACCGCCAATTTGGGCTGCATCGTTCTTCCTCGCGAATGCGCTCAGAATTATCTTGCGAACCTGAGAGAGTCAAGCTTGCGATACGGCCAAGCGTTTTTTATATTTCCACTATGGCAATCGAGGACGCGCGCATGTTCGTGGGGGAGTTGACGACCGTGGGCCGGCGCACGGGACTGCCGCGCACGGTCGAGCTGCGGATGGTGCGGCTGGACGGAAATTTTTACGTTTCTTCGAGCGCCGTAAAGGGCAAGCACTGGTGCCGCAACATGCTGGAGAATTCGCGAGTCCAGGTGAGAGTGGCTGGCGAGGTAATCGCTTGCAACGCCCGGCTCCTCGAAGATGCGGCGCTCCGCCGCCGCGTCCTATCGCTGCGCGATTCGCCGCCGCTTCTCGAGCGCGCGGTCTTCGAGCTCACGCCGGAATAAGAAATAATTGGCCAAGCGGGTCGTCGCGGAAGCGAATTTATTTTACCAGGACGATCTTCACGTCGCCCACTTTTTTTAGGATATTGATACCGACGTCGCCCTCGCGCCGCTGGAAGACGAGGTCGATTGTGCTGTCTCCGACTTTCAGGTTCTTGACCTCGACCTTGTGCAGAAAATCGGGCAGCACCGGATGCGAGACGTGTACCTGCTTGACGGGCGCCTTGATCGAGAGACCGAGACACGCTTGCAGCAGGAGAAACACCGATGCCGCCGCCCAGGATTGCGGCGCGCAGGCGACCGGATAGAGCGTCGGCCCTTCTCCGGGGCGTCGGGTGAAGCCGCAGAAAAGCTCCGGCATGCGCCGAAGCTCGAGAAACAAGCTCGCGTCGAAAAGCCCGGACAAAATTTTCATCGCGGCGTCTTTATAGCCGTACTGCGCCAGACCATAGGCGACGATCGCATTGTCGTGCGGCCATACCGAGCCGTTGTGGTACGACATCGGATTGTAGCGCGTCTCCAAAGCCGAAAGCGTCCTGATGCCCCATCCTGAAAAAGAGTCTTCCCCGAGCAGCGTCCGCGCGGCGAGCTGCGCATGGCTGGGCGTCGCGATGCCGGTAAACAGGCAATGGCCCGCGTTCGAGGAGCGCACGCGGCATGGCCGCTTCGCGCCGTCGAGCGCAAGCGCATACGTGGAAAGTATCGGCGACCAAAAGGCTTCTTCGAAGCGCTCCTGGAGCGTGTCCGCTTCGCGCCAGAGGTCGGCGGCCAGTTTGGTCTTCTCCAGGAGATCCGCCAGATGCGCGGCGCACAGCTTCGCCGCGTACACGTAGCCCTGCACTTCGCAAAGCGCCAGCGGCCCCTCGACGAGCGTGCCGTCCTCGTGAAAAATCGAATCCTTCGAGTCCTTCCACCCCTGGTGGATGAGGCCGTTGCTCGAATGCATCAGGTATTCGACGAAGCCGTCGCGGTCCATATCGCCGTATTCGTCGATCCAGCGAAGCGCGCGCTCGATATTGGGCCAGATCGATTCGATGAATGCGCGGTCTCCTGTGCGCTCGTAATAAGCGCCGGCGAGCATGATAAAAAGCGGCGTCGCGTCCACGCTGCCGTAATAAAGGCCGAACGGCACTTCGTTCAGCGCCGCCATCTCGCCGCGCCGCGTCTCGTGAAGTATTTTTCCGGGCTCGGCATCGCGCTCCGGGACGAGCTCGGTCGCTTGCCGAGCGGCGAGATAGCCGAGAACGCCCTTCGCGATCGCGGGATCGATCCACAGAAACTCCATCGCCGTAATGATGCCGTCGCGGCCGAAGACCGTGCTGAACCATGGAACACCGGCGTACGGGTAAGGCCCTTTCGGGGTCTCGCTCACCATCATCCGTAGATCCGCGATGGATCGGTTGATCCAGTCGTTGAACTGATCGTTGGATGTGGAGATCGAGCACGCGTCGAGGTTGGCGCGCAGATGAAAAGACGCCTCTGCCTGCTGAAGCGCGGCATCGTAAGCGCATACCGCGGGTCGGTCATTCCCCGATTGACACGATACGGTGAAGAAGAGCCTCGTCTCATTTTTGGGCTCGATTGAAAGATCGTAGCTGATGTAAGAGCGCGAGATCTCCTGCGGCGCCGGAGCGCATTCCAGCGTCGTCCGGCGAATCACGCCGTCGAGCCCTTCGTACGCCAGCATGACGGCGTTTTTGTGCACGTGCTCGGGCAGATAGCGCCCTTTTTTCGCGCGCTTGATGCCGCGCACCTCGAAGATATCGTCGAAATCCGCGGCAAAACTGAGCGACAGCGTGACTTTCACCGGAGTGAGGCCATGGTTCATGATAATGAGACGCTCGTAGCACACCGCCTGCCAGAGAAATTTCGAGCGAAAGAGATGCAGCGTGCCGCGCGGCACCGTCACCTGATCGCCGGCTCTGATGTCCGGGTTCGTGAGGTCGACCGCGAGCAGCGTGTTGTCGTCACGCACCGTGGAGCTCAGGAGCAGCGGCCGGGTGTTGCCGAGGCGCAGCTCGAGCCGGGATAAAAACCTGGTTCCCTCGTGGTAGATACCCTCTTCGCCGAGCCCGACGGGCCGGCTGTCGCCATAGCGGTCGAAGACGGCGAACGTCTCGCCGTGCTTGAGGACGCGTACGCGATCCTCGGCGGCCGCGGCGGTCGCCAGGATGTAGTACTGGTCTTCGACCTTGATAATGTCGTCGAGGCGCGAGCTAGGCCGCGACGGCCGGGCTTTCTGACTGGATCCGGGCATAAATTTTCAAGTAGTCTTTCGCCATCCGCGAAGCGCTGAAGCGCTTCTGAAAAGTGCGCCGGCAGTTTTCCCGATCGATCGCGCCGACGCGCTCGAGACTTTCCACGGCTTCTTCGACGCTGTCAACGATGAACCCGGTCACTCCGTCGTCGACGATCTCCGGCACGGACCCGCAGCGGAACGCGATCGTCGGTGTGCCGCAGGCCATCGCCTCGATCATGACCAGACCGAAAGGCTCGGGCCAGTCGATCGGAAAGATTTGCGCGTAAGCGTTGCCAAAGAAGTCCTGCTTTTGCTCTTCGGCGATCTCGCCGACGTATTCGATCAGCGGATCGTCCAGCAACGGCTCGACCGCGCTTTTGTAATACTCCAATTCCGTGTTCTCGATCTTCGCGGCGATTTTCAGGGGCATCCCGCTGCGCTTGGCGATCTCGATCGCGCGGTCGACCCGCTTCTCGGGAGAAAATCGGCCGATGAACGCGAGATATTTGCCGGACTCCGCGCGGCATTGGAAGAGATCTTCGTGGAGCCCGTGGTAGACCGTTCCCTGCCAGTTCAGCCACGGCAGCGGATCGCGCTGGATATTGGAGATCGACACGACGGGAGTATCGGGAAATTCGCGATAGAGCGGCACATTGTCCGGAAGATCCAGGCGGCCGTGAATCGTCGTGACGTGCGGCGTCGTGAGCCGCCGCGCGATGGGATAATGCAGGTAGCTTAGATGGAAATGTATGAAATCGAACTCGGCGGCGCGCCTCGCGACCTCTTCGATCAACAGAACGTGGTAGAGGATGTCGTCTTTATTTTCTTGGCTCAGACGAAGCGCCTCGTCGCAAACCGAAGCGAGGCGGGCGGACGTCTGGGAGTCGCCGCTCGCAAACAGGGTCACCTCATGGCCTTGGCGGACGAGCTCCTCGGTTAAACAGGAAACGATCCGTTCGGTTCCTCCATAAAATTTCGGCGGCACACGTTCGTACAGCGGAGCGACTTGCGCGATTTTCACGGACAACCTCGATTGCGAAACGCTTGAGCATGTTAACGAATTAACGAGCAGCAGGGATTTTTGACTGCACAGGCCAAAAAAACCCGAAAACTTTAAATAAATTCTGGCACGCTCGACAATTTTCGCAAGGGGGGAAAAACCGGAAGGAAATTAATTCGCGCCGGGCGAGGCGCCGCGCGGCGACAAAAAAAGATTATTTGGATTTTTGATCCTGGACTTTTTTCTCGATGTTCTCCACTCCCTTCTGCATGCCTTCGTACATCTTTTTTTCCGCGTCGGCGCCCTGCTGGAGCACTTTTTTCATCTCGGCGTCGCGCTCGGCCGAGCTCTTGTCGTCTTTGCCGCAGCCGACCGCCGAAACCACCGCGGCTATCGCAAAACCGATCATCAGATGTCGCATCTTCCCACCTCCTTAACGGATAGTTAATACTAGGCGTATACGAGAGTCGGCGCATTTGCAACGTCGCTCCACGCGGTTTTTTTCGTCCGACGGTTTTGTTATCATCAGAACCGCTTCTGTCGCCATGAGAAGAAGAGAAGTCGCCCCCCTCGCCCTGCTTTTG
>Ga0075426_10002486_pt1 | contig 13184 bp, 14 predicted proteins | sample SoiMethybrSBSTD5_FD_75304 | JGI IMG/M metagenome (GOLD analysis project Ga0075426, IMG submission 75304) | Bulk soil microbial communities from a Populus tree surrounding site in Tennessee, USA - Soil MetaG P. TD hybrid SBSTD5 | ecosystem: Environmental > Terrestrial > Soil > Tree plantation...
TGGCGGGCTTCATCCCCCGCCCACACGAACAGGTAAGGCGAGCCTGAGGCCGCCGCGGCTGGTGTCCTTGCCTCACCTTGCGAGATGAGGGCGCAGACCGCCAGCACCGCCACAACGAACGTGCGGAATTTCATGCAATTCCTTTTGGAAACGAGAATATACGGCGGGTAATACAGATTGCAGTCCGCCTTGCAGCGCCGGAAGTATATCCGAAGGAGCTGCGGACAGATACACGAATTTCGGCGAGGACGGCAGATGCCCTCGCGTCAGCCGGCGCTAGGATAGCGCGGCGATACGCTCCATCACCGCCTGTACCATGCGGTCGCAGCGCGCTCCCATAAAGGGGAAGGCGTTGCCGCGTTGGGCGCCGGCGCGGGCGAACATCTCGCGGCGCAACAGGGCGCGGGCACGGTGCAGGCGCACTTTGACGTTTTCTTCCGTGAGGTCCAGAGCCTGGGCGGTTTCGGTGGTGCTCATTTCTTCGATATCGCGCAGCATCAGCACAGAGCGGTAACTCGTGGGCAGGGCGAGCACCGCGGTTTGCAACAGTGCCACCAGTTCATGATCGGAGACCTGCTGCTCGGGGTCGGGCGTGTTCGAAATCAGCGGGTCCATGTAGCCTCCAGAGGGTTCCGCATCTAGTTCCTGGACGCGGCTGCGGCGATGCGCGCGGGCTAATGCCTCATGCACCGCTATGCGGGTAAGCCAGGTAGAGAACTTGGCCCGGCCTTCAAACTGGCCCAGGTGCTGGTAGGCGCGAACGTAGGCATCCTGCATGACGTCCTCGGCCTCAGCATCGTTACGCAGGATACTGTGGGCTACGCGGTACAGCCGCTGGTTGTAGCGGCGCATGATGATCTCAAACAGTGCCGTCTCGCCGCCCAGGACGCGCGACACCACCTCTTCGTCACTCCAGCACTCCGCTTTGGCCTGTTGCAGCAATGCGCTCGTGGCCATGGTCGCCTCGCACTATACCGAGTGGCACCCCGGCAAAAGGTTACAGCTAGCGTCCCTTGGACTTGGGCGAATCCTTCTTGCCTTGCCCGGAGCCTTCAGCGCCAGTGCCGTTGGCGTCCTTCAGGGTACGCAGGAAGGTAACCACGTCCCAGCGGTCGGTTTCCGGCAGAGAGGCGAAGGAAGGCATGCCGGCCGCGGTATTGCCGTTGCTGACCTTCCAAAACAGGGCGCCATCGCTCTGCGCCTGCACTTCTGGGGAACGCAGGTTGGCGGCCCCGGTATCCTTGCCGCTGCCGTCCTCCTCATGGCAGCCCACGCAGGTGCGCATGTAGAGCTTGCGCCCGACAGCAGCAGCGTCCGGGTTCTTGGCCTCAGGATTGTTCTTGGCCGCCGCGTCGGCGGGCGCTTCCCACTTATCAGCCGGCGGCTTCGCGGTCTGCGCGATTCCCAGGCAAGCCAGGCTGGCGAAGGCAAGTATCGTGATCGAGAGTGGCCTGTAGTTCATCTTCAGTGGCTCCCAAAGAACCTCCGTAGTTTATTACGAAAGCCACGGATTTCGTAACTGTAGCCGGCGCGCAAGAGCACCGGATTGCTGTGGCGGGTGAGGCCAACTGCGGGCGAGAAGCTAAGGGTCGATTTGTCGGTGAGGGCCCAGGCAAGCACGGGAGCGGCATAGTGGGCCGTCTGCTGCAGGCCGAAAGATTGCGTGCTGCCCAGACCACCGTAGACCTCCAGGCCAGCCACGAGGTTTTCGCGACAGAAGTGGCACGGCCGTGGCGAAACGGACTGAGTCAGCCGGCGCGAAGTGGCAAAAGCGTAGCCGAATTCGAAGCCCTCGCTCTCCGAAAGATTACGTTCCACGATGAAGTTCTCAGCAATGTTCCAATGCCGGACATCACTGGAGAGAATGAGCTTGGCCTCCAATTCGTGGGCGTGCGTCTGACGAAGCTCGGAGTTCGGCTCAAAGCCCAGCGCAGCCTTACCCACAATTTCTTTCTGAATACGGCTGGCCTCGTTGACGTTTTCGTATTCCAAGTAGAGAACGGGATTGATGGGGTACTCGGCTGCCAGTGGCCGGAAGCGGCTTTCCAGCCGCCACCCGGTGAAGAGGGTACTGTCGCCGGCGGTGGACTGGCCCTCCAGGTACAGCTCCGAAGTCCACCAGCGGTTCACCCCGTACTGCAATTCGGCAAAGGGAGCGACGTAGGCACGCTGCCCGTTGCGCGGCACGCCGGTGGTGGTGTTCATCTCCAGTTCAAGATTCCCTGGTTCTTCCAAATGGTGTTCATAAGTGACGAAATAGGGAGCATCTTCCTGAGCGAAAGCGGGAGGAACCAGCAGAAGCAGGAATAACAATCGCCAGATATTAAACATGCGCGCTTCCAAATGATGATGATTAGTTGCAACTCAGTTGCAACTACCTTCTACTCTGAATGTAAGATCGGCGGACAAAGAGGTCAATAGGCGGGGAACATTTTCTGTTGCACGCGGGATGCAACAATCTGCAACTGCGATCAGGCGCGGGGAAGGCCCGGGGAGTTGCTGCGGCACCGGGCGCAGTAGCCGCCAATTTCCACCCGGGTTACGAGGATATGAAACTGGCAGTCGCGCTGAATTTGCCCCTTGAGGCGCTCGAAAAGATCGCTTTCGAACTCCAGAATCTTGCCGCAGCGGACACACGCCATGTGCAGGTGGTCGCGCTGGGGCCGCCGTTCGTAATAATGCTTCTCGCCTTCCAGATGGAGCAGGTCGAGTTCGTCCACCAGTCCGTGGCGCTTGAGCAGGCGGATGGTGCGATAAACGGTGACGCGATCGACACCGGCATCCACTTTGCGGGCCCGCCGCAGGATCTGGGCAGCGTCCAGATGCTGGCTGGCGGTTTCGATAACCTTAAGGATAGTGCGGCGCTGGCGAGTCATCCGTACACCGCGGGAAAGCAACTCCGCGATGAGTCGTCCGGGGGCTTCGGTTTGGGGCAGAGGCATAGTGCTGTTCTTTTAGCTATTGCAACCGAGTTGCATAAGTTTACGGCCAGAATGCACTTCCATTCAAGAAATGCGGTAGTTTCGAGCGCGCGGGAATCTGAGCCGCACCCCGGCAGCAGGGCTGCCGCTCAGTTCTGGCCGCGCATCTTTTCGCGCACGTTCTTCGCCAGCTTTTCGATCTCGCCGGCTTTCTTGATGACTTCGAGCGAGAGGGTATTCTCGTTGGATTTGTCCACCGCCTGTTTCAGCTGGGTGGCGAGCTGGAAAAGCTTATCGGTGTCGCGCTTGAGCTGGGCCTGTCGCTCCTCATTGAACTTCTTCTCGCGGTCGTGCTCCATTTTTCGGTCCATTTCGTTCGGCACGTCGCGCCGGTCCCGGCGGCCGATATCACCGCTGTAGGGTGGGTATTGCGTACCGGCGGTCGGAGCAGCGGACTCGTCCGCATTCTGGAGCTCAGCAGGAGCGGCCCAAAGCGCGCACAGCAGGCAAGTGAGCAAAAGCGGGATCAGCAGCTTGGACAAGCGCACCTCAGAATTCTTGCACAGGATGACAAATCCAATTTAGCACCCTCAAATCTTTGGCCTCAAACTCATGTTTGTGGCGCCGCAGCGCGGGGAAGGCCGCTCTGCCTTGCTATAATCTGCACTCAACGCGGTGCAGTTAATTGGCCACGCGAAATCCCCATGCTCATTGAGCCCCTGCAAAACGCGAACCTCAGCTCAGTGCTGGCGCACTGGCGGGCCGACGCGCTGGAATTTCTGCGCGTGGACGTCCCCAAGATCCTGGTTATCGTCGTAGTCGCCTTCGTGCTCATAAGGCTGATGAAGATGCTGATCAACCGGCTGCTGGCCTTCAGCCGCCACGAAACTGGTTCGCGGGCGCAGCAACTGCGCACCGCCGCCGGCGTCATCGGCAGCGTGGGCACGTTCGTCATCATCTTCCTGGCGCTGATGCAGATCCTGCCCGTGCTGGGCGTGAACATGGGACCGCTGCTGGCCAGCGCCGGCGTAGCTGGTCTGGCTATCGGCTTCGGCGCCCAGACCCTGGTGCACGATGTCATCAACGGCTTCTTCATTCTGCTGGAGAACCAGTACTCGGTCGGCGATGTGGTGCGGGTGGCGACCGTGAAGGGCACGGTGGAGGCAATGAGCATGCGCAACACCACCCTGCGTGACGACGACGGCACGCTGCATATCGTTCCGAATAGCGAGATCAAGATCGTTTCCAATCTCACGCGCGACTGGGCGCAGGTTTCGCTGCACGTTTCCGTGGCTTACAACGAGGAGAGCGACCGCGTGGTCAGGCTGTTGAACGAGGTTGCGCAGGGCGTGCGCAACGATCCCGCGTTCCGCGACGACATTGTGGCGGACCCGCAGGTACCCGGCATCGAGCGCGTGGCCACCGGCGAGGTGGATTACTTGCTTCTGGTGAAAACCCGCCCCGGCCGTCAGTACGCCGTCACCCGCGAATTAAGGCGGCGCATCAAGGAATGTTTCCAGAAGAACAAGATTCAGGCCGGCAATCCTGCCCGCGTGTACGTGCTGGAAGGAGCGCCGGGCTCCAGCCAGCCATAGCCTTCAACCGCGCTTCCGAAAATGCAGACGTCATTCTGACGGGCCTCAGCCCCGAACCATCTCGCGTGCACACCGCGTCAGTTCCCTTCCCCGTCGGAACGCCCTCGCGACAGCCGGCGTAAGGAAATCTCCAGCCAACTGCCGGCGCAGGAACGCTATCCAAATCAGAAGTTCAGCCGGAGGGTAAATTATGCCGATATCAGTTCGCGACGCGGTGGTGGTGATCACGGGAGCCTCAAGCGGGATTGGGCGGGCGGCAGCCCATGAGTTTGCCCGTCAGGGCGCAACCGTAGTGCTGGCGGCACGCAATAAACGCGCACTGAAGGATGCCGCCGCGGAATGTGAAGAGCTGGGCGGGCGCGCGCTGTCCGTTGTCACCGATGTTACCTTTGAGGAAGAAATAGAAGAACTGGCTCGGCAAGCGGTGGACAATTTCGGCGCCATTGACGTTTGGGTGAACAACGCGGGGGTGGGTCTGTATGCCCGCTTTGCCGAGTCGCCCGCCGATGATTTCCGGCGCGTGCTGGAAACGAATCTCTTTGGCTGCATCTACGGAGCACGCGCCGCCCTGCGCCAGTTCGAGCAACAGGGCCGCGGCGTGCTGATCAACGTTTCCTCCCAGGTTGCGCTAGGCGGCATTCCCTACAGCAGCGCCTATGACATCTCTAAACACGGAATCCGCGGGCTGGGCGATACCCTCCGCCAGGAGTATGTCGGCACCGATATCAACATCTGCACTCTTTTCCCTGCCTCCACCGACACACCATTCTTTCAACACGCCGCCAATTACACGGGCAGAGCCATCCGGCCGCTGGGCTCGGTGAGCGAAGCCCGCAAGGTGGCGCGCGAGATTGTAAACCTGGTCGAGGATCCCAAGCCGGAGGTTCTGGTAGGCACGCATGGCTACTTCATGTCGCTGGCCCACGCGCTCACTCCCAAGCAGTACGACAAAGTAATTCGCCAGATGACCGAGAAGCAGCACTTCCAAAGGAAACCGGCGGCGGAGAGCGAGGGCAACCTGTACGAACCGAAGAAGCCCGAACGAATCTGCGGTGGTTGGCGTAAGGGCGGAACGTTAAAGAAAATTTCCAGACTGGCGCTGGCCGGCATGGCGGGAACGGCGGCAGTCTCCATCCTGCGCGCCCGGCGGGAGGATCGGGAACGGGCCAACCGGTCGGTGGCCTGATAAGCGCAAGCGGCGGCTAGCTCGCTACGTCAGGCAAGGCGCGGCCCTCAACCCGTTCGGCGGAAACTAGAGTCGCCCGCAGTTCGTCTCTGAGGGATTCGGAAACGAAGGCGGCCTGCACGGCATTGCGCTGGCAGGCCCAGAACTCGGCCAAGCCCCAGCCGTGGAAGCGCTGCATGATTTCAAATTCCTGCGTCACTGAACTGTCGGAGGTGGTGCGCGCGTCGGTGCTGATGGTGACCCGCAATCCCTGGCGCAACAGGCGCGGCGCGGGATGGCTGGCCAGCGCGGCCACCGCCCCGGTCTGCAGGTTGGACTTGGGACACATATCCAGCGGCGTCCCGCGCCGGCGCAATTCCTGCAGCAACTGGGGAGGCTCTTCCACGCGCACGCCGTGGCCCAGGCGCTCAGCATGCAACAGGTCAAGAGCTTCGCGAACACTGGCGGCTCCGGCCGCTTCTCCGGCATGAACCGTACGGTGCAATCCGGCCTGCTCCGCCAGCGCGAATGCCGGCTGGTGATTGGCGGCGCGAAAGCGTAGCTCATCGCCGGCCAGGTCGAGAGCACAGGCCTTGTCCATGTTGTTCACCGCCAGACGGGCGACCTGCAGGCTCTGCTCGGCGGATTGGTGGCGGACGCAGCAAACAATGAGGCTAAAACGCACGCCAAACTTCTTCTGCCCGGAGGTGAGGCCGGCATGCACGTGCTCGAGCACCTGCTGCAAAGTCAACCCACGCCGAGTATGGAGCTGCGGGGCAAAACGCGCTTCCCCGTAGATGACGTTTTCGGCGGCCCAGGATTCAACCAGTTCTTCTGATATTCGAAACAAATCTTCCGGGCGCTGCATGAGTTCAAGCGCGAAATCAATGCGCCGGATGTAATCCGCCAAATCGAGGCACACGTCGGGAGCGACCAGCTCCTGGCGAAGTGAAGGCGGAAGCGGCACGCCGGTAGCGAGCGCGATCTCCCGGGCGGTCCCCAGGCGCACGCAGCCATCGAGGTGGCAGTGCAGTTCGAGCTTGGGAAGCGGGCGGAAGTCCATAGACAGCCTTCTCATCAGCGGGTCGCCTTGCCCGACGGCGCTATGCCGCTAGATCGGCGATGAAGTCGCCGAACTGGTCGCGCTCCTGCTGCGGCAGCGCGCGAAATGACTGCACAAACTGCTCGGTCCGCGTGGAACCAAAGCGGCGCGCGCCGGCACGCAGGTAGTCCAATACCTCGCCGATCTGGCGAACGCCGCCCGCGGCTTTCACCTGGCATGCGCCCGCCACGGCCTCGTACATCAGGCGCACATCGTCGAGGGTGGCTCCGCCGGGAGCATAGGCGGTTGCAGTTTTCACGAAGTGAGCGCCGGCTTCCGCAATCCACTGGCAAGCGCGGCGTTTCTCCTCCTGGGTCAAATAGCAGTTTTCCAGAATCACTTTGACGATGCGGCCGTCGGCTGCCCGGACCACGCCTTGGATGTCGGCCAGAAACACACCTTTTTCACCGTTCTTGAGCGCGGGAATGTTCATAACCATGTCAATTTCTTCCGCCCCTAAATCGAGCACGGTTTTGGCCTGGTATTCCTTCATGGCTGGAGTTTCGTTGCCGTGCGGAAAACCTACAACCGTTCCCAGCAGGACGCTTGTTCCCTTCACGAGCGAGGCGGCGAAACCAATGTAGTGCGGTTGCACGGTCAAAGTAGCAGTGCGCAGCCTGGCCGCGGCTTCCGCGGCGGCCGCCACTTCCTGCCGCCTTACATCGGGGCGAATCACAGAATGGTCAAAGAGCTTGGCGAACGTGGCTGCCTTAACGCTTTTTGCCCCCGCCGCCTGTGAGACTTCGCTAATCGGCATGAGCGTGCTCCTTCGCGGGCGAGACCACGGTCAGCGCTTGTTCCAAGTCGGCAATCAAGTCGTCGGCATTTTCGATGCCGATAGCGAGTCGCACCAATTGGTCGGTGATGCCCATCCGCTTGCGCTCTTCCGGGCTGACCATGGAGTGGGAAGTTACCACCGGCAGCGTGACCAGCGAATCCACGCCGCCCAGGCTGGGAGCCAGGGCAAACATGCGCAGCGACTCGGTAAACCGCCGCGTCTCTCCCGCCGTTCCGTCCACCTCAAGACTAAGCAGGCCGCCGCCCCCGCTCATCTGCTTCATCGCTAGTGCGTGCTGGGGATGGCTTTGAAGGAACGGATAATTCACGCGCTTCACGCGCGGATGCTTCTCCAGGAATTGGGCTATGCGCAGGGCGTTCTGATTATGGCGCTCAACCCGCACCACCAGCGTTTTGAGCCCCCGCAGGAGCAAGAAAGCCGCGTGCGGATCCATGGTCCCGCCCAGCACCGTTCGGGTTTCCCATATCTGCTGCATAAGCTTTTCCGAGCCGGCGGCAACGCCCGCGATCAGATCGGAGTGGCCGGCCATGTACTTGGTGGCCGAGTGCAGCACAACGTCCACCCCAAATTCAATTGGGCGCTGGTTGATGGGAGTGGCGAAAGTATTGTCAATCAGCGTGGTCAGGCCGTGCTGTTTGGCGATAGCCGCGGCGCCGCGCAAGTCCACCAGCTTCAGCGTAGGGTTAGTGGGCGACTCCAGGTACATCAGGCGGGTATTGGGACGAACCACCCGTTCGAAGTCCTCCGCACGAGTGGTTTCGACAAAAGAGGTTTCGACTCCAAACTTGGGCAGCCATTGCGACAAAAACTTCAGGGTCCCGCCGTAAAGATCGGCTTGGGCCACAATGTGGTCGCCGGCGCGCACCAGGGCCAGCACCGAGGAGCTAATGGCGCCCATGCCTGAGGCGAACAGCAGCGCGGCTTCCGCTCCTTCCAGTTCGGCAATGGTCTTCTCGGCTGCCGTGTGCGTGGGATTGCCATAGCGGGTGTAGAACTTGTCGCTATGCGTCACGCGCCCCTGCTCGTCGTTATCCTCAACGGCGAAAGTGGAGGTCTGGTAAATAGGGGTGGCTAGAGGGCCGCTTTTGTGCTCCGGTTCCGAACCGCCGTGCACGGCTACCGTCTCGCGATTGCGTTTCTTCATACCGGCCTCCTTGGTCGAACTAAAAGATGATAGCCGGAACCCGAGGTTCGGGAAAGTTTCAAGAACCCGGTTTCAAGGTGTATGCAGTTGAGGTAGAATTTGCGGCCATGCGCAGTGTTCTGTTTCGCGCCGCCATCGTGCTGGCGGTCTTGTGGTTAGTTTTTGTGGGGTTCATCGCCTGGGCCATGCACCAACCGCCGGAGACCTTCGGGCGGGTGATGGCGCGCATGCCGGTTGCAGCCTACTTCGTGCTGCCTTTCGAAACTCTGTGGACGCAGGCGCGCGGCGGAAAGCTCCAGGCTGGCGAGGCGGCTCCCGATTTTTCCCTTCCCCTGCTGAACCAAAGCGCCGCGGTTGAACTTTCCTCCTTCCGCGGCAAAGAGCCAGTGGTGCTGGTGTTCGGCAGCTACACCTGACCGCCCTTTAGGCGGGAGGTTCCCGCTCTGAACAAGCTTTACGACCAGTATCACGACCGGGTGCAGTTTCTAGCGGTGTACATCCTGGAGGCGCACCCCAGCGACGTCTGGCAAATGGAGAGCAACATCAAACAGGGAGTGGTCTTCCGCAGCCCGCGGAACGAGCAGGAGCGGGATGAACTGGCCGGTACCTGCGTGCGCAAGCTGGGCATCAAGTTTCCCGCCGTGGTGGACGGTTTCAGTAACGCTACGGAGAAGGCCTACACCGGCTGGCCTGACCGCATTTATTTGGTTGATACGTCCGGCAAAATCGTGTTCAAGAGCAAGCCGGGGCCGTTTGGCTTCAAGCCAGAACTGCTGAGCGCGGCGCTAGGCCGCCTGCTCGGCGGGCCAGGCGGGCGGCAGGAGCAAGCCGCGGACCCCGCTCTCGCCCAAAGCAAGTAAAGATTCCACCCGGCGGCGGTGCCTGCGATATTCGCGTTGCAGGCGATAGCACTCGTCCCAGGCTGCCATGGCCGCTGCGCCCATCCGGCAGCATGCCATGCGAAACACCGAATAGGCGAGCAGGTACGCCGGCAGCCTCGAGGTGGCGTTGTCGCCCGAACGCCGCTGGTATTCAGCGATTAAGAAATCCTGGCGGCTACGGTCCAAATCCCACTCCGCAATCACGCCGGCCAAATCCCAGGCAATGTCCGTGGGCCCGGGAAAAAGATGATCATCGCCATGGCTGGCGGCGTCAGTTTTCATCATTCGTTCGCCGGCGATCCACTCGTGCGGCATCATGCGGCTATCGGTAATTACCAGCCTTTCCAGCGGCAGTTCCAGACGGTAGTGCTCCAGTCCAAACTCCACCCGCAGATTATGCTGCAGCATGGACTCCAGGCTGACCGGCCCGGGCGCCGAGGCCTCCTGAGTAGCCGCTCGAAGGCCGCAATACTCCGCCAAGCGTTCGAGTCCTGCGGGATCGGCTGAAGCCGCCGTCATCGGCTGTCCGCCAACCGTCGCGTACTCGACGAAGCCGTTGTCGTAACCGAGCACCTGGGGCCCGAAAGCCGCTTGCGCCAGTTGCTGAGCCCTCTCCAGAACAGTTTCTCCATAACGCCCGAAGCCCTCAAATTTGAAGAGACTGCGGCCATCGGCGGAGAAATACTTATTGCGCTCCAGTTGCGTCCAGCAGGCCGGCCAGTCCTGCTGGTTGGCAAACCGGCTCTGCCGCCAGAAGCCGCCGGCACAGTAAACCTTCGCGGCAGCTGGAACACGTGTGCCCTGAACCACGGAGCAGAAGCGGAAGGTGTTCCACTCAGGATCGAAGCGCGAGCGCAGTTCGGTGGATTCAGGGCTGCGGCTGCCCATAAAGAGGATCTGCCGGTTAGGCACCCCGGCCTGGCGGAGGGCACGTCCCACAGCGGTGAAGCTAGCGCCGCTGAAGCCCGGACCTTCATCCACCACAATGAAGTCAGCGCCGCGTCCCAGGTGCTCGCGCACCCATTGCAGCTGTTCGGGTGTGAACTCCAGAGTGCGATGGTAGGGCGGCCCGTCGGGACGCACGGTGAGGCGCTCCGCCTCCCGGCCGCGGCAGTGAAGCGCGCGGCACACAATGCTGCTCAGGGTTGTGCCGATGCTGCGCACACCAAGAACGGCAGCGGAGGGCCCTTCCCGCCTGATCTGCTGTGCCAGATCCCAGAAGTCCAAAGGATGGAGGCCGTAGTAGGAAAACCCTTCCGCGTGCGAAAGAGAAACGGTGCCCGGCAATTGCAGGCGCTCGAGAACCGCCATAACGTCCAGGGCCGGCGCTCGGAATTCAGGTCCCAGGGTGAGGGTGGCAAGCGCGTCTACGGCTTGCGAGGCGAGCGATAGCTCAGGGCTGCCGATATCGGCGAGAGCGCATTCCAGCTCACCTGCCCGAATCAGGCAATTCAGCAGGCCGTCGCGGTCATTGCGTACTAGAGCAGCTCGGAGCCGGGTGAGCAGCTGTTGCCTGAGAGGTTCGCTGCGCAGTGTCTCGCGGGCTTTGCGAAAGACAAACAGGTCCCAGGGCGCCTCGTCCTGGGCGGGTCGGAGAGTTTCGACGATGGCGCGCATACAGTTTCCAAACGCTTAGACAGTGCGGTGGTGGAGGCGGATGCCCAACTCTGGATTGGGGCGGAGAAAAATATTTCCGGAATGCACAGCGCCAGCGCGGTGTTCGCAAAAATTGTCAGAGCAGAGGGTGACCGCCAGGCGCAGAGGTCCTGCGACTCCGCGGAGCGATTCGCAAGCGCATTGTTCTGCCGCGCTCAGAACGACAGGCTTAAAGGTCTACTCCAGCACGAAAATATTCTTGCGGGCACAAATGTCCTTCAGAATTTTCGGCCAGACGCTCACCGTCACCTCGCCCAGATGAGCTTTTCGCAGCAGCAGCATGAGGGTGCGCGCCTGTCCCACGCCGCCGCCGATGCTGAGTGGAATTAGGCTGTTCAGAATCGCCTGGTGATATGGGAACTTCAGGAAATCCATCTGCCCTGCCATGCCCAGCTGCTTGCGCAGCGAGTCGGCGTTCACGCGGATGCCCATGGAGGTCAACTCATGGCGGCGCCGGGTGACCGGGTTCCAGACCAGGATGTCGCCATTGAGCCCGTGCAAGGGGCGCCCGTCCGGGGAGCAGGTTTCGGTCACCCAGTCGTCGTAATCGGCGGCGCGATTCTCATGCGGGTAGCCGTCGCCCAGCGGCCATCCAATGCCCACAATGAAGATCGCCGGATACTCCTGCAGCACTCGGGTCTCGCGCTGCTTGCGCGGCAGGTCGGGATACATGTCGAGGATCTCCTCGGCATGCAGGAAGGTGAGCTTCTCCGGCAAACTGGGGTACCTGCTGGTCCGCAGCTGCGGAAATAGTTCCTGGGCGTAATGTTCAGCGTCCACCAGCACTTTCCATATCTTGTTAACAATTTCCTTGAGGAACTCCAGGTTGCGCTGCTCGGGCGTGATCACCCGCTCCCAATCCCACTGGTCCACATAGACGCTGTGGTCGTGGTCGAGGAAGTAGTCCTTTCGTACGGCGCGCATATCGGTACACAGGCCCTCTCCCACGCCCATGCCAAACTGGCGTAGGGCCATGCGTTTCCACTTGGTCGCGGCCTGCACGATCTGGGCATCCACCGGGTGCTGCTCGCGGTCATTGGAAATGTGGAAGGAGATGGGCGTGCGCGAGCCGTCGCGGTCGAGCAGGTCGTTCACCCCGCTCTCCACGTCCACCAGCAGGGGAACCGTCACCATCATCAGGCTGAGCTCGCGGCAGAGGTTGTCCTCGATGTAGCGCTTAACGGCAAAAATCGCCTGCTGCGTCTGCTTGCGGTCGAGCAAGGACGTGTAGTCGTTGGGGAGCACCTTCTCCAATTCGCGGTAGTCGCCGATGCCCGGGCCCGCCAAATCTGCCCGCTTGTCTGCCAATACGGTGGACATAGCTCATCTCCTTGTTGAAGCTGCGAAGCTTTATGTTCGCGCAGAGAGAGGCGGGGCTCAGTAACCGCGGTCACAGGCGCGTGTGCTCAAAAGACGGCCTTCCGGGCACCTCCGCGGGCGCAGAGCAGAGCGATTCGAGCAGAACTATGAGGTTTTCGCCGCCTTGGCCGGAATCCAGTAAATCTCTTCTTTAAGGTTTTCCTTGCTGAAGCCGACGCGCTGCAGGATGCCTTTTCCGTTCTCGATCATTTGGGGATGCCCGCAGAGATAAGCGGTGGAGTTTTCCGTGGTGAGCCCCCACAGGTCAGTGTATTTGCGGATCAGGTCGTCTACGCGTCCGCGCTCGCCCTTCCAGGCAGCGTCCTCCCAGGGGCGGCTCACCGTGGCCACATAAGTAAACCAGGGCACCTCGGCCGCTACCTTGCTGAGTTCGTCGTAATAGCCGAACTCCCAGGAGCGGCTGGCTCCGTTGAGCAGATAAAGCTTTTGCCCTTCAGGAAATTTGCTTTGTTTCCAGTCGCGGTAGAGCGTGCGAACGTAGCTGACGAAGGGAGCCACCCCGGTGACCGTTGAGACCAGCAGGTGGTTGCGCGGGCCGCGG
>Ga0075426_10002489_pt1 | contig 13174 bp, 11 predicted proteins | sample SoiMethybrSBSTD5_FD_75304 | JGI IMG/M metagenome (GOLD analysis project Ga0075426, IMG submission 75304) | Bulk soil microbial communities from a Populus tree surrounding site in Tennessee, USA - Soil MetaG P. TD hybrid SBSTD5 | ecosystem: Environmental > Terrestrial > Soil > Tree plantation...
CGCCGTGTTCGGTGACCGCCGCCACGACCTGAGCCGGGTGCACCCCGGCGGCGTGTTCGCCGGCCTCGCGCCGGGGCCGGCGTCCGACTACCAGCTCGAGGTGACCTACCCGGTCGAGGGCGGCGCCGAGGAGACCCACCTGGTCGACGACCCGTACCGGTGGCTGCCGACGCTCGGCGAGATCGACCTGCACCTGATCAGCGAGGGCCGGCACGAGCGGCTGTGGGAGGCGCTCGGCGCGCACGTGCGCACGTACGAGACGCCGCACGGGCCGGTGTCCGGCACCTCGTTCGCGGTCTGGGCGCCCAACGCCCGCGGCGTGCGGGTCACCGGCGACTTCGACTACTGGCAGCGGCGGGCCTATCCGCTGCGCTCGCTCGGCCGCAGCGGCGTCTGGGAGATCTTCGTGCCGGGCGTGGTCCCGGGCGCGAAGTACAAGTTCTCCATCCTCGGGTCGGACGGCCAGTGGCGGGACAAGGCCGACCCGATGGCCTTCGGCACCGAGCGCACCCCGGCGACCGCGTCGGTGGTGCACACCACCAGGTTCGCCTGGAACGACGACGAGTGGCTGGCGAAGCGCACGGCGACCCGCTGGCACGCGGCGCCGATGAGCATCTACGAGGTGCACCTCGGCTCCTGGCGGAAGGGCCTCGGCTACCGGGAGGCGGCCGACCAGCTCGCCGACTACCTGACCGAGACCGGGTTCACCCACGTCGAGCTGCTCCCGGTGGCCGAGCACCCGTACGACGGGTCCTGGGGCTACCAGGTCACCTCCTACTTCGCGCCGACCGCGCGGTTCGGCGACCCGGACGACTTCCGCTACTTCGTCGACCGGCTGCACCGGGCCGGCATCGGCGTGATCGTCGACTGGGTGCCGGGGCACTTCCCGAAGGACGGCTGGGCGCTGGCCCGGTTCGACGGCACCCCGCTCTACGAGCACCCCGACCCGCGCCGCGGCGAGCAGCCGGACTGGGGCACGTACGTGTTCGACTTCGGCCGGCGCGAGGTGCGCAACTTCCTCGTCGCGAACGCGCTGTTCTGGCTGGAGGAGTACCACATCGACGGGCTGCGGGTGGACGCGGTCGCCTCGATGCTCTACCTCGACTACTCCCGGGCCGAGGGCCAGTGGCTGCCCAACCAGTACGGCGGGCGGGAGAACCTGGACGCGGTCGCGTTCCTGCAGGAGATGAACGCCACCGTCTACCGGCGCGTGCCGGGCGCGGTGACGATCGCCGAGGAGTCGACCGCCTGGCCGGGCGTGACCCGGCCGACCCACCTGGGCGGGCTCGGCTTCGGGTTCAAGTGGAACATGGGGTGGATGCACGACACCCTGGACTACGTCTCCCGGGACCCGGTGTACCGGCAGTATCACCACCACCAGATGACGTTCTCGCTCATGTACGCCTTCAGCGAGAACTACATCCTCCCGCTCTCCCACGACGAGGTCGTGCACGGCAAGGGCTCGCTGCTCGGCAAGATGCCGGGCGACCACTGGCAGCAGGCCGCCACCCTGCGCGCGCTGCTCGCCTACATGTGGGCGCACCCGGGCAAGCAGATGCTGTTCATGGGCGGCGAGTTCGGCCAGGGCACCGAGTGGGCCGACGCCCGATCGCTGGACTGGTGGCTGCTGGAGGACCCGCTGCACAGCGGGCTGCAGCGGCTGACCGGCGACCTCAACCGGGTCTACCGGGCCACCCCGGCGCTCTACACCCAGGACACCTCGCCGTCCGGGTTCTCCTGGATCGACGCCAACGACGCGGCGAACAACACGTTCTCGTTCCTGCGCTGGGGCGCCGACGACTCGGTGCTCGCCTGCGTGGCCAACTTCGCCGGCGGGCCGCACGAGGGCTACCGGCTCGGCCTGCCCCGGGTCGGGCGCTGGCAGGAGATCATCAACACCGACTCGGAGGCGTACGGGGGGTCCGGGGTGGGCAACCTCGGCTCGGTGCAGGCCCGGCCGCAGCCCTGGCACGGCCAGCCCGCCTCGGTGACCCTGCGGGTGCCTCCGCTCGGCGCGCTGTGGCTGCGCTACACCGGCGACCGCACCGAGGCTTGACGCCCGTCACACCGCACGGCTGGCAGGGTGACGGGTAGCCGGCGGGGCCGCGCGGCCGGGCAGGATGGCACCGGCGGTGCGGCGACGAGGGGTGGACGACAGTGACGTCGAGGTGGCGGCGGCTCGCGACGGCGACAGCGGTGCTCGCCGTGCTGGCCACCGGCTGCGTGCAGCAGATCCCCGGCCTCGGCTCGTACGGCGCCGCCCCGACCAGGGCGCCGGACGCCGAGATCGAGATCCGCAACACCGACCACGGCCCCGTCGACACGCTGGCCGGCAACGCGATCTTCGACATCCAGCAGTTCTGGACCAAGGAGATGGCCGACGACTTCCACCGGCCCTACCGGCCGGTCTCGGCGTTCTACTCGATCGACCCGGACGGCACGGTCGCCGCGCCGTGCACCGACGAGCCGGCGGACATCCGCGGCAACGCCTTCTACTGCCCGTCCCGGGACATCGTCGCCTGGGACCGCAAGGTCCTGCTGCCCCAGCTGCGGGAGCGCTTCGGCGACTTCCTGGTCGCGATGGTGCTCGCACACGAGTGGGGACACGCGATCCAGAAGCGCACCTCGCTGCCCAGCGACCACACGATCGTGGTGGAGACCCAGGCCGACTGCTACGCCGGGGCGTTCACCGCCTGGGCGCTGCACGGCAACGCGCCGCACTTCCAGATCACCCGGCCCGACCTCGACCGGGCGCTGTCGGGTTTCCTGCTGTTCAGCGACCCGGTGGGCGCCAACGCCGCCGACCGGCAGGCGCACGGCAGCGGGTTCGACCGCGTCTCCGCGTTCCAGGACGGGTACGAGCAGGGCGTGCCGTTCTGCGCCAAGTTCGACGACAACCGCACCTTCACCCAGATCGGCTTCCAGAGCGAGCGGGACCAGGACCAGGGCGGCAACCTCCCGCTCCCGCAGACCCTCGACCAGGGACCGAAGGACGTCGACGCGTACTGGAAGTCCTCCTACCAGAAGCTGTACGGGCAGCCGTGGAAGCCGCTGGCCGGGGTGAAGCCGTTCACCGACGCCGATCGGCCGCAGTGCGACGGCCAGCCGGTGCTCGACGCGCAATACTGCGCGGCGGACGACACGATCTACTACGACACCGACGCGCTGGGCAAGGTCTACAAGCAGGTCAACGGCGACTTCGGGGCGATCTCGCTGGTCGGCATCGCGTACGGGCAGGCGGTCCGGGAGCGGCGCGGTGAGTCGACCTCGACCGACAGCGAGTCGTCGCTGCTGTCGGCGATCTGCGCGACCGGCGGCTACGCCCGGGACGCGTTCGGCCAGACGGACAGGAACCGGCTGTCGCTGTCGCCCGGCGACCTCGACGAGGCGATCCGTGCGCTGCTCGAGGCGGCCGGCTCCAGCCAGTTCACCAACGTCCGCACCACGACCGGCTTCGACCGCGTCCAGGCCTTCCGCGACGGCTTCAACAACGCCAAGTCCTGCAAGTAACCCGCCCAGGGCGGCCCTGCCGGCCGGGGCGGCACCGGCCGGGCTCCGCTGGCTGGGCTGCGCCTCTTGGGGTTACGCGGGCTGTGGTCCTGCCGGCTTGGTCTGCGCTGGCTCGCCTTGCGCCGCCGGAGTGCGGGCGGCGGCGGGTTGTGCGGCCGGAGCCGGGACGGTGGCGGTGGTCTTCGCCGCTCCCGACACCTGGGGGCCGGAGACGTGGCCGGCGGACGCCTGGCCGCCGTCCCGGGCCGGGGAGGCCGGAGCTGCGCCGGCCCGGGCTGCGCCGGTCTGGGCGGCGCCGGTCTGGGCTGCGCCGGTCTGGGCTGCGCCGGTCTGGGCTGCGCCGGTCTGGGCTGCGCCGGTCTGAGCGGGGGCCTGGGCTGCGTTCCGGGCTGCGCTGGTCTGGGCTGCGCTGGTCTGAGCGGGGGCCTGGGCCGCGTTCCGGGCTGCGGCCGCCTGGGCGGCGGCGGCGTGGCCTGCGGGGGCGTGGACGGCGGGGGGTGCGGGGGCCGGGGTGGTGGCGGGGTCTGAGGTGATGGGCCGGGAGATGTCGCCGTCGACGTGGGGTTCGTCGACCCAGAGGGCGCGCAGTTGGGCCTGCATGAAGGTGAGCAGCCGGGACCGGTAGTCGCGGTCGAACTCCTGCAGGGACTCGATCTGCTGCTGCAGCCCCTCCCGCTTCGCGGCGAGGTTGCCGACCTCCTCGTCGTACCGCTGCCGGGCCAGGCGCTCGAGCCCGTCCGCCTTCGCCCGCGCCTCCTTGACGATCTCGGTCGCCTGGGCCCGCGCGTCGGTGACGATCTTCTCCCCGCTCTGTCGGGCGGTCTGCGCGTGCGCCTGGATCTCCTTGACCGACTGCTCCGCCTGCGCTCTCGCGTCGGTGAGCACCTTGTCGGCCTCCCGCCGCACGGCCTCGGCCTGGGTCTGCGCCTCCCCGACGATCCGCTCGGCCATCCCGCGCGCATCGGCCAGGATCTTGTCGGCCTGGCGGTGCGCGGTGGCGACGTGCTCCTCCGCCGTCCGCTGAGCGAGGGTCAGCATCTGCAGGGCCTGCTGGACGTCGCCGCCAGGCTGCGCGTCGAGCGGGCCCGGCGGTCCGGGTGGCGGGGCCTGCATGCCGGGCAGCGCGGTCACCCGGGCGTCGTCCGGCTCCGGCTCGCGGTGCTGCCCCTTGGTGCGGGCCTTCATCCAGCCATCGGTCAAGGGAGGACCTCCCTGAGGGCGGTGGGACGCCGAAAAGTACCAAACCGCGTCCGATTGTTCGACGCCGGAGGCCCACCGTGACCGTCGCGCTACCGGAGGTGTCCCGCCGGGTCAGCAGCCGGTCCCCCAGGGGCCGGAACCGGCCCGTGGCGATCGGTCCCCAGCCCTCCGGTCCGCGACTAGTACAGCGCCTTGGTCAGTTCCTTGCGGGCGGCGGTGACCCGCGGGTCCTCGTTGCCGATCACGTTGAACAGCTCGACCAGCCGCAGCCGCACCTGCTCCCGCTGCGGACCGCTGCTGCCCCGGACCGCTGCCAGCAGCCGGGCGAACGCGTTCGAGACCTCGCCGCGGGCGAGCTGCACGTCGGCCGCCTCCAGCGCGAGGTCGACGTCGTCCGGTGCCGCGTCGGCCTTCGCCACCGCGTCCGGTGCGGCGGCGCCCACCCGGCGCAGCAGCTCGACCTCGCGGATCGCTGCCGCCGCGCGGGCATGCCCCGGCTCGGCCGCGAGGATCGCCGCGTACTGACCGATCGCGTCGTCGTAGTCGCCCCGCTCGGTGGCCTCCTCGGCCGCGATCACCCGCGGGTCCTCCGGCTCGACCGGCTCCGGGATCGAGCCGTCCTCCGCCGGCGCCGCCGCGCCGGTCACCTCGACGACCTGGTCGAGGAACGTCCGCACCTGGTCCTCCGGCAGCGCCCCGGCGAACTCGCCGAGCAGCTGGCCCTGGAAGACCGCCTTCACCGCCGGGATCCCCTGCACCCGCAGCGCCTGCGCGATCGCCGGGTTGGCGTCGACGTCGATCTTGGCCAGCACCCAGGCCCCGTGCGCCTCGGCGGCGAGCTTCTCCAGCACCGGGGAGAGCTGCTTGCACGGCCCGCACCACTCGGCCCACAGGTCGAGGATCACCGGCGTCCGGAACGACCGGTCGAGCACCTCGGCCTGGAAGGTCGCCTCGGTGACGTCGACGACGGTGACCGGCTCGGCCGGGCCGTCACCGTCGGCCGCCGCCCGGGCCTGCGCGTCGGCCCGCTCCCGGGCCTCGTTGCGGGCCTGCAGGGCGGACAGGTCGACGGCACCGGCCAGCGCGGCGGACAGGGCGGGAGACGGCGCCGGGGCGGCACCACGCGAAGGACGACCAGGTTGCATGCAACCAGCGTAGTCGCGCGGCGGGGCCGCCGGCCGCCGTGCACCGGCGATCCCCGCGTTTTGGGGATCTACCCCCTCAGAACCGGGCGGGCTCGGTGTAGGCGCCCCACTCGTCCCGCAGCGCCCCGCAGATCTCGCCCAGCGTGGCCTCCACCCTGGCCGCCGCGAGCATCGGCGGGACCAGGTTGGCCTCGCCCCGGGCGGCGTCCACCAGCGCCGCCAGCGCGGCCCGCACCTCGCCCTCGTCCCGGCCGGCCTTGCGCCCGGCCAGCACCCGCACCTGCTCCTTCTCCACCTCACCGGAGATCCGCAGGATCTCGAGCTCCGGCTCGTCGCTGGCCAGGTTGGTGTTGACGCCGACGACCTTCTTGTCGCCCTTCTCCAGCTTCTGCTGGTAGCGGAAGGCGGCCTCGGCGATCTCCCCGGTGAACCAGCCGTCCTCGATGCCGCGCAGGATCCCGGCGGTCATCGTCCCGTCGCCGCCCATCTCCCGGATCCGGGCGAAGATCGCTTCGGCCTGCCGTTCGAGCTCGTCGGTGAGCGCCTCGACATACCAGGAGCCACCGAGCGGGTCGGCCACGTTGCCGACGCCGGTCTCCTCGGCGATGACCTGCTGGGTACGCAGCGCGATCCGGGCGGCCCGCTCCGAGGGCAGCGCGAGCACCTCGTCGAGCGCGTTGGTGTGCAGCGAGTTGGTGCCGCCGAGCACGGCCGAGAGCGCCTCGAGCGCGGTCCGGACGATGTTGTTGTCCGGCTGCTGCGCGGTCAGCGAGACCCCCGCCGTCTGGGTGTGGAACCGCAGCCACTGCGCCCGCTCGGTCTTGGCGCCGTAGACGTCGCGCATCCAGCGAGCCCAGATCCGCCGCGCCGCCCGGAACTTGGCGATCTCCTCGAAGAAGTCGATGTGCGCGTCGAAGAAGAACGACAGCCCCGGCGCGAACGTCTCGACGTCCAGCCCGCGGGACAGCCCGAGCTCCACGTAGCCGAACCCGTCGGCGAGGGTGAACGCGAGCTCCTGCGCGGCGGTCGAGCCGGCCTCCCTGATGTGGTAGCCCGACACCGACAGCGGCTTGTACGCCGGGATCTCGGCCGCGCAGAACTCCATCAGGTCGCCGATCAGCCGCAGGTGCGGCTCGGGCTCGAACAGCCACTCCTTCTGGGCGATGTACTCCTTGAAGATGTCGGTCTGCAGCGTCCCGTCGAGGCTGCCGATCGGGACGCCCTGCCGCTCGGCTGCCACCAGGTACATGCAGAAGATCGGTACGGCCGGGCCGCTGATCGTCATCGACGTGGTGACGTCGCCGAGCGGGATGCCGTCGAAGAGCACGTCCACGTCCGCGGCCGAGTCGATCGCGACGCCGCAGTGGCCGACCTCGCCGAGCGAGCGCGGGTCGTCGGAGTCGCGGCCCATCAGCGTCGGCATGTCGAAGGCGACCGACAGGCCGCCGCCGCCCTCCGCGAGGATCAGCTTGTAGCGCTCGTTGGTCTGCTGGGCGTTGCCGAAGCCGGCGAACTGCCGGATCGTCCACGGCCGGCCCCGGTAGCCCCCCGGGTAGAGCCCGCGGGTGAACGGGAACTCACCCGGCCAGCCGATCCGCTCGAAGTCCGGGACGGGTCCGGCCGGGCCGTAGACCGGCTGCACCTCGACGCCGGAGAGCGTCGTGAAGTCGGCGTCCCGCTTCCGGGAGGCGTCGTACCGCTCCTGCCAGCGCCGGCGTCCGGCCTCGATGTCGTCCACGGAAAAATACTAGGACGTCCAACTAACCGCGGCCACCCGAACGAGACGGCGCGTCCTACTCGACCGTCTCGGCCGGCGGCTTCTCCTGGAAGTCACCGGCCTCGGCGCGCACCTTCCGCAGCGCCGCGAACGTGCTCTCCCGGGTCCGCTCGTCGAGCGCGCCGAGGCCGAAGTCGATGGCCATGAGGTCGCGGGTGCCGGCCTCGGCCACCTCGCGGCCGTGCGGCGTGATCGAGGCCAGCGCACCGCGCCGGTCCCGCGGGTTGGCCAGCCGCTCGACCAGCCCGGCCGCGACCAGCCGGGTGATCGCGTTGGTGACGCTGGTCGGGTGCACCATCAGCCGGCTGCCGATGACCTTGAGCGGCAGCGCGCCGGTCCGGCTGAAGTGCAGCAGCACCAGCACCTCATACCGGGCGAACGTGAGCCCGTGCGGACGCAGCACCTCGTCGTACCGGCCCAGCAGGATCTGCTGGACCCGCATCACCGAGGTCGCGACCCGCATGGCGGACGCCGGCCCCCAGGTGTCGGCCCAGATCTCGCCGGCACGCTCGATCGGGTCGAACGGGAGATCCAGCGGCTTCGCCACGTGCTGACGGTAGCCGAACACTCGGGGGACGGACCCCGAGCACCGGCCGGTCATCCGGGTCGGCCTGGGTGCCCAGCGCTGGCCTCCCGCCACGCCGGCAACCGGGTCGACCGACAACGTCGGCGTCACCGGCTACGACGTGTTCCGCGACGGCACGCTGGCCGCGACGGTGACCGGCACCTCCGCGACGGTGGCCGGGCTCACCGCCGGCACGGCGTACTCGTTCGCCGTCGCGGCCAGGGACGGCGCCGGCAACTCGTCCGCCCGCAGCGCCGCGGTCAGCGTGACCACCGCCGCCGGCGGCCCCCCGCCGCCGCCACCGCCGCCGGGCGGCGCCCGCAAGGTCGGCTACTTCGCCCAGTGGGGCATCTACGGCCGCAACTTCACCCTGCACACTCTGGACGCGCAGGCGATGGCCGGCAAACTCAGCACGATCAACTACGCGTTCGAGAACGTCGGTTCGGACGGCAGGTGCTTCGAGGCCAACCTGGCCGGGCAGGGCGACGCGTTCGCCGACTACCAGAAGACCTTCGACGCCGCGTCCTCGGTCAGCGGCGTCGGCTGCTGGGCCTGCCCTACTACGGCCGCGGCTGGACCGGAGTCGGCCCGACCGGCAACGGCCTGTTCCAGTCCGGCACCGCCGCCCAGGGCACCTGGGAGGCCGGCATCGAGGACTACAAGGTGCTCAAGAACCGGCCGGGCACCAGGTTCCGGGACACCGCCGCCGGCGCACTCTGGCTGTACGACGGCACGAACTGGTGGTCGTACGACGACCCGACGGTCGTCGCGCAGAAGACCGCGTACGTCAAGCAGAAGGGCCTCGGCGGGGTGATGGTCTGGGAGCTCGACGGCGACGACGGCACCCTCACCACCGCGGTGGACACCGGCCTGAGGTAAGGCACCGGACGGGGCCCGGGGAGGCGTGGCAGCGGACCTCCCCGGGTCTCACCGCTGCCGTCCTCACAGGACGGTCAGTGGCTGCCCACCGGACTCGGTGACCAGGACCGTGTGCTCCGCGTGCGCGGCCCGGGAGCCGTCCACGGTGACCACCGCCCAGCCGTCGCGCTTGTGCTTGTAGCGGCCGGCGCCGGTGACGAGCATCGGCTCCAGCGCGACCGTGTTGCCCGGCCGCAGCGTGAACCAGCCCGCCTCCTCGGTCGGCACGTTCGCGATGAACGGGCCCTCGTGCATCTGCCGGCCGATGCCGTGCCCGCCGTGGTCGAGCACGTGCTGGTAGCCGTACCGGCGGGCGACCGCGTCGATCGCCACGGCGACGTCGCGCAGGGTCGCGCCGGGCACGGCGGCGGCGATCCCCGCCGCGAGCGCCGCCTCCGTCGCCGCCCGCAACCGCTCGTCCCCGTCCGTCGGCGCTCCGATGTGGACGGTGACGGCGCCGTCGCCGTGCCAGCCGTCCACGATCGCGCCGCAGTCGATCGAGAGCAGGTCGCCGTCGGCGAGCCGGCGACCGCTGGGCCGGCCGTGCACGACGGTCTCGTTCGGCGACAGGCACAGCACGCCGTCGTACGCGCGCGGGGCCCAGGTGGGGCGGTAGCCGAGGAACGACGGCGTGGCGCCGCCCTCGGCGATGCAGGTGCGGGCGAGCTCGTCCAGGTCCCGCAGCCGCACGCCGGGGCCGGCGGCGGCGCGGACCGCGGCGAGCGTCGCCGCGACGACCCGGCCGGCCGCGCGCATGCTGTCGAGCTCGGTGGGCGTGCGGGTCGGCAGGGCGAGGTCCATGCCGACCACGGTACAACTATCCCGGGATAGTTATCGGGGTGGAGTACGATCGGAGCGTGGTCCGGGAGGCGTTGACCGAGCTGGAGCGGGCGCGCGGGCTGGCGCTCGGCGCGGCGCTGCGGCGGGCCAGGGGCGAGCTGCCGGTCCGCGAGCTGGCGGCCCGGTCCGGGCTGGCGGAGGAGACGATCCGCAAGATCGAGCGCGGCGGGGTGCCGACGCCGGCGCTGTTCACCGTCGCCGCCATCACCGCCGTCCTCGACATCCCGCTCGACGACCTCGTCCGCGCCGCCACCGCGACGAGCGACACCGCGGTCGCCTGATCCCGCCCCGCCGCCCTCCGCCACACTCCTCCCACGGCCGGGTACGTCTCTGCTCCGTCACGCGCAGCACAGACGTAGCCCCCAGACACCCCCACCCCCGCGGCCGGCACCGGCGACCCGCACCCCAGCGCCCCGCCGCCCTCCGCCGCCCCTCCCACGGCCGGCTACGCCTCTGCTCCATCACGCGCAGCACAGACGTAGCCCCCAGACACCCCCCACGGCCGGCACCGGCGACCCGCACCCCCGGTGCCCCGACCCCGTCCCGCCTGCCCGGCCGGGGCCCCTACGTGGTCAACGTGTCGACGAGCTTGTCGGCGGCCGCGTACGGGTCGAGGGTGCCGGTGACGACCTCGGCGGCGAGCGTCTCGAGCGCCTCGGACCCGTGCAGGTCGCCGATGCGGGACCGCAGCGCGGCGACCGCGATCGCCTCCACCTCGGCCGCCGCCCGGGCGAGCCGGCGCCGCCGCCCCTCGCCGGAGCGCTCCAGCCAGCGCGCGTGCTTGTCCAGCGCAGCCAGCAGCTCGTCAACGCCCCGCCCGCGGGACGCGACGGTGGAGACGATCGGCGGCCGCCACGCGCCCGGCTCCGAGTGCCGGCCGCCGAGCGCGAGCATCGCCTTGAGGTCCCGTACGGTCTGCTCGGCGCCGTCGCGGTCGGCCTTGTTCACCACCAGCACGTCGGCGACCTCGAGGATGCCCGCCTTGGCGGCCTGGATCCCGTCCCCCATCCCCGGCGCCAGCAGCACCAGCGTGGTGTCCGCGGTCGAGGCGACCTCCACCTCGGCCTGACCCACGCCCACGGTCTCGACCAGCACCACGTCGCAGCCGGCCGCGTCCAGCACCCGGACCGCCTGCGGCGTCGCCGCGGCCAGCCCGCCGAGGTGCCCGCGGGAGGCCATCGACCGGATGAACACCCCGGAGTCGGTCGCGTGGTCCTGCATGCGCACCCGGTCGCCGAGCAGCGCCCCGCCGGAGAACGGCGAGGACGGGTCGACCGCGAGCACCCCGACCCGGTGCCTCTGCCCGCGCAGCGCCCGGACCAGCATCGACGTCGAGGTCGACTTGCCGACCCCGGGCGACCCGGTCAACCCGATCACCCTGGCCCGGCCGGTGTGCGGCGCGAGCGCGGCCGCGACCTCGCGCAGCGCCGGCGAGGCGTCCTCGACCAGCGAGATCAGCCGGGCGACCGAGCGCGGGTCGCCCTCCCGGGCCCGCGCCACCAGCGTGCCGACGTCAGCGGCGCGCCGGGTCGAGGTCACCCGCGAAAGGTAGCTCAGACCTTCAACAGCAGCGCGTCGCCCTGGCCGCCGCCGCCGCACAGCGCCGCCGCGCCGAGGCCGCCGCCGCGCCGGCGCAGCTCGAGCGCGAGGTGCAGCGCGAGCCGGGCGCCGCTCATCCCGATGGGGTGGCCGAGCGCGATCGCGCCGCCGTTGACGTTGACGATCTCCGGCCCGATGCCGAGGTCGCGCATCGACTGGATGCCGACCGCCGCGAACGCCTCGTTGATCTCGACCAGGTCGAGCGCGGAGACGTCGAGACCGGCCTTGCCGAGCGCCGTGCGGATCGCGTTCGACGGCTGCGAGTGCAGCGAGTTGTCGGGACCGGCGACCGTGCCGTAGGCGCCGATCTCGGCCAGCACCGTGGCCCCGTGCCGCTCGGCCGCGGCCCGCGACATCACCACCACCGCGCAGGCGCCGTCGGAGATCGGCGACGAGCTGCCGGCGGTGATCGTCCCGTCGGCGCCGAACGCCGGCTTCAGCTTGGCCAGCACCTCGACCGTGGTGTCCGCGCGGATCCCCTCGTCCTCCCGGATCTCGACCGGGTCGCCGCGCCGCTGCGGGACCTGCACCGGCACGATCTCCTCGTCGAACAGCCCGTTCTTCTGTGCGGCCGCAGCCCGCTGGTGCGACCGGGCGGCGAACTCGTCCTGCTCGGCGCGGGTGATCCCGAGCCGCTCGCTGTACCGGTCGGTGGACTCGCCCATCGGGATGTGGTCGAACGCGTCGACCAGCCCGTCGTAGGCCATCGAGTCGAGCATCTCCACCGCGCCGTACTTGTGGCCCTTGCGCAGGCCGGGCAGCAGGTGCGGCGCGTTGGTCATCGACTCCATGCCGCCGGCCACCACGACTTCGAACTCGCCGGCCCCGATGAGCTGGTCGGCCAGCGCGATCGCGTCCAGTCCGGACAGGCAGACCTTGTTGACCAGCAGCGAGGGGACGCTCATCGGGATGCCGGCCTTGACCGCGGCCTGCCGCGCCGGCATCTGCCCGGCGCCGGCCTGCAGCACCTGCCCGAGCACGACGTAGTCGACCTGGTCGCCGGTGATGCCGGCCCGCTCCAGCGCGGCCCTGACCGCGACCGCGCCGAGGTCGGTGCCGGAGAAGTCGCGCAGGCCGCCCAGCAGCTTGCCCATCGGCGTCCGCGCGCCGCCCACGATGACAGAACCCGGCACAGCAGGCCTCCTCACATCGGCGAGAGTCCTTTCCTGCACGGTACCGCCGGCCCGAAGACGTGGGTTACGGTCACGAACGTGTTCCTGCGCATAGACCACGTCGGGGTCGCGGTGCCCGACCTGGACGAGGCGATCGCCTGGTACGGCGAGACGTTCGGTCTGGCCAGCGTGCACGAAGAGGTCAACGAGGATCAGGGTGTCCGGGAAGCGATGCTCGCCGTCGGCGACGGCACGACGCAGATCCAGCTGCTGGCGCCGCTGCGGCCGGACTCGGCGATCGCGACGTTCCTCGACCGGCACGGCCCGGGCCTCCAGCAGGTCGCGTACACCGTCGAGGACGTCGAGGCCGTCGCGGAGACCCTGCGCGACCGCGGCCTCAGGGTGCTGTACGACAGGGCGCGCCGGGGCACCGCCGGCTCGCTGGTGAACTTCGTGCACCCCAAGGATGCCGGCGGCGTGCTGGTCGAGCTGGTCCAGCCGGCATCGG
>Ga0075426_10002492_pt1 | contig 13158 bp, 12 predicted proteins | sample SoiMethybrSBSTD5_FD_75304 | JGI IMG/M metagenome (GOLD analysis project Ga0075426, IMG submission 75304) | Bulk soil microbial communities from a Populus tree surrounding site in Tennessee, USA - Soil MetaG P. TD hybrid SBSTD5 | ecosystem: Environmental > Terrestrial > Soil > Tree plantation...
ACCGAGCTGACGTTCGCCCGCGAGACGGAGTAGGGATGCTCTACGACTCCGCCGCCGTCGATGAGGTTCTGCTCATCCTCAAGATTGCGTTCCTCGTCCTGCTCTACCTCTTCATCTGGCGCATCGTCCGGACGGCGAGCCGCGACCTGCGTCTGCCGCAGGAGAGCTTCATTCTCGCGCCGTCGAGCCAGGCGGGCGTTCAGCCGGCGCGCCGTGGACCGGTCACCGGCCGCCTCGTGGTCGTGAAGAGCCCGGACCTGGACGAGGGCGAGGACTTCGAGCTCGACTCCGCTCAGCTGACGATCGGTCGTGGTGGGCAGAACGACATCGCCATCCGCTCCGACGAGTATGCGTCCGCGCGCCATGCGCGCTTCGAGCCGCGACAGGACGGCGTCTGGGTGCAGGATCTCGGGTCGACGAACGGGACGTACTTGAACGGAGCCCGGCTCGAGCGCCCGCGCCGGCTGACGGGCGGCGACGTCGTCCGTGTCGGCGAGACCGATCTGAGGTATGAGCAATGATCGGCCGGGTTGGAGCCGTCACCGATCCCGGCCGTACGCGGCGGCACAACGAGGACGCGTACGTCATCGAGCCTCCGCTCTTCGCGATTGCGGACGGCATGGGCGGTGCACAGGCGGGCGAGGTCGCGTCGCGGCTCGCGACCGCCGCGCTGAAGGAGGCCGGGGCAGACGGCGGTGGCGAGCAGCGCATCGCCGACCTGATCCAGGAGGCGAACCGCCGCGTGTACGACCGTTCCAGCAGCGACCCGAACACGTCCGGCATGGGCACGACGATCACGGTCGCGCTCGTCGAGGACGACCGGGTCTCGTTCGGCCACGTCGGCGACTCGCGCGCCTATCTCATCCGCAAAGCCCGGATGGAGCAGCTGACCGAGGACCACTCGCTCGTCAACGAGCTGCTCAAAACGGGAAAGCTGTCGCGCGAGGAGGCCGAGACGCATCCGCAGCGCTCTGTCATCACCCGTGCGCTCGGTACCGATCCCGACGTCGACGTCGACACGTTCAGCGTCCAGGCGGAGACCGGCGATCTCTTCCTGCTCTGCTCCGACGGGCTGACCGACATGGTCCCGGAGGATTCGATCCTCGAGGTCGTCGAGCGGCACCGCGAAGACATCGACGGCGCGCTGCGCGCGCTGGTCAAGGCGGCGAACCGGGGCGGCGGCCAGGACAACATCACGGTCGTCGCGTTCGAGATCGCCGACGGGGTGCTCGCCAACGACGGCGATACGCGGGAGCAGGCGCTGCCCGAGGACGAGGACACGCTCTCCGAAGCGGACGCCGTCCCGACCGTCGACACAGCCGTCGTGTCTGTCAGCGAGATCCAGGCGGAAGACAGGGCCGTTCGCCGGCGCCACCTGCGGCGGCGCATCCTCGCCTGGCTCGCCATCCTGCTGCTCGTCGCCGTGGTCGGCGTCGTGCTCTACCTGGGGTTCGTGCGCTGAGCCTTCGCAACCGGGAGCTCCTGTTCTTGATCGCCGTCGGCGTGCTGACGGCGGTCGGGTTCGCCAGTGTCTACATCGCGCGCCAGGACGTCGTCTCGACGTCGTCGCTCGCCTATGCAGGCTTCTTCCTGCTGCTCTACCTGGCCGCGCATCTCGTCGCGCGCTACACGGTGCCGTTCGCGGACCCGTACCTGCTGCCGATCGCAGGGCTCTTGACGGCGATCGGGCTGACGGAGATCTACCGGCTTCATCCGGACGACGCGTTCAAGCAGGGGACGTGGATCGTGGTCGCCGTCGGGCTTTTCGCGCTCACGCTCTTCCTCCTGCGCTACGACTACCGTCAGCTCGAGTCGTACAAGTACGTCTTCGGGCTCACCGCGATCGGCCTGCTGCTGCTGCCGATCCTGCCGGTGCTCGGTCTCACCGTGAACGGCGCGCGGCTCTGGGTGCATCTCGGGCCGCTGCGGTTCCAGCCGGGCGAGCTCGCGAAGATCGCGCTGATCATCTTCCTCGCGGGCTACATGCGCGAGAAGCGCGAAGTGCTCGCACAGGGACGGCTGAAGGACTGGGGCCCGCTCCTCGTGATCTGGGTGCTCGCGATCCTCGTGCTGCTCGAGACGCGCGACCTCGGCGGCGGGCTCCTCTATTTCGGGATCTTCCTGGCGATGCTCTATGTCGCGACGGCGCGGATCGCGTACGTCGCGGCGGGTTTCGGCCTCTTCCTGGTCGGCGCGATCGGCGTGTGGAAGATCACGCCGCACGTGCAGGAACGCGTCACGATCTGGCTGCATCCGTGGACGACGCACAAGGTCTACTGCCCGCTCTCCGGTGAGCCGGCGCTGCGCCAGAACTGCCAGAGCTTCCAGCTCGTCAAGTCGCTCTACTCGATCGGCCACGGCGGGTACGCAGGCACCGGGCTCGGCAAGGGGACGTTCAGCACGATCGACGGGCACCCGCTCATCCCCGGGGCGAGCACGGACTTCATCTTCTCCGTGATCAGCCAGGAGATCGGGCTGATCGGCGCCGCCGGGCTGCTGCTCGTCTACATGATCTTCGTGCTGCGCGGCATGCGCATCGCGCTACTCGCGCAGGACGGCTTCTCGAAGCTGCTCGCAGCCGGGCTGACGTTCGGCTTCGCGCTGCAGACGTTCATCATCGTCGGGGGTGTCCTGCGAGTCATCCCGCTGACGGGCATCACGCTGCCGCTCGTCTCGTACGGAGGCTCGAGCGTCGTCGCCAACTTCCTGTTGCTTGCCGGGCTACTGCTCGTTTCGAACCGCGCGAACCGTGAGGCGCTGAGGTGAACAAACAGATCTCGCACCTCGGCGTCGCTGCGCTGATCCTGCTCGCCGCGTTGATCGTCGGCGTCACGTACTGGCAGACGTGGGCGAACGCCGGCCTCGCCGACAGGCAGGACAACGACATCAAGCTCGTCGCGTCGTTCACGATCAAGCGCGGCAAGATCTACGCCGCCGACGGCCGCACGGTCGTCGCGACGAACGTGCGGAAGAAGATCGGCGGGCAGACGCTGTACTTCCGCCGCTATCCGACCGGCCCGATCTTCGCGGACGTCGTCGGCTACTCGACGCAGTCGCGCAACCGGACCGGGCTCGAGCAGTCGTACAACGACTTTCTCACAGGATCGAACGCGAACCTCGACACCGTCTTCCGCTCGACGTTCGACCGGCTCAAAGGCTCGACCGTCACGGGCAACGACATCGTTCTGACGATCCGCCCCGGGCTGCAGGCGCTCGCGCGGCGCCTGCTGCAGGGGAAGTGCGGGGCGGTCGTAGCGCTGGAGCCCTCGACCGGGCGCGTCCTCGCGATGGCGACGAACCCGACGTACAACCCGAACCTCGTCGAGCGGCACTTCGCGCAGGCCACCCGCACGACGGCTCCGTGCGGTGCGACCCTCCTCAACCGCGCGACGGCCGGCAAGTACCAGCCGGGCTCGACGTTCAAGATGGTCACCGCTTCCGCCGCGCTCGACACCGGCCGGTTCACGCCGGACTCGCCGTTCGACGATCCCGGCTACTGCATCGAGTACGGCAAGCAGGTGCGCAACGCCGGCAACCCCGAGGCGCCCGAGACGTTCGGCCATGTCAACCTCTCGACCGGGTTCGAGCATTCGATCAACTCGGTCTTTTGCAACGTCGGCAAGGCGCTCGGCGCCGGCACGGTGCTCAAGTACGCGGATCGCTACGGCTTCTACTCGGTGCCGCCGCTCGAGACGCCGGAGAACGAGCGCGTCGCGAGCGGCCTGTACGACCACGGCAAGCTGTTCGCGCCCAAGCATCCCGACACCCAGGTCGATCCGGGCCGGCTCGCGTTCGGACAGGAGCGCCTGCAGGTCACGCCGCTGCAGATGGCCATGGTCGGCGCGACGATCGCGAATCACGGTGTCGAGATGCGGCCCCACCTGATCGAGCGCATCCTCTCGCCGGGCGGGCACACGGTCACGCATTACGAGCCCAAGCGCCTCGCCACGCCGATCAAGCGCCAGACCGCCGACGAGCTCACGCGCATGATGGAGCTCGCCGTACAGGGCGGCACCGGCACGGCCGCGCAGATCCCCGGCATTCGGGTCGCCGGCAAGACGGGAACGGCCGAGACGGGCCGCTCGAACATCAACACGACATGGTTCGTGAGCTTCGCGCCCGCCGACAACCCGAGGATCGCGGTCGCGGTCGTGGTCGAGAACCAGGCCGGCGGCTTCGGCGGCACGGTCGCCGCTCCAATCGCCAAGCAGCTGATGGAGGCAGCGCTCCGGTAGGGCCGAACTACCCTGAGGAAGCCCCAATGGCTGTTTCCGACACTCTCCTCAACACCCTCTTCGACGGGCGCTACCGCATCGTGCGCAAGCTCGGCACGGGCGGGATGGCGAACGTGTACCTGGCCGAGGACGAGGTGCTCGGGCGGCGCGTGGCGATCAAGATCCTCAACGACCGCCATGCCGGCGACGACCAGTTCGTCGAGCGCTTCCGCCGCGAGGCCAAGAACGCCGCGAGCCTGTCGCACCCGAACATCGTCTCGATCTACGACCGCGGCGAGGCGGAGGGCACCTACTACATCGCGATGGAGTATCTCGACGGCCGCTCCCTCAAGGAGCTGATCGTCGCTCGCGGGCCGGCGCCGGTGAACGTTGCGATCGACTACGCCCGGCAGATTCTCGCCGCGATCCGCTTCGCGCATCGGCACGGGATCGTGCACCGCGACATCAAGCCGCACAACGTGCTCGTCGATGCGGAGGGGCGGCTGAAGGTGACGGACTTCGGGATCGCCCGTGCCGGCACGAGCCAGATGACCGAGGCAGGGTCGATCATCGGGACCGCGCAGTACCTCTCGCCGGAACAGGCGAAGGGGGCGCCGGTCGACCAGACGTCAGACCTCTACTCCGTCGGCGTCGTCCTCTACGAGCTGCTGACCGGCGTCGTGCCGTTCAGCGGCGACACGCCGGTCGAGATCGCGATGAAGCACCTCTCGAGCATGCCCGAGGCGCCGTCTGCACAACGCGCGGAGATCCCGCGCGACCTCGACATGATCGTGCTGCGCGCGCTCGCGAAGGATCAGGCCGACCGCTACCAGAGTGCGGAGGAGATGGACGCCGACCTCGCACGTGTCGCGCGCGGCGTCTCGGTGTCGCCTGCGACGGAGGAGGCGGCGACGGCGATCATCTCGCGCCCGCCGCCGACCGCCGTGACGGCGATCACGCCGCCGCGGACGCGCGAGCCGGTTCCGTACGCGCCGCCGGCCGCGTACTACGACTACGACGAGCCGCGGCGCCGCGCCATCTGGCCGTGGATCGTCGCGCTGCTGTTCGTCGTCGCCGCGATCGTCGGCGGCTACTTCCTCTACAACCAGGTGCAGACGCAGCTCACGAACTCGAAGGTGGCGGTCGCGAACTACGTCGGCCTGCGCGAGATCAATGCCGTGCAGGAGATTCGCGCCAAGGGCCTGCGCGTGCAGGTGGTGCGCCAGTACAGCGCGAAGACGCCGGAGACCTACGTCTTCAAGCAGGACCCGCAGCCGGGGGAGCGGATCGAGAAGGGCAACTACGTGACCGTCTTCTCGTCCGCCGGCCCGCCCCAGACGCAGGTGCCCAGCGTGATCGGCGAGCCCTTCGACCAGGCGCTCTCCGACCTGCGCGCCGCGAATCTCAAGTGGAGGATCTCGCGTGTCGACAACGACGCGCCGGAGGACCAGGTGATCGCTCAGACGCCGAAGGCGGGCTCCAAGGTCGACGAGGGCTCGCCCGTCAGGTTGCAGGTCTCGAACGGGCCGAAGCCCGTGATCGTCCCGAGCGTGATCGGCTCCACGTTCGACACGGCGAACTCGCGGCTGCTCGGCGCCGGCTTCGCAGTCCGCCGCAAGGACGTCGAGTCCGACCAGCCCGCCGGGACGATCGTGGCCCAGAGCCCCGACGCCGGCACCTACCAGCCGCCGGGCGCGACGATCAGCCTCAGCGTCTCGAAGGGCCCGACGACGTCGACGGTCCCGGACGTCACGAGCCTCGCGCAGGCCGACGCGCTGGCGCAGCTCCGCGCCTCCGGCTTCAAGGTGCACATCGTCGCCCAGCCTGTCACCGACCCGGACCAGGACGGCATCGTCCAGACACAGGATCCGGCGGGAAGCGCCAAGGCCAAGCCCGGTTCGACCGTCACGATCGCCGTCGGCAAGTTCGAGGGCAGCACCACGATTTCCACGCCCGGCCCGCCCTGATGGCCCCCCGTCTCCGCGTGGCCGTTCTCGCAGGCGGCCGTTCCTCGGAGCACGAGATCTCCCTCGCATCCGCGCGTTCGGTGCTCGAGTCGCTCGACCCGGAGCAGTACGACGTCGTGACCGTGGCGATCGGCCGCGACGGACGCTGGGAGCTCGGCTCCGGCGACGGCTCGGTCGCGGAGACGCTGCCCGTGCCCGCGGCGAACGCCCCGGCGACGCTCGGCGCGGTCGACGTCGTGCTGCCGATCCTGCACGGCCCGTTCGGGGAGGACGGCACCGTTCAGGGCCTGCTCGAGCTCGCAGGTGTCGCGTACGTCGGCGCCGGCGTCGCTGCCTCGGCCCTCTGCATGGACAAGGATCTGTTCAAGAAGGTCCTTCGTGACAGCGGTATCCCGGTCGGCAGGCACGTGGCGCTGCGCCCCGGAGACCGCGTCGAGAACCCTTTCGGGTATCCGTGCTTCGTCAAGCCCGCGCGCCTCGGCTCGTCGGTCGGCATCACGAAGGTGCACGACGACGGCGAGCTCCGCCCCGCGCTCGAGCTTGCGTTCCGCCACGACGAGAAGGTGCTGATCGAGGAGCTTCTCGACGGGATCGAGGTCGAGGTGGGCGTGCTCGGGAACTTCGAGCCGGTTGCGTCGCTGCCCGGGCAGATCGTCCCCCTGGGGCACGAGTGGTACGACTACTCCTCGAAGTACGACGAGGGAGGCATGGACCTGGTCATCCCGCCCGAGCTGCCGGCGGACGTGATCGAGCAGGTGCAGCGCGTCGCCGTGGAAGCCTTCCGGGTCACCGAGTGCGAGGGGATGGCGCGGGTCGACTGCTTCGTCGTGGACGGCAACCGCGTGGTCGTCAACGAGCTCAACACGATCCCCGGCTTCACGGCGACGAGCGTGTACGCCAAGCTCTTCGAGGCGTCAGGCGTCCCGTATGCGGAGTTGCTTCGGAGGTTGATCGACCTGGCGCTCGAACGCCGGCAGCGCCGCTCGAAGCTGCAGTACTAGCTCCTGAAGGCGCGCACCTCGTTCACGTGCGCGTCGCTCAGGTTCGGAGGCAGCTTCGTGATCCAGACGATGTAGTAGCGCTTCGGTCCGCTCGAGGAGATCTCGAACGTCGTCGTCGCCCCGACGACCTTGCCGTCGGACACCTTCACCGGAGTCGCTCCCTCGGTGTTCGTCGCGTCGATCTCGGCAGTGAAGCCCGGTGTGTCGGTGACGATGACGATCTGAGACAGCTCCACCACGCTCCCCGCGTCCACGACGACGCCCACACCCGGCTTTCCGAGCGAAGGGGCGTCGTTGTAGCGCTCCGTCGACCAGTACGTCGCCGGATTGCCGTCGGTGACGTTGACCGCCGCCGACGAGTGCTCCTCTTTGTTGTCGCCGAACGGGTCGTACGACGTCAACCCGGTCACCTCGACCCGCGTGTGCGCCGGGGGTGAGCCGCCGTTCTTCGACCCGCCGAGCGCGAGCAACCCGATGACGATGGCGGCAACCGCGAGCAGTGCGAGCAGCCCGATGGCGAGCGGCCAGCGCGAGACCTGCTTCCGCTTGGACGAGGCGCGCCGTGCCGAGGGAATCACCATTGTCGCGTCGCCTTCCGGGCCGCGGTCGAGCTCGGTGAGGCAGGCGTCGAGCTCCGCAGCGAACGCGTCCATCGTCGGAAAGCGCTGCTCGGGATCCTTCTCGAGCGCTCGGTCGACGGCCGCCGCCACGCGCAACGGCACGTCGCCGCGGACATCCAGGAGGTTCGGCGCCGGCTCGTGCATGTGCTTCATCGCGACGGCGACGAAGCTCTCGCCGGGGAACGGCACCTCGCCGGCGAGCAGCTCGTAGAGCACGACGCCGAGCGCGTAGACGTCGCTGTGCGCGTCGACGCGCTGACCGCTTGCCTGCTCGGGTGCGATGTAGTTCGAGGTACCGAGGACCGTGCCGGTCTGCGTCATGCCGTCGACGTCGAGCGAGCGTGCGATCCCGAAGTCCGTCACCTTTGCCCGGCCGTCGCCGTTCAGCAGGATGTTCTGCGGCTTGACGTCGCGATGGATGAGCCCCTGCTCGTGGGCGAACGCGAGCCCGCGCGCCACCTCCAGCGAGATCTCTAGCGCCTCGCGCACGTCGAGCCGTCCGTTACGGACGACGCGTTCCTTGAGGTTCTCCCCGTCGATGTATTCGAACACGATGAACTGGCGCCCTTCCGCCTCGCCCCGGTCGATGACCGTGACGATGTTCGGGTGCTGCAGCTGGGCGACCGACCGCGCCTCGCGCTTGAAGCGCTCGACGAAGTCCTCGTCGGCGGTGTACTGCTCGTGCAGGATCTTCAGCGCGACGTGACGCTCGAGCAGCGCATCGCGCGCCTTGTAGACGCTCGACATCCCGCCGTGTCCCACGAGCTCCTCGACTTCGTAGCGCCCGGCAATCGTCTCCCCGACCACGGAACAAACGCTACCCGGGTGCCGGGCGGCGCATACGTCGGAGCCGCACGCCGAGCCAGAGGCCGCCGCACCAGATCCCGAACAGCAGCAGCACGAGGCCGACGACGAACCAGAGCGGCACGTCGCCGGGCTCTGTCCGCTTCGCCGCGAGCGCGAAGACCCAGCCGACCGCGAGCATGCCGCCGATGCCGACCACCACGCGGGGTCGGCCGAGGCCGAATATGCCGAGGAGCAAGGGCAGCATGCCGGCGAGGGCTGCGATGACGAACCCGGCCATCTCCGGGTCTATCGGCCGTTAGCCCGAGAGTGCTGAGTCGAGGGCGTCTTCCCAGACGCCGAGCGCCTCGTCGAGCTGTGCTTCGGAGATGACGAGCGGGACGAGGACGCGGATGCAGTTCGAGTAGATCCCTGACTTGAGGAGGAGCAGTCCGCGCTCGGCGGCCGCCTCCACGACGCGCGTCGCCAGATCCGGTGCCGGCGCCTTGGTGGCCGGATCCTCGACGAGCTCGAGCGCGAGCATGGCCCCGAGCCCGCGGACGTCGCCGATCGCCGGCCAGCGCTGCTGCCAGCCGAGCATCCGCTCGCGGATGGTGTCGCCGATCTGGGCGGCGCGCTCGACCAGCCCGTCGTCTTCGAAGACGTCCAGCACCGCGAGCGCCGCAGCCTGCGCGACGGGGTTGCCGACGTACGTTCCGCCGATGGCGGAATCGCCCGGAGCGTCCATGATCTCCGCGCGGCCGAGGACGCCCGAGAGCGGGAGGCCGGCGGCGATCGACTTCGCGACGCACATCAGGTCGGGCTCGACGTCGTAGTTCTCGATGCCCCAGAGCTTCCCCGTGCGGCCGTAGCCGGTCTGGACCTCGTCGACGACGAGGACGATGCCGTTGTCGTCGCAGAGCTTCCGCACGCCGGCGAGAAACTCGGGCGGCGCGACGACGAAGCCTCCCTCGCCTTGAACGGGCTCGATCACGACGGCCGCGACGCTCTCGGCGGCCACCTGCGTGACGAGCGCGCGCTCGAGGGCTGCGAGGGCCTCGCCGGAGGTCGGGCCGCGGTAGTCCTGTGCGAACGGGACGCGGTAGACGTCCGGCGCGAAGGGCCCGAGGCCCGCCTTGTAGGGGTGCGTCTTCGACGTGAGGGAGAGCGAGAGCAGCGTGCGTCCGTGGAAGCCCCCCTCGAAGGCGATCACCGCGGGTCGCTTCGTGTACGCGCGTGCGAACTTGATCGCGTTCTCGAGCGCCTCCGTGCCCGCATTGAAGAAGGCGGCCTTGACCTGCCCGGAGATCGGCGCCGTCGCGACGAGGCGCTCCGCCAGCGTGACGTAGAGCTCGTACGGGACGATCGTGAAGTCCGTGTGCAGGAAGCGCGCCGCCTGCTCCTGCACTGCCTCGGTGATGCGCGCGTTGGCATGGCCGACGTTCAGGCAGCCGACGCCGCCGGTGAAGTCGATGAACGTGTTCCCGTCGACGTCGGTCAGCGTCGCTCCGTCACCGTGATCGATCACGACGGGGATGTAGATCGAGAGCGGGTCGGCCACGACCAGCGCCTTCCGCTGCAGGATCTGCTCGGAGCGCGGCCCGGGGATCGCCGTCCGGAGCTCGATCGACTTCGTCGCCGCCATCACCGCTCACGATAACGCAGCCGGCGGCGGGGCTGCATACATGCATAGAGGGCTTTCAGAAGGGCTTGGTGCCGAGCGCCTTGATCGTGTAGATGCCGGCGGCGTTCCAGAGCATGAAGCCCTTCACGTGCTCCAGCCGTGCCGCCTGGATCTGGTCCTGGACGTCCGCGAGGCTGTAGGTGCGGCCGAGGGAGAAGTCCTGCAGCCACGGGATCAGCATCGTCTTGCGGCCCGCCACCCTGCTGCGGAAGTCGCGCAGCGAGTAGGCGACGGTCGTGCCCGGATGTGAGTCCGGGTCGATGATGTTGTATTCCCCGGCCACGTAGTGCGACGGGTAGACCATCGGGTAGATCGTGTCGACGAGCGGCGCGATCCTCGCCGGGAACTGCCCGATGCCGAGATCGCGCGTCGCGGAGAGGCCGAAGACGTCGACCGACAGGCGGACGCCGAGCGGATGAAGCCGCGAGCGCGCGTACTCGAGGAAGGCGGGGATCGTCCAGCCCATCGGCTGCGTGTGCGTCCCGGGATAGCGGATCTGCGAGAGATCCCCGTCGCTCGGGAAGCGCACGTAGTCGAACTGGATCTCGTCGAAGCCGAGCTTGGCCGCCTGCACGGCGATGTCGACGTTGTACTTCCAGACGCGCTTGTCATACTCGTTCGTCCAGCCGAGGCCGCCGTTGTTGAGCCAGCGCGACCCGTCGGCGCGGCGGATCGCCAGTTGTGGCGCATTTGCCGAGAGGAGCGGATCCTCGAAGGTGACGACGCGGCCGATCAGGTACAGCCCGGCGGCGTGGATCTTCGCAACGGCGCGCTCCGGGTCGTAGTAGCGCATGCCGGAGCCGACGCGGCGGGCGAGCGGGACGTCGACCGGCCAGCCGATCTCGCCGTTCTCGTCCTTCACGTCCAGCTCGACCGCGTTCAGGCCGTCGCGCTTCATCGCGATGTACTGGTCGAGCTTGCCGGGGAGCCCTGCGAGCGCCATCGTCACGTGGACGCCGCGGAGCTCTTTCGGCAGCGGCCGCGGCTGCAGCCCGTGCGCCTGCGGCTTCGGCTGCGAGCGTGCGGCGGCGCGCACCGGGTTGTGGCTGTTGACGTGCGTCGCGATCACGCCGCCGATCACGCCGGCGGCGATCAGGGCCAGCAGCGCGGCGGCGAACCTGAACCGCTGCTTGTGGCGACGCTGCCGCGCCTCGGCCCGGCGCACCTTGTAGCGCGCGTTGGGGTCGACCGGCTGGAGGACACTGCGAGGCGTCCTCGGGGGCCTGGGGGGCCTGGCCTGCGGCAAGGTGTGGAAAACTAGCACCTCCTGAGCCGCCCGTAGAATCGGCGCGTGGTCCTCTCAGATCGGACGATTGCCCGCCTTTTGGCCGAGGGGCGCATCGAGATCGACCCGTACGACGACTCGCTTCTGCAGCCGTCGAGCGTCGACGTCCGCGTCGACCGTTACTTCAGGGTCTTCCACAACAACAGGTATCCGTACATCGACGTCCGCGAGGAGCAGGAAGACCTGACGGAGCTGGTCGAGGTCGAGGAGGACACGCCTTTCGTCCTGCATCCGGGCGAATTCGTGCTCGGCTCGACGCTCGAGCGCATTCGTCTACCGGACGACCTGGTCGCTCGCCTGGACGGCAAGTCGAGCCTCGGCCGGCTCGGACTGCTGATCCACTCGACTGCCGGCTTCGTCGATCCAGGCTGGGACGGGCACGTCACGCTCGAGCTCTCGAACGTGGCGAACCTGCCCATGACGATCTATCCCGGGATGAAGATCGGACAGGTCTCCTTCGTCCAGTTGAGCGAGCCGGCGGAGACCCCGTACGGCACCGGAGACATCGGCTCGAAGTACCAGGGCCAGCGCGGCCCGACCCCGTCCAGGTACTGGCAGAACTTCCAGCGCGAGCCGGCGGGTTGATCCTCGTCACCGGGGGTAGCGGCTTCGTGGGCGGCCACGTCGTCCACGAGCTGCGCGGGCGCGACCTGCCTGTCCGCGGCCTCGTCCGCGACCCGCGTCACGGCTCGAAGCTCGCCGCGTGGGGCTCCGAGCTCGTCCAGGGGGACATGACCGATCCGGACAGCCTGAGCCGCGCCGCCGACGGTGTCGAGACCGTCGTCCACCTCGTCGCGATCCGCCAGGGGCGCGAGCGCGACTTCCAGCGGATCATGGTCGACGGCACCCGCGACCTGCTCGCTGCGGCGAGCGCCGCAGGTGTCCGCCGCTTCGTGCACATGAGCGCCCTCGGCACGAGCGAGCAGACGAAAGACCTCGTCCCGTACTACCGGGCGAAGTGGGAGACGGAGGAGCTCGTCCGCGCGGCCGGCATCCCGTTCGTGATCTTCCGGCCGAGCTTCGTCTTCGCCCGCGACGGGGGGATTCTGCCCACGTTCGCGAAGCTCGCGCGCTATTCGCCGGTGACGCCGATCACGGGCAGCGGCAAGCAGCGGATTCAGCCGATCTGGGCCGACGACGTCGCCGTCTACTTCGGAGAGGCGGTCGCACGCGACGACCTGAAGGGCAACACGTTCGAGCTCGGCGGCCCGGACGCCGTGACCTGGAACGAGCTCTGGGCCCGCCTGAAGCGCGTGCTGGGGCAGCGGCGGCCGAGCATCCACGTGCCGATGGCGGTCATGCGCGTGAATGCCTTTGTCACCGAGCGGTTGCCGGGAAACATCCCGCTGACGCGCGACCTCCTGAAGATGCTCGAGCACGGCGACAACGTCGTCTCGAACGACGAGGCGGTGCGGACGTTCCAGGTGTCGCTCGTCCCGCTCGACGAGCAGCTGCGCCGCGCTCTCTGAAAAGAAAGGGGCCGCCTGGCGGCGGCCCCGATCCGGTTACCAGCGATGGATTAGTAGAGGCGCTTCCTGCCTCGGCCCGAGATGTATGGCCGGGCGGCGCGTAACGCGTCGTCCCCCACGCTGGCTAGGCGATTC
>Ga0075426_10002493_pt1 | contig 13157 bp, 10 predicted proteins | sample SoiMethybrSBSTD5_FD_75304 | JGI IMG/M metagenome (GOLD analysis project Ga0075426, IMG submission 75304) | Bulk soil microbial communities from a Populus tree surrounding site in Tennessee, USA - Soil MetaG P. TD hybrid SBSTD5 | ecosystem: Environmental > Terrestrial > Soil > Tree plantation...
TCCAACGACGGCTTCCGCATGTGGAAGAGCAAACACGAGGCCTTCGAAGGAGACGGTCACAAGTTTTCTTACGACGGGACGAATGGATTCCTGATTACCATCCATTTTTCTGGTAATGCAAAGCCCGCCTCTGCGGACTGATGGTCGATTCGGATCGGCGGCGACGGCCGCGCTTTGCCAGTGGATAGCAGAGCGCGGCTGACGAGCTACAATTCATCCTCGTCCTCACTGGTGTGTTTTAATACAGTCGTCTTGTGCGTGATCCGGATGCCGCCGTTGCGGAGTCCTGCGAGAATGGCTCGCCGGATTTCCGCGGGCAGCATCTCTGGCGCGAAAACGCCGGCGAGGTCCCGGGGGAGAAACTTGATGAAGAGCGCGGCAACGTGCGCGGTGGCATAGGCCACTGGCGTCGTAAGTCGTCCTTGCTGCCGTATCTGATAGAGCGTGGGAAAAATGCAATCGCTGCGGATCAACAGGAGCAGATCGTCCTTCTTGTTGTGCTTAACTCCCCGCACCAGAACAGCCGCGGCGAACCGCGCATTCTGTAAAATCCCCTGTCGAATCAGCTTGGCGATCATGCGAGGGGAATAGGTTTGCGGAAAGTGGCGCCTCAACATTCCGCGAGATTTCGATAATTTCCCTAGTTTGTGCCAGCGCCGCAGCCGGTCGATCTCGTTTCCGCCGATTTTTACGTTGAGCTCCCGCATGGGAATGAAACGGGGAAGAGTGGCCACTTCGTCCTGCGCGGCCAGGAACACGCGCGCTGTCCCAATCGGTTCTGGGAACCGGAATTTCTCGACTTCCGAGAAGCGCTTGCCTAACTGAAATCTTCCGCTGCGATAGACCCGGGGGTGCGAGATCGCCTCGTCGAACGACACTTCCGGCGACCACTGAGAGATGGGGTCGTCGCTTTCGCTGCTTTCGTACAGGCGAATGTGCACGTCGTGAACTTCGTCCAGCAATTCGGCAGCGCGCTTCACCAGCAGACTTGTCAGACCAGGCGCCACTCCGGCATTGATCAGCGCCACGCGGTTCTTTTCTTCGAATTTCTTGGCATAGCGGAATTGCTCGGCCTTGAAAGGGTGGCGTGTCAGGTGGGAGCTTAAGTCTAAGTAATGCGCGCGCAACCGCAGCGCGGCCCGCAACACAATCTCGTTAAAGACGGAAGCCGAAGCATTAATGATGAGCTGGCAGCCCTTTGCGGTCTTCACGATTCCGCGCAGGTTTCGCGCGTTCACTTCCGTTACCGCGATGGTGCTTTTTTTGCCTAAAAAGCGCCGTGCGCGCTCGGGATCGCGGTCGCCGCACCAGACCGTATGTCCTTGCCGCTCCAGCAATTGCGCGAGAAGAGAGCCGGTCGCCCCAGCCCCTAGAACGAAGATCCGCATGGCGTGGCCAAAACTCTACCACAGAGTGCCGGCCGGATTGCCGATCTATCCCCTCTTCTCGGTCTGGCGTCTCAACAGGACGTCGACACCCAAGCCCAGCAGAAAACCCTGGGTGCTCGCAAGAATCGGTACGAGAGCCTCGAACAGAATTACTTGCCGTAGAGTCGTGAAACACGCGGGCAAAACCTTTGAAACCGTCCAAGAGGCAATTGCCAGTGGCAGATATTCCGATGTCCCTATGAACCGTGGGAAGTGCCCTTTATAAGGCAAAAAGTAGAATCCCGCGTGGAGGATGATAGAGAACACTGGGAAGCTACAGCTAGCCTTGTACCCCAACGAAATTTCATCTCTCATGGTCCCTTACTTCAATTTTAGATACCGTATTACGATGCGGAATGTCCTTGCTTGCCCGATTGCGCACTTTAGTCTGCCGGCGTACACTATGGCCGTAACTCCGACCCCTGAAGCCTACGGGAGAGATAACCCATGGCTGCTGGGGCGATGCCCCTAGAATTTGTTGGGGCTGAGGGTTTGCACGGAAACGTCCAAGCCTCCCGCTTGTGGGTGAGCCCTTTGGGTTTGCCCGTGCTTGGAAAGGAGCGATCGCGCCGAAAATGCGTACTTTTTCGGTGAACGCCTGATTCCAAGTCCTGGATCGGGCGGTTTTGTTTTAAAGGCCTGCAGTGCGCCAAGGTAGTTGGCAATTGCATCCAACGAATGCGACGGAACCATGATTCTCCATGACAAATTTGGCCGCCAGATCACCGACCTGCGGATCTCCATCACGGACCGTTGTAACTTCCGCTGCGTCTACTGCCGTTCGGCCGACCCGGAAAACTACCGTGACCACGATGAAATTCTCTCCTGGCCGGAACTCGATCGCCTAGCCAGGGTCTTCCTTAGCTTGGGCATCCGTAAGATCCGCATCACCGGCGGTGAGCCGCTCGTCCGCGACGGCGTCGAGGACTATATCGCCCGCCTCCACGCCCTCGGCGTCGAGGACCTCTCGATGACCACCAACGGCCACCTGCTCGCCGAACGGTGCGATCGCCTCCTGGCTTCCGGCCTCCGACGCATCAACATCAGCCTTGATTCTCTCGATCCCGGGAAATTCGAGCGCATCACCAGAACCAAATCCTTTTCGACCGTGATGCACAGCATCGATGTCGCGCAGAAATCGCGCCTGGCTCCGGTCAAAGTGAACGCCGTTCTGGTCCGCGGCCTCAATGACGACGAAGTCGAAGCCTTCGGTTCGTTTGCGCGCGAAACAGGCGTCATCATGCGCTTCATCGAATTCATGCCGCTTGATGCCGATCGCCATTGGACCCGCGACTTGGTCGTGCCCGCCGCGGAAGTCCACCAGCGCATTCACGCCCGCTGGCCACTCACACAGATTCCCCATGAGTGCAGCGAAACGGCCCGCAAATACCGCTTTGCCGACGGCGTGCCCGGCGAAATCGGCCTGATTGCTCCTGTCACCCAGCCTTTCTGCGGCCATTGCTCCCGCATCCGCCTCACCGCCGACGGGAAGCTCCGCACCTGTCTGTTCAGCAAGGAAGATCATGACCTTCGCGCCCTGCTCCGGGAAAGGGCGTCCGACGACGATTTGATTGCCTATATCAGCTCGATTGTGATGGAAAAAGAAGAGGGCCATCGCATTAACGAACCCGGTTTTGTACCGCCTTCGCGGACCATGGTCTTCATCGGCGGATAGTGGCAATTTGGTTGAAATATGAGAAAATGAGGTTTCCAGGTAGCGATCAGGAACCGCTTAGCAACAGCCTCTAGTAGACAAAACACACTCCATGGGCAACCTAGTCTCCATATCGGACAGCAGCACCCTCATCGGCGCACAGCAACCCCCAACCCTCCACGCGCCGGAAATTGAAGCGGGCGTAGGCTGCGACTTCGACTCCTACCTCCTTGTCCCGGATAACGCCTTGGATGACCGCATCACTGCGGCGAAAGCTCGCCTGGGCCAAGACGTCGTGATCCTGGGCCATCACTACCAGCGCGACGAAGTCGTCAAATTTGCCGATTTTCGCGGTGACTCCCTCAAGCTTTCCTTCCAGGCTTCGCAAGCCGAAGGCCGCTATATCGTGTTCTGTGGCGTGCACTTCATGGCCGAAAGCGCGGATATCCTCCGCCGCGAGCACCAAACCGTCATTCTGCCCGACCTCAACGCCGGGTGCTCTATGGCTGATATGGCCGATATTGGCCAGGTAGAAGCCTGCTGGAGCGAGCTCTCCTCTCTCCTCGATTCGCGCACGGTCGTCCCCGTCACCTACATGAACTCAACCGCTGCCATCAAGGCCTTTACTGGCGAGCACGGTGGCTCGATTTGCACCAGCTCCAACGCCGCTGCCGTCATGAACTGGGCCTTCGAGGGCGGCGAGAAAATCCTCTTCCTCCCCGACGAGCACCTCGGCCGCAACACCGGGCACCGCATGGGCATTCCGCTCGACCAAATGATCGTCTGGGATCCTTATCAGGATTTTGGCGGGAACACTCCGGAAGCGATTCGCAACGCGCGCATTATCCTCTGGAAGGGCTATTGCTCGGTTCATCAACGCTTCACGCCGCAGCAAGTTGAGCGCGTCCGCCGCCAGCATCCCGGCATTCGCGTCATCGTTCACCCCGAATGCCGCTTCGAGGTTGCCGAGGCCGCCGATCAAATCGGCTCGACAGAGGGCATCATCAAAGCCATCCAGGCTTCTCCGGCAGGCACCAAATGGGCCGTCGGCACCGAAATCCACCTCGTCAACCGTCTCAGCAAGGAATTGAAAAATCATAAGGTCATGTCTCTCGATCCCAGCGTTTGCGTTTGCACCACCATGTTTCGCATCACGCCCCAGCATCTGCTCTGGGCGCTCGAAAATCTGGGTGAGGGCAACGTCGTTAACCGCACTTCCGTTGATGAACGCACTCGACACCACGCGCGTGTTGCTCTCGACCGCATGCTGAGTTTGCGTTAGCATCGAACAGGACGGACTTTTTGCCTTCCGCTGCGCGATGAACAGTCTGTGCCTATGTGGCGGTTTGTCCCAGAATGGAAAAACGATGGCAGATGAAGACGACGATCAGGAGCAGGACGAAACTCCGGAACCGCCGCAGCGCCTTTTCACGCTGACCGAAGCGGAGCGTGCCCGGCAGGAACTCGAACCTTTTCTCGTCGAGGCCATGGATTCCCGCAAAAAGCTCTCAGGCTTGGAAAATGAGCTAGCAGCCGTTTCCGCGCGCATCATGATGATGGGCGGCGTAATCGTTCCCTATGAGAAACTGGCCGCGGTCCGTATGGAGCACCAGCAGCTTGCCGAGACACTCAAGACCGCGCTCAACCGCATTCTCGAAACCGGATGCCTCGTCAAGGATCTTGACGTCGGCCTCCTTGATTTTCCCGCCGTCATCAATCATCAGGACGTCTATCTCTGCTGGAAACTTGGGGAAGACCGCATCCGCTTTTATCATCGCCAGGACGAAGGATTCGCGAACCGCAAACCCCTCGACCCGCGCGACCTCGGTCCCGGCGACACCGTCCAGTAGTTTTGGTTTTGCTTGTTTGTGTAGGGCCGGGCTTCAGCCCGGCCGTATTTCTTGCTGTCATCCTGAGCGAAGCGAAAGACCTCAATTGCCCGATTCTCGCTTCTTCAAATTGTGAGAAACCTTGGCCAACCATCCTGAAAACCGCCTCAAGGATTCCGCCAGCCCGTACCTGCGCTCCGCTGCGCATCAGCCCATCGACTGGCACGAATGGGGCGATCCCGCTTTTGCCCGCGCCAAATCCGAAGACAAGCCCATCCTCCTCGATATCGGTGCCGTCTGGTGCCACTGGTGCCACGTCATCGACCGCGAATCCTACGAGAACGCCGAGATCGCGAAAATCATAAACGAGCATTTCGTCGCCGTAAAAGTCGACCGCGACGAGCGCCCCGACGTTGATTCGCGCTACCAGTCGGCCATCAGCGCCATTGCCGGACAGGGCGGCTGGCCGCTCACAGGCTTCCTTCTTTCCGACGGCAAACCGTTTTTTGGCGGCACCTATTTCCCGCCCGAGGACCAATTGGGTCGCCCCGGATTCCGCCGCCTTCTTCTCGCCGTCGCCGATTCTTATCGCAACAAACGCGCCGAACTCGAGCGCGCCGCCAACTCCCTTGCCGACGCCGTTTCGCAGGCGGAAGTCTTCACCGGCGCCCGCGCCGATTTCGATCTCAGCGTCGTCGATGCACAGATCAAATCCATCACCCAGCTCTTCGACATCAAGAACGGCGGTTTTGGCCGTGCCCCGAAATTCCCGCACTCCTCGGCTATCGATCTCATCCTTGAGCGCTATCAACAGACGAAAGAAAAACATTTGCTCGCCATGGCCGAAACTACCCTCGAAAAAATGGCCCGCGGAGGCGTCTACGACCAGCTCGCCGGCGGCTTCCACCGCTATTCCGTCGATGAACGCTGGCTCGTCCCCCATTTCGAGAAAATGTCCTACGACAATTCCGAACTCCTGAAGAATTATCTCTACGGCTGGCAAGTTACGCAGAACCTGTTTCTGCGCGAGACTGCCGAAGGCATCATCGGCTGGGTTAACGAAGTTCTTTCAGACCAGGATAACGGCGGTTTTTACGCCAGTCAGGACGCTGATTATTCTCTCGATGACGACGGCGACTATTTCACCTGGAGTCTGGATGAACTTCGCGCAGCACTACTCCCCGACGAAGCCCGCGTCATGGAGCTGTATTACGACGTCGAAGCTCGCGGCGAAATGCACCACAATCCCGCAAAAAATGTTCTGTGGATCGCTCACGACGCCACGGACATCGCGCACCAACTCGGCCTCGATGAAACCAGCGTCCGCCTGACGATCGCCAAATCAAAAGGGAAGCTCCTCGCCGCGCGTCTTCTGCGTCCCACGCCCTTTATTGACAAAACGATGTACGTCTCGTGGAATGCGATGTTCGTTTCCGCCTATCTCGATGCCGCACGTGTTCTCGGTGGCTCGCTCCGTGCGGCATGCTGTACGTTCGCCCTGAAAACTCTCGACCGTATGTTGAAAGAAGCATGGAACGAGTTTCGCGGCTTTGGCCACCGCATCGGTGGCCCCGTTCTCGAAGGCTCCCTTGACGATCAGGTCTTCAGCGTCCTCGCCCTCCTCGACGCCTACGAAATCACGCTCGATCCCCGCTATTTCACCGCCGCGCATAAAACCATGGACCTCGCCATCGCCCGCTACGGCGACGCCGAAGGCGGCGGCTTCTTCGACCGCCCTTCCGACGCCGCGCCTATGGGTGGACTCGACGTGCGCCGCAAACCCTTCCAGGATTCGCCCACGCCCGGCGCCAATTCTGTTGCCGCTATCGCCCTCATTCGAATGCATGCCTTCACCGACGACCATGCCTACCGCGCCTTCGCCCAAAAAACTCTCGAGGCCTTCGCCGGGATCGCACCGCAGTACGGCCTCTTCGCCGCCACATACGGTCTCGCTGCCACGCTTTTCGCCCATCATCCCATCCAGGTGGTCATCACTGGCCCCCCCAACAATCCCGCCGCCCAAGCCCTCGAAGCCGCTGCTCACCGCGTCTTCCGCTTCGGCAAGTCTATCCTTCGTGTCACTCCCGAAACTCCGCAACTCCATCTTGCCGGTGCCCTCAAGGAAACTCTCCCTCATCTCCCCGCGGGCAAAGCCCTCGCCGTAGTATGCTCCGGCCAAACGTGTCTGCCTCCAACCAGCGATCCCGCGCAACTCATCGCCCTGCTCGAAAACGGCGTCGCTGGCGCGGCCACTCCTTAACCCATTTTGATCGCCCAACTTGTAGGGCCGCAGCATGCTGCACTTGGGTTTCACGGCAAACAAAAAAAGCAGGGCGCGATGCTCACGCACCGCGCCCTGCTTTCCCCAACTTCCTTTACGTCCTTTGCTGCTCTAACTTCGATTACTTCTTTGGCCTCGACTCTGGCGGCACCATCCCGTTGGCCCGGTAATACACCACCAGGTTGCCGTAGTGCTCCCCCGAGTGTTCGATCAAGCCGTAAGCCAAGTCATACAGCCTGTCCAAATGGGGCCCGCCGTCATTCACCGCCTCATTCAGTCCCTTGTCGCCCTTTGCTTTGATCACGTCTGCACCGTCGCTCACACACTGCTTTACAAACGTCACCAGGTCTGCCTTGTTGTTAATCTTCAAGTCGGCTGGCTTGGGATCGTCCGGATACCGAGGTTTTTTTCCTTGCGCGGTGTCCGTAAAGTAATACATCGACGCGGTGACATGCAGCAGCACGCCGCGAAACGTCCTCGAATCCGGATTCGGTTTGTAATCGTACTTATCTTCCGGCAAATCCTCCGCGATGGTGATTAATTTTCGCCCGATTTCGTTCCACTGCTCCAGCACTGCCTGCGACGGACTCGGCGCCGGTTTCGGCGGTTCCTTCTTTGCCGCGTCCTGTGCCAATACCGGCAACACCGCCAACCCCATGGCCAAGGCTAGACCTACCACCCACTTGAGTTTCTTCATTTTCCCTTCCCTCCGTTACGCCCAAAAGCCGGACGTTCATTCCTTCAGACGCGCCGCCAAGCCAGGCGTTTCCTTTAACCAGCGTTGACTCTCCCAAACATACCTAGCCCCCAGCGGGGGTTCATCTTACGAAGTAAAGCCGTCTTCGTCATGCAGAATTCCCAACCTTCGCATGCTAAACTTATGTTTTACGATTAGGGGCGCCATTACAGTGAATTGGGGCTTTCAGTTTCTGCGCATTGCCATCGGTTTAAGTATCCTGACGCTGTTGTATCTCTCGCAGCGCTTCTGGTACCGCTCCCTCTGGCGTGTGACCTCGCATTGGGGCCGGACGGCGCTCCGAATCACTCCCCGGTTGGCCTACATCGTTCTGCTCCTGCTCGTAATCGTTACTACGGCTCAAGGTTTGGTGTTTGGGCGCGCATCCTTCACACGGCATAGTTCCATGGTGACGGTTATCGGTGGTCTCTGGTTTTTCAGCGCACTCTTCGCCTATATCGCGGTCAAGGCGGTCCACGGGTTGGAACGCCTCTGGCGATGGCTGCACGCCGCAACTGCCAAAAGATCTACTCCCAATCCGCTCGCTGCTGAGACCATTGCCGATCCTGGCCGCCGCTACTTTTTTCGCGCCGCCACGGCTGCCGCCGGTGCCGCTCCTTTCCTTGGCGCCATGTATGGTTTTGCCGCCGAACGCCTGAACTATCAGGTCCGTCGCATTGAGATACCCATTCCCAATCTTCCGTCCGCTCTCGACGGCATGCAGATCGTGCAAATCAGCGATATTCACCTTAGCGGCTATATGTCTACCGCGCAGGTGCGCCGCGCCGTGGATATGGCCAATGGTCTCGGCGCCGACCTCGCTGTCGTCACCGGCGATCTCATCACCGGAAGTGGCGATTCGATCGCCGATTGCGTCGACGAAGTTCGCCGTCTGTACGCTCCCCTTGGTACCTGGGGATGCAACGGCAACCACGAAATATACGCGCGCGCCGAAGACGAAGCGGCTTATCGCTACTCCCAGGCGGGCATGAAGCTGCTGCGGCAGGAAAACGCGCTAATCACTTTCAATGGCGCCCGGTTCAACCTCATCGGGGTTGATTACCAGCGTGAACGCATGCGCAACGGCCAGAGACAGCAAACCCTTTCGAATGTCGAGCCACTCGTTCGCCGCGACATGCCCAACATTCTCCTTTCGCACAATCCGAACTCTTTCAATCGCGCCGCTGAACTCGGCATCGAGCTTTCCCTAGCCGGCCATACCCACGGCGGACAGATACAGGTCGAGATTCTTGATCACCGCCTCAGTCCCGCGCGCTTTATCACTGATTACATCGCCGGCCTTTACCAGCGCCCGCTTTTTGCGCCTTCTTCCACCGATCGCGCCGCTTCGCATGCCTCCGCGACTCACGGCTTCAGCCCTTCGCTCTTCAGGTCACCCTCGTCTCCCGCGGCGCATCTCTACGTGAATCGCGGCTTGGGCACGGTCGGCGCTCCGGTCCGACTCGGCGTCCCTCCCGAAATTAGTCTCATCGTTCTTCGCCGCGCCTAGTGGACCGCTTTTCCTGAGATTCCTTCTTTGCTTATCGAATTGGCGTGTTTTTCGGGGCAAATTTCCCACGTCTTCTTGCCCTGTACTCATCGTCGTCCGCACCTGATAATTTTCTGCTAGCTCTCGGAATTCCTCCGATAATAGAGGAAATGGTGCCCGCCGGCACAGTTGTCGGTTCTCTCTCCTCATTCTCTTCACGCGCATAAAGAGACCGCGGCCGGGTTAACCGGGCTCCGAATCTGAGTTCTTGAGCCGAGATAGAAGACTTTGCCATCATCAGAAAAAATTGAACAGCGCATCGACGGCCGAGGCATGGCTCCATGGTCTCGCCTCTGCCCGATTTTATTTTCCGTTGTTCTGTTGATCTCCTTTTGCGTGGCGCATTGGGGCAAGCGGGGTTTTGCTCTTTCGGCATTTGGTGATCTGGCGGAACTCAGTTTTCTCTTGGTCGCGGCTGGCTTCATGATTCGAAACGCTTTCGCGAGGCAGGGCGCCGCCCGCATTTTTTGGTCGTTTTCAGCCGCCGGCATCGCCTTCTGGATCGCCGGTGTGGCCCAGTGGACGGCGTACGAAATTATTCTCCGCGCACCGGCGCCCCAGACGCCTGTTGGCGATACCTTACTTTTCCTGAAGCTCGTGCCGCTCGTTGCTGCCCTTGCCATTGAGCCTCAGTCCCAGCTCACCCGTCGTTTTCGCATCCTTGGTTTTCTGGACCTGTCGTTTCTCCTGGTCTACTGGTTTTATTGCTACGCCATGTGGGTCATTCCCTACAGGTTCGTTGTTCACGAGGATGCCGTCTATAACTTCCACTTCAATACGATAGATACCCTCGGGCACATCATTCTTGTTAGCGTGCTGGGAATTGTGGCCTTGCGAGCCGAAGGAGTGTGGCGCAACCTCTATCGCCTCTACTGGGCCTCATTCGCTCTTTATACTTTGTCGTCCATGATTGCCAACGTCGCCATCGACGAGGGAAAGTACTATTCGGGAAGCCTCTACGACCTGCCGCTGTTGACCTCCGTTGCGGGAATTGCATACTTTGCGATTCTTGGCGGCAATCTCCCGATGCTTTCGGCTCCATCTCCCGCGGTTCATTCCAAATCTTCACCGGGCATTGTTCTCTTACCTGCGCGCATAGCCATGCTGGCGACGCTCTCCACTCCTCTCATAGGATTTGCCTTGCTTGGTTCTGCAGGTCTCTCTGACAAGATTGGACGCTTCCGCGTTCTGGCCACGTTCCTCGCCATGCTGATTCTGACAGCACTCCTCTCTCTCAAACAGGATCTCTTGAGCTCCGACCTGATTCGTTCGCTCCGCGAGGCTAACCTTGCTTGCCTTAACCTCTCAAATACACACCAACGAATGCTCCAATCCGAAAAGCTCGCCTCGCTCGGCCAGGTTGTCGCCCGCGTCGCCAATGTAGTCAAGAAGGCTGTGGCAGCCACGCTCAATTCTTCTACGGCTTTGATCAGAGATGCCGCGGCTGGCTCTCCTACCCGCGGCATGGTGGAAAAATTGGTGAGCCAGGCTTACCGCACAGACGCGCTGCTCAATAATATGCTCAGTTTCGCCTGCGAATCCCCTCTCGAAATCGCCAGTGTCGATCTGCTTCAGTTGCTCAAGGCCGCCGTCGCCTTGACGCGCGTCGGACAAACCCCCCGCGTTCAATTGGAGATCAAATCAGAAGGCGCGATTCCAAAAGTTGCTGCTGATTCCAGCCGTATTCTCCAGGTGTTTCTTCAGATTATCGGCAATGGTGTCGATGCCTTGGAAGAAAAGGGTTCAGGCTCTCTTCTGATCACTTTGCGTGTGGTGAACCAGCAGGTCGAGGTCGAATTCGCCGACAGTGGAGGCGGACTGCTTGAGCCGGAACACGTCTTCGATCCTTTTTACACCACTAAGGCCATAGGTAAAGGTACCGGCCTTGGCCTGAGCACTTCTTACGGTATTGTTCGCCAGCACGGCGGTGACATTTCTTGCTGCAATCGCACGGGCGGCGGCGCTATCTTTACGGTCCGCCTTCCCTTCGCAACTGCAGAAGCCTCTCCCATCAGCTCGCCGAGTCTTGTGCCAGCGGAGGGAAGTTAACTTGCTTGCCCGGACACAATCCATTTGCCTCAAAGTGGCCGTTGTGACCACTGTCGCTCAGGCACTGGCCGCCTTTGCTCTGAAGGAAACTTATGCAGCCACGGTCGCCGGCGACATCGCGTCGCTGATTCTCACCTGCGTCCTGATCGTTGTCTGTGGGTTTAATTCTCGCTCTTCCGCTGGTCCGGCGCGGATGTTCTGGCTCCTGAACAGTGCCGCTCTCATTTTCCTCTTTTTTTCCTATTCCTATTGGTCTTGTTACGAAGTTTTGCTTAAGAAACCGGCCTCAAATCCCCTGATCGGCGACGGTTTCTTTTTTTTGATGCCGGCCCTGATGCTCGCGGCTCTTGCTTTTCGTCCCCATTCGGAATCCGCCGCCAGTGATCTGCGCTTCCGGCGTATTGATTTTGTCTTTTTGCTTTCCTGGTGGCTGTGCCTCTATTGCTACTTCGTTGTCCCGTGGCTCACCATCGTCAACAATTTTGCTTCGTATAATCGTGCCAACTATTTTTTGGTCCTAGCGGAGCAATCGTCGGTCGTGCTCGTTTTGCTAGTTCTTTGGCGAAGGACTGCGGGGCCCTGGCGCAGGTTTTACGCCCATGCTTGCCTCGGCAACATGGTTTTTGCCCTGGCAAACCTTGTTCAGGGCCTTGCCTTGGCCGCCGGCAAATATTATTCAGGCAGCATTTATGATGTGCCTCCTAGCCTGGGTGGTCTCTGGATCATCTACGCTTTTGCCACCGCTTCGAGTCTCCAACCTTCTTCCGAGTCAGCACCGGCAGAATCCGATCGTCAGGGATTGTGGACCGCTCGCCTGGGCATGATCGCCATTATTCTATTGCCCGTACTCGCGATATACGGCTACTTGGAAGGCGCGGCACCTGGCGTGGTAATCGCGTTCCGCCTACGTCTGATCCTTGGCGCTATGTTTTTTCTCGGCGCGCTGGGTTTCCTCAGGCTCTACGTTCTTGAACGCGAGCTTCAGCGCCTGGTTACCCTTACGGAATCCTCCTACGAAAGTTTGAAAACAGTCCAGGAACGCATCGCACTTTCGCAGAAGCTCGCGGCCCTTGGCCGTCTGGCCTCGGGTGCCGCTCACGAGATCAACAATCCTCTTACCGCCATCTTCGGCTACTCCGGATTGCTTGCCGACAATCCTTCTCTCTCGCCCCAGGAGCGTCGCCTCGCCCACGAAATCCAGCAACAAGTCCGTCTTGCGCAGTCCGCTGTCTCCACCATGCGCGACCCGGGCCCCTCTTCCGTGGATGAACCGGCTTCGACTCCTGACTCGCGCTAGCGCCGGGCGGGCTGCATTTGAGGCGGGCGGTCCTGCCTCTGCTCCTTGCCGACGTAGGGAGAATTGAGATCCTGAACGCCGTCGGATTGCGGCTTTTCAGAAAAGAACTGCTGCCCTCCGAGGCGGCGAAAGTCTATGATTTGTTCCGCGAAGATGTCGAGCAGGGCGTGGTGCAGATCGTCCCGCTTCCCGCCGCCGCTTACCAGTTAGCGGAGCGGATCGCTCGAAAGCACACACCTCTTTTGGGCACGCGCACGCTTGACGTGCTGCATGTTGCCGGTGCACTCGCTCTCAAAGCCCGTGCCTTCTACACCTTCGATAACAAGCAAGCCAGG
>Ga0075426_10002499_pt1 | contig 13147 bp, 13 predicted proteins | sample SoiMethybrSBSTD5_FD_75304 | JGI IMG/M metagenome (GOLD analysis project Ga0075426, IMG submission 75304) | Bulk soil microbial communities from a Populus tree surrounding site in Tennessee, USA - Soil MetaG P. TD hybrid SBSTD5 | ecosystem: Environmental > Terrestrial > Soil > Tree plantation...
TTCGAGCCCTTCGTCTCGGCGGCTCTGGAGGAGGGGGGCGGCAAGATCCTCTACGCTGCGAGCGCGCGCGGGCCTTGCGTCTACACGAGCTTCATCGCCTCGCGCACCCGCATCGCGCGCGATCCGGAGGCATTCGCGGCAGTGCGCCGCGGCCTCGCCGCGATGCAGGCCTGGCTTGCGGCGGACGATGGCGAAAAGCTTGCCGCCGCCACGGCCGCATACTTCCCGGACGTCGCGCCGGAGCGGCTTGCCCACGCGCTGCATCGCTACCACGCCGCCGGACTGTGGGCGGCATCGCCGGAGATGTCGCGACAAGGATTTGCACGCCTGGCCGAGAGCTTTCGCTCGGGCGGAGTGCTCTCGCGCCCGCCGCGGTTCGAGGATTGCGTGGACGACCGGCTGGGCTGAGGCGTCTTGCCCGCTCAGTTTCCGAGCCCGACGAGCCCCATCGAGAGGATCGGCGCGTAGCTGATCAGCATCAGGGTGAGGAAATTGATCAGCATGAACGGGATCACGCCGCGATAGATCGAGCCGAGCGGCTGGTTGAAGATCGCCTGCGAGGCGAACAGGTTGAGCCCGAACGGCGGGGTGTACATGCCGATGCTGAGATTGACCGCCATGATGATCCCGAAGTGGATCGGGTGGACGCCGGCCGCCTGCACCATCGGCAGGAGCAGCGGGGTGAGGATCATGATCGCCGCCGGCGGCTCCAGGAAGCTGCCGACGAGGAGCAGGCCGAGATTGACGATCAGCAGCGTCTGCCAGGGATGCAGCTGCAGCGCCTCCATGCCGGCGACCAGATGCTGCGGGATGCCGCTGGTGGTGAGCAGCCACGAATAGATGCCGGCCGCCGTCACGATGATCAGGATCTGCGAGATGAGGAACACCGACGAGAGGGTGATCTGCCACAGCTCGGACCAGCCGATGTCGCGATAGATGAACATGGTGACCACGATCGAGTAGATCGCGGCGACGCCGGCCGCTTCGGTCGGGGTGAAGATGCCGCCATAGATGCCGCCGAAGATGACGATCGGAGTGCCGAGCGCCCAGCTTGCGTCCTTGGTGGCAGCCCAGATCTTCGGCCACGACGCCGGTTCGCCGACGGCCACGTTGCGACGGCGCGAATAGAGGATCACGTAGAGCGCATCGACCAGGCCGATGAGCACGCTCGGCACGATGCCGGCCGTGAACAGCGCGACGGCCGACTGCTGCGCCGACATGCTGTAGAGGATCATCGCGATCGAGGGCGGGATGACGACTGCGATCGCGCCCGAAGAGGCGATCAGGCTGACCGTGAAGCGCTCGCCATAGCCGCCGCTGCGCAGCGCCGGGTAGACCAGCCGGCCGACGGCAGCGACCGTGCCGACCGCGGTGTGCGACATGGCGCCGAACAGCTCCGAGGAAGCGATCGCGGTGATCGGCAGCGAGCCGCGCGCACTGCCGGTCAGCGCCGTGACCCAGATGATCACGCGCTTGGCGATGCCGCCCTGGCCCATGATCTCCCCGGCCAGGATGAAGAAGGGGATCGCGAGCAGCGGGAAGTTGTCGAGCCCGCCGAACATGTTGGTCTGGATGGTCGCGAGCGGCACGTCGACCACGAACACCATGGCGGCGAGCGAGGCGATCAGCAGGATGAGATAGATCGGAATGCCGATGCACAGCAGGATCACCGGCAGGATGAAGAACACGAAAGTGGCGGTCACGGGTCCCGCCCTAGGCTGCCGGCGATCGATGCGCGGACGTCACGTCAGAACGCCTCCGTGGGCGGGCGCTCGCGGCGGCGGCCGCGAAACTCTGCCACCAGCCGCGCCGCCACCAGGAAGGCGTTGAGCGCGAGCCCGATCGGGATCAGGGCCTGGGGGATCACCATGGGGATGTCCGCAGCCTGGCTGCGCTCGTCGAACTCCGCCAGCATCTGGATCGCCGGCCAGCCGATCACGATGATGACGAGGCTGACCGCGATCACGGCAAGGTCGGCCATGAGGTCGAAGCCGCGCCGCCATCGCGGCGGCAGCGCATGCAAGAGGACGTCCATCCGGATCTGCCGGCCCTGCCAGCCGACCACGCTGTTGCCGAGAAAGACCGAGGCGACGAAGAGAAACAGCATGACCTCCTCGGCCGAGGCGATCGGCGTGTGCAGCACGTAGCGGCCGATGATGTTGGCGAAGTTGAGCCCGACCGCCATCAGGAGCGCGGTCGCGGCGAGCACGAGAACGAGGGCGGCGAGGGTCCTGATCGCTTTCATGCCTCTCTACTCGCGCATAGAGCCGCCGGCCCTCTCCGGTCCGAGGAGAGGAGCTCGGGCGCCATTACTGCGCGCGCTTTGCGGCGGCGACCAGCTCATCCCACATCGGCTTGAGTGCGGGCTTGCTCTTCACGATCTCGTCGCCGACCGGGCGCAGCTTGGCGATCATCTCGGCGTGATCGGCCTCGGGCAGGTAGATCACCTCTCCGCCCTTGTCCGCCCACACCTTGCGTTGCGCCGTGATGAAGTCCGCCCCCCACGGAATGACCTCCTTCGTCGCCTCCTGCGCGGTCGCCAGCACGGCTTGCTTGAGATCGGCGGGCAGGGGATCGAACCATCGCTTGCTCATGGCGGCGAGGCTGAAGATGTAGGCCTGTCCGGTTTCCAGCATGTACTTGGCGGCGCCCTGGTACTGCAGGGCCGTGAACACCGGAGTCGAGCCGAACGCACCGTCGATCGTGCCCTGCTGGATCGCGGGCAGCACGTCGCCCAATGTGAGCGGGACACCGGTCGCCTCGAGCCGCGTCATCTGCTCCATCTGGAACGGCGAGGCGAGCACGCGGATCTTCTTGCCCTTGAGATCGGCGAGCCTGCGCGCCGGCGTGCGCATGTCGATCGCGCCCGGGCCGGTGAGGAAGAGGCTCACGCCGACCAGGCCCTTGTTGGCGCCGAGCGTCAGAAAGCTTTTGGTGAATTCCGCGTCATTGAGCAGCCGGACCGCGTGCTGATCGTTCTGGATCAGCCCCGGCGCGCTCAAGAGCTCGAAGCGCTGATCGACGCCGACGAGGAATTCGGGCGGCCCGACCCACATCTGGATCGAGCCGAGCTGCGTGCCCTCGATCATGCGCGGAATGGCGCCGAGCTGGCTCGCCGGATAGACCTCGGCCTTCATGCGGCCGTTGGTGGCCTTCTCGATCTTCGCGGCGAAGCGCTTGAGCCATTCGTGCTGGGCGTCGTTGAGGGTGGCGGTGGCGAGCTTCAGCACCATCGCCTTGTTGTCCTGCGCCGCCGCGCCGCCGGCGGCGGCCGCCGCAAGGGGCGCTGCGAAGAGCGCTGCGAGACCGAAACCGCGTACGGCCGCGATGACGCGCGCCGAAATGGACCTCTTGGCCATGGTCTGTTGTCCCATGCTCGCTGCCCGGCGGCTCGCAGTGTCCGGATTTGCTGCCGGAACGCAAGCCCGCAGCGGTCGCATCGGCATGACTTATCGCCGCGCAACCGCATCGCGGCGCGCTGGCGCGGCAACGCGCGGAGCGCGTACGGCGGCGCTGGAACGCGCCAAGGCAGCATGATAGCTTGGCCGTCGTCCACCGGCTGCGGTGCGCAGGGCAGGGAGCCATCAGCGATGAAGAAGCTCGTGCTGGAAACGACGGCGCCTTTCCAAGGGCTGCCCGAGCTCGTCGCCTATGACGAAGGCCTGTTCGCGCGCGAAGGACTCTCGATCGAGTGGGTCGATCGCGATAAGGGGGTCGAGAAGAAGACCGATCCGAGCGTGACCAGCCCCAAGGGCGTCGATCCGTTCGCCAGCCACGGCCGCCTGCTCGAGCAGGGCAAGGCCGACATGTACAATGCCTGCGAGTGGGGCAACTACTGCCGCGTCCAGGACACGGGCACCGGCAGCCGGCAGCTCGGCCGCCGCGCCATCGTCGCCTATGCGGCCATGGTGGTCGCGCCCGATTCGCCGGTCTACACCCCGCAGCAACTCGCCAACCGCACCATCGGCGTGCCGTTCTACTTCGGCACCCATTACATCGCGTTGCACATGCTGGAAGGCTTTTTGCCGCGCGAGATGATCAAGCTGTGCCGCGCGCCGAACGGCTCACGCTATCGGCTCAAGTCCCTGCTCGCCGGCGAGGTGGAAGCCACCACCCTGACCGAGCCGCATATCACGCTGGCCGAAAAGAAGGGATGCCGCATCATCTGCTCGGCGCTCTTCCACGGCACGGAGGTCGCGTCGGCCCGGGTCGATGCGGAGACCTACGCGGCGTTCAACCGCGCAGTGCGCGAGGCGGTGCGCCGGATCAACGCCGACAAGCGCGCCTACCTGCATTACTTCATCGACTATCACGGCAAGACGGACCCGGAGGTCGCGGCCCTCAAGGTGGAGGATCTGCGCGAGAGCCGCCTGGTTGTGTGCGATCCGGCGCCCATTCCGCGCGAGGAGATGGAGCGCATGTTCGACTGGCTCAAGAGCTGGGGCATGCTCGAAGCGACCGCGTCGCCGCTGCAGCTCGTCAACGCCGACTTGCAGAGCCAGGCGCACATCGCGGCGGAGTAGCGGCCGCGCCCATCCGCGGCCGCCGGCAGGGAAGTGCCACGCGTGAGGCTCCGGCGGACATTGTCCACTGGCGACATCATGTCTCAGCCGATCGCAGCGTCCTGAGTTGCCCTTGAAATTCGTCTTGAGATAACCAGATCAAGGGTGTGACGCGACCCTGTTGCGTCGCAATCCTCCCTGGACTTGGGCCGCCTGGAATCTCCAGGCGGCCTTTTTTTCGTCACGGGAGGATCGCGCCAGGATCAGTGCGTGGGCTCGAGCACGACGACGACGTCGGTCACTTCCGGCGGGTGCGGCGCCAAGGTGGTGAGCTTGTCGTCGCCCCAGTTGGCGAGGTTGACCACTTGGCCGGTCGCCACACCGGCGTCGGCGCTGTCGGAGGGCTCGACGACGTTGAGCCCATTGCCGTCGAGGAAGAATGTATGATCCCCGAACAGCTCACTGAGCTGCGCGACCATCGGGTGATCATCCGGGATCGCCTGGGCCTCGAACTGATTCAATGCCCGTTCGACCTGTTCGGAGGTCAGTCTCATCTCAGCTTTCCTTGGTTCGGCGCGGCACGGCAGCGGCCGTGCTTGGCGCACATTGCAGGTCTTCCCAATCAACCGGTCCGCTGGTCCATTGTTTCACGTAAGTCGGCTCGCGATGCGATCAAGCGGCGTTCCCGCCGGCAGCGGAAATTTTCGTCTCTGTTCAGATCGATATTGCCCTTGCGGAACCTGCGGACGATCGGGAGCGGACGCGGCTCGCCCAGGCAAGAATTTGCGTGGCCGACCCGGTGCACCCGGAACTTCTCCGCAGAGCCTGCGTTCCGCCCGAAATCGCCATGGTGCCCAATCCAGTCGAAGGCGAACAAGGCGCCCCGATGCTCGGGCCGCACAATCTGCCGCGCGAAGCCGAGAATCCCGATCTCCTGCAGTCGCCGACCGACCACGGATCGGTCCCGAACCTGCGATACTCGTTTGCTGACGCACACGTGAAGATGCGTGAGGGAGGATGGTCGCGCGAGGTGACCCAGCGCGAACTGCCGGTCGCCACAACGATCGCCGGTGTCAATATGCGACTCACGGCCGGAGGTGTCCGTGAGCTGCATTGGCACAAGGAAGCCGAATGGGCGTTCATGCTCGCCGGTCAGGCCCGCATCACCGCGGTGGACGGCGACGGCCACAACTTCGTCGCGGACGCATGACATGATGGGTGTTCGGGACCGAAAGGCGGGCGCGGACGGTCGATTTCCAGGCGGGTGATGTCTTCCAGGCGGGTGATGTCGGCTCATTTCGTCGAGAACACCGGCGATGAGCCGCTGCGTTTCCTCGAGCTGTTCAGGGCCGACCACTTCGTCGACATCGCGCTCGCGCAATGGATGGCATTGACGCCGCACGAGCTCGTCCAGGCGCATCTCGACCTGCTGCCGCAGATGATCGAAACGATGCGCAAGGACAAGCAGCCGGTGGTATGACGCGCGCGCGTTGCCTCGTCACCATGTGAGGGCGCGCTCGTCGCGCTGCTGCAAACCGATCTCCTCGCCGTTAGGCGCTGCCGTGATCGACAGCATGATCCGCTGACCGCGCCCAGTCGGTGCGATTCCGATCGAATTCACTTCGGCTGCGAAACAAAAGCGTTGCGTGCTCGTTTCAGCCATGGGGCTCGTGGGCTCAAACGAGGAGCGCTCGACACATGTGCGACTACAGCCTGCAGAATGTCAGGTCACGCGCCGCGAAGGTCGGCGACAAGCTGACCACCCGCGACTTCGGCACGGGAACGCGCGGGTTCTGCGCCGCCGAGGATTCCGATGTGGCGGTGTGCCTCCTGCCCGGAACGGAGCTGTCCTTTGCGGCGGACGTGGCGCGCGTCCCGACCGGTCTGCTGCCCTGGCTGCAGCGGCCGATCCGGTACCGCACCGCGATCTTCCGTCAGATCGATACCGACCGGCTCGCCACCCACCACGATGCGCTCGAGTTTCCCGACGGCCGGATCGTCCTCCTGACGAATCTGCGGGCGGCCCAAGAGGCGACGGTGCTGCAGTTGCCGGTGCGCTCGACCGCGGACGGCGAAATCGAGACACCGCAACGGGCCGCATACGCGGGCTGACGCTCCGATAGGGCGCCCTCGCGGCGGCCGTCAGAAGTGCGCAGAGGAGCCGGCGAGAATCAGTCGCGGCGGGTCATCCGATCGACCTCCGCGACCTCGTCGGCCGCGAGCGCCCAGCCGGCCGCACCCGCATTCAGGCGCACCTGCTCCGGCGTGCTCGCGCCCGCGATCACGCTTGCGACCGGCGCCCTCGCAAGCAGCCAGCCGAACGCGAGCTCGAGCAGCGTGCGGCCGCGCGCCGCGCAGAAGTCCTCGAGCTGCTCGATCATCCGCAGATTCTCGTCGTTGAGGAAGCGGTCCGAATAGCGCGGATTGGACAGCCGGGTGCCCTGCGGCATCGGCCGGCCGAGGCGGTATTTCCCGGTCAGCATGCCGCTCGCCAGAGGAAAATAGGGCAACAGCGCCAGTTTCTCCGCTTCGATCATGGGAAGAACATCCCGCTCGATCTCACGCGAGAGCAGATTGTACTGATCCTGAGTGGCGGCGAACGGGGTGAGCCCATTCGCGCGCGCCGTGTTCTGCGCCTCGCGGACCTGCGCTGCGGAAAAGTTCGAGCAGCCGATGTGGCGCACCTTGCCCTGACGCACCAGGCCGTCGAGCGCCTCCAAGGTCTCCTCGATGGGTGTCGCCGGATCGGGGCGGTGATAATAATAGATGTCGATCCAATCGGTCTTCAGCCGCTTCAAGCTCGCCTCGAGCGCCTGACGCACGTAGCGCCGCGACCCGCCCTGACGCCGCCCGCTGCCGTCCATCGGAAGGCCGAATTTGGTCGCCAGCACGGTGTCCTTCCGGCGCGCTCCCAGCGCCTCGCCGAGCAGGCGCTCGGAGTCGCCGCGATTGCCATAGATGTCGGCGGTGTCGAACAGCGTGATGCCGGCATCGAGCGCCGCATGGACGACGTTGCGCGTCGCCTCGCGGTCGAGCCGGGTGCCGAAATTGTTGCAGCCGAGGCCGGCCGCCGAGACCTTGATCGTGGTCGTGCCGAATGGACGCTGCTGCATGGATGCTATCCCTGCCATCCGAGCACACGCTCCGCATATCCGCCGAGGATGAGATCGCGATCCTGAGCGGGAAGCGTCAGCTCCTCAAGACGGGCGACGCAGTCGAGATTGCCCATGTCGAACGGGTAATCGCTGCCAAGCAGGACATGATCGGCGCCGACCGAGGCGATCAGGAATGCGAGCGTCGTCCCGGAATGCAGGATGGTGTCGTAGAACAGCCGGCCGATCGAGTCCTCCGGCGGATGCGCGAGGTTGATGCGCGCTTCCGGACGCACCGCGAAGCCGTGCCGGAAGCGTCCGGCCTGGTAGGGCAGAAAGCCGCCGCCATGCGCGAGGCAGATCTTCAGCCCGGGATGGCGCTCGAGCACGCCGCCGAACACCAGGCTCGCGCCGGCAATCGTCGTCTCGAACGGAAGCCCGACCAGGTTCTTGAGATAATAGCCGACGAGCCGCTCGCCCGCGGCGCCCGCATGGGGATGGACGAAGATGAAGGCGCCGAGCGCGGACGCCGCTGCCCAGAACGGCTCCAGCGCCGGGTCATCGAGATTGCGGCCGTTGACATTGGAGCCGATCATCGCGCCCTGCAGCCCCAGCCCCCGCATGGCGCGCTTGAGCTCGGCTGCCGCGAGCTCCGGCGCCTGCAGCGGGACCCCGCCGAGCCCGAGGAATCGCCCCGGGTGGCGCTTGATCTCGGCGGCGATCTCGTCGTTCTGCAGCGCCGCGCAGGCGAGCGCGAGCTCCGGCTCCCGCTCATAGAAGAAGGTGAACACGGTCGGCGCCAGCACCTGCACATCGACGCCGTTCGCGTCCATGTCGCGCAGCCTCTGCTCGGTATCCCAGAGTTCGCGCGGAAACGGATTCTGCACCACGACGCCGTCGATCGCGAGCTTGCAGGCGGGGTCGCCGCGCTTGTCCATCACCGGCGCCACCTTGGGCGATTCCTTGGCCAGGCGGCGCATGGCCTCTTCGCCCAGAATATGCGTGTGGCAGTCGATCGTGCGGGTGCGGGTCATACGGATTCCTGCAATGCAGAGCCGTCATCCCGGGGCGCCGCGCAGCGGCGAGCCCGGAATCCAGTTATGTGCTCGTCGCTCTGGATTCCGGGTTCGCGCCTGTGGCGCGCCCCGGAATGACGGGATGATTTCGGCATCATGCGGCGACCATTTCGGCTGCGATCTTCTCCGCGACCATGATGGTCGGGATATTGGTGTTGCCGCGCGGGACCGACGGCATGATCGAGGCGTCCGCCACGCGCAGCCCGGCAATTCCACGCACGCGGCCCTGGTTGTCGACCACCGCATCCGGGTCGTCGGCGCGCCCCATACGGCAGGTGCCGCAGACGTGGAAGGTACCGGCGACATTCGCCCGCACGTGCTCGGCGAGTGCATCCCGGTCGGCGACGAGCGCCGCGAGATCGACCCGCCGGCCGGTGAGACGTCCGAACACGAGATCGCTCAACCCGGGAGCGGCGTCGAGCGCGCCGGCGATCAGCGCGGACGTGATCGCATTCGCGCGGGTGAGCTGGTTGAGCCGGCGGATGCGGTCGGTGAAACGCACCGGGAAGACGGTCGTGCACAGCGTCCTGATCGGCTCATAGGAAACGAGCTCGACGATGCGGCGGAAACCGTCCATCAGCCGCAGGAGGTCGATCTCCTCGCCCGCGAAGTTGAACTCGACGCAGGGCGGCGCCGCGGGATCCGCCTGCAGCGTGACGCGGCCGCGCGCGCGCGGCTTGAACAGCGTGGCGTTGAAGTTGGCGATCGCCGCGCCAAGCGCATTCCACGACGACTTGCTGTGAGCCGCGATGTACATGTCGCTGTCGGCCGCGCCCGGAAAGCCGGAAGAGTAACGAAAGCAGGTCATCGGATGCGGCCGCACGGCGGCCGGCTGGCGCGCGCCGCGGCGCAGATGCGCGGCGATGAACAGCAGCGCGTGGTTCTGCAGGTTGCGCCCGACGCCCGGCAGGTCAGCGAGGACCGGGATGCCGCGATCCTTCAGATCGGCCGCCGGGCCGAGGCCGGCGCGCATCAGGAGGACAGGCGAATGCAGTGCGCCGGCGCAGACGAGAATCTCGGCGCCGCGCAACTCGCGCGCCGCCCCCTCGACGATGGCGCGGACGCCGGTCACGCGGCGGCCGTCGAGGACGAACCCCGTCACGGTCGCGGACGACACGATCGTCAGATTGCTGCGCGCGCGCACTGTTGCATCCAGATAGCAGATCGCCGCCGAGGCGCGCCGCTCGGCCGTGTTGCTCATCGGCAGCGAGCCGTAGCCGTCGCGGAAGTCCCCGTTCATGTCGCCGATATGCGGCATCTGCCGCTCGAGCGCATAGCGGTGCACCGCGCGCGACAGCGGCGGCCACTGGGCGGGCGGCGTCCGGCGGATCGGGGTCGGCCCCGATTGGCCATGCAGCGGACAGGTGAAATCGAGATCGCGCTCGAGCTTGTTGAAGTAGGGCAGCACCGCGTCCCAACCCCATCCGGCGGCGCCGAGGGTGACCCATTCGGCATAGTCGTCCGGCATGCCGCGCAGCGCCACCATGCCCATCACCGAGGAGCCGCCACCCATGATGCGCGCCTGATCGTAGGCCGTCGCCGGCGAGGTCTCGCGTGTGCGCCAGTGGCATTCGAGCCCCGGCCACATGTAGCTCTTGTTGTAGTAGGAGGACGAAAACGTATCGAGCACGTCGGCGGGTTCGGCGCCGGGCGGCGTGTCGCGTCCGGCCTCGATGAGCAGCACTTTGCGCGCCGATTGCGCCGAGAGGCGGTTCGCGAGCACGCAGCCCGCCGACCCGCCGCCGACGATGATCGTATCGAACTGCGCCGCGCTCATCGCTGCCGGCCGGCTCGCTCTATTGTTTCGCCAGGCCGATGATCCTGCGCGCCTCCTTCGGCGTCGCGACGTCGCGGCCGAGGTTCTGCGCGATCTTCATCATCCGCTCGACCAGCACGGCGTTGTTCTTGGCGAGCTCGCCTGGCGACATGTAGGGATTGTCCTCGTAGCCGACCCGCACGTGGCCGCCGAGCGAGACCGCGAGCGACAGAAGATCCCATTGCTTCTGCGGATTCATCACGCTGACGTTCCACACGCAGTTCTTCGGCAGGTGGTCGACCATGTAGATGAGCGCCTTCTCGGTCGGCGGCGTCCAGGTGCCGCCCGGCCAGCCGAGAAAGAGCGTGGTGTAGGCGTTCTTCAGGTAGCCCTGCTTGCGGATGAACTCGAGATTCCAGAACGCGCCAGTGTGGAAGGATTCGACCTCGAGCGTGACCTTGTGCTGCTCGGCCGCCTTGGCATAGCCGAGCAGCTCCTCCACCGGATGGATCGCCATCATCCGCTTGGGCGGAAACTGCGGATCGGGGTTGAAGTACTCGTCATGCGCATTGAACGCGACCGCCATCATGTCGGGGCCGAGCGTCATCAGCTTGACCTTCTCCTCCAGCCGCGCGCTGGCGACGCCGAACTGCATCACCGGATCGGTCTTTTCGAGGATCGCTTCCTGCAGCGCCTTCCAGCCCTCGTGATGGATCTTCGAGACCTGCTTGCCGTCCGCCTGCATCGACTCTTCGAGCGTGCGTCGCCCATGAATGTGCGCGATCGCCGCGCCGGCGTGAATGGCGTCGATGTATTGCTGCGCGACGCCGGCGATGTCCTCTTGCGGCGGGCAGAGGTGGTTGATCGGGTAGGAGGTGCGGGAGTCGCACGCAACCGTGATGATCAGCTTCTCCATGAGCGTTCCTGCAGTCGTTTTTTCGTTGAGCTGAGATCGGGTGGATCGAACGGGTTCGGCCGTGCGCGGCCGATCGCGGGTCTCACGCCGACCGCGCGGAAGCCCGCATTGTGAAGCGTTGCCGAGTCCGGTCAAGCCCGCCTCCCGCATTATCATGAAAATGCCGGATCGCTCTTGATCCTTCGCGGTGGGCGAGTCGCCGCTTTTGCGACGGGACGAGGGGGGCACCATGGGAGACGACGATGTCGATGCGCGCGAGGAGGCGCTGCGCTACGCCGCGGGCCTCAAGGGTCTGTCGCTGGTCCGTACCGGCGATACGTTCGCGGTTGCCGAGTTCAAGCTGAGTGGCGCCACGCTCGACCAGGTCGCCGCCTATCTGGCGGCGGATCCAGCCGAGGAGCATGGCGAGAGCGTCCGCGGATTGGACGAGCACAGACGCTCCGATCTGCGGGCCTTGCTCAAGGCGGAGCGGGCGATGCTCGCCGAACTCGAGACCGACCGCCGCAGGGCGCACGCGCGGAGCGAGGAGAGCACGACCACCGAGAGGGCGCTGGCGGAGATCCGCCGCCGGATCGCGGAGCTCTCACAAGGCAGCGAGTAGGGCGCCCTTGAGGTCGCGAAAGCCCGGCGGAGAGGCGGTACGGCTTTGGCGCAATCGTGGTGTCATTGGGGCGATCGCACCACTTGGCCTGCACATGATACCGGTTTGGCCGGTTGCAGGCTGACTCACCCATATGCCAGCGGAGCCGTGTGAAATTTTTTTGACCCAGGCGTGCTCCGCTCGCTTTACGACCGAAGATACGGGAGGGCGTGGTCTTTTTGACACAGAGACCCTGTGCCATGCCGGGAAAAATCAGCAGATCAATACCAGTAAGGCGCGATGGCGTCGAAAAAAAAGCACGTGTGCCTGAATCGGAACACAATTATTTCGAAACATGACGCTGCGCAAAAGGGAGGTGGTGGATGCGTACCCTTACGCTCGCCGGCGTACTATGCCTGCTCGTCGCAGGCCTTTGGCTCTCAGGCATCGACGTTTCGAATCTGGAACCGGTCTCGGCCGCCAACGCCCAGGCCATTCCGAAGACGCTCGAGCAGGGCGGAACCGAGACTGCCTTGCGGGACCGCAAGAACAGCTGGACGGTCGGCGTTGCCGGCGGGCTCCTGTCGGGCACCTATATGACGTTCGCCGACGAGCTCGCGCAGGTGCTCGACGACGGCGACAATCTCCGCGTTCTACCGATGGTCACCTACGGAGCCGCGTCCAATCTCGACGACCTGCTTTACCTCCGCGGCGTCGATGTCGCGGTGACGCAGTCGGACGTGTTCGAGTATTTCCGCACCCAGCGCAAGACGCCCAATCTGGCGAGCCGCGTGCATTACATCATCCGCCTCCCGGTCTCGGAGATGCACGTGCTGGCGCGCAACGAGATCAAGAGCATCGAGGACCTGCGCGGCAAGAAGGTCAATTTCGGCCCGGCCGGAAGCGCCTCGAGCCTCACCGGCTCGATCGTGTTTCAGCGGCTCGGCGTCGAAGTCGAGCAGGTGCTCTACGACAATCCCACGGCGCTGCAGAAGCTCAAGTCGGGCGAACTCGCCGCGCTCGTGCGCGTGATCGGCAAGCCGGTCGACTTCTTCAACAAGATTCCAGCGAACTCGGGCCTGCACTTCGTGCAAATTCCGTTCTCCAAGGCGTTCGCGGACTACTACACGGTCGGCGAGTTCACCCATAAGGAATACCCGGGACTCGTCGAGGAGGGCGCCCGGGTCGACACCCTCGCGGTGCCGGCGGTGCTCGCGGTGTTCAA
>Ga0075426_10002502_pt1 | contig 13143 bp, 10 predicted proteins | sample SoiMethybrSBSTD5_FD_75304 | JGI IMG/M metagenome (GOLD analysis project Ga0075426, IMG submission 75304) | Bulk soil microbial communities from a Populus tree surrounding site in Tennessee, USA - Soil MetaG P. TD hybrid SBSTD5 | ecosystem: Environmental > Terrestrial > Soil > Tree plantation...
TCGCGCGCCCGCTCGCGCTCGGCGATGAGCGACGTGTAGTGCAGCGGGAGCACGCCCTGCGGTCCCGTGAGGCCCATGAAGTTGACGCGCATGCGCGCCGGGCCCTCGGCGTCCAGGTCGAGGGCCTGGATCTGGCTGGCGGGGAATGCGACGGCGGTGTGCGCGCCGAACCGCACGACTTCACCGTTAGGCGGCCCGAACCCTCCCACGGGCGCCCGCGCCGGGTGCAGCCGTTCCAGATGATGCACGGCCTGGAAGAACTCGAACGAGTTCGGGTCGTCGCGGAGGGCGCGCTCGAGCGCCTCGGAGGTCAGAGGAGCGTCTTCCATCCGGCCCTCGGCGGCCACACGCGCATGACGTCCTTCCGTTGCGTGGTGCGCGCGGCAAGTATCGAAAAGCTATTGAGCGACGCGTACAACCCCAGGAACCGTTCCAGCACTGTCGCGAACAGGAACGCGCCGCCGCCCGTGAACTGCTCCTCATCGAGCGTGACGTCCACGCGCGTGCCGCGCGCGAAGCTGAGGCCGTGCGCGGATGAGACGCGGGAGTACGCGGGCTGGCTCGTGACATCGACGAGGCCCTGGATCTGTTTTTCCGCCGCCGCCGAGTCGGCGAAGTTGTGCAGGCGCAAAATCTCGCGCAGCGCCTCGGCGCCGCCGTCGATCAGCGACAGATAGTTGAGCGACAGCTGCGAGATGAGCCGCCACAGCTGCGGCTGGCCTAACGGCGGCTCGATCACCGACGTCGGCTTCACGATCGCCGTGATGTGCTTGATCGGGCCACCGCCGTCGAGCTCGAAGTCCCCCGCGTCGCTGCCGAACGGCAGCCGGCTCGGCAGATCGGCGTTGTAGCACGTGAGACGCGCTGTCACGGCGTCGGCATCGGGCTCGACGGGCCGCGACGACAGATCGACGAACGAGAGATAGACGTCGGATCCGCCATCGGGCCGCCACCCGGCTGTCCGCCTCACGGCGTGCCAGAAGAGCTGCGACGAAGTGCCGTTCGTCGCATGCCGGTACGAGTAGAACGGCTCGAAGCGCTGCGGCGCGCTCGCCCCCGGCGACACACCCAGCACCTCGTCGACCGAAAAAATCGAAACCGACTGGCGCCGCCGCGCGTCGGCCACGAGCTGATACTCGTGCTGCCGCTGCGTAAGGAGAATCGGCTCCGATGTCTGCGCGAACAAATTCACCGCCGGCGTGCAGCCTAACCGGATCGTGCGGTCGCCGATGCCCGCCTCGAGCATCGACCGCCGGTCGGCGCGCTCGAAGGGCGAGATGAAGAAGATGAGCTCCACCCGTTCGCCGAAGCCCGCGGCCCGCAGCTGCGACAGGCCCGCAAGGTCGAAGAACAAGAACTTCTCCGGGAACGTGAAGTACTCCTGCAGCATCCGATAGCCCACGAAGGAGCGGCGCGGATACGGCAGCATCCCGTCGTCGTCGCCGAATCCGGCCGGGGTCAGCGCGTTCGCGGGCAGCGGGATCGCGCGCCCACCGGCGGCCTTCCCTGCCGGATCGCGCGCCAGGATGCGCACGCAGTTGTTGCCTAACAACTCGTAGAGCGAATACACGGTCGACGAATCACCGGCGATGTGGAACCGCAGCGTGTCCAACGCGAGCTTGCTGAACGAGACGTCGGGGAAGCACCGGAGCTCGATGCGCAGCGCCGCGATGGCGTCGGGCGCCTTGATCGGCGGACGCAACCGGTCGGGCGTGGTCCACTGCACGGCCGATACCGAGATCGGCCACAACATCGTTTCGTACGCCGTGCGAAACTTGCACGGCGTGCCCGCCACCGGCCGCGAGAGCAGCTGCGATCCGCGCGGAATCCGGACGCCCGTCATCACCTTGCCCTGCTCGGGGTCGAGGTGGAACTCGACCAACGTCATCGACGGGATCGGGCGGATGTAATGCGGATAGACGATGCTCAGCAACGCATCGCTGATCTCCGAAAAATCGTCGTCGAGCTTGAGGTGCACGCGCGCCGCGAGGAACGCGAACGCTTCGATCATCCGCTCGACGTGCGGGTCCTCGCACTTGCTCGGCTCGATCTGCAGGCGGCCCGCGACTTTCGGGTACGTCTGCGCGAACTCCGCGCCCATGCGTCGCAGGAACGTCAGCTCGCGCTCGTAGTAGTAGAGCAGCTGATCACGCACCGGCGTCTCCCTTCACCTGGTACTCGCCGCTCGATGCATCGAGTGTGGTGTCGAACAACACCGGCTCGGGATTGGGATCCATGCGCAGGAGCGCGTGGATCACGAAGTGCAGGTCGCGCCGGTTAGGCGCACCGCCCGGCTCCTCCACCAGCGACGCGCGCACGTTGGTGAGCCGCGGCTCGTAGAGCGAGATGGCTTCTTCGACCAGCCGCAGGAGACGCGTGCGCGAATCGTGCGCGTCGCGGCTCATCGAGCTGATGTCCGGCAACCCGTAGTTATAGAGCGACGACTTGAGCTCGGGCGTCGCCTCCGTTGCCGGGTGCGCGGTGCGGCGCGTGTTGAGCAGCGACTCGAGGTCGCGGTGCACCGAACGCTTGAGGTCGCGCACCGACTGCGCCCACGTGATGGCCGGCTCACTCTGTTCGCGCGGCGACAGGTCGATCAACCGGTCCAACAACGATTGTTGGACGGTGCGCTCGAGCTCGGCGCGCGAGGCGGATGACCGGCGTGGCGACACCGATCAGCCCTGCCCGAATCCGATGGCCTGCAGTGGATCGAGCCGCGCGATGCGCGTGTAGAGGTCCTGCCGCATGCTGGAATCGCCATCGAGCTTCTCGAGGCAGCGATACATGAGCGCCATGGGGCGGGCGACGAGCTCGCCCGCCTCCCACTCATCGAGCTTGTGCGCTTCGATGTCGGCCATGAGCTCCTGCAGGATCGGCTGGGCGACTTGCACGAAGCCCGCGTCGACCATGATGCGCGCGAGCTCGGCCTGGCGCAGAAAACGTCCGCGGCGCGTTTTCTCCCGATCGAGCGCGCGCATGAGCTGCTCGATCGCTTTCTCGGGGCGGCCCGCGCGCACTTCGGCAGCGGCGCGCTCGAGACCGGCGCGCCCCTCGCGCTCGCGCGCCTCGGTGCTCACCAGCGCTGGCGACGCGACCGCTGCGTCGTCAGCGCCCTCGTCGTCGCCGCCGATGATTTTCTCGTCGCGCAGCCACTGCAGCGTGGCGCCCGTCGCGGTGGGCATGTCGTCCATGAGCGGCATCGACGGCAGCGACGGAATCGCGCCCAACAACGCGCGCAGCTCGCCGCGGATGGCCGACGACACGATCGCGTAGTCGTCGCCTAACGCTTGACAGGCGATGAGCGAATAGCGCTGGAGGTCGAGCCAGCCGCGGCCCACCGTCGTGCCCATGACCGTCTCGGCCGTCTCCAGCAGCTGGTCCCACGCGGAGTCGAGCATGAGGCCGCGCAACTGGGTACGCATCTGCGTCGTCGGCGCCTCGAGCAGCTTGGGATCGGGGTTGCTGCCGGCAGCGCGCAACTCGCCCCATCGTAGGGCGCGGAGCATGAGATAGGACGAAGGACTCAACGGCTCCGTCCGCCGGAGGAAGCGCGCCGCGGAGATCACGCGGGATGCCGCGTCGTTCCGGTCGACGGGCTCGGCGGACAGCACGCGCGCGCCGTCACTCGCTGCGCCTAACGCAGCGCCGCTCGCATCCGACCCGGCTGCCGCCGCGGCGGGCGCCGCCTCGACCGGATCCGGATCCTGCTCGAGTTTCCTGTCCAGCAACTGGCCGACGACGCGCTGCACCTCCTCGAGCGTCTCGCGCAGCTTGAGGAAGCTCGGCGCCGCATCACCGAACTTGTCGCGCGCGAAGTCATCGAGCGCCTGGAGCGACTCGATGGTCGCGGCCACGTCGCTCGCGAGCTGTTTGACGAACGTCTTGGGTGTGTCGGCGAACGCCTTGTCGAACTCCTCGATCGTCGGCTTCTTCGCCGCGACGGCTTCGTCGCGCTTCGCGCGCTTGGCCGCGTCGTTCTCGGCCTCCTGCTCGGTCCCGATGCTGCGCGCTTCGGCGTACTGGAGGTACGAGTGGCCGGCGCGATTGAGCGCCGCCATCTTGGCCGGCAGATCGAGCTTGAGGCCGATCCACTCGAGCGGCGCGGCGCGCATCTCGAGGTCGCCGTCTTCGATTTCCGGATAGACGGTGTCCCAGAACGTGTCGAGCAGACCGCGCGTAACGTCGAGCATGCCGCGGAACGAGCTGAAGCCTTCGCGCCGGAGCATCGCTTCGCCTAACCAGGCGGCGAGCTGCAGGTCTTTGCTCCGTGTGGCCAGCGCATCGCCCGCGAGTTTGATCACGAGCGGCCAGTCCGCCACTTTGCGCGCGCGCTGCCACTCGCCTTGCGGCGCGTCGTCGTCCTCGCGTCGCGCTTCCTTGATCTTTTCGTAGATCGGATCGTAGCGCAGGTCCACGCCCGCCGGATTGTCTCCGGCGATCGGGTTCAGCAGATCATCGCGGAGCGGCATCGAGCCGATCAGGACGCGGTCGCTGGCGCGACCGCGGGGGCGATGTCCAACTCGCGCACCTCGAGGATCGGAAACTCCTCGCCATCGACGAGCAGCATCTTCTGCCCAACGGGAACCGCCGTGCCGTCGGCGAGCTCGCGCCACTCGGTCACGCGGCCCAACCGCACGTGGTCGTTCGGATCTTCACCGCTGAGCGGTGTGAGGGCGGGGACGATGACTTCGCCCAGGTCGAGCCCCTTGAACTGCGGGCCCGTTTTGAGCACGGCCGGCGGCCACATCAAGTCGCGCAGACGCTTGGGCGGCGACATGCGCAGCGATGCGATGTGCGCGAGCGGCAACAGCGTATACTGGCCGGCTGCGAACACCTCGAGACGCGCACCGATCCGCGGATCGCCGTCGACCAACGATGAGAATGGAGTTCCGTTGAGGGTGCCCGATACCTCGCGCGCCGACGCGCCGGCCTGGGGCACGGCGTCGTCGCGGAACATGCGGTCTCGCGTTAGGCAAGCGTGCAGCGCGCTGCGGTACAGCAGCGCACCCATACCTGCCTGCGGCCCGGCCTGCGCGAGCACGTCAAGGTGCTTCTCCGCGCGTCCGTACTGGCCGGCGAAACAGAGCAGCTCGAAGAGAAACGTGCGCCGCTGGGTGTCGGTCGGGTTGTCCCGAACCTCGACACCCAGGGCGTCGATTGCCGCATCGAGTTGCCCCGCCTGAAAGAGCTCGCGCGCTCTCATGCGAAGCGCTCGCTCCTCACGTCTTCGCGTTCGTCTTGAGGTTCCATCCGGCGATCACCGGCGAACCCGGCGAACCGTCCGCCTTCTGCGGCGTGTACGTCACGTTCACCGAACCGTACGCCAGCGAGACCGACTCGGCCGGCGTATCGTCGCCGCCGCTCGCGCCCGACCACTGGATCGATTCGACGAACACTTCCGTAAAATCGTACTTGAGATAGCTCAGCGACTTGTCACCGCCGGCCTTGTTCAGCACCAACGACGCCTTCGGGAAGTGTTTCCCGTCGCAGCACATCTGAAACATCTTCGGGCTCGCGGCATCGGTCTTCTTCATGAAGTTGAAGCCGCTCAACGACACCTTACCGGCCCCGGCACCCTGGCCGCTGGTTCCGATGCTCGTCGGATTCGATGCGCCCATACTGAACGAGTAGATCTCGATCCACCCTTCGAACCCGCTGCGTACGGACTCGCCGGCCACTCCGTCGAGCTTGAGAAATGAATCGAACGCCATGACGTACCCCTCCTCGAGATGATGTTCATTGCGGGACCTTCGATTTGTCGACCAACGGTGTTACTTCGCGGGTGCCGGCAGCTCCGCGACCAAACGCATCGACACGCTCAATTCGTCCAACTGGAAATGCGGCCGGAGGAACGCGATGGCGCGGTAGGCGCCCGGCTTCCCAGGAACTTCCTGCACCTCGACGTTCGCTTCCTTGAGCGGCCGCTTGGCCTTCACCGACAGCGGCGCATCGTCATTGCCCACCACGTAGTTCGCGATCCAGGTGTTGAGGAACGACTGGGCTTCACTCTTCGACATGTATCCGCCGATCTTGTCGCGCATCATCGCCTTCAAGTAGTGCGCGAACCGCGACACGGCGAAGATGTACGGGAGCTGCGCCGAGATGCGCGAGTTGGCCGTCGCGGCGTCGCTCGTGTAGACCTTCGGCTTCTGCGCCGACTGCACGCTGAAGAAGCACGCGTTGGACGAGCCCTTCTGGTGCACCAGCGGCGCGAAGCCCAGGTCCGCCAGCTCTTTCTCCCGGCGGTCGGTGATCGGCGTCTCCGTTGGGCACTTCATCGCCACGTCGCCCGAATCGGTGCGGAAATTGTGCGTCGGCAACCCTTCCACCATGCCGCCGCTCTCGACGCCGCGGATACACGCGCACCAACCGTACTGCGCGAACGCGTTGGTCACGCGCGCGCCTAACGCCCAGGCCGCGTTGCCCCACAGATAGCGGTCGTGGTCGGTCCCGTCCACGCGCTCGTCGTAGTTGAACGCATCCACGGGCACGTTGTTGGGTCCGTAGGGCTCGCGCAGCAGCATGCGCGGCAGCGTGAGCGCCACGTACCGCGAGTCCTCGCTCTGGCGGAACGCCTTCCACCGCGCGTATTCCGTGGTGTCGAACACCTTGGCGAGATCGCGCGGCGAGTCGAGCTGCGTGAAGCTCTCCAGGTTGAGCATCTCGGGCGACGCGCCGGTGATGAACGGGGCGTGCGACGCCGCCGCCACTTGCGCGACCTTCTCGAGCAGCTCGATGTCCTGGCCCGACTTGTCGAACTCGTAATCGCCCACGAGCGCGCCGAACGGCGCTCCGCCGAACACGCCGTACTCTTCCTCGTACACCTTCTTGAACATCGCGCTCTGATCGAACTCAGGGGCGCGCTGGAGATCGCGCAACAGCTCCTTCTTGCCCACGTTCAAGATCTTGATCTTGAGCATGTCGCTCGTTTCCGACTGGCCGAGCATGTAGCGCAAGCCGCGCCAGGAACCTTCGAGCTTCTGGAACTCGGGCGCGTGCATGATCTCGTTCAGTTGCAACGAAATCAGGTGATCGATCTGCGCGATGCGCGCATTGATCATCACTTCCGTGTCCTTCGACACGGTGATCTGCCCCGCGAGCACCTCGGACACGAAATTCTTGACCATGTCCTTGCCGCGCTCTTTGGCGGCGGGATCCTTGCCCAAGCGCCCCTGCTCGACGATCTGATCGAGCAGCGTCAGCTCGGTCGCCGCGGCGGCGGATGTGGCCTGTGCGGCCTTTGCTTCAGGCATTGGATCCTCCATCGGTGCCAAGTTCCGCGCGGAGCTTCTTCATCTTCTCGTCGTCGCCTAAGGTGGCTTGCAGGATGTCGTCGAGCTTCTCGTTGCCCTGCAGCGTGCCGCGCAGATCCGCCAACTTGGTGCGCAGGTCGAGCAGCTCCTTGAGCGGCTTCACTTGGCGCGCAACCGCGTCGGGCGAGAAGTCATCCAAACTCTTGAACGTGAGGTCGACGCCAAGTTTTCCGGCGTTCGGGTCTTCGCTCAGCTTGTTTTCCACCGAGAACGCCAGGTGCGGCTTCATGCTGGCGATCACGTCGTCGAAGTTGTCGAGCGTCACGTCCACGAACTTGCGGTCTTTGAGCTTCGCGAGCGGCTCAACCGGTTGGCCCGAGAAGTCGCCGAGCACGCCCATCACGAATGGCAGCTCCTTGACCTCGATCGCGCCACCGGTCTCCACGTCGTAACTGATGTTGACGCGGGGCGGTCGTACGCGCTCCAACTTCTTCTGCGTGCTCTCCTTTGCCATGACTGGGCTCCTGATCAGCGGGTGGAACCGGTTACTCGATAGAAGGGCTGTGGCGGGTTGGTCGTTAGCAATCGAGAAAGTTGAAGAACGCCGGCACCGAGCTTGGGAGCCCGATCACGGCGCGGGGGAATCCGGGGAGCTAAGGGGAACGTGCCGGTCGCACGCCTGCGACACCCTTCTCTGACTGGAGACCAACGGGCCGATCATACGGGCCGACTGGCTGGGTGTCAAGAAAACTCATCTTCGCCATGCGCGCGGTGCCGCACGCCAAGCTTTCGATGCACGCCACGGCACTATTCGCCAGGGGCGCACGATACGCTCCATGCGTCACGCGACACCTTCCGGCGACGGCAGCAGATCCGTTTCGAGGCAGCCGGCATTCACGAAAAACGACACGAGCGACACCATCGCTTCGAACGCGCCGTCCGGGCCGACCAGCGCGTCGGCAACGAGAGCATGCGCCAGGTCGCGCACCCGCACCGGTTTGGTGCATCGAGCCAGGATCGCTCCCGTCTCGGGCGAGCATTCGACGCTCGTCCGGAACGGCGCCTCCGCCTGGAGTTCGATCCGCTCGACGCGCCAGTCGCCATCCACGAGCTGCTGGTCGGACCGAATCCGGGCGCCGTTGCGACACCACACGCGAGACTCGAGCAGCCGTTCCGCGAAGCCCTTCGACTCGCGCAGCCGGCGCCAATCGAGCTCCCAATCGAGCGCGTCGCCCAATCGTGTCGTTCCCATCGACCGGCGCACCGTGAACGGAGGGCGCGTCGATGCATGACGCTCGAGCACCATCGATGCGTAGACCAGCTTTTCCGTACCGATCGCCTTGTATGCGGCGATCTTGGATTCCGCATCAGCCGCCGTGGATCCGCCGGCGCGTGCGACGGCATTGAAGTAGTCCGACGGCTCGCGCGCGACGCGAACAGCCACGACCACATCGAACTCGTCGTGAGACGGGCCGAGCATCTCGCGCACGCGGTTCTCGAGAGGAGCGTTCGTGCGATCGGTGGCCACGCACGTCATGTAGTATCGCCCGCCTGGCTCGAGGAACCCGGGGAGTCCCGCGAGCAGCGCGCGCGTGAACTGCTCGCCATCGGGACCACCGTCGCGGTAGATCATCGTTTGTTCGGGCGAGGCGATGTACGGTGGATGCCCCGCGATGCGATCGAAGGTGAGTCCGCGCACCGCTTCGTACATGTCACCCTGCACCGCCGTCACATTGGCCAGTCCGTTGAGCTTGGCATTGAATCGGGCGAAGCGTGTCGCACGTTCGGTCACGTCGGCTGTCCACGCGTGTCCGCAGTTCCGCGCCGCCAAGAGCGCAGCTATGCCTGTTCCGCCGCACATCTCCAGAAACCGCTCGCAGCGAGTCCGTGGTAAGGACGTAATGAAGTCGTGCGTGTTCTCGGTGATCGCGGGATACACGGCATCGGCTGGCAACGGCTTGGGTGATCCGGCGGCGCTTCCCGGCAAGTCGGAAATCAACCATAGCCCCTGGGTCGGATAGAGGAGCACCGTCCCGAATTGCTTCGACGCATCGGCGGGGCCGCCCAGGAGGCCCAACACTTCGAGCGCGTGTATCGCGTCGGCCGGCACGCACCGCCGAACGACCTCGCGATCGAGCATCTCGCCATCCAGAAAAAGCCGAATCAGAACGTCCAGCGCATCATGCGACTCGCTGGACGGTCGGCCTTCGCGAATCGACGTGAAGTCATAGATCGACCGAACACCGGTGCGCCGGCTGACGGCTTCCTCGGAGAAGCCCACGCTCTCGAGGAACGCGCGCAGCGCGACGATGGCTTTCGCATCGGTCGAGCCGAAGGTGGGGGCGGCGGGCGATGCGACGGCGGCGGTCATGTCTGCGCGGCGTGCCAGCGACCCGACAACGCGGTCGCGGGCTGGGCAATGGATTGGAAGCGGACGAGCAGCGCGGCGTCCTGATCCTTGAGCGACGCCAGCGGCATGATCCCGCGCTCGAGCATGCGATTGGACGAGCGCTCCGTTAGGAGCACTTCGGCGCACGGCTTGGCCTGCACGTCGCCGTTCTGCCGCAAAAGCACGTACGGCAGGCCCGTGAGCTCCCGTCGCGATCCCGGCCGCATGCGCCATCCTGCGGCGGAGAAGGACTGCGCGAGCAAGAGGGCGCAGGCGAACGCGGCGTTCGCCCACAGAAACTCGCGGTGCTCGTACGGCGCGCCTAACTCTTCAAAGTCGAAGCGGTCGCATTCCTCGCCATCGGCGCCGTAGGACAGCCGCGCGAGGAAGCGCGGCGCGGCGAGCCCGATGAACGCCGCTTCGGGCGACGCACGCAGCGCGTCCCACGCGGCGATCGCGCGCGTGGACCACTCGGACGCATCGCTCGACCGATCGAACGCGGACGCGCCGGCGAGACGCGGCGCGGCGCCCGCCAGGAACGGCGCACCGGCTGCGCGGGCAATTGTGCCTAACCGGGAGAGAACGACGAGGTCGGCGTCGTCCCACCCGAACGTGAACGCGCCCACGAGCAGCGACCACGGTTGGGCGCCGGGCGTACCGATGGATCCGTCGACGATGATGCGCCGGAGTACGCTGCCGTCGCTCGTGCCATCGGCGCCGAGGTCCGACACGAGCTCGGCGGCCGACACGTCGAGCAGGTCGATCTCGAGATGGTCGTCGGTCTCGAGCCGGCGCGTGAGCATCCATACCGAGCGCCACACGGCCTCGAGCGCCTGGAACGCCCGGGTGTGCAGCACGCTGCGCATGGCGTTCGCGATCGCGCGGTCGACCTGCGCGAGCAGCGCATCCTGGCGGGGATCCGCGGCCGGCACGAGGTACGGCTCGATCGCGCGGCGAATGAGCACCTGGAGCGGGTCGTCCGACGGCTCGTCGGCGGGAATCGGCTCGCCGAGTATCGCGTCGAGCACGTGCCCGGGCGCGGGTGCCCGCGTCTCGGGCGATGCGCTCGCAGCACGATCTCCGCTCGTGAGCTCGCGCGCCGCATCGGCGAACGTCGCCGGATTGGCGAGTCGCGCACGCATCGCGCGCAGCGACCGAAACAGTGGCAGTGTATCGTACAGGTGGTCGGGATGAAAATCATCGATCGACGTGATCGGCACCGTCACGTCTTCACCCGATCCTCGCTCGAGCACGATTGCCGGCGCGATCTGCGCAATCACGTCGTCTACGCAGTCGCGGTCGACGGGAATGGGATGCCGATTGGCGAGCGGCGTCTGCGACGACGCGCGGGCGCGCGCTTTGTCGCCGCTGAAGTCGCCCAAGACCAGAATGCGGAACGGCGTGTCATCGTCCGGCACCTGTGCCGCGCGCACGCGTCCCGCATTGATGTCCAACTCGATGTGTGTGCTTCGCTGGTGATCCGACATCGGCCATCGCAGGAGAGACGGAGAATCTCATCGCCCGATGACGAGTGTCAAGGTCGATGTCGACACGAACCCGGGTCTGATACCATTTGGGCGCCGATCCGCTGCACACTGACAATTCGGTATCGCGACGCTACCTTAGGGCGCCATGAGACAGATGCAGCCGGTCCTCTGGACGAAAGGGGTGTTGTTGAGCCCCCAGCACCTGCAAACGCAGGATCGGTTTCTCGAGGACCTCATCCAGTTCCAACTGTCCGGCCTTACGTATTGTCCGTGGGGGTTTCACCGTCTCGAGATCGATCACGAAGCGCTCGCGGCCGGTTCGTTTGCGATTTCGCAGGCGGCCGGAATCTTCCCCGATGGGCTGTTGTTCGATTTACCCGTCAACGATCCGGCGCCGGCGCCGAAGGTGCTCGAGGGTGTGTGGGAGCAGGACCAGACGGCGTTGGACATCTATCTCGCCGTCCCGGAGTATCGCACGAGCGGGCACAACGTTGCCCTCGAGGCGGGTGATTCGAGCGCCCGGTATGCGGCCGAGGTTTTGCTTCGGCGCGACGAGAACACGGGGCTCGCCGAAAAGCCGATCCAGGTGGCGAAGAAGAATTTTCGCCTGCTCGTGCAAGGCGAATCCCTCGAGGGCAACGCGGCGCTGCGCGTGGCTCGCGTCCGTCGCTCGGCGACGGGCGATCTATCGCTCGACCCGCAGTTCGTTCCGCCGCTCATCGACATCGGGGCGAACGATTACATCGTCGCGATCGCGCGCCGGTTAGTCGAAATCCTTTCGGCCCGCAGCAGCGTGCTCTCGGGCACGCGCCGCCAAAAGAATCAGAGCCTCGCCGACTTCAGCATCGCGGACGTGGCGAGCTTCTGGCTCCTCTACACCATCAATACCTATTTCCCGCAGCTCCGGCATCTCTACGAGACGAAGCGCGGGCATCCCGAAGAGTTGTTCACGGCGATGCTCTCGTTAGCCGGCGCGCTCACGACCTTCTCGACGGTGGTGCACCCGCGCGATCTGCCGGCGTACGAGCACGACGATCTCGCGTCGTGCTTCACCAAGTTGGATGAGCAGCTGCGGATGCTGTTGGAGACGGTGGTGCCATCCAATTGCGTGTCGCTGCCGCTGCGCCTCGTGCAGCAGTCGATTTACGCGACGGCGCTCGATCAGGACAAGTATTTCACCGCGCCGCAGCTCTATCTGGCGATCGACGCGAACATGAGTCCGGCCGATCTCATTCAGCGGGCGCCGGCGCTCATCAAGATATCATCGGCGGACCGGATCGATCACTTGATTCGCCAGGCGCTGGCGGGCGTGCCGCTGGCGTATGCGCCGAATCCGCCGCCGGCGGTTCCGGTGAAGGTGAGCTCGCACTATTTCCAGGTGGGCAAGAGCGGCAGCGAGTGGGACGCGATCGTGCGCGCGCGAAACCTGGCCGCGTACGTGCCGGCGGATTTTCCGAGTCCGCAGCTCGAGTTGTTGGTCGTCCTACCGTCCACCCGGTAAGGAGGACACAGTCTGACAAGGCCGGACACGGCCGGACTTTTCTATCCCGTTAGGCACCGACAGGCACTGATCAGCCGCACCATCCAGTGGATCGGGTCCGAAATGATGATTGCACCGGGCGAGGCCGGCAGCGACGCTCGGCGCAATCAACCCCAAACATCGGTCCACTGGGCTCGGCGCGTGGCTGGTCTCTACGCTCAGGAGAATCGGACACAGCGCGGACACTGCGGACCAAGCACGGACCGCTCGGCTGCAGGGGGAAGTCAAGTGCTGCGGGGCTAACCAAAAGCGATTGCTTTTGCAAAACACACGCGGCGGAAGCGACGTCCCGCCAGCGCGTTGCCCCGCCCTGCAGCCGAGCGGTCCGTGCTTTGTCCGCAGTGTCCGCGCTTTGTCCGCTTCTCCATGAGCGTGGAGACCAGCCACGTATGGCAGTCGCTGCGATGAAATACTGTGGCGCAATCCAAGAGTGACCGTCTCCGGCCCTGTCCGGCCCTGTCCGCCTTCATCTCT
>Ga0075426_10002504_pt1 | contig 13139 bp, 14 predicted proteins | sample SoiMethybrSBSTD5_FD_75304 | JGI IMG/M metagenome (GOLD analysis project Ga0075426, IMG submission 75304) | Bulk soil microbial communities from a Populus tree surrounding site in Tennessee, USA - Soil MetaG P. TD hybrid SBSTD5 | ecosystem: Environmental > Terrestrial > Soil > Tree plantation...
CCCCCTCTTAGGGTTTCTGGACGAGGCTTTGGACCACACCCCGGAGCGGGGTAAGCGAAGGTAGTTCATAGGTTTTAGCCGCTCCGATCGCGGGGGACAATACCATTCGCGTGCGAAGGCGTCCACGCTTCTTGTCCCGCGCGAGCGCGCGCCAGAACTTCTTCCCGGGGCGGAGCTTCAGGCCCACCGGCAGGCCGAGCGACCGGAGCAGCTCCTCCACCCCGCGCGAGGCGGCCGGATCGAGACCCGCCTCGCGAACGCTGAGCCGGAGCGCGGCGACCATTCCGATCGAGACCGCCTCGCCGTGCGTCAAGCGCCCGTACCCGAGCGCGACCTCGAGCGCGTGTCCCACCGTGTGCCCGAAGTTGAGCTCCCGCCGGACCCCGCGATCCTCGGGATCACGCGAGACATACCAGGCCTTCTCGCGCGCGGCGGAGCGGATCAGGGCCGCGAGGCGCCCCTGGCCCGGGCCCTCCCGCGCGAGGCGGCGGAGTCCCGCGAGGATCGAGGGGCGCCGGATGACGCCGATCTTCGCGACCTCCGCGAGCCCGGAGCGAAGCGCGCGGGGCGGGAGCGTGCGAAGCACGTCGGGATCGCCGTAGACGCCCCGGGGATGGTGGAAGGCGCCTACGAGATTCTTCCCGCCGGGAAGATTCACGCCCACCTTGCCGCCGATCGCGGCGTCCGCCTGCGCCAGCACCGTGGTGGGAAAGGCGTACCAATCGAGCCCGCGGGCGTAGGCCGCGGCCGCGAAGCCCGCCACGTCCGAGACGACGCCGCCCCCCAGCGCGACCACCGGAACGGAGCGGTCCACTCGCCACGCGGCCCAGCGCTCGCAGAGGGCGCGCACGTGCGCGAGGGTCTTCGAGCGCTCGCCGGGCGGGAGCGCGGCCACGCGGGGGGTCCATCCCGCGCGGCGGAGGCCGGCGAGGAATCGGGCGCCGTGGAGACGAAGGACGGTGCGGTCGGTCACGACGAGGACGATTCCCGGCGCGCGGCCCGCCCGCAGAAGGGCGCCGGCGCGATCCAGGATTCCCGGGGAGATCCGGACGGGGTAGCGGATGCGCCCGCGCGAAGCCGAGATCTGGATCCTGGGGCGCTTCATGATGGGCGGCAGGCTACCACAGGGTGCCGCCCGGGACTAGCGCTGGGGGCTTCCCTCGAGGGCCTTGATGCGCTCCTCGGTCTGCTTCCGCTCGGTATCGAGCTTGTCGAGCGAGCGCTTCAGGCGCTTCAGCTCATCCTCCCGGTCCTCGGGCCGGGGCAGGACCGGCGCGCGCAGGGCGCCCTCGAGCGTCGCGCGCAGCGGGAAGATGTCCGCGCCGCGCGAGACGGTCATCTCGACCTCGTCCCCCGGCTTCAGCACCCGGACCAGCGAGGTCATCTCGTCGCTGGAATGGACGGGCGTTCCCTCGAACGCGAGGATGCGGTCCCCCACTTTCAGGTGGGCCTTGTCGGCCGGACTCTCGGGGACCACTCCCTCCACGAGGACGCCGAGGCTGTCCGCGAGGATCCCGCGCCTCATCTGCACGCCCAGAAACGCGCGCCGGACGCTCCCGAATTGCTCCAGGTCGTCCGAGATGCGCTGGAGCTGATCGACGGGAAGCGCGATCAGGAGATCCCCGGGCTGCTTCTGGTCCTCGCTGTCGGGCTCCGCCACCGGCGAGGAAGATCCGCGCTCGGCGGATTTCATCGCGCGTCCCACGACGATCGCGACCCATTCGCCCGCTTCGTTCAGGACCGCCCCGCCGCTCGCGCCCGGATAGGTGGAGGACTCGATCTCCACGATCTCTCCCGAATAGGGAAAGTCCACGCGCTCGCCCCGGCCCACCACGTGCCCCAGCGTGATGGTGGGGCTCGTGACGGTGACGTTGGAGATCACCGCGACCCAGGAGCCCGGGGCGATGGATTGGGGCGAGGCCTGGCGAAGCGGCGTGAGCGGCTCGCCCTCGACGGAGAAGAGCGCGACGTTGGATTGGCGGTCGACGCCGCGCACCCGGGCCTCGCGCTTCAGCCCGTCGCCCAGGAGCACGCTGAAGGAGCCGCCCGGAATCGCCATGCTCGCCGTGGTGAGCAGGCGATTCGGGCTCAGCACGACCGCGGTGCCGATGAGGCGCCGCACGGGCCGGTCCCCGCGGGGACGCGAATCGGGACCCGGCAGAGCGACCAGGGTCACGACGCTGGTCCGCGCGGAATCGACGCCGATCAGGAGGGTGGCTTCTTCGGAGCGCAGGGGGAGGATGCTGGTCGCGCCCGCGTGCGACATCCACGGGGCGAGCGACGCGAGGAGCAGGGCCGAAGCGGCGAGGCGCCGCGGCCGGATTCGGATCACGGGCATGGAAGCGCGCTCCGAGTCAGGCGTCCGGCCTAGAAGACGATGTATACGCCGTCGTCCTGCGTCTCGTTCACAGGGACGATGGAGGGATCCTGTCCTTGGCCGCCGCGTTCGAGATAGAACTGATCGTTGATGATCTCATCCGTGTACCGCGGGCTCGGCACCCGCCCGTCCACGATGGAATCCCGCCCAGCCGGCGCGCTGGCCACGACCGAGCTCGCGCGCCGGGACGAGGTCCCCGGCGAAGGAGCGCTCCCTTCGGCCAGGACCGGCGTCGGAGCCTGCGAGGAAACGGAGCCGGCCGCGGGGCCGGGCTTCGCCGCGGACGCCGGGGTGCGCGAGGCGACCGTGAGCGCGGGAACCGGGTGCAGGAAACCCTGCCCCACCGGGGAAAGCGCCAACGCGACCATCGCGGCCGCGACGCCGGCGCCCGCCACGTAGAGAGGCCGGAGGCGCAGCGGAGAGAGAAGGTCGAGGATCAGCTCCCGGGCGCCGGGACGGATCCCTTCCCCGGAGCGGATTCTCGCGTAGACGTCCTCGTCGAAATGGGCGCTGGGCTCGACGGCGGGCATCCCCTGCGACAGGATCGACAGGGTCGCCCTCACCTCGCGCAGCGCGAGGGAACAGCGACGGCATCCCATGAGGTGCGACTCGAAGTTGCGGCGCTCCTCCTGGCTGATCTCGTCCTCGATGTAGGACGAGAACAATGATTCGACCGACCGGCAGTTCATGCGTCCTCCAGATTCAAATGCGGTTTGAGTCGCTCCTTCAGCATCAGCCGGGCTCGATTGATCCGTGATCGCACGGTGCCGCCCGGGATTCGGAGGATCTCTCCCACTTCCTCGTAGCTCAGCCCCTCGATGTCGCGGAGCACCACGGCTTCGCGGTACCGAGAGGGAATCTTCTCGAGCGCCTCCGCCACGCGCCGGCGGATCTCGCTCGCGTTCAGGTCCTCGTCGGGCAGGGGTTTCAGATCGGGGAACGCGAGCCCCTGCCCTCCGGAATCCTCTTCCATCGCATCCAGGCTGAACGTGCCCTTGTGCCGAACGCGGCTCCGGATCTCGTTCTTGGTCAGGTTCACCGCGATCGTGAAAATCCACGTGGAGAACTTGCCGCTCTTCCGGTAGCGCTCGCGGTTCCGATAGACGCGGAGGAAGACCTCCTGGCTGATCTCCTCGGCCCGGTCCCGGTCGTTGATGAACCGGCACACGAGATTCATGATCCGCGAGCGATACCGCTGGACGAGCGCGCGAAAAGCCGTCTCGGAGCCCAGGGCGCAGCGCTCCATGACGTCTTCATCGGTCAGCTCGGCAAGTTCGAGCTTTTTCACTAGACGTAGCTCGCTAGGCATTCACGCTCCGTGGTAATCCGTACACCACGGGGTGTTGCCGGTTCCGGTGCGGGTCGAAATCTTAGGGCCTGGAGAAGAGGGTGAGCCCCGCCGGGCTCGTGGGGGGACGTTTCGCGCGGGCCCGGGATTCGGCGGCTCGAGCCTCGCTGTCCAGCCTCAGGGCCCGGCACACCCGTCCGAGCGTCATCTCCGCGTCGGACCCGGTGTCGGGGCAATCCACCGCACGCTTCAGCAAGTCCCTTGCTAACTCCAACTGTCCCATATTGTAGCGTATGGTTCCCAGGAGCGCCAGGGCCCGGCCGTTCCTCGGATCGAGCTCCACGGCCCGGTCCAGTCTCTGGATCGCCCGATCCATGGCCCCCTGATTCAAATCTGATGCCGCCAGGAAGTAAAGGCACTCGGAATTCTCCCGGCCGAGGCCATTCAGCTTCTGGAACGCCCACTCCGCCACCAGGCTATCGCCGATCGAGACCGCGGCCTGGCCCAGCTCCGCGTAGAGGTTGGCGCTCTCCGAGCCCCGGGACGCCCCCTCCCTCATGAGAGCCACGGCCTCCTCCGGGTGGCCGAGGAGCATGTAGCAGAGGGCGCCGGCCAGGATGCGACGCGGGCTGGCGAGAAGCCCTTCCCGGATCCCTTCCAGAACCCGCACCCCCGTCCGCCGGTCCCCCACCTTGATCTCGAGGTAGGCCACAGCCAGGGACTCATCCGGGGTGAAGGTGCGAAGCCGGCCCAGCTTGCGGAAGCAGCGGAGGCCGCCCTTCTCGTCCGCGAGGGAGACCAGGGCCCGGCCCCGGACCGGCAGCGCTCCCGGATTGTTCTCGATGGGCTTCACCGCCGTGAGCGCCGCGCGATAGCTCCCGTCGTGCACGAGCGCGCGGCCGGCGCTCACCCGCGCGTCCACCGGGTCGAAGCCGCGCCGCGCCGCCGCCAGGAGGAACGCCTCGGCGCCCTTCTTGTCCCCCTCCCGAAAGAGGTAGGAGGCGTACGCCGCGACCTGTTCGGGAAGCGCGTCCTGCGCCTCGGCGCGCCGGCGGAGCAGTTTCTCCTCCAGTGCCCGGTCCCCCGTGCGCCGCGCCAGCTCGACCCCCAGTCCCAAGGTCCGGGGGTCGTCGGGGTTCTGCGAAAGCGCCAGGTCGAGCGCCTCCGAGGCTTCCGCCAGGCGGCCGTCCTCGAGGGCCATGGACAGAACACCCGTCGCCACCCAGGCGAAGTCGGGGAGCAGCTCTCCGGTGCGCTTCAGGTCGGCCAGCGAGGCCTCGTAGTTCTTGTTCAGCTCGTGGGCGAGGGCGCGAAGCGCGTAGAGCTCCGGACGCGCGCCCAGGAGACGGAGCGGAGGCGTCAAGGCCTTGGCCGCGATCTCGGCTTCGCCCGCGCGGAGCCGCATGCGCCCGACGAGCATCGCCGCGTCCTGATTCAGGCTGTCCAGGAAGAGGGCGCGGTTGCCCCACGTGAGCGCCTGGGTGTCCTCTCCCGAGGATTCGAGCATCTGCGCGAGCCGCCACGCGGCGAAGCTGGATCCGGAATCGGACGCCGCGAGCTCCTCGGCCCAGTGCCGGGCCTCTTCCATGGTGCCGTTCTGCTGGGCCACGGCGGAGCGCGCGAGCAATTCCAGATTCAGGGGGATGGCGCGGGAATCGGGCGCCTGGGCCGAGGAAGATCCGGCCAGGGCTGCGAGAAGAACCAAGGACAGCAGGGCCGAGCCCATCCGTGAGCCGATGTCGCGATTCGAAGTCACGCTGCCGCCTCCACGCGGGAAAAAGGAATGGAGGAAGACCCGGACGGGCCTTCCTCCCCCTGTCGAGACGACGCGTGGATTATACCAGGCTCAGGGCTCGGCCTGCAAGTGCGAGGCGGCCCATGGGGACTTGTCCCCGTCGGGCTCCCTGCGTTCGCGCGGCTCGCGCGCCTCGCGCGGCTCGCGCGGTTCCCGGCCCCCGCCCTGCGGCCCCGGCCCCTGCCCGGGGCCCCTTCCGGTTCCACCGCCCCGCGAGCGCCGGCCCCGTCCGCCTCTGCGTCTCCGGCGCCGGTTTTCCTGGCCCTTCTCGCTCCGCACGATCTTTTCGAAGTGGAGGAGCGCGTCCCGCGCGGCCTCCTGCTCCGCTTCCTTCTTGTTGTTGCCGTGTCCGCGGCCCAGTACTTTCTGGTTCACGACCACTTCGACGGTGAACACCTTCTCGTGATCGGGGCCGATCTCGCTCGAGATCCGGTACTGCGGGTGCGTCTTGAACTCACCCTGCACGTACTCCTGGAGCATGCTCTTGTAGTTCGCGAGATTCGCGTCGCTCAGGATCTCGTGCACCTGGCGAAGCAGGAGGCGCTCCGTCAGCCGGCGCGCCGGCTCGAGCCCTCCGTCCAGGTACACCGCGCCGATCACGCCTTCCAGCGTGTCGGCCAGGATGGAGGCGCGGTCGCGGCCCCCCGAACCCGTCTCCGCCTCGCTCAACAGGATGAAATTCCCGAGGCCCATGATCTTCGCCGTGCGCGAGAGGATCACGCGGCTCACGAGGAGCGACTTCATCTTCGTCAGCTCGCCCTCGCGGAGCGAGGTGAACTTGCGGTAGAGGAACTCGTTCACGACGAGCCCGACGACCGAGTCGCCGAGGAACTCCATCCGCTCGTTGGATTCCCCGCCGCTCTTGTCCTTGTCGGGCTGGGAATGGAGGAAGGACCGGTGCGTGAGCGCCTGCCGCGCCAGCTCCGGGTCCCGGAACTTGTAATTCACCATCGTTTCAAATCCGCGTAGATCGAATTCGCTGGCTCCGGGCCGCGCCGGGCGCGGTGTCGGAGCCTTGTCCAGACCTAGAAGCTTTCTCAATAAGTTCACGTTTGTCGGGATCCCTAAGGACCCTCCTTGGCCATGAGTCTCGATAACGCCAGGGTGACGTTGTGCCCGCCAAAGCCCAGTGAGTTGGAAAGGGCCGCCCGCAGTTCTACCTTTCGCGCGGTGTTGGGGACGTAATCGAGATCGCAGTCGGGATCGGGATTCTCGTAATTGATGGTCGGGGGCAGAATCTGCCGCTCGAGCGCGAGGACGCAGATGATGGTTTCGAGTCCTCCGGCGGCTCCGAGCAGGTGCCCCGTCATCGATTTGGTCGAGCTGACGGCCACGCGGGCCGCATGATCGCCGAATACCGACTTGATGGCTTGGGTTTCGAATTTGTCGTTGAGTGGCGTGGAAGTGCCGTGGGCGTTCACGTACCCGAACTCGCCCTGAGGGAGTCCGGAATCGTGGATGGCCGCCCGCATGGCCCGCGCTGCGCCCTCACCCTCGGGGGCAGGTGCGGTCATATGATGGGCATCTCCCGTGGCTCCGTAACCGATGACCTCGGCCAGAATCGTGGCGCCGCGTTTCCTCGCGTGCTCGAGCTCCTCCAGGATCAGGATGCCCGCGCCCTCCCCCATCACGAAACCGTCGCGCTGGGAGTCGAAGGGCCGGGAGGCTCGGGTCGGGTCGTCGTTACGGGTGGACATCGCCTTCATGGAGCAGAATCCCGCGAAAGAAACCGGGGTCACCGGAGCTTCGGCGCCCCCCGCGATCATGACCTCCGCTTCGGAGTTCTGGATGATCCGGAACGCCTCGCCGACCGCGTGGGCGCCCGAGGAGCAGGCCGACACGGTGCAGTAGTTGGGGCCCTTGGCGCCGAAGAGGATCGACACCTGGCCCGAGGCCATGTCCGAGATCATCATGGGGATGAAGAACGGGCTGACGCGGTTCGGACCCTTCTCGAGGAGCGTGCGATGCTGGTCCTCGAACGTGGAGATCCCGCCGATGCCCGATCCGACGATCACGCCGAATCGAGTGGGGTCGACGGCTCCTCCGTCCGCCTTCACGCCGGCCTGCTGCAGCGCCTGCGTGGTCGCGGCGACCGCGTATTGCACGAAGCGATCCGTGCGGCGGACGTCCTTCCGGTCCATGACGTCTTCCGGATTGAATCCGCGCACCTCGCCGGCGATCCGCGTGTCATAGGCCGCGGTATCGAATCGCGTCACCGGGCCGATTCCGGACTCTCCGGCGATCAACCGCTTCCAGAATTCCTCGACGGTGTTTCCGAGAGGGCAGACGACGCCCTGCCCGGTCACGACCACCCGGCGAGGGTACCCATTTCTCCGATACGGCACGAACGTTCTCTCGATTTCTTCGCCTGTGCTCCCACCGCGGGGCGCGAGACCGGCCCCGCGCGGCGCCGAATCAGGCGTTCTTCGGCACGTGCGATTCCAGATACTTGATGGCGTCGGCCACCGTGGTCATCTTCTCGGCGTCCTCGTCCGGGATTTCGATGTCGAACTCCTCCTCGAGCGCCATGACCAGCTCCACCGTATCGAGCGAGTCCGCTCCGAGATCGTCGATGAACGAAGCCTCGGGCGTCACCTGCTCGGGCGCCACGCCCAGCTGATCGACGATGATCTGCTTGACCCGGTCTTCACTGAATGATGCCATTCCCTGCGTCACCTCCCTTGGGGATTCCCGTCACGGGAAATCCGTTTCACATCCTCATCCCGCCGTCGACCGACAGCACCTGGCCGGTCACGTAGCCCGCCTCTTCCGAGCACAGAAACGCCACCGCGTGGGCGACGTCTTCCGGAGATCCCAGGCGTCCGAGCGGGATCTGCGCCTGCAGCGCTTCTCGCACTTTTTCGTTCAAGCCGGACGTCATCGCCGTTTCGATGAAGCCCGGGGCCACCGCGTTCACCGTAATATGGCGCGACGCCAGTTCCCGCGCAACGGCCTTCGTCAGCCCGATCACGCCCGCCTTGGACGCTACGTAATTGGCCTGCCCGGGGTTACCGGCCAGTCCCACCACGGAGCTCACGTTCACGATCCGCCCCCACCGTTGCTTCATCATAGGCCGGGTGAACGCCCGGATGCAGAGAAAGCTCCCCTTCAAGTTCGTGTCGATCACCTGGTCCCACTCCTCCTCGCTCATGCGCATGACGAGGTTGTCCCGGGTGATTCCCGCGTTGTTGACCAGGATGTCCGCGCGGCCGAACGCCTCCAGCGTCCGCGCGCAGAGATGGTCGGCGTCCGAGGGCTTGGCCACGTCCCCCGCGACGGGGAGCGCCTCGCCGCCGTTCGCGCGGATCTCGGCGCACGCCGCATCCAGGGCCGCCGCATCGCGGCCGGAGAGCACCACCTTCGCCCCGCCGCAGGCCATGAGGGAGGCCACCGCGCGGCCGATGCCCTTGCCTCCGCCCGTCACCACGGCGACCTTGTCCCGGAAGCGGCCCTCCGTCACGCCGCGACCTCCTGCAGAGCCAGCACCGTCGCCTCGATCGATTCCGGATCCTCGCTTCCGAAGAGGAGCGCCTCGCGGTCCATGCTCTTCACGAGGCCGCGGAGGACGCGTCCCTGGCCCACTTCCACGAACCGCCGCACGCCCTGGGCCAGAAGCTCGCGCACCGTCTGCTCCCAGAGCACGGGTTTCAGGAGCTGCTCCCGGAGCGTGACGCGGATCTCGTCCGGAGATTGCGCGGGCCGGGCGGTCGCGTTGGCGAACACCGGAAACCGCGCCGGCCGGATCTCCACCGTGTCCAGCGCCTCCGCGAGCCCGCGCGCGGCGCTCTCCATGAGGGGCGAGTGAAACGCCGCGGATACCTGTAACGGCACGACCTTCTTCGCGCCCGCCCGCTTCGCTTCCTCGGTCGCGCGCTCCAGGGCTTCGGGCGTTCCCGAGAGCACCACCTGGCCCGGCGAGTTGAAATTGGCCGCGGCGAGGTCCCGGGGCAATGCGACCGCCTCGAGAACACGCTCGATCCCCGGCGCGTCCAGCCCCAGCACCGCCGCCATGGACCCGGGCCGCTCCCGTCCCGCCGCCGCCATCAGCTCGCCGCGCCTGCGAATCAGCCTCAGGCCGTCCTCGAAGGACAGGGATCCGGCCGCCACGTGGGCGGCGAACTCCCCGGCGCTGTGTCCCGCCCCCGCCGAGGCATGCACGCCGCGGCGCTCCAGCACGCGCGCCGCGGCCACGCTGGTGACGAGGAGCGCCGGCTGCGTGTTCGAGGTAACGGTCAGCTCCTCGAGGGGGCCGGTGAAGCAGAGCGTGGAGAGCGGGAATCCCAACACATGATCGGCGCGCTCGAACACCTCGCGCGCCTCCGGATAGCGCTCCGCCAGCGCCCGGCCCATCCCCACCGCCTGCGAGCCCTGGCCCGGAAAGAGGAAGGCGATCCGGCTCACCAGCGCACCACCGCCGCCGCCCACGTGAATCCGCCCCCGAACGTGACCAGCTCCACGAGATCGCCGGGCTTCAGACGCCCGCCCCGCTTCGCCTCGTCGAGCGCGAGCGGAATCGATGCCGAGGAGGTGTTGCCGTAGCGGTCCAGATTCACGAACACCTTGTCCATCGAGAGCCCCAGGCGCCGCGCGGTGGCGTCGATGATCCGATAGTTGGCCTGATGCGGGATCAGGAGGTCCAGCTCCTCGGGCTTCAAGCCCGCGAGCTCCAGCGCCTCGCAGGCCACCGACTCCATGGCGCGCACGGCGTACTTGAACACGTCGTTCCCGCTCATGCGGATGTAGTGGAGTCTCTTGTCCACCGTCTCGTGGGAGGCCGGATTCAGCGAGCCGCCTCCCGGCATCTCGAGAAGGCTGGTGAGCGAGCCGTCGCTGCGGAGCTTGGTGGCGAGGATGCCGCCCGGCTGCCCCGTGGAGCGCAGCACCACCGCGCCCGCGGCGTCGCCGAAGAGGACGCAGGTGTTGCGGTCCGTCCAGTCGGTGATCTTCGAGAGCGTTTCGACGCCGACGACGAGCACCGTCTGGGCCGCGCCGGCGAGGATCTGGTTTCGCCCCAGCGAGAGCGCGTACAAGAACCCCGAGCACGCGGCCGAGATGTCGAAGGCATAGGCCGAGGTGGCCCCGAGCCGATCTTGGAGAAGGCACGCGGTGGAGGGAAAGGGGCGGTCGCCGGTCACCGTGCCCACGATGATCTGGTCGATCTCCTCGCCCGCGACGCCGGCGTCGCGCAGCGCGCGCCGCGCGGCCTCCGTCGCCAGGGCCGAGGCGGGCGTGTCCGGATCGGCGATGCGACGCTCCTTGATCCCGGTCCGGCTCACGATCCATTCGTCCGAGGTGTCCACGATCTTCTCCAGATCCTGGTTCGTGAGCACTCGCTCGGGCGTGCAGGAGCCGACGCCGATGATGTGCACGTCGCGGGCGGGAGCGATCACGCGGCCTCCGGGGCGAGCCTCTGGAGATCCTCGCGGATGAAATCCGCCACGCGCGCCTCGGCGCAGCGCGCGGCCGCGCGGATGGCGTTCTTGATCGCGCGCGCGTTGCTCCGCCCGTGCGCGATGATGCAGTTTCCGTCCACGCCCAGCAGCGGGGCGCCGCCCACCTCCGCGTAGTCCATCCGGCGCTTGAGGCGGCGGAAGGCCGGCTTCAGGAGCAGTCCCGCGAGCATGCTCAGGGGATCGGCCCGGATCTCGTCACGAATCATGTTGCCCACGCTGGGAATCACGCTCTCCGCGAATTTGAGGAGCACGTTGCCGACGAACCCGTCGCACACCACCACGTCGGCGGTGCCGAGAATGATGTCGCGCCCCTCCACGTTGCCGACGAAATGGACGGGGCTCTGCTTCAGGAGCTGGTGGGCTTCGTAGTAGAGCTCGCTTCCCTTCTCCGCCTCTTCCCCGATGTTCAGGAGTCCCACGCGCGGGCGCTCGACGTGAAGCACCAGCCGCGCGTAGATGCTCCCCATCATCGCGAATTGGTGGAGGTGGTAGGGCTTGCAGTCGGAGGTGGCGCCCACGTCCAGGATGACGACGTTGCCCTGCGGGGTCGGGAGCACCGTGGCGATCGCCGGGCGCTGCACCGACTCGATGCGGCCGAGCCCGAAGAGCGCCGCCGCCACCACCGCGCCGGTATTGCCCGCCGATACCATGGCGTCGGTGCGGTGCTCCTTCTCCAGACGCGCGGCGATGTTGATCGAGGAGTCCTTCTTCTTGCGCACCGAGGTGGCCGCGGACTCGCCCATCTCGACCCGCTCGGAGGCATGGACCACGTCGGGCAGGGAGGAGGCGAGATGCAGGCGCGCGGCTTCCTCGCGCACCAGCCCTTCATCGCCGATGAGGACCACGTCGAAGGCGCCGCCGGACTCACGCGTCGCTTCGATGGCCCCCTGGATCACCACGCCGGGAGCCAGGTCGCCTCCCATGGCGTCCACGCCGATGACCGGCCTTCCGGATCGCTCGCTCACCTTGGCCCCGTGCCCGCCGCCCCTAGGAGCTCTTGGAGGCCTCCTGAGAGATCACTTCCTCGCCCGCGTAGTAGCCGCAATGGCCGCACACGCGGTGCGGAAGCTTCGGCTGGCTGCAGTGGGGACAGAGCGACCGGGACGGCATCGCGAGTTTCCAGTTCGTGCGGCGCTTCTTGCCGCGGGTGCTCGAATGTCTTCTCTTGGGTACGGCCATCGTCTTTCATTCCCTTCGCTAGAGTCTTCTGCCGCGGGGCGTGAATACGGGGCCCCGGCTCAGCCCGTGGCCGCGCCGACACAGCGGCACGCCCCGAGGTTTCGATCCTCGCCGCATCGCGGACAGAGCCCCGCGCACGCCTCGCGGCAGAGCGGCCTCATGGGGAGGCCTAGCAGCACGGCCTCCCGGATCTCGTTGTCGATGGAGAGCACGTGGCCGTCGTGGAAATGGACCCCCCCGTCTTCTTCGTCCAGGGCTTTGGGGCTCATCGTGCGGGCGGACGGCAACTTAGCACAGAAAACCTCGAACTCCAACTCGAGAATCTGCGAGAACTCGATGAGGCAGCGGCTACACTGTTGCAGGGCAATGGAATGCACGGTGCCCCGCACCCAGATCTCGTCCCCGCGTCGGTCCAGGCTAAGCCCAATGCGAAGAGGCCCTTCCAGCACCGCGTCCCGGGTCTCGATGCCCACCGAGGCGGGCGGGACCGTGAGCTCGAGACGGCTCTGTCCCTCGTCGATCTCATGCAGCTTCAGTTCCATGGCTCTTCTTTAGACTACCGGCGGGAAGAACCGTCTCCGAAGAAGAATTCGATCTCCGCGCGGGCCGACTCCGGCGAGTCGGAGGCGTGGACCGCGTTCCGTCCCTTGCTCTCCGCGTGGAGCGCCCGGATCGTGCCCGGCCGGGCCTCCTTCGGGTCGGTCGCGCCGATCAGATCGCGAAGCTTCGGCACGGCGTCCTCGCGGCGGAGCCGGACGGGCACCGCGGGGCCCGAGGACATGAACAGGACCAGCTCGCCCAGGAAGGGCTTCCCTTCGTGGACGGCGTAGAAGAGACGGGCCTCTTCCGGCGCGAGGCGCACGAGGCGCATGTCCAGGATCTCGAATCCGGCGCGCTCCACCTCGGACAGGATGGCGCCCACCTTGTGGGCCGAGACGGCGTCGGGCTTGATCATGAAGAGCGTTTCACTCACGGGGTATTCCCTCAGCGGCCGCGGCGGCGTGGAGCCCTGGCGCGCGCGGCGCGTTTCGTCGTCGTCGTGCGTGG
>Ga0075426_10002505_pt1 | contig 13136 bp, 13 predicted proteins | sample SoiMethybrSBSTD5_FD_75304 | JGI IMG/M metagenome (GOLD analysis project Ga0075426, IMG submission 75304) | Bulk soil microbial communities from a Populus tree surrounding site in Tennessee, USA - Soil MetaG P. TD hybrid SBSTD5 | ecosystem: Environmental > Terrestrial > Soil > Tree plantation...
GTACGTCGAGCGGCTGAGCTGCCAGAAGTTCAGCAAGTGCCCGAGATAGGTTGGCCGCCCGCTGCCGCCGAACAGCTCCGCGTCGCTCTCGCTGAGCGTCATTTGCACCGTCAGCTCGTGCGTGCCGAAGCCGCTGAACGCCCGGTACAGCGACAGTCCCGTGCCGGCGAGGCCATCCTCGCCGAGAAACGTTTTCAGCACGAGCGGATATTCGGTTTCCGGAACGGCGTGGAGATGCCAGCGATTCAGCTCGCCGAACTGCTGCCGGTACTTTCCGAGATCCAGACGCAAGTGGCCGGGCAGACCGGTCCAGTAGGCGTATCCCTCCTCCACGCCCACGCTGCCGTTCTCGAACGACAGGAAGATCTTCGTGTGTGAGTAGGGATCGAGCGCTGACTGAAACCCGATCTCGAATTCTCGCGGCTCGAAGTTGTCGTGCTGGAGCTCACCGGTCGTGGCATATGCGCGCACATCGCCGGTGGCGCTGATTTCGGGGTTGAGCTGCGATTGATTGCGCTCACGACCGACGAATTGACGCGCCGATGAGGTATCGGCGCGCTGCGTCGTGTCCTTGCCGATGACCCCGGCGGCGGCGGCCCGCAATGCGGCGATGTCGGTGTCTGCCGCAGCACGCGTCGTATCCGGCCGTATGCCGGAGCGGACCAGCGCCGCCCGCAGCGAGTCGAGGCGCGCACGGAGTGCGCGCACTTCGGCCGCCAGCGAATCCAGCTGCCGCTGTGCGGGTTGCTGCGCGCCTAGCTGGGTGGTGCAACACGCGGCTGCCAGCAATGCCGCGCATAGAGTGCGTGTCATGTTCACTGTCCTCTCCTGTCATTACGAAGGACTGCTGAGCGCTCCGCGAGCCTGCGAAGCGGTCACGACGACGTCAGGAGAGGAGCGTGGGTGGGGCTCGAGCGGGGTCCGCGAGTCTGGAAACCGAGCGGACCGATACAAACGACTGAGTGTGCGTGAACCGCACCCCGGCGAGTGGGATCTCGACGGTGAAAACCTGCTGCGCCACGACGCGCGCGTTGGCGTAGTGGCAGAGCGCGCAGCGCAACTCGTCGTGCAGGATGGCGCACCGCGCGCTGTGGCTCGCTTCGACACCGGGGGGTGCCGCCACCACGTCGCGCGCATGCGCGAGCGTGACGGCGCCGCCGCCCAGCACCTGAATCGCGAGCAGCATCCCCAGCGCAGTACGTTTCAGCATGGTCTCCTTCATACGCCCGCGGCGGCGCGTGTGTTGCCGCGCGCATACGCGCGCAGCCGCCGGAGCATCCGCCGGTCGTGCCGCAGCGGGTCATCCCGCTTTGGCGTTTCGATAATTTTAATGACTCGCGCGAGACCAGGGTCTCGCATGATCCGCCGGAACGGCTCGGGGCCGATCTTGCCCTCCGCGATCCATTCGTGGCGGTCCACCCGCGAACCGGCCGCCGCGCGTGAGTCATTGAGATGCAAGCACTTAAGCAACTCCAGCCCGATCACGCGATCGAACTCCTCCCACACCCGCTCCACGTGTGCCAGATCGTAGCCCACCGCGTGCAAATGCGCCGTGTCGAGGCAGAATCCCACGCGCGTCCGGAATGCGTCAGGCAGCGCGTTGCGCAGGTCGCGCAGCTGCTCGAACGTCGCCCCCAACGCTGTCCCCGATCCCGCCGTGCCTTCGATCCACACTTGCACATCACCGGGGACCCCCGCGAGGCACTCGGCGTAGGCGGCGGCGTTCCGTTCGAGTCCCGCGTCGCGGTCGTCCATGTAGTTCCCCGGATGCGATACGACCGCCCGCAGGCCGAGCGCACGCGATCGGTCCAACTCGCTCGTGAAGCTCTGCATGCTGCGCGCGCGCAATACGGGATCGGGCGAGGCCAGATTGATCAAGTAACTGTCGTGTGCGACGACGGCCTCCAAGCGATGGCGACTGACCTCACTCCTGAATTGCTCGACGGTTGCCGTCGCGAGCGCCGGTTCGCGCCACTGGCTCGGCGTCTTGGTGAAGAGCTGGATCGCGGTGGCGCGTAACGCACCGCCGCGTGCCGGCGCGGCCGCCACGCCGCCCTGGCTCGAGACATGGGCCCCGAGCATCACAGCTCTTCCGTGAACGCGAGCCGGGAGATCAGCGGCACGAACCGAACTCCACCGGCTCCGCGCTGCTGCACGGCACCGCCATTCGGCGGCCGTTCCAGGATGACCAGCTCTTGTGCTAAGAGGTCACCGATGGGGATGACCAGGCGGCCTCCGGGTGCGAGTTGAACGACGAGGGGTCCGGGGATACGCGGCGCCGCAGCCGCCACGATGATGCCGTTGAATGGCGCTTGCTCCGCCCAGCCCTGGGCGCCATCGGCGAGCTGCGTCTCGATGTTGGTGAGGCCCAGGCGGCGGAAGCGTTCTTCGGCTTCGACCAGTAGATCGGGAAGACGCTCGATCGTGAAGATCTTGCCCGAAGGGACGAGGCGCGACAGCACGGCCGTTTGATACCCCGAGCCCGTGCCGATTTCGAGGATGCGGTCCGAGCGGCGAGGGGCGAGCTCGTGGGTCATGAGCGCGACCACGTAGGGCTGCGAAATCGTCTGCCCGTTCCCGATGGGGAGTGGCGCGTCGCTGTAAGCCTCGGCGGCAAGGTGAGGCGGCAGGAACCATTCGCGGGGCACCCACCGCATCGCGGCCAGTACCCGTTGATCCCGAATTCCCCGGCCCGCGAGCTGGCGCATGACCATCCGCGTCCGGGCGTCGAGTGTCTCCAACGCGGGATGTGCTTGCCCGGGCATGCGCTGAACTATACCTTGGCCCCGGCCCCTGCGCGCGAGAGCCGCTGTGCCGGACCTCTTTCGTCATCGCATTCTCCTGCTCGGGAATCCCACGAGCCGGCCCGAAGGTCTCGAGCGCGTGCTCGTCGGAGGCGGTTTCCAGGTAACCGAGACCGCGGCAGGCCCTCCACCCGATTTCATCCTGTACACTCCCGATCCCGGCCTCACCAGCGTCGCCGATGAAGTGCGCGCGCTTGTGAGCCGCCCGGAGTACGGCGGCGCGCCGCTGTTCGTGCTGCTGGGCGAGGGCCGCTTCGACACGGCGACTGAAGCGCTCCTGGCCGGTGCGCGCGACGCCCTGGTTGCTCCCATTCACCTCCCCGAGCTGCGCGCGCGACTGGACGTCCACATCCGCATGCGCACCGAGGTCCGCGAGGCGCAGGAAGCGCTGCGCGCCCGCGATCTGCTGTTTGACATTTTTCAAGAGGTCTCGTCCGCGCTTCGCGCGGACGAGATCTTTCAAACACTGGTGCGGCGCGTCGGCCAGGCGTTTGGCCTGTCGCACTGCTCGTTCGTACTGACGGCACCGGGGGAAGACAAGGGCAGAGTCGTGGCGGTGTACGAGAACCCGGCGATCCGCGATCTGCGCGTCGATCTTGCGCGCTATCCCGAAATTCAAGAGGCGATCCGCACGGAACGTCCCGTCGTGATTCACAATGTGCACGAGGATCCGCTGTTCGCGACGATCCGCCGGCATTGGAGCCAGCAGCACGTCGAGGTGAACGTGCAGGCCGCTGTGGCGCTGCCGGTGTTCGTGCAGGGGCGCGCGGCCGGCGTCTTCTTTTTGCGCACCGAGAAGGGCGATCCGCAGCTCAGGGCGGCGGACGTCGCCTTCGCGAATACGATCGCGCAGGCGGCGGCGCGGGTGCTCGAGAACGAAGAGCGGCGGTCGGCGATTTATCGCCGGCAGATCAGCGCCGGGACCACGGACGAGCTGACGGGGTGCGCCTCACTCGACGCGCTCGATCGGCGGCTGCGCGATGAATTCGAGCGCGCGCGCCGCTACTCGCTTCACTTCGCACTCGTGCTGATCGACATCGACCGCCTGCGGGACATCAACGAGCGTCAGGGCCAACCCGCCGGCGATCGCGTGCTCGGTGAGATCGGCGCGATTCTGCAGCGTGAGCTGCGGGCGCCGGACTTCGTCGCTCGCTACGGTGGTGACGAGTTCGCCTGTGTGCTTCCGGAGACGGATGGACCGGGTGGCCGCCGGTTCATCGAACGGCTGCGCCAGGTTTTCACCCGTCATACGTTTGCGGATCTCGGTCCCACCAAGACGCCGACGATTTCCGCGGGCGTCGTGGCGTATCCCCACAGCGAGGTGCTCCGGCCCGAGGATCTGTTCACGCTTGGGGAAGGAGCGCTCCAGAACGCCAAGGACGCGCCCGACCGGATCGCGGTCGTGGGGGACACAAGTTAATCCAGCGTCTTCTGGAATCGCCTCACCGAAAGCGCAATGAGCAGCGTCGCCATGAACAACAGGATCGCGATCTCCCGCCACAGCTCGGGTAAGCCGACCCCCTTCAGCAGGATTCCGCGCAGCACTTTAAGGAAATGCGTCAGCGGCAGCACTGCCCCAATCCATTGGAATACTGCAGGCATCGCCTGACGCGGAAACATGAATCCTGACAGCAGGATGTTGGGGAGTACGAAAAAGAACGCGGCTTGCATTGCCTGCTGCTGTGTGCGTACGAGCGTCGAGACAAACAGCCCCATCGCCAGACTCGCGACAATGAAGATGAACGCGATGGTGTAAAGCAGGAGCACGTTACCAGTCAGCGGCACATCGAAGACGAATCGGCCGAGCAGCAGCACCGTCGTCATCTGGACGAGGCCAACCCCGACGTAGGGCGCGATCTTGCCGAGCATGAGCTCTGTCTTTGTGATCGGTGTGACGATGAGCTGTTCCAGCGTGCCGCGCTCGCGCTCACGCACGATCGCCATGGCGGTTACCAGGACCAACGTCATGGTGAGAATCACGCCGACGAGACCCGGCACGATGTAGTTCGGGCTGCGTAAGCCCGGGTTGTAGCGCGGCCGCACTCGCGTTTCGAGCGGCAGCTCCGTGCGGTGCGCCGCGGCCGACAGGATCGCCAGGTTACGGATCTGGGCGACGCCGGCTGCTGCCGCCAGGGCCGCCTGCGACGACAACGGATCGGAGGCGTCAACGACGACCTGGATCGTCGCGGTCGTGCCGCGCGCCAGATCGCGCGGGAAGTCGTGCGGAATCGCGATGCCCGCCTGCGCGTCGCCCTTCCCGATCCACTCGTCGAGCGCATCGCGTCCGTCCACGTGCGCCACGATGCGGAAGTTGCCCGTGTTTTCGAATGCGGCGATCAGGTCGCGACTGGTCGGCGTACGCGATTCGTCGAAGACGACCGTCGGGATGTGACGCACGTCGGTCTGGATCGCGAACCCAAACATCATCAGCTGGATGACGGGGACACCGACCATGATGCCCAGCGTGAGCCGGTCGCGGCGCATCTGAATGAATTCCTTGCGGAACATCGGGATGAAGAGCCTCACGTTTGCTGCTCCTGCTCGTCCCGCTGCTGCAGAATGATGAACGCATCCTCGAGGTCCTGGCCGCCGACCTGCTGCGCGACTTCATCGGGCGTTCCCAGCGCAATCAGATGCCCCTGGCTGAGCAACGCGACGCGCCCGCACCGACCCGCCTCGTCCATGTAATGGGTCGTGACGATCACGGTGGTGCCTTGTTCCGTAGCCAGCCGATGGATGGTCTGCCAGAAGCCGCGGCGGGCCGCGGGGTCGACGCCGGCGGTCGGCTCGTCGAGGAACAGCACGCTCGGCTGGTGCATGAGGGCACACGCCAACCCCAGCCGTTGCTTCCAACCGCCTGACAGCGTTCCGGCGAGCTGGTCGAGACGGCGGTCCAATCCGAGAAACGCGACCACCTCGGAGATGCGGCCGCGGCGGCTGGGACCCTCGAGCCCGTAGATCCCGCCGTAGAAATCCATGTTCTCGGCGACCGTCAGGTCCTCGTACAGGCCGAACCGCTGCGACATATAGCCGATCAGCTCTTTGATCTTGTCGGGCGCTTCGCGGACGTCGACGCCGGCGACGATGGCCGTGCCCTCGGTGGGGGCAATCAGGCCGCACAACATCCGAATGGTCGTGGTCTTGCCCGAGCCGTTGGGCCCCAGCAGTCCGAAGACTTCGCCTTTGGCGATGCTGAGATTCAGATCGCGCACGGCGACGATGGGACCGTAGCGGCGGGTGAGGTGGCGAGTTTCGACGGCGACGTCGTTCACGGCAACAGCGGTATTTCGACCCGTACCGGCATGCCGGCCTTCAGGCGTCCACCGGTGTCATCGATCGCGACTTTGATTCCGAACACGAGATCCGCGCGCTCCCGCTCGGTCAGGGCGGCGCGCGGCGTGAATTCGGCGCGTGGCGCGATTTCCGTGATGTGTCCGGGGAACGGCGCGCCGGGGTAGCCGTCCACATGGATCGTCACGGCCATGCCGGTCTTGAGCCGAGCCACGAACCGCTCGCCCACGTAGGCGCGGACCCACGGGGCCTTTACCAGGCCGATCGAAACGACGGGCACCCCGGCGGTGATCATCTCGCCGCGCTCGGCGAAGCGCGTCAGCACGATCCCGTCGGCGGGAGCGACCAGCGTCAACTCGTCGCGGATCGACTCGGTGACTTCGGTGGCGGCATGGGCGGCCTGGGACTCGCGGACCGAGGCACGCACGGACTGCAAGCGCGCGGCGGCGGCCGCGGCGGCCGACTCCATGCGCTCGAGCTCCTGCGGTGAAGCAATCCCCTGTCTCGCCAGGACGCGCGCCCGCGCCAGGTCATTGGCCGTGCGCTGGCTGTCCGCCTGGGCGGCGAGGATTTCGGCGGTGCGCGTCGACGCGGCGTCGGCAAGCGCGCGGCGCTGTTCGATCAGGGCCGAGAGGCCGGGCTGGTTAAGAACCGCGACCGTGTCCCCCGCGTGCACCGAATCCCCTTCATCCTTGAGCAGGCGCTCCAGGCGCCCGGACGCGAGCGGACTGAGCCGGACTTCGCGGATTTCGACCGTGCCGGCCACGGTGAGGACATTGCTCGCGCCACCGCATGCAACCAGCAGGGCGGCGGCCGCGAGTGCTAGCGTGGTGTCGAGGGCCGAGCGGTGCGAGAAGGGGGGCGTAGCCAGTTGCCCGGATCCAGCGCGATGCCGCCTTGGCCCCGGATCTCGAAGTGTAAATGCGGACCTTCATCGCTCGATTCGCCACCGACATGACCGATGACCTGGCCGCGGATCACGCGATCACCCTGCTTGACGGTCGCGTCGTTGAGATACGCGTAGACCGTGTAATAACCGCCGCCATGGTCGATCAGCACGGACGTGAGATAGAGACCGAGTGATCCCGCGAGACTCACCGTACCCGGCGCGACGGCCCGAACCGCGGTGCCCACTGGCGCCCGGATTCCGATACCGTGGCGTGGAATTCGCGTTTTGTTGGGGCCGGTCGTCGTGCCGAACGGGTAGATGATCATCCCCTCGACGGGCCAATCGAGTCCTCCCAGGTCGGCGGTCGTGATCGACCCCGTGGCGCTCGCCGCGCCGCGGGACTCGGCTTCCCGGCGCGCCCGCTCGAGCGCTTCGACCCGGTCATTCAGCGCGCGCTCGTCCTTCTCGAGCCGCGAGAGCCGCTGTTCGGCCTGGCGGGCGTTGCGGCGCGTTTCGCGCAGGTTCGCTTCCCGCTCCTGCTCGAGCGCGAGGTAGCGGCCCAGCTCGTCCGTCCGCTCGCGCCGCCGCCTGGCCAGCGCCTCCCGCGCCTCGACGAGCAGCTGCCGCTGCCGCGCCACCCGGTCCTGCAGCTTGTGCATGTCGTTGGTGAGCAGCCGGTCCTGCCGGCTCACCAGGAAGAGGTATTTGTAGCGCGACAACAGATCGCCGAAGCTCGCCGCTGCGAACAACACCTGCCAGCTGTAGAGCGGCCCGCGCTTGTAGATATCGACGAAGCGGCGTTCCAGGACCGCGCGCTTCTCGAGCAACGCATCCTGCGCGATCAGGAGATCGACGGTGATCTGATCGATTTGCCCGCCGAGGCCGGTGATCTGGCGGTCCAGTTCGTTGACGATGCGATTGGTGCTCTGCTTCTGCTGCTCGATGTTGGAGATCTCATCGGTGAGCGAGTGGGCCTGCGTGCGCAAGCGCGACAGCTCTTGCTCGACTTCCGACCGCTCGCGTTTGATGTCCTCGAGCCGGCGCTGGTTGTCCTGCATCTGCTGCTGATACGTCGGGCGCTGGGCCGCTAGGGGCGGTGCTGTGAGCAGAGCAACCACGCACCAGGCACCACGCACGGCTTTTTTCATACGCGCTTGAGGTGTCGACCCACGCTCGTGGCGCTGCCGAGCAATCCGATCAGCGCGCCGAAACCGACGATGGCGAGGGCCTGCCCCCGCGTGAAGAATGCGGATTGCAGGAGATACCGATTGATCAGGAGGTACGCACCAAAGGAGAGGCCGACCGCGACCAGCCCACCGAGCAGCCCCTTGATGGTGCCCTGCAGGAGGAACGGACGGCGGATGAACCCGTCGGTCGCGCCCACGAGCCGCATGATGGCGATCTCGCGGCTGCGCTGCAGCACCGCCATGCGGATCGTCGTGCCGATGATGATGATCGCCACCACTGCGAATGCCGCGCCGACGACGATCCCCACCGCCGCGGCTAGGCCACGCAGGCGGTCGACGTTCTCCACCCAGTCGCGGCCAAAGCGGACGTCGTCCACGAATCCAAAGCCACGCATCCGCTCCGCCACGATGCTGACGTGATCGGCGTCGCGAAATCCCGGCTTGAGCTTCACTTCGATCGACGCGGGCAGCGGATTGCGCTCCAACTCCTCCATCACATCCCGCAGCTCCACCAGCTCCGCCCGCGCGCGGGCGAGCGCGTCATCCTCGGACACGTAGTTGGCCGCCTGCACTTCGGGAAAGGCCTGGATGTCCTTGAGCGCCTGCGCCGTGGCTTCGGCCGGCGTTCCCGGCAGGATATAGGCGACGATCTCGACGCGCTCCTCGATGGCTCGCAGGGCGTCCTGGAGGTTCACGACGACGAGCCCGAACAAGCCGAGGACGAAGAGCGAGAACGCGATCGTCGTGACCGAGAGCGCGGAGAGGAGCGGAGCCCGCTTGAATGTGAGCATCGCTTCCCGCAGGGTGAGGTTCATGGCGCCGCGGCCTGGTCACGCGGTTCATCGACCGCGGAGTCGTAGACCAGCGCTCCTTCCTGGAGCTCGATGACGCGGTAGGGTGCCTGGCGCACGAGGTCGAGGTCGTGCGTCGCCATGACGACGGCCGTGCCGCTCGCGTTGATGTCGCGCAGCAGCTGGAAGACGCCACGCGTGGCGCGCTCGTCGAGGTTGCCGGTCGGCTCGTCCGCGAGCAGCACCGTCGGCTCATTCACCAGCGCGCGGGCGATGGCGACGCGCTGCTGCTCCCCGCCCGAGAGCTCGCGGGGGTAAGCCTGCGCCTTGGCGGCCAGGCCGACCTGCGTAAGCACCCGCATGACGCGCGCCGCGATCGTGGAGCTGCGCGCGCCGGTGACCTCGAGTGCAAACGCGACGTTCTCCTCGGCGGTGCGATCCTCGAGCAGCCGGAAATCCTGAAAGACGATGCCGAGCTTGCGGCGGAGCAGGGGGACGTCGCGCGGGCGCATCTCGTTCACGTTGTACCCGGAAACGCGGACCTCGCCCGACGTGGGACGCTCCTCGGCGTAAATGAGCTTCATGACCGTCGACTTCCCGGCGCCGGAGTGACCGGTGAGAAAGGCGAATTCGCCTTTGGCGACGTGGAACGAGACGTCCTTGAGCGCCAGGCCCCCCTTCGGGAAGGCCTTGAAGACGTTCGTGAACTTGATCACTTAATGTCGCGCCAGAGCCTGGGCGAAGTCCGCGATGAGATCATCGGGATCCTCCAGTCCCAGGGAAAATCTCAGGAATCCGTCGGGAATGCCAGCCTGCGCGCGCTGGTCGGCGGTGAGGCTCGCGTGCGACGTGAGGCGCGGCTCCGATACGAGCGTTTCCACGCCACCCAGGCTCGGCGCGTGCGCCGCGATCGTCAGCGCCTTGAGGAACCGCTCCACCGCGCGCACGCCGCCCTTCAATTCGATGCCGAGCATGCCGCCGAATCCACCCAGGATGCGTTTCGCCAGTTCGTGATCGGGGTGCTGGGGCAACCCGGGATAATGCACCTTCGTGATCGAGTCCTGTTTGGCACACCACTCCGCGACCGCGACACCGATTTCATTCTGCCGCTGCACGCGAACGGTCAGCGTCCGCAAGCCCCGATCGATCAGCCAGGCCGCGAACGGGTCGATGGCCTGCCCCCACACCTGCATCAGGCGCCGCACCTCGTCCACGACCTGGTCCGTCCCGGCCACGGCGCCCGCGATGACATCGCTATGGCCGTTGAGGTATTTCGTCGCCGAGTGGATCACGAGGTCGGCCCCGTGTTCGAGCGGGCGCAGGTTCACGGGCGAGGCAAACGTCGAATCGACGATGAGCGCCAGTCCTTCTTCCTTGCACAGCGCCGCGATCGGCTCGAGGTCGATGACGCGCATCAACGGGTTGGTGGGTGTCTCGAGGAAAACCGCGCGCGTGGTCTTGCGCATCGCGCGCTTCCACGTGCGCTGCTGCGTGGGATTCACGAACGACACGTCGATGCCGAGTTTGCCGAACTCCTCGCGGAACAGGCGGTATACGCCGCCGTAGATCCATTCGCTCGCGAGCAGGTGGTCGCCCGGCCGGAGCACGGCGAGGTGCGCGAGCGCCACGGCGCCCATGCCGCTCGCCACGAACAGCGCCGCATCGGCCCCCTCCAGCAGCGCGAGCTTCTTGCCGATGTCGACCTGATTGGGGTTGTTGCCGTAGCGGCTGTAGAGAACTTCGGCGGTCGAGCCGACCGGGTTCGTGAAGGTGGCGCTTTGATACAGCGGCGGGGCGACGGCGGTCCAGTCGGCGAGAGCTTTCGGGTCCCCGTGAATGGCGCGGGTGGAGAGGCCCAGCCGGCGGCGTTTCACGCCGCGGTGAAGCGGATGGAGCCTCCGGGATTGCGCGCGGCCAGTCGCCGCTCGACCAGCTCGTCCAGCAGGGCCGGCGCCGGTTCACTCGCCCCCAGACCTTCGAGCGCGCCGTCCGGCCGCTCGCAGAGCACCGCGAGGCCGGCACCCGCCAGGACGGGCTCGATGGCCTCCCGGTGAGCCTCCGTGAGCCCGCGCAGGAGCAGCACTTTCACTTTATCGCGCACCAGCTTCGCGACGATCTCATCGGCGCAAGAGTAATCGAGGCAGCCCACGCCGGTAAAGTCCATCACCGCGATGGTGCCGGGAGCGAGGTCGCGCTCGATGTTTTCACGAACTGCGCGTCCGGTGGGCCGAGTGACGAGGTCGGTATAGAACCCGGAGACCGATTGCCGGAGCACGGCCTGAACCATGATATGAGGAATCACTGCTGCGACGACCCTCCCCCCCCTCCAGACTCTTGCTCCGGAATGATCAGCAGGACCTGCGAACCCGGAAACGCCGGCAACCCATCCTTCAACGGCACGTCGTCGTCCCAGCGGGGGACGATCGCGATGCGCGCGGTGCCGCTGCGGATCGCGACCTTGCCTTCCCAACGGGCGAGATAGCGGCGGATGCCCGCGAGACCTTGCCCGCGGCCGGGGTCACGGAATCGGCTCGTGCCTTGAATCAACGCCGCTTCCAGCGCCGCCGCGTCGCCCCACCGCTCGCCGAATCGTTTGGCCTGCGTGGGCTCCAAAGAATGCCGGAAGCCCACACCGGCGTCTGCGACCGCGATCACGACCACCCGGCGCGCCAGCTTGCGCCGCCAGTTGTACGCCTGCACGGCAACCCAGCCGCCGGTGCCGGCGTGCTCCACAATATTCTGACATGACTCCGAAAGCGCCATAGCGAATCCCATCGTCGCCTTCGGATCGAGTCCCAGCTCGGAGCTCAGGATCGCGGACGCGCGCTGCTGGATGGTGCTGACGACGGCGTGCACGTCCTCCGCAGCCCGCACCGGTGTCACGGGCAGCAACACGTCACTCTCCACCGCCGGCCTGGTCCTGGGCACCTTGCCGTGGACTTCGAACAGGTCGCCCGCCTCACGAAAGAATCCGGCGCGGGCCCAGTAGCTCACGACATCCGGATTGGCGGGCGCGGTCAGCAACGGCCGCTCGCCGTGGCGAGCCGCGGCCTCGCCCGCCGCCAGCAATCCCACGAGCCCGTACGGTGACGCCCACTCGGCGGCGTGCGCGTCGAAGAGCAGTCGCTCGCCGTCGGTTGCTTGAGCGTACGCGGCGGCGAATTGGTCAAAGGAGCGATCGTCGAACTGCGTCGGCACCTCGACGAGTCGCGTCATGCCACCGAGAGCTTTCCCATGAGATGATCCCGGAGCCCGGTGGCGCCGCGATGGGTCAGGTTTCTCGTGCCGAGCCGGGTGCCCGCGCGCACAGCGTCTTCGAGTGCGGCGCCGGAGAGCAGCGCCGCCACGACGGCGCCGCCAAACACGTCGCCACATCCGGTGGGATCGTTCACCTGGGTGAACGCCGGTGGATCGATTGGAGGGGCGGGAATCCGTTCGGTGCGGATCGGATCGCCGGTGAAGTAGGCCGCGCCACGAGACCCGAGCGTCACGCACAGTGACATGCAGCCGTGACGCAGCGCCTCCGCCGCGGTGGCCAGCGGATCACTGCCCAGCTGTCCCATTTCGTCTTCGTTCAGCTGCACAACATCGAAGCAGCTGAACCAGTCGGCAGCCTGAGGCAGCTGCCGCGGCACACGCAGGCCGTCCGGCTGGCGGCCGAGGAACAGGCTGTGCAGGTCCGCGTAGATGAAGCCCGGAAAGCCACGGCGCAGCATCTGCGCCGTCTCGAGCGTCATCTCGAAACCCGAGATGAAGTTGATGTAGAGCGCGTCGACGTCGCGAATCAGCGGCCCCAGCTCCGGCCAAGTCCAGGGGGAAACGCCGCCGCTCATATGCTCGCAGCGCCGCTCCACCGATTCATAGCGGAGCGTCACGCGGTTGTTGGGCTCGGGGACTTCCACAAAACGGGCGGCGGGTGGCACGTGGTGGAGCGTCCGAAGGAATTCATTTGCTTTCGTGGCGAGATCACGGCCCACTTTGATGAGCGGCACGATCTCCCGGTCGTCAGGGAGCGAGGCATCCAGTGCGGAGAGTGCGTAGGAGATGCCGCCCCATTCCTGGACCGCCGGCTGCGCGGGATCGCGACCATAGATCGTGTCCCACACCATCGACCCGATGACGCCCACGCGCTTCAGCGCTTGCCTCCGTCCCCGAGCCCCCCGAGCCCCCCGAG
>Ga0075426_10002507_pt1 | contig 13133 bp, 9 predicted proteins | sample SoiMethybrSBSTD5_FD_75304 | JGI IMG/M metagenome (GOLD analysis project Ga0075426, IMG submission 75304) | Bulk soil microbial communities from a Populus tree surrounding site in Tennessee, USA - Soil MetaG P. TD hybrid SBSTD5 | ecosystem: Environmental > Terrestrial > Soil > Tree plantation...
AGCTTCTTCTGGCTGTTTCTCTTCAGCATCGTTCTCTACCTCAGGCCTTATGAATTTTTCCCGGGACTGTCGTCGCTTACGTCGATGGCGTTCTATACCGGCGTCGTGACGTTAATTGTTTACGGCGTCAGCCAACTCGGTCTCGAAGGCAACCTCACCGCCCGTCCACGCGAAATCAACCTGGTCCTCTTATTTGGCCTGGCGGCCCTGCTGTCGATGCCGATGGCCGTCGATCCCGGCGAAGCATGGACCGCGTTTAGCGATATGTTGCTGAAGACGCTCGTTATCTTCATCGTCTTCGTCAACGTCGTACGTACCGAAAATCGTATGCGACTCTTGCTGCTGCTGATTCTCGCCGTCAGCATGTACTTGAGCGTGAACGCGATCAACGACTATCGCCATGGCGTGTTTGGCGTCGGCGCACTCGAGACTCACGACCTGCGCATTGCCGGACGCATCAAGGGTTTGTTTGAGAACTCAAACGACCTCGCGTTGCACCTCGTGACGATGATCCCGATTGCCATTGCCCTGGGACTTTATCGACGGGGTCTGCCGCGGAAGCTGATCTACTTTGGCGCCGCGGGCGTGATGCTCGTCGCGGTGATCGTGACGTTTTCACGCGGCGGGTTTATCGGTCTGGTTGCCGCGGGCTTGATTCTTGTGCGACGACTGGGAAAGAAGAACCGAGTTGCGACCACAGGTGCGCTCGTTTTCGCGGTGCTCGTCTTTCTGGCCGCGGCGCCCGGCGCTTATTCGGGACGGCTGGCGACGATGTTCAATTCCAGCGCCGACCTGACAGGCTCTTCCAGCCAGCGAACGGAAGTGTTGAAGCGCTCGATCTGGGTCGCGCTGCGTTATCCGTTGTTTGGTGTCGGCATTGGCAACTTCCACCACAAGTCGCCGCGTGAGTTGGCGACACACAACGCTTACACGCAGGTCGCGGCGGAGATGGGTATTGCGGCGTTTGTCGTTTACGTGATGTTTCTGGTTTATCCGCTGCGGCGGCTGCGTTTGATCGAAAACCAGAGTTACGAGAAGCCGGAGCAAAGAAGGTTCTACTATCTGTCGATAGGTTTACAAGGCGCCCTTGTCGGTTACATGGTCAGTAGCTTTTTCGGCGCCGTGGCGTATCAATGGTACGTCTATTATCTGGTCGGTTATGCGGTTTGCCTCCATCGACTCTACATTATGAAATTCCCCCCGGAAGAAGGTTACGAACCCGGTTTTTGGGAGCGCCCGTTCGCCAAGAAGAAGAAAGAGGTAACGACAGGCGACGTGCTGCCGGCTTCTCAACCAAGCCATTCTTAGCTCGAGCGATCTTTTCTTCAGGTGCGAGATGGATCTGTTTGGTGGATTACACGATAACTTGTCGCTGCATGTGTTGACGCCTTTTTCGCGTTTGCAGCGCGCCAAACGTTCAGCCACGCGTGCGACCCAGCAAGAATTCAACAACGGTCTGCGTTTTCGTAGCGAAGCTGCGAACTGGGACGAAGCCCGGCGTCGCGACTGGGTCCTTAAGCGGCTTCGCGAAATCGTGCGCCGTGCCTACGCAGAAACTGCTTATTACCGCGAACTGTTTGATCGCGCCGGCTTCGATGCGCGAGTCGATTTTAGTTTCGACGACTATGCGCAATTGCCGGTGCTGCGGCGCGAAGATGTTCACGCATCAGGAGCGAAGCTGCTGTCGTCCGTTGTTCCTGAAGAACAAAGGTCAAAGGACGCCACCGGCGGTTCGACCGGCGTCCCAACTGAGATCTGGTTAGGTCCAAAAGAACGCGGCTGGCGCGACAGCGGCATGGAACGCTTTTTCGAGATACTCGGCGTTCGTGAAGGCAGTCGCACCGCATTGCTTTGGGGCCATCATCTCGATCCGAAAAGGACCGAGACGTTACGCGAGCGTTACCAGACGTTCGTGGCAAATCAGAGATGGTTTGATTCGATGCGCTTGTCGCCGGCAATACTCGACGAGTACCACCGCGAAATGGAACGCTTTCGGCCCGCGTGCATCGTTGCTTATGCGAGTGCGTTGGGCCACCTTGCCGAGCACATACTCGCAAACAACTACAAGCCGAGTTATCCGACGCGCTGCTCGGTCACCGGTGGCGAGAAGCTTTGGTCCAGGCACCGCCGCATGATCGAAGAAGCGTTTGGACAGCCGGTACACGAGCGCTACGGCTCACGCGATGCGCACTGTATCGGGGTTCAGCTCCGGCCGCAGGAGTCGCTCGAGTACACGCTTGATTGGGCCAATGTGCTCGTTGAACCACAAACCTCCGCAGCGGAATCGCCGATTCTCGTCACCAAACTCCAGGCGGACGTGATGCCGATGCTGCGCTACGAGATTGGCGACATCGGTAAGTTCTCGGACGGGAGCCGGCCCGGGCATCCGACCTTTGTTTTGCCCGACGTGACGGGACGCGCGCTCGATCGGATTTTGATGCCGAACGGTAACTGGATTGCCGGTCAACAACTGCCACACCTGCTGAAGGACTTTCCGGTGCGGGAGTTTCAGTTTTTGCAGCGTGCGGACCATTCAGTGCAATTGCAACTGGTACCGGAGCAGGGATTCGATGATGCGAGTCTGCGCAGTATTCGCGACACGTTGACGGCAAACTTGCCCGGTTTACAAATCGAAATCGAATTGAAAGAATCGGTTGTTCGCACGAAGTCGAACAAGTGGCGGCCGGTGATTAGTGAGGTCAAACTGGATTCGCAAGTGTTTGTATGAGCATCGATCTTAACGACAACTTCAAGTCTGATTTGGCGCTCGCGGAAGTGGCATCGAGCGCTTACGCCGAAGCAGCGGGTGCGGAGTCGATGCTTGCCGCCGCGGTGCAGCGACTCGCTTCCGACCTCGGTTGGAACGCGGACGGCAAAGGACCTTTCGGCGCGTTAATCCAACGTGGCTCACGCGTGCTAATCAAACCAAATTGGGTGTTGCACCACAATCAGGGCGACGGCGGCATGGAGCCGATGATCACGCATCACTCGATCATCAAAACTGTGGTCGAGGCCGTCTTGCAAGCTGATCCTGCGGAAGTCGTCGTTGGTGACGCGCCGATTCAAACGTGTGATTTCGCGAAGCTGCTGGAAACAGGCGATCTGGTTGCATGGGCCGATGCGTTGACGAAAGCCGACAGTCGTTTCAAGGGCCTCAAAGATTTCCGCCGTACGACGTCAACGTACGTTAACGGCGTGCGCGTCGCTGATGAGAACGTGCTGCCTGAAGATGAGTTTGTGCTTTTCGATATCGCCGAGGACAGTTTGCTCGAGCCGATCACCGACGAGAAGGACGACTTTCGTGTCACTTGTTATGACCCGCGCCTGATGGCCAAGACACACGGCCGCGGCCGGCATCGTTATCTCGTGGCGCGTGACGTGATCGCGGCCGACGTAGTGATCAACTTGTCGAAACTCAAAACGCACAAGAAAGCCGGCATCACCTGTGCGCTAAAGAACCTGATCGGCATCAATGGAAACAAGGAGTACCTGCCGCACCATCGCATCGGTGGCACCAACCTCGGCGGCGACTGCTATCCCGGCGATTCGAAGATCAAGCGCCTGCTCGAATACGCCGCCGACCAGCAGAACACTACTGATTCAGCGCCGGTGGAAAAAGCGTGGAGCGTTGTCGCGACCCAACTCAATCGTATGTTGCACTTGACCGGCGATAAGCTCGGCATCGAAGGCTCATGGAGTGGCAACGACACCATCTGGCGCACCGGTCTCGATCTCAACCGGATCCTGCTCTACGGCCAACTCGGCAGTGGCATGGCATCAACGCCGCAGCGTCGCGTTGTGCATCTCGTCGATGCGATTGTGGCGGGTCAGGGCGATGGTCCACTCTCGCCGCAGCCGTTGCCGCTCGGCCTCTTGTTCGCCGGCAATAACGCTGCATGCGTCGATTGGTTTGGCGCGCTCCTGCTCGGTTATGACCCGCAGCTCCTGCCGATCGTGCGCGAAGCATTTGCACACTTTAAGTGGCCCATCGCCACTGCGCGGCCTGAAGAGATCACTCTCGCGGGTGATTGGGGCAAGGGCAAACTCGCTGAAGTAATCGATGACGAAACGCCGCCCGTAATTCATCCCGCCGGCTGGCGCGACGCCGCACGGCCCGCACTCGTCGAACAAAAAGCTTGAGATACAACGCACTACAACTGATCGGTACTTTTCATCAGGGCGGCTCGGAACGGCAGGCTGCTCAGTTGACGCGTCTGTTGCTGGAGAGCGGGCGTTGCAACGTCAGTATCGCCACGCTCGATAGCGACGGCCCGTTGCGGGCGGAGATGCAAAAACTCGGCTTCAACGACATTCCCGAATTTCGTCTCAATAGTTTTTACGACCTTCACGCGGGCCGCCAGGTGCGACGCTTTGCGCAGTACCTGAAGAAGCACGAGATCGACGTGGTCCATGCGCACGACTTTTACACAAACATCTTCGGCATGGCCGCGGCGGCGCTCGCTCGCGTTCCCGTGCGCATCGCCTCGCGCCGCGAATCCGCGGTTCGTCCGGCGGGTCAAAGGGTTGTCGAACGAGGTGCGTACCGGCTGGCTCACGCAGTCGTGGCGAACTGCGAAGAAGTCCGCACGCAGTTGATTGACGAAGGCGTTCCGGCGCGGAAAGTACGGACCATCTATAACGGACTCGATCCCGCACGCGTGCAAGCTCCGCAAGCGGAACGAAGAGAAATTCTGGCGGGCCTGAACCTGCCCGACGGCGCGCGTTTCGTAACGATCATGGCCAACATGCGTGCGCACGTCTGGAACCCCGAGCCGATGTGTTACAAGGACCATCCGACGTTCTTGCGCGCGGCCCAGCGGGTTTACGAGCAAGTTCCCGCAGCCGCTTTTATCATTGCGGGTGAGGGCGAGTTGCTGGAAGCGACGCAGGAACTGGCACGTAGCCTCGGCATAGCTGAACGAACATTTTTCATCGGGAGATGCGAGGATATTGGGCGTGTATTATCCATCTCGGACGTTTGTGTGCTGAGCTCGCGGTCCGAAGGCTTCTCAAATTCGATTCTTGAATACATGGCGGCAGCGCGGCCGGTTGTTTCAACCGACGTCGGCGGCGCGAGAGAAGCGATAATTCACGGCGAAACGGGTTATCTGGATCCGGCAGGTGACCATAATGGAATGGCCGCGCATATTACGTCTTTGCTATTAGATCCGGACTGCGCACGCGCGATGGGCGAAGCCGGCCGGCGCGTCGTGAACGAAAAGTTTTCATCTAGTAAGCAGCTTCAGAACATCGAGAGTCTCTACGGCGAGTTGCTCAAGATGTCGAAGCCGCGGGAAGTTTTATCGGTCAAACATGTCCCTAACCAACACTAAGAAACGCTTGCGAGTCCTGATCGCGGCGCCTTCGCTGGATATTCTCGGCGGGCAGTCGCGACAGGCGGTGCGTCTCAGCGAAGGACTGAGTCGTGAACCGGATCTCGAAGTCGGTTTCGTACCACACAATCCACGCTTGCCCGGCGTGCTTAGATCGTTACAGTCGATCAAGTACGTTCGCACCTTCGCAACGACGCTGTATTACGTGATCTTGTTGCTTTGGCGAGTACGTCAGTACGACATCATCCACATCTTCTCGGCTTCTTATTATTCGTACTCCTTGAGCGTTATTCCGGCATTATTCATATCGCGTCTTTACGGCAAGAAGTCCATCCTGAACTACCGCAGCGGCGAAGCAGAAGATCATCTCGAGAACTGGAAGACGGCGGTGCCGACGATTCGTTGGGCCGACGAGGTTGTTGTCCCTTCCGGTTATCTCGTGGACGTCTTCGCGCGTCACGGTTTGCGCGCGCGCGCAATTCACAACATCGTGGAGCTCGATCGCTTTTCGTTTCGCGAGCGCCGCCCATTACGTCCGGTTTTTCTGACCAGCCGTCTGCTCGAACCGCTCTACAATGTTCCGTGCGTGCTGCGCGCGTTTAGGATCATTCAGCAGCGTTATCCTGAGGCGACGTTGACTGTTGCGGCCGACGGTTATTTGCGTGCGGACCTCGAAGCGCTCGCGCGCGATCTCAAACTGCGCAACTGCCAGTTCATCGGGTTTGTTCCATTCGAGAAGATGCCGGCGCTTTATGATGCAGCGGACATTTATCTCTCGGCCACCAGCATCGACAACATGCCGAGCTCGTTAACCGAAAGCATGGCGTGCGGTCTTAACGTCGTCACTACGGACGGTGGCGGCGCGATACCCTACATCATGACGAACGAGGAAACGGGCTTGATTGTCGATCGTGACGATCACGAGGCGCTTGCCGCCGGGGCCATTCGTCTACTCGAGGACAACGACTTCGCTTTGAAACTGGCGCGCAACGCGCACCAGTCAAGCAGGAAATTTACATGGGCCTTCATTCGCAACGAGTGGTTGAAAGTTTATCGCGAGCTCGCGAACGAGAAAGGTTTGTCGTTGAGCGCCAACAGCCACAGCGTGCCGTTAGCCAAAACTAATTAGCTCTTTTAGAAAGCATCTCCCATTTCATGAAACAAGTTTTCCGCAAAGGATTGAAACACATCGTCGTAGCTGAAGCGCCGGCGCCAATGTTGGTGCCGAATCACGTGCTTGTGAATCCTGTTTACTCGTTGATTAGTAGCGGCACTGAGCTCGCCAGCATTCACGACGAAGCGCTCATCAAGGAAGTTGCCTACAACCCCTCGCAGCTCATGAAGGTTTGGGACGGATTCAAGGCGATGGGTCCCGGACCAACGATCGCTGAAGTACGCGCGAAGTTTAAGGAGTACGCGACGCTTGGCTACGCGGGCGCAGGCATTGTCGTTGACCGGCATCCGTCTGTAAACGGCGTGGCGGTCGGCGATCGCGTTGCTTACGGTGGTGAAGGAACGGGCCACGGCGAAACGATTCTTGCCTCCGAAAACCTCGTCGTTAAGGTTCCGGAGAATGTGCCGTTTGAGCATGCGTGTTTCACGACGTTGGGCAGCATTGCACTGAACTCAATTCGGATCTCCGAAGTCGGCGTTGGTGATGTGGTCGCCGTCGTAGGTTTGGGACTGGTGGGCCAACTCGTGATCCAGCTCGCGCACCTACAGGGCGCTCGCACGATCGGCATCGACCTGCGTAAAGACCGTGTTGAACTCGCACGCAAACTCGGCGCGGACCTCGCGCTCGACGGCAGCGTGTCGATCACCGACGAGGTCAAAGCTTTCACGAACGGTTTGGGCGCGGATTGCGTGATCGTAGCTGCTGCTTCGAAATCGTCGGCGCCCTGCCAGTTGGCGCTGGAAAACTGTCGCGACCGCGGCACGATCGTGGTCGTCGGCGCGGTCGATTTGAGCTTCCCATGGAACGATATGTACATGAAAGAGATTCGTCTCCTGATGTCGCGCGCGTATGGACCAGGAAGCTACGACCCGCAGTACGAAGTGCGCGGCCACGACTACCCGATTGCCTACGTGCGCTGGACCGAAAAGCGCAACATGGAAGAGTTTCTGCGTCTGGCGTCGAGCGGCCGGATCAATCTGCAACTGTTAATCACGCACGAGTTTGATCTCGAAGATGCGCCGCATGCTTATCAGGCCGTTAAAGATCCGGCGACGACGAGTTTGGGTGTGTTGTTGCGTTATCCCGAAACGGAAGTCACGAGGGAACCGGAAAAGTTTGCGCCCGAGCATCGCGTGACGCTGTACAGCAAGGCGGGTGAATCCGATCTGCGCGTGGCGCTTGTCGGTGCGGGCAATCTGGCGCGCTGGGCGCATCTTCCGGCGCTCAGAAGGATTTCAAACGTCAGTCTGCACGCGGTCTGCTCGGCGAGTGGTGCGCGCGGAAATACATACGCGCGTCGTTTCGGCGCGGCATATTTTTCTTCCGACTACCGCCAGGTGCTCGACGATCCCAAAATCGACGTCGTGATGGTGCTCAGCCGCAATCAACACCATTTCAGCCAGACGTACGAGGCGTTGATGGCCGGCAAACATGTTTTTGTCGAGAAGCCGATGGCCTTGACTGAAGCGGAGTGCCGCGAGCTCTACAAGGCGGTGGTCATCTCCGGCAAACAGTTAACCGTCGGGTTCAATCGTCGCTTTGCACCGTTTTATAAAGCGTTGAAACAATCAGTGGTCAAACGCAGTGGTCCGGCCGTGATAGATTGTCGCGTTAGTTCGCCTGGCATCTCCGGCTCGTACTGGATGGCCGATCCGTCGATTGGCGGAGCGATCATCGGCGAAGCAGTTCACTTCGTTGACCTGATGTACTGGTTGCTCGAATCGGAACCGACGAACGTTTCCGCTTACTGCCTGCCGACCGGAAAATCGGATCCCGTCGGCGAAAATAACATGGTTGCAACCTTTCGCTTTGCAGACGGATCAATAGGAACACTGAATTATTCTACAATTGGCTCACGTCATGCCCAGGGCGAGCGTGTAGAAGTCTTTGCCAAGGGCATGACCTCGTTGGTACAAGATTTCAAACGCTTCGAGTCGACGGCGCAGACGAAGCGCAAGCGTTCGACTCTTTGGGCGCACAAGGGGTATGAGGATCAACTGCGTTCGTTCTTTCGCAGCATTGCTACCGGTGAAGCTCCCGACATCACGGTGCGGGACGGCGCCAGAGCAACACTTGTTTGCGTAGAAATGTTAAAGTCAGCCCAGACGCTTTCTTCACGGGAGATTAACTTGACTCGCCTCCTGACAGGCGAAACTGAGGAAACTGAAGCGACGTCTCCCCCCGTCGTATCCACAACCGAGTGGACGTGACAGAGATGAATGAAGCTAGCGCGTTGAGAGCGGACGCAAAATTCGACGGGAAACCAATCAGGCTTTTGCTGGTTGCCCCATCTCTGCGAATTCTGGGCGGCCAGGCTGTACAAGCCAACTACTTATTGCAGAACCTTAGTCGCGAACCGATGTTTCAAGTGTCGTTCGCGGCGCACAATCCTCGCCTTCCCGGTCTTTTGCGAGTGCTGCAACGGATCAAGTACGTGCGGACGATCGTCACGTCGCTGGTTTATTGCGCGAGCCTCCTGCTGAAAATCCCCAAGCACGACATCATTCACGTTTTCTCAGCGTCATATTTTTCGTTCCTGCTGGCGCCGGCGCCCGCTATTTTCATCGCCCGGCTCTTCGGTAAAAAAGTCATTCTCAACTACCACAGCGGCGAGGCCGAAGATCACCTTCGCTGTTGGCCGCGTACGGCTGTGCCGATCATGAGACTCGCGGACGAGTTGATTGTGCCGTCGCCGTACCTCGTGGAGGTGTTCAGAAAATTTGGTTTGCAGGCGCGGCCGGTCGCGAACATGATCGACGTCGAGCGCTTCCGATTCCGCGAACGGAAACCGCTGCTGCCGATCTTCTTGTCAAACCGCAATCTCTATCCTTTATACAACGTCGCCTGTATCGTGCGGGCGTTTGCGATTATTCAGCAGAAGTTTCCCGAAGCGCGGTTGACGATTGCGGGCGACGGTCGTCAGCGCGCTGCGTTGGAAGCGTTAGTGCGGGAGTTGAAACTGCGGAACGTTGAGTTCTACGGGTTGGTTGCTCCCGACAAGATGAGTGAGCTTTACGATGAAGCGCATATCTTCCTGAACAGTTCGAACATCGACAACATGCCGGGTTCGATACTCGATTCATTTGCGTCAGGTCTGCCTGTTGTGTCGACGAACGCCGGCGGCATTCCGTACATCATCACTCACGAGCGGACCGGGTTGCTCGTTCCCAAGAACGATCACGATGCGATGGCGGCCTGGGCCATTCATCTGCTCGAATCCCCGGCCCTAACGGAGTCGATCGCGCGCAACGCGTATGAAGAGTGTCCCGCTTACACGTGGCAAGCGGTGCGCGAAACCTGGTTGACGACCTACATGAAGTTGTCCGGCAGGAAGGCCTGGTCCGATTCTCGAGCCAGCGAGGCCGGCTCCTTCATCGCCGTTTAGACGGTTCGTGGACTCTGATCGCCCTTTCTGGTCTTCTCGACGTTTCGACGAGAGCAGCGATGACGATTTGCACAGCCAGAAGCGCGCAAAATCCAGCCGTCACGGTTGTCATTCCTGCCTACAATTCCGCGCAGTACATTTTTCAGACGTTGGATTCCATTCAAGCGCAAACTTTCAGCGACTACGAAGTGATCGTCGTCAACGATGGTTCCAGCGACAGCGATGAACTGGAACAAGCACTGCGATCTCACACACTAGAAGTCATCTATTTATCGCAGGAGAACAAAGGCGTCAGTGCCGCGCGTAATGCAGCGATTCAAATTGCGCGGGGTGAGTTCTACGTGCAGCTCGACGCTGATGATCAATTGAAACCCAACTATCTCGAGACGCAGTTAGAAATTCTCAAAAACAATCCAGACGTTGTGCTCGTCTATCCCAACGCGACGATCGTGGCCGCCGGTTCGGAAAAGGAACTGGAGTTTATGGAGATTTCGCCGTCGCAAGGCGAAGTCAGTTTTGAAGGTCTCGTGCGACAGGATTGCGTTGTGATGACCTGCGTCACCGCGCGCATGAACGTGATTCGCGACGCCGGAATGTTTGACGAAGATTTGCTTAGCTGTGAAGACTTCGACCTGTGGTTGAGAATTGCGAAAAACCACGGGCGCATTATTTACCATCGCGAGCCTTTAGTGATCTACCGCCGGCGCGCAGACAGTCTATCGGCTGATCGTGTTTGGATGGGCCGTTATCTCTTGGCCGTGCTTGAGAAGTGCGAGCGCACGCTTAGTTTGACGACCACGGAGCGAGAGGCTCTCGACGCGGAATTGAGTCGCAACCGCTCGTTGTTGTATTTGTTTGAAGGCAAGCGTGCGTTAACAAATGGACAGACGGACGACGCGCTGGAGAATTTTCAGAACGCCAACCGGCATTTGCGCAGCAGCAAGTTGAGTGTGGTGATTTTCTTGCTGCGTCACATGCCGCAGTTAGTCAGTCGCGTTTTCAGCGCGCGCGAACGCTTGTTGGCGAAGAACCCGAATAGTGATTTGAGAGGTTTTGATCAGCCGCGGGTTTGGTGATGCGACTCGACGTAATCATTCCGACTTACAACCGTCAGGATCTCCTTCCGTTAACTCTGAATAGTTTGTTGGCGGCCGAGGTCCCGGCGGGCCTGAAAGTGGGCGTCACTGTTGTCGATAACAATTCGAACGACGGCACGCGGCAAGTGATCGAGTCGTTTAGCGAGCAGTCTGGCAGAAGGATTCGTTACGCATTTGAACCCCAACAAGGCCGCTCGCATGCGCTTAACAAAGGTGTCACCTCGACTGACGGCGATCTTATCGGCGTGATAGACGACGACGAAGAGATCGATTCGCAGTGGTACAAGGTTGCGTTTGAAGCGTTCGCGTCCGACGCAGACCTCGATTTTATCGGTGGTCCATACGTGCCACAGTGGAGCGTTGCGCCGCCGGCGTGGTTACCGCCGGAGTACGGCAGCGTTGTGGGCTGGGTGAACGGCGGCGATCAAAAAGTTTCATTCGACAAAAACTATCCGGGGATCTTGATGGGCGGTAACGCCATCTTCAAGCGCGCTGTTTTATTGAAAGTCGGGCTCTACACGACCTGGCTGGGCCGGACGGATAAAGGTTTGCTGTCGGGTGAAGATGAGGAGCTTTATGATCGGCTGCTGGCGAGTGGAGCGAAGGGAATGTATTTGCCCAAGCTCAAGATCTACCACCACGTACCGCAGGAACGACTGACGAAAAAGTATTTTCGCAGTTGGTGTTTTTGGCGTGGAGTTTCGCTTGGCTTGCTGGAACGAAAGCGGAAACAAGCAGTTCCGTATCTCTTTGGGATCCCGCGGTGGCATTATCGCAGTGCCGCGCGTGGGCTGGCGACGAGTGTTGCGGTCGTATTCGTGCCGCCAAAAAAGCAGAACGAGGCGTTTGCGTCCGAGCTCGCCGTCTGGGATTTCCTCGGCTTGTTCTACGGAAAACACTTTCGGCGTGAGCAAGGACTGGAAGAATAGACGCAACGTGAACCCTCCGGATATCTCAGTTGTTGTTTGCACCTACAATCGCGCGGACTTATTGAAGCGCACTGTTGAGAGTCTCTTTGCGCAGCAGGCGGGAGCAACAAGGTTTGAGATACTCGTTGTTGACAACAACTCGACTGACAACACGCGAGCAGTAGTCGAGTCGCTGCAAACCAAATCGCCCGTTCCCTTGCGCTATGTCTTCGAGCCCCGCCAGGGAAACGCTTACGCACGAAATACCGGCGTCGAACAAGCACAAGCTGCGATCGTTGCTTTTATCGATGATGATGTTGTCGCGGCCGACAGTTGGGTCAGCGCGATAAAGTCAGGTTTCGATCGATATCCACAACTCTCTTTTATCGGCGGCAAAGTCTTACCTTTATGGGACGCCGATCCTCCATCATGGTTGACTCGCTCACACTGGGCTCCGCTCGCGTTACTTGATTACGGCGACAAAGAAAAGGAGATCGCCGGGCAGATGCCGCTCGGTTTGCTAACGGCAAACATCGCGTTCAAAAAAGAAGTTTTCACCGAAGTAGGACAATTTTCTCCGTCTCTACAGCGTGTGAAAGACGCGATTGGCTCGATGGAAGACACCGAGTTTCTCATGCGCGCGTGCCGCGGCGGCAAAACAGGCCGTTATCTTCCAGCGTTGATCACTTGGGGCTCGATCGATCCCGAGCGGCTCACGAAGGCTTATCATCGCCGCTGGCACACGGGCCAGGGTCATTTTTACGGCGTGATGAACGATCCCGAGTGGGAGCGGTCGAGCTTTCGCCTCGCGGGCGTTCCTGGTCATCTCTACAGGGAGACGGTCCAGAACGCGATGAGGTGGCTGGCGAGAGTTCTAACCGGCAAGCAAGATGAGGCGTTTTTGCACGAATGCCAGCTCAGATTCTTCCGCGGGTTTGTAAAGCAACGTCGAACCACTCCCTCCTGATTGCAGTTCGATTGCAATTTACTCAAATTCCCAAAGTCATATTTACAGCGTCGATTTTGAGTTGTAAGGTTCTCCGCGTCTAAACGCGCGGCGCTTGGACCCCGCCGATTGTTCGACAATAACGAAAGGTTGTTCGTTCGGGTTGATCGATTCCGATCGACCGCGCAAGTTAACTTTATTCGAAGTTGACGCTCAAGTAACAAGCTGCTGGTGATCAAGATCGCACACTTCCCCGAGTGTGTGCCGCTAAGAGTGTGTCTTATGAATTT
>Ga0075426_10002508_pt1 | contig 13132 bp, 10 predicted proteins | sample SoiMethybrSBSTD5_FD_75304 | JGI IMG/M metagenome (GOLD analysis project Ga0075426, IMG submission 75304) | Bulk soil microbial communities from a Populus tree surrounding site in Tennessee, USA - Soil MetaG P. TD hybrid SBSTD5 | ecosystem: Environmental > Terrestrial > Soil > Tree plantation...
AATGTGCATCGCGCAGGCCCACTTCCCACGGCAGGCCGGTGTTTTTGATGGAAGTCATGGGCGCCGCCCCGGTGCCGCCATCGTGCCCGCTGATGGTGATGACGTCCGCGCCCGCTTTGGCCACTCCGGTGGCAATCATGCCCACGCCGCCGCTGGCCACCAGCTTCACCCCGATCCGAGCGTGGGGGTTCACCGCGCGCAGATCGTAGATCAGCTGCGCCAGATCCTCGATGCTGTAGATGTCGTGGTGCGGCGGCGGCGAAATCAAGGACATGTTGGGTACGGCATGGCGCAGCCGCGCGATGTAGGGCGTGACCTTGCTGGCGGGCAGCTGGCCGCCTTCTCCGGGCTTAGCGCCTTGCGCGATTTTGATTTCGAGTTCGTCGGCGTGGACCAGGTATTCCGCGGTCACGCCGAAGCGCGCCGAGGCCACCTGCTTTACCCGGTTGTTGGCCACGCCGCCATGGCGATAAACCCGCGGGTCCTCACCGCCTTCTCCGGTGTTACTGCGCGCCCCCAGCCGGTTCATGGCGATGGCCAGCGTGCGATGCGCCTCCGGCGAGATCGCTCCCAGCGACATGGCCTGCGTGCTGAAGCGGCTCAGGATGGAGGTTTCGCTTTCCACGTGCGCATGAGCTGCCGGCGTTGAGGACGGGACAATCTCCACCAGGTCGCGAATGGCCGCCGTTTCTCGACCCCCGCCCGTTTCAATAAAGGCCTGGTAGGTTTTGTCGCTGGGCGACTTAATGTACTGGTGCATACGGCGCACCACATCGGGAGAGTTGCCGTGTGCCTCGCCCTGATGGCGGAAGCGGAACAACCCTGCATCGCGCAACCCATCTTTTTCAGAAGCGAAGGCTGCGGCGTGGGTATGCAGCGCGTCCTGCAGGAGTTCGCGGAGGTTCTTGCCGCCCAGTGCGCAGTGGGCATCCTCGAAGAAGCGCTCGCAGACATCGGGGTCGAGGCCGATAACTTCGAACAGCTGGCTGTTGCGGTAGCTGGCGATGGTGGAAACGCCCATGCGTGCCATCACCTTGCGTAAGCCGTTCTCCACCGCTGAGCGGAAGTTGGCCCCGCCATTCTCCGCTTCAGCCGCCAGCTCCAGCGCCATCCAAGGGAAGATTGCAGACGCGCCGGCAGCCACCAGCAATGCCAGGTGATGAGTGTCAATTACCTGGCCGCTCTCGACGACCAGGGGAATCCCGAATCCGCCTGCTTCGACCATGGACTTCCAGGCAGCCGCCGTGGCCAGCAGGGAAGGGAGCGCCGCGCGGCCGCTCGTGATTGCGCCATCGCTCAGAATGACCACGCCCGCTCCGGCCGCAACCGCGTGTGCTGCTTTCTGGCTCACGCCTTGCAGTGCCGCCAGCGCGTTTTCCACGCCCGCGGTGGCGTCGAAAGTCATATCAATGCGGTGGGCAGAACTATGCCGCTCCGCCAGCGCCTGCATCTGGGTGCAGTCCAGCAATGGCGAAGGCAGCACCGTGCTTTCGCCGAGGTAAACGTCAAGCGACATGACCTGCCGCTCGCGCAGCGGATCAATGGATGGGTTCGTGACCTGGGCGAAGCGCTGCTTACAGTAATCCCACAGCGGACGACGATGGCTGGAAAGAAACGCGGGCGGGGCGTCGTCGCCCATGCTCCACACTGCCTCCCTGCCATCCTGCACCAAGGGCTGGAAGAGCAGGCGGAAGCGGTCCTCGGTCCAGCCGAGCGCGGCCATGGTGCGGGTGCGCTGCGGGGTTGCCGGTGCCTCAGTCCCTGCGGTACTTTTCAGCGCATAGGCGGAAATTTGCGGCTCCTCCTCCGGCAACTCCGGCCACTGCGAGGGACGAAGGAGCTTGCCGTCGTTGAGCAGCAGCAATTCGCCCGGCCCCAGTCGTTGCCGTTCGATGACGCGCTTGCCCTGCAGGTCGGCGATGCCGGTTTCCGAGCCGACCACGACCAGGCCGTCCGCGGTCAAAGTGTAGCGCAGCGGCCGCAGGCCATTGCGGTCGAGCTTGGCACCGACCGCGGAACCATCGGTGAAAATCAACGCGGCGGGCCCATCCCACGGCTCCTGCCGGCGCGCCTGCTGGGCAAGAAAGCGGCGCACCTGCGGGGGCATCTGAGCGCCTTCGTTTTCCCAGGCCGGCGGCACCAGGCTGAGGGCGGCTGCCGCGGCGGTGCAGCCCTGGCGCAGATAAAGTTCGAAGGCGTTGTCGAGGCTGGCGGAGTCGCTTACTCGCGGCTCCAGCAGCCGAACTTCGTGGGAAAGCTGCAGGGAACGGCGCCACTCCCCCTGCCGCGCGCGTAGCCAGCGCCGGTTGGCGCTGATGGTGTTGATTTCGCCGTTGTGCGCGGCAAAGCGAAAGGGTTGCGCCAAAGCCCAACTGGGCTGGGTGTTGGTGGAATAGCGCTGGTGAAAGATGGCGAACCAGCACTGGAACTCAGGATCGCTCAGGTCGCGATAAAACGCGGGCAGCTGGTCAGGTGTGACCAGCCCTTTGTAAACCACGGTTTTCGAGGAAAGCGAACAGAAATAGGCGCCGGGTGGAAAGCCGGCTTCGGCATGCTTGCGCATGCGGAACAAACGCGTTTCCAGTTCTTCGCCGGAGCTGCCGTCCGCTTCCGCAAAGAAGAATTGCTCGATGAGGGGGAGAGTATCGCGGGCGCGCGGTCCCAGGATGGAGGCGTCGGTCGGTACGGTTCGCGAGCCCAGGAAACGCAGCCCGTGCGCCGGCGCAGAACTTCCGACGCATTGGCGTGCCGTTTCCGCGCCATCCCGCGGCAGAAACGCCATCCCCAGGCCGAAGGTCGCGGGGAGTTCAAAGCCTGCCCGCGAGCGAAAAAATACTTCTGGGATGGGCAGAAGAAGGCCGGCGCCATCACCGCTGCGCCCGTCGGCATCCACGCCGCCGCGGTGCGCCAGGCGCAACAGCGCCTCGAGTCCCCTTTCCACGATCTGGTGCGAGGCCCGCCCGTCCATCTGGGCGACGAAGCCGACACCACACGCGTCGTGATCCACACCCCATTCCGACATGTGACATGAATAAGGTGGAAGGCTTGTGGAAGTACAATCCAAAATTTCGATGATGAGGATGGGAATTTCAGGGCAGAGGAAAACGGAGATTTTCCTAGGCGCCGCGGTGCGCCAGGGTTTGGCGCTGGCCTGGGAGAAACAGGAGTGAAATAGCGCATAAAGGCCAACTGCTCAATTTGATCGTAACTCCTCCACCAACGGCCTAGAAGTTGGGAGCAGACAGCTCTCGCAGATGTAGATTGCGGGTCCATCCCCACCCGGCTCTCCCCGATCTGGCCGAGCCTGCAGATGAATAGAAAAAGGAGACGGCCGAAACGCGGTTTTAGCTGCGCCTTGCGTCGCGCCGAACTAAACTGGAACGCCAGTGGCAAAAGCTGAACATGTCGTTTTGGGAGTGGATATCGGCGGCACCAAGGCCGCGGCTGGCCTAGTGAACGCCGCCGGCGAAGTGCTGTTCACCGCGCGCCGCCGCATGGTGGTGCGCAAGACCGCGGAGGAGGCCTTGCGCCCGGTGACAGAAGCCATCGAGGCGGTGCTCAGCAACCGCCGCGCCCGGCCCGTTACTGGGATCGGCATCAGCGTGCCCGGTTGGGTGGATTCGCAACGCGGCGTGCTGCTCAGCGCCACCAACCTGCCCTGCTGGCGGAATTATCCGCTGGCGGAAAAAATTCAGCAGCGTTACAAGCTGCCCACGCGCCTGGCCAATGACGCCAACGTCGCCGCGCTCGCTGAAGCGGTGTGGGGCGCGGGCGTGGGCTACAAGAATTTATTCTATGTGAGCCTGGGCACCGGCATTGGCACCGGACTGGTGCTGCAGGACCGCCTTTACTACGGGCGCACCGGCGCGGCCGGCGAGGGCGGTCACATGACCATAGACCTGAACGGCCCACAGTGCGCCTGCGGCAAGCGTGGCTGCATCGAGATGTACGCCTCGGGCAGCGCCATTGGAGCGCGAGCCCGGCAGTTGGTGGCCACCAATCCGCGCACCCGGATACTGGAACTGGCGGAAGGCAAGGCGGCTGCGGTCACCTCCGAAATCGTGGGCAGGGCCGCGCTGGACGGCGATGCCCTGGCTAATGAGATTCTGCGCGAGGCGGCCGACTACCTGTCCATTTGGCTGGGCAACATTATTGACCTGCTCGAACCCGAAGTGATCGTAATGGGCGGTGGCCTGGGGGAACTGATGGGTTCGTTCTTCAACTACATTCGCGGGCGCCTGGAAGCGTCTGCTGTCAGCCCCAGCCGGCAGCAGATTCCCATCCTGAGCGCGCTGTATGGAGCGGAGTCCAGCCTGGTGGGTTCGGCGGCGCTGTGCCTGCCGCGGGGACAAGTGTGGATGGAGCGTTCGCGCAAAAGCGCAAAACGGAGAGACTAACAGCGCGGTGAATGGCACTTTGGTGCCAGCCCGGTGGTGCCAGGAAGTTCTATCGTGAGACGACTTTAATGCTTGGAATTGAGCAGATTTTTATGCCACTATATTGGCCTGCGTGCGGATTACGCGAGTCCAATTCGTCATCGCCTGTCTCCTCGTATTTGCAGTGGCTGTAGTGTTCATCGCACCCTCGGTAGACCTCGATCCAACCACTCTGGGATCACAGCAGGCGGCCACAATGGCAATGGCAGCTCTGGTCGCCGCCGGCACGGGCTTGCTCACGTTCTTTATTCCCCACGGGACCGCCGATCAGCGCTGGTCCTCCGAACCCGCAGCTTTCCATGGCGGCGGGCTTCTCGATCTGATCTGTACACGACTCTGCTAGCTGATTGCGGAACCGCTGTGCCACACCCTGCGTCGACAGGGCTGATTTGTCATGCGAGTTCACAATCGGGAGGGAGGGGTCGTGAGAAAAAGGAAATTCTCAGGGCAGAAGAAGCGCGGAAATAAGGGACTGAGCTCAGGGCCGATCCCAATGCCGGTAGCACCGCTGTCTCGTCGTCCGTCTCGGATGATCGTGGCTCCCGCGGCCCAGCACAACTATTATCTGGAGTTGGCAGACATCGTTCTTGAAGGCAAGCCCGCTTCCCGCGCCGGGCGGAAACAAACCGGTAAGCCGTGAGCGGGGCGAGTGTTCTATATATCCACTACGATCCTGGGTTGGCTGACATTCGCGAACAGTTGATGAGCCGGCTGGGATATCAAGTTGTTTCCGTGGTGGGCAGCCCCGCGGCCCGGCGCATGGCAAGAACGCGGCGCTTCGACCTGGTGATTGTGGGCCACGCCGGGCCTGACGAGGAGCGCCGGCGGATTGCGCAATGGATTAAAGCCAACCTGCCTCGGGTTCCTGTGCTGGCCTTGTGTCCAGCCCCGTTTCAAGCGGTAGACTACGGCGATTACCAGGCCGACACACATAACCCGGATGCCTGGCTGAGCCTGGTGCAGGAAGTTCTCTCAAAAAAGAAAGAGTAAGAGAGTGCTGAGCGAGTGCGCTCGTGCAGGGCCGCTTAGGGCCAGCGGCTGGGAGGCTTGAGCCGGCGGATCTGTTGCGCCGCTTCCGTGGCGGCGTGCCGCTCCGCCACCTGGGCGCAGAGCTCGATGCATTCCCGCAGCATGTCCTCGATCGTCGGATCTCGCCTGGGCTCGGGTTTGGAAGCTTGCACTCCCGGGACGGAATGCTGCGCCGGTGCCGACATTAGTATTCTCCGCCCCATAAGCCTAGCTTTCCGTCGTGTTCCTGGGAAATTACTGAGGTGGCGGTACTATCGGGCGGACGGCAGCCTTTTTTGCCGAGGACCGGCTGCGTTTTATTTGGAGAAAAACCCGGCATTGCTGGCTACAAATTCCTTCTGGTCTTCGGCCAAATCCTCGACCGGCTTGATGGAATCAGAGGTGCAAGCCGGCACGCAAGCGCCGCAATCAATGCAGCCCTGCGGATCCATGTACAACTGGGTGGCGGCCTCAAATTCCGGTGGTCCTTCTTGGGATGAATGGCGGGCTGAGTGTCTGAGTTCGGCAGGCGCCCAGCGAACGACTCTCCTATTAAAATCAGCTCATGGCGCTCAAGTTCACCACCAACCACCTCGAGGACTCGCTCTCCCTGTTTCGCTACTACAAGAAGCTGGGGGAAGGAGCCATGGCGCAGGTCAGCGATGAGCAACTGCTGGCGGTGCTCGACCCGGAAATGAATTCGATTGCCCAGATCGTGAAGCACGTGGCCGGCAACATGCGCTCGCGCTGGACCGATTTCCTGACCAGCGACGGCGAAAAGCCCGACCGCCACCGCGACAGCGAGTTCGAGGAACCGCCCGCTACCCGCGAAGCGCTGATGAGAATGTGGGAAGCGGGCTGGAACTGCCTATTCTCCGCACTGGAGCCGTTGGGCCCCGAGGATGCGGCGCGAAAAATCACCATCCGGGGCGAAGCCCATTCGGTGATGCAGGCGGTGAGCCGTCAGATTGCCCATTACGCCTACCACGTCGGGCAGATCGTGTTTCTAGCCAAGCATTTGCAGCATGCCGGATGGAAATCGCTCAGCATTCCGCGCAACCAGTCTGCCAAATTTAACCAGCGTGTGGCGGCCGGTGAGGCCAGCCAGCGCTAATGTCGTAAGTTCCGGCTGCTCAGGCCCTTACCAACTTCGCCCCAGCCCCTCCCACAAGAACATTTATCTCTACCGCTAACTTCCCTTCGCCTGAGCCGTCCATTACTGCAGCCCGGACTTGTAAGGGCACAATTTAATGAACTCTTAACAAGGAATTGGCGTATCAGGTGGTATACAGAGTGAGGGGAGTTCAGAATGTTGAACATCAGAATAGAACGAACCGGGGAAACGGCAATCCTTCACTGCGAGGGCGAGATCGTCGTGGGCAGGAGCCTTTCCGCCTTGCGCGAAGCTGTGCTTTGTGAACTCGACCAGCGGTCTATTGTCCTCGACCTCGCGCATGTGGAACGTATGGATGCCGGCGGGCTGGGGATGCTGGTGTTTTTGCACACCTGCACGCATGGTTTGGGCAGCGGTCTGAAACTGGTGCGTCCCTCGGCGCACGTGGCGGAGTTGCTCGAGCTCACCAATCTTACTTCCGTGTTTACCATCGGCCCGGCGGCCGACCTAGCCGCCGAGGCCGGTGCTTATCTTACCGGGCAGCCCTGCGAAGCCTGTGCCTGACGCACGTAGTCCCTCCTCCTGCTCAGGGTAATTTTCAAAACAATCTAATAGGAAGCGCACAGAGGACGAGCCGGAGTCCGCAGGTTTCCCTTGGATTTCGCTGATCACAATCAGGGGAATTCGTCAGCTGGTGGGCGGGACGGCGCGCACCATCTGGTCCCAAACCTGCCAGAACTGGCGCATCTCTTCCGGTTTGCCCAGGGAGATGCGCACGTAATTGTCCATGGGCGGGAACTTGCGCCCGATGATGATGTTTTTCTTCTGAAAGAAATCAATCACAGTTTGTGCCGGGCGCGAGGCGGGCATCATGATGAAATTGGCGCGTGAGTCAATCGGCTTCAGCCCGCGCTTCTGCGCCTGGCTGAAGAACTCTTGCCGGTCGGCGGCGTTGCGCCGGATAGCCATCCGCACATAATCCTGGTCTTCCAGGCCGGCGATGGCGGCGCACACTCCCGCCACATTCTGACATTCGATGGAGCGGAATGCATTCAGGCGCTTCAGGGTTGCGCCAGTGCCGATGGCGTAACCGATGCGCATCCCGGCCAGGCCATACACCTTGGAGAAAGTGCGGCTGACGATCAGTCGCTCGTCATCCATGGGACGGTCGAGGAAAGATTCGTATCCCGGGGATCCGACGGCGAAGTGGTGGTAGGCCTCATCCATGAGCACCAGCGCATTGGCCGGCAGCTTGCTTATGAATGTTTCCAGATCCTTGCGCGGCGTGATGGTGGCGGTGGGATTGTTGGGATTGCAAACATAAATGAGCGCCGGCTGCTTTACAGCGCTGGCCAGCATGGCATCCAGATGATGCGCGTACGTGCTGTCCAGCGGCACGCGCACGGTCTCCGCGCCCAGCGGATTGGAGTATTCCGCAATCGCCTCGAAAGTAGGTTGCGGAATAATGAGCGCCTTTCCCGGACCGAGGAACGCTCCGGTCGCCGCGCGCAAAATGTCCATGGAGCCGCAGCCCAGCAGCACGCGTCCGGGCGCCACTTTGTGGAAACCGGCAATGCTTTCCACCAGCTGATGGTTGTAGCGGTCAGGATAGCGATTGCCTTCCGCCACTGCCGTCTGCATGGCAGCCATGCTCTTGGGCGAGGGCCCGTAGGCGTTCTCATTGTTGCTCAGCTTGATGGCAGTGGCCGGAATGTCGCCCCGATGTGCCGCTTCCACTTGCAGGGGAGCGGCTAGAGACGGCAGCTCCAGGACGGCAGATGCGGCGGCGGCGATGCTGGCGGAACGCAGGAAGCCACGGCGTGAAAGTTGCATAACGGTTCCTCCCGGGGCTTGCGACTAATCGGGGTAGAAGAATACTCCAAAGGGCAACCGAGAGGGCACCGATCCGCCTGCGAAGCATTGGACACCGGCAGGCAGCTTGCGGAGTTTTCTCTAGAGTCCTATTGCTAAGCCATAGGAAGTGTGCCATGCTCTCCTATGTTCAACCCATAGGAGGGCGTTGGTGCGCGAGAAAACTGACGTCTGGCAGGGCACCCTGGCGCTGATGGTGCTCAAAACCCTGGAGATGATGGGCCCGCAGCACGGTTACGGCATCGCACGCCGCATCGAGCAGACCAGCGGAGATCTGCTGGCGGTTAACTACGGCACACTGTATCCCGCTCTGCTGAAGCTGGAGCAGGAGGGCTACATCAGCTCCGAGTGGGGCGTTTCTGAAAACAAACGCAAGGCCAAGTACTACAAGCTGACGCGCGCCGGCCAGAAGCAGGTGGAAAGGGAAGCGAGCGAATGGGAGCAGGCAACGGCGATTGTGGCGCGGTTTCTGGGAAAAGCGACCAGCAGCTAAAGCCCAGTCGCCAGGAAGCAGTGGCAACAATCGGGAGAAGACAGCACTTAGCACTCAGCAGTCAGCTTTCAGCCGGTGAGGGCTGACGGACGGGGCCGGTGCTGCGAGCAGGTGGCATATGCGGAAACTGCGGGCTTGGTGGGTAAGACTCGGCGGATTGCTTGGCAAAGACCGACGCGAGCGCGAACTGGCGGAAGAACTGGAGAGCAACCTTCAGTTTCATTTTGAGGACAACCTGCGCGCCGGAATGACGCCGGAAGAAGCTCGGCGGCAGGCGCTGATCCGCCTGGGCGGCATCGAGCAAACCAAGGAACTCTACCGCGATCGCCGCGGCCTGCCTTGGCTGGAGGCGCTGGCGCAGGATGTGCGTTATGCCATCCGGACGCTGCGCAAAGCTCCCGGCTTTGCCGCTGTGGCGGTCATTACCCTGGCCCTAGGCATCGGCGCTAACACGGCTATTTTTTCCGCGGTCAATGCGGCGCTGCTGCGCCCGCTGCCATACCACGATTCTGGCCGGTTGGTGTGGATTACGGAAATCTGGCACAAGGAGCACGACAACGCCACGGTGCCGAGTCCTGATTACATTAACTGGAACGCGCAGGCGCATTCGTTTGCCGAACTGGCTGCTTACGACGGGGGCTCAGAGGCGAATCTGACGGGAGCGGGCGAACCGGAGCGCATCCAGACCGTAGGCGTCACCGCAAATTTCTTTCACACCCTCGGGGTTCAACCAGCGCTCGGACGGAGCTTCCTCGCCCGCGAGGCGCTGCCCGACGCTCCGGCCGTTGCCATTCTGAGCACCGAGCTCTGGCAGCGGCGTTTTGGGAGCGATCCGAACATGTTGGGGAAGGCGATCACGCTCGACGATCAGAGGTACACAGTAGTTGGGGTGATGCCCGCCGGCTTTCGTTTTCCCGATCAGGATCTTAAGCCGCAGTGTTTTGTCCCATTTCAACTTCCGGTTCGAGCGGATTGGTACGCCAAGATGCTAGCCGACACATTCTTGATTGGACGGCTCCGGCCCGGGGCAACGCAGGAGCAAGCACGGGCGGAGTTGGCGGCCATTAACCAGCGCGATTTTGCCCAGGTGTCGCCGCCGTTCGTACGCATGGGCCGGAATACTGTGCAGGTACAGGTGGTTCCGCTTCAGGCCAAGCTGGTGGGAGATGTGCGGTCTCAGTTGCTGGTGCTTTTGGGGGCAGTGGCCTTTGTGCTGCTGATCGCGTGTGCCAATGTAGCCAATTTGCAACTGGTGCGCACGGCGGCGCGGCAGCAGGAGTTTGCAGTCCGGGCCGCGATCGGGGCCGGACGGGCCAGGCTGATCCGGCAACTGCTTACTGAGGGCGCCGTGCTGGCGTTTGCCGGAGGCGCCTTCGGGCTGGCCACGGCGATTGCCGGCATTCGCCTGCTGCGCTCCTTTGCGCCACAAGGCTTGTCGCAGATTGCTCCCATGACGGTGGACAGATCCGTGCTCGCGTTTACCCTCGGCATAACCTGCCTGGTCACCATTCTGTTTGGCACGCTTCCTGGGTTAGCGGCATCTCACCCGGACATCAACGAAACTCTGAAGCGCGCCGGGCGGCGAACGGCAGGGGCACGCGGCGGAAGGCATGTTCGCCATGTACTGGCCACGGGCGAACTGGCCCTCTCGGTGGTGCTGTTGGTGGGGTCGGGACTGTTACTGCGCAGTTTTATCTTGCTGGCCAACGTTGACCCTGGTTTCGATCCCCACAGGGTGTTGACGGCTCGTCTGAACCTGCCGCCAGCAAAATACTCGACTGCGGCGGTGCAATGGGAGTTCCTACAGGGATTGATGCAGCAACTCAGGGAGTTGCCGGGAGTGGAGTCGGTGGGCATTACCAACGTGTTGCCTTTGAGCGGGTACGCCGGCGAGACGGCCGTGCGATTCGAAGGTGAGCCCTCGCCGCCGCCGGGGGCGGCACCGTCGGTTCCCCTGACGGCGGTGAGCCCAGATTATTTCCGCACCCTGCGTGTTCCATTGCTGGCCGGCCGTTTCTTTGACGCCCATGACGGCACCCATAAGGATTTTGCGATCATGGTTAACGGCAGCTTTGCGCAGCGCTTCTTTCGAAACCAGAATGCGATTGGCAAGCGGGTGCGGGTAGGCGCGCCGGACTGGCCCTGGCGCACCATTGTGGGCGTGGTAGGGGACGTGAGGCAGCTTGGGATTGCCCAGCCCCCGCAGGCCGAACTTTACCGCCCCTACGCCAGCCCGGCTGCTGATCCGATTGCGGCGAATGAAATTTCTTTGCCGGCCACGATCGCGATGCGATCGAAGAGCAACCCGGTCGCTCTGGCAGCCAGCCTACGACAACAATTGGCTCATATGGATCCCGAGGTGCCGATTTCTGATATCGCCACTATGGACCAGCGGCTGGACAGTTCGCTGGCGGCGCCGCGATTCAATACCACGCTGCTGGGACTGTTTGCCGGTTTCGCGTTGCTGCTGGCCGTGATAGGCATTTATGGGGTAATTGCTTACTTCGCTTCCCAGCGCACGCATGAAATCGGCATTCGCATGGCGTTGGGGGCGGTGCCGAAGAACATTTTGCGCCTGTTGATGGGTGAAGCGGTTGCGATTACGCTGCTGGGGCTCGCCCTGGGAGTGGCAGGTGCGCTGGCACTCACGCGTTACATGGCTAACTTGCTGTTCGAAATCCGCCCTACGGATCCGGCCACCATTGTGGCGGTCTGCCTGGTCTTAGGAGGGGTAGCGGCTACAGCTTCCTATTTGCCTGTGCGCCGCGCCATAAAAGTGGATCCCATGATCGCGCTCAGATACGAGTAGGAGCTGATCGAGCCGCTTCTGTTGCACTGCTTGCGGCCAGGCCCCGATTAGCAGCAGCAAAATTGGGGGGCACTCTTTGGCAAACTGCGCCCACAGAGTCACACGAAACACGAAACACGTCGAGAGTTCGGGCTCCTACGCTGCCTGGGCCTGATAGCCGCAGAGATGGTCACAGCGCACGCAAAAGCTCTGGCCACACAGAGGACAGAGGACCTCGTGCTCCTCGCACAACCCATTGCCGCAACCGGGGCAGATGGAAACTGCCGGGCGCTGGCAGCTCACTACCCGCTGGGTTACCAGGCTTCGGGCAACCACCTGCTCGCACCAGCGTTCCGCTTCGATGAGGGGAGCCATGACGTGCTCCTTTCGTTGTGAACGGTTCAAGGGGCGTCCAGGGACACGGCGAGCCGCCGTGCTCCGGGCAAGAACTTGTGGATAGGCGCAACCGAAATCGTGAGATGCTGCCGGCGATAAAACGGATGTAGCCGAGGCGGAATTTAGTTGTGCGAAAATAAGCGCTTGTCGAGATCCAGGTTACGCCGGTAACCGGAGCCGCGCGCTCATGCAAACATGTGATGTCCTGATTGTGGGCGGGGGGCCGGCGGGGTCATCCTGCGCCTGGGGCCTGCGCGGCTCGGGCCTGCGCGGCTCGGGCCTGAACGTGCTGATCCTCGATAAGCAGACCTTTCCCCGCGACAAGGTGTGCGGCGGCTGGATCACGCCGCAGATCATCACTGAGCTGCAACTCGACGCCGCCGGCTACGCCCGCGGCCGCGTCTTCCAGCCCTTTTGCGGTTTTCGCACCAGCCGCATGGGCGATCCCGAGATTGAGACCAACTATGGGCGCCCGGTGAGCTACGGCATCCGCCGCTTTGAGTTTGACGACTACCTGCTCCAGCGCTGCGGCGCGCGCGTGCTCCAGGGGGTGGCCTTCGAAAGCATGGAGCGCCGGGGCGGCAACTGGCTGGTGAACGGCGAGATTAGCGCCCGGCTGGTGGTGGGCGCGGGCGGGCACTTCTGTCCCGTGGCCCGGCAGATGGGCGCCAAAATGGCGAGTGAAGAAATTGTGGTGGCGCAGGAAGCGGAATTCGCGATGGACGCGCGCCAGCAGGCCGCCTGCTCCATCAAGCCGGAGATTCCAGAACTTTATTTTTGCGCCGATATGCGCGGCTACGGCTGGTGTTTCCGCAAGGGAAATCTGCTGAACGTCGGCCTGGGACGGCTGGACCGGAGCAGCCTGTCGGCGCACGTGGCTGAATTTCTGGCGTTTCTGAACCGAACCGGCAAGGTGGCCTTCGAGCTGCCCGCATCAATGCTGGGGCACGCTTATCTCATCTATTCCAAAACCACCCGCAAACTGGTGGAGGAGGGCGTGATGCTGATCGGCGACTCCGCCGGCT
>Ga0075426_10002509_pt1 | contig 13129 bp, 3 predicted proteins | sample SoiMethybrSBSTD5_FD_75304 | JGI IMG/M metagenome (GOLD analysis project Ga0075426, IMG submission 75304) | Bulk soil microbial communities from a Populus tree surrounding site in Tennessee, USA - Soil MetaG P. TD hybrid SBSTD5 | ecosystem: Environmental > Terrestrial > Soil > Tree plantation...
CGAAGCGCGCCGATCGCGCGAGCTACGACTTTCTATGGTTCACCGCTCCCGCCGAGCGGCCCGATCCCTGTATGAGGTAAGAATTGCCGGCCTACCCGCACAGGCGTAATCTGCAAGCGCGGCGAGGACGGGCAGCCGACCGCCGTTGATGCGCCGCACCGGGAAGAAGACATGATCCGCTTCATGAACGTGCAAGGCGACGTGCTGGTAGACGACCGGAAAAAGGATGACCGCTTCATGGCGCACGATGGGCTGATGCTCGACCTCATGGGCGACTATCTCGTGGTGACGACGCAGTCCTCGAGCGCCGACGTCCAGACGCCAAACAAGATGACCCGCCTCGGACCGTTCAGCTACCTGCGCGTCGGCGGTACCCGCCTTCTCGAGGGCAAGCACAACATCCTGTGGATCGCGCGCGAGACCAAGGCCTTCCTGGCGCGGATCTGGGCGCTTGCGGGCGGACGCTATTAACTAAACTAGCGTCCCTTCACAGGAACCGTCTCGCCGAGAAGCTTCGCTCTCTGGTACCAGCGCAGTGATTCGGTGTAGTCCTGCCCGACGTCGCCCTTGCCGCCACTGAAGATGTCGCCCAGCTTCTTGGCCGACGGACCGTGCTTCGCGTTGGCGGCGGCGATGTAGAGCTTCACCGCCTCGGAGACCTTGCCCTGGCTTTCGAGGTCGGCGGCGCGCCGGAAGAGGTCCGCCGGATCGACCTTCGCCACCTGCTGGCGTTTGCGCTCCTCCTCGGCCTTGGCCGCGTCCTCGCGTTTTTTCGCCTCTTCGGCGGCCAGGCGCTTCTTGTCTTCCTCGGCCTTCAGCGCTTCGCGCTTGCGCGCTTCCTCCGCGAGGCGATTCTTCTCGTCCGCGGCCTTCGCTAGGGCTTCGCGCTTCTTCGCTTCTTCGGCGGCGAGGCGCGCTTTCTCTTCCTCCGCCTTGGCGAGCGCTTCGCGTTTCTTCGCCTGTTCGGCGACAAGCCGCTTTTTCTCCTCCTCCGCCTTGGCAAGCGCCTCGTGCTTTTTCGCGTCCTCGGCGAGCTTCGCCGCCTCGCGCTTTTTCTGCTCCTCGGCAACCTTGGTCTTTTCGCGCTGCTGTGCTTCCAGCAACTCGCGTCGGGCGCGCTCTTCGGCCTCTTTCGCCTCGCGCTTCGCTCGATCCTCAGCCGCCGGCTCCGGCGCCGGCGTGACGCGCTGCGGCGTAGTCGCGCGCGAATCCGTCGGCGCTTGTGGCTGAACCTTGGCGACTTGCGGCGGCGTCTGCACCGCCGAGTCCGTGGGTTGCGGCGACGATCGCAGCACGAAATACGCCGCCGCTCCGCCGCCGATCAGTACTGCCGCGATGCCCGCCGCCATGAGCGGTGTGCGGCTTGGCGCCTGGCGAACCGGCGCAACGGTGAAGTCCTGCATCTCTTCACCGACGCGAGCCTCAGGGCGATGGAAAACGGTTTCCTCGGCGGCTTCCGCGGTCCTTTCTTCGGCGGCGTGCCGCGCCGGCTCCTCGGCTTCCTTGCGCGCGCGTTCCTCCGCCTCCTGCCGCGCCTTTTCCTCCGCCTGGCGTTTTGCTTTCGCCTCGGCTTCGAGGCGAGCGCGCTCACGCTCGACCCGCGCGCGCTCCTCCGCTTCGCGTCGAGCTTTCTCCTCGGCCTCGCGCTTGGCCTTCGCCTCGGCCTCGAGCCGTGCTCGCTCGCGTTCGACCCGTGTCCGCTCCTCGGCTTCGCGTCGCGCTTGCTCTTCCGCCTCGCGCTTCGCCTTGGCCTCGGCTTCGCGCTTGGCCTTCGCCTCGGCTGCTAGTCGCGCCCGCTCCTGCTCGAGGCGAAGGCGCTCCTCGGCTTCGCGACGAGCCTTCTCTTCCGCTTCGCGCTTCGCCTTGGCCTCGGCTTCGAGTCGTGCTCGCTCCCGCTCGACCCGCGCCCTCTCCTCCGCTTCGCGCCGAGCTTGCTCTTCCGCCTCGCGCTTCGCCTTGGCCTCGGCTTCGCATTTAGCCTGCGCCTCGGCTTCGAGCCGTGCCCGCTCCTGCTCGAGGCGAAGGCGCTCCTCGGATTCGCGGCGAGCTTTCTCTTCCGCCGCGCGCTTCGCCTGCGCCTCGGCCTCGCGTTTCGCCTTCGCTTCGGCTTCGAGGCGCGCCCGCTCCTGCTCGAGGCGAGCGCGCTCCTCGGACTCGCGGCGGGCTTTCTCTTCCGCGTCCCGTTTCGCCTTGGCATCGGCCTCGCGGCGAGCCTTCTCTTCGGTCTCCCGCCTTACGCGCTCGGCTTCAAGGCGCGCTCTCTCTTCCGCGTCTCGGCGAAGCTTTTCCACCGCCTCGCGCTTGGCGCGGGCTTCGGCTTCCTGGCGCGCTCGTTCTTCGGCAGCGCGGCGCTCTTCGGCTTCCTTCTCCAGTTGCCGGCGCTCTTCGGCCTCGCGCAAGGCCTGTTCCTCGGCCACGCGCCGGTCGCGTTCTTCAAGAATTCGCTTCGCTTCGGCTTCTGCGGCGGTGGTGCTGGTGCCAGTCCCGGTGGACGAAGCGGCACGCAGGCCGCTCGCGGTACCGCCCGCAGGACGCCGGAGCTTCGCCACCTTGCGTTCGGCAAGGCGCGCGTAGGCGCCCTGCGGGAACTGCTGCAAATAGAGCTCGTAGTCCTCCGGGTCGTCGCTATCCTTGATCGCGCGCCAGAACTCGAGCTCGACTTCCTGAGAAGCGGACGTCGGCGCGGCGGCCGGCGGCGGCGAGGGTTTCGCGGGCGCTGCGGCGGGCGCGGGCGCTCGCGCAACCGGCTCCGCCGGGCGCATCACGACGGTGCCGTCGCTCTCCTCCTCCGCGGCTTTGCCTTCGAGCACGCGCTGCAGCGCGCGGCTGAATTCGATCGCGCTCTGGTAGCGCGCCTCCGGTGTTTTGGCGAGCGCCCTGCTGATAATGGTGTCGTACTCGCGCGAGAGCGCGGAATTGAGCTGCGAGGGCCGCGGCGGGTCCTCCTGGACGATCATCTTGCGCAGCGTCCAATCGCCGCCCTTGAAAGGCCGCTGATTGGTGAGGAACTGGTAGAGCACGATGCCGCAGGAGAAAAGGTCCGACCGGTGGTCGACCCGCATGCCCTGCACCTGTTCGGGCGACATGTACGCGGGCGTGCCGACCATCGTGCCCATCTGGGTGTGGTGCGTGCGCTCCGAATCGCTCATGCGCGCGACGCCGAAGTCCATCAGCTTCACGCGCGATTGCACGTCCAGCATGATGTTGCCGGGCTTGATGTCGCGGTGAACGATGCGAGCCTGGTGCGCGTAGTCGAGCGCGCTCAGCAGCTCGCACATCAGGCGCACGAACTCCTTCGGCGGGAAACGGATGTTCGCGTCGAAGGACTGCTTCAGGTCCTTGCCACGGATGAGCTCCATGACGATGAAGGCGACGTCGCCTTCCTCGCCGAAGTCGTAGACCTGGACGATGTTCGGATGATTGAGCCGCGCTGCCGCCTGCGCTTCTTCGCGGAAGCGCACCGAGTACTCGCGCGCCAGCTCCTCGTCGAGATTGCTCTTGAGGATCGTCTTGATCGCGACCGAGCGGTTCAGCTTCGGATCGAGCGCCTCATACACGATGCCCATGGCGCCGGTGCCGAGCTTCCGCTGCAGCGCGTAGCGACCTAGAGTCTTGAGCGGCTCAGCCACGGGCGATCAACAGACGTGCGCAATCGATGCCGGCCGAATGGGCGGCGCGAAAACTCGCGCACGAACCGCTCCTCGCATCGACAGAGAGGCGCTCGCGCCGGTGCTGCGGCGCGAGCCGCCCGGTGTTCTTGATGGAACGCCTATTTTGCGCCGCCAGCGAGGGCGGCACAACGCTCGACGATTTAGTAGCGGCGCACGCCCGGGTAGGTAAAGGGCAGCGGGATTTCCTCCCCCTGCTCTCTAGCGCGCCGGTACCAGCGCAGCGACGTTTCGTAGTCGCGCTGCACGTCGCCCTGGCCGTTGGCGTAGATGTCGCCGAGGCGGCGCTGCGCCGGACCGTGGCCGCGCTCCGCGGCATCCTGATAGGCCTGCATGGCAGCCGCCCAGTGCCCGGCGCGCTCCAGCTCGCGCGCATCGCCGTAGCGTGCCGCGGCGAGCCAGGTCGGCTCCGCCGCCGGTTTTCCGAGCGAAGACTGCGACCAGCTAGGCGTGGGGACGAAAAGGACCAGCCCCAGGAGGGCTGCACAGGAGAAACTGTTTTTTGACATTTAGGCTCCCGAGGACAAGGGCTCACCTTGCCCATCGCTACCTTATCACGGCGTGATTGAAGGTGCATGACGAGGGAAAGAGCGCCGGCGCCCTTCCCTCGTCGAAGCTGGTTATCCCCGCGCCTCAACCTATTTGCAGGGCAACCCCCCCTTGGCTTCCGATACGCAGTCCGGCGTCTTCACTATCTCTCCTTCGAGCGGAACCGTGTGCCCCATGGTCGCCGCGACGCCGACGTCGCCCGCGAAGCCCATGTCGATCTGCTGAGTGACGCTGTCGGTGCCGAAGCTCTGCCGCGCGTCGGCCGAGGCGGAGCTGAGCGCGCTTTGCTGGGCACCGCTGATCGCGGCGCGCTGCGCAAGCTCGTCGCGTGTGGCCGTGATCGACACGTCACCGATGAATACCTTCACCACGTCGGGGTTAAGCGTGGTGATGCCGCCCGGGAACGCGCTTCCGCTCTTGAACCGGAACGTGCCGTCCGCGGCAAGCAGACGCAGCTTGCCGTCCGGAGCCGCGAGGACCAGGACGAGCTGGTTGTCGGGCACGAGGCTCGAGATGTCGAGGACCGCCGATCCTGCCTTGATCGTCGACTCTGCCGGTTCTTTCGGCACGTCGCGTGCGATCAAGACAAGCTCTCCGGCGACATTGAGGCCGGTTCCCTTCGCGTCGTTGCGATTGTTGTAGGTCACCGTCTCATCGAGCACGTTGCCGCTTGAGCCCGGACCCGTAATGCCGCCCGGATTCGCCGTGCCGGAAACCACTGGCGTCGCTGCGATCAGAATCGCATTTGACGCGTTTAGCGGACCCCAAACCAGCATCCCGCCGTTAGTGACGGCGATCAGGTTCCCGCTCGAGCCACTGATCGTCAACTGACCGGTACCACCACCCGCGTTGGCAATGATGTAGGTCTCGCCTGTCGCCAGGTGGACGCTGAGTGCGTTGGCATCCGTGATCTTGGTAATGCTTCCTGTGAGCGTTACGTCGGCTCGGAAGTCGTTGGCTACGTTATTGAGCGTGATCGCTCCGGAGCCGGCATTCACGTTCGACGTGCCCGTGACCATCAGCGCGCCGCTTTGCGTCACGGCTCCATTGCTCGTCGCCGCCAGGTTGCCGCTCACCGTACCTTGACCGAGGTTCAGCGCGCCGCCCGAGCTAACCGTGAGGTTGCCCGTGTTCAGGATACCCAGCCTCAACGCGCTCGCGTTTCTGATCTGTGTCACGCCGCCATTGAGATTCAACGTTCCCGTGAAAATGTTGCCGCCGTTATTGGCGGTAATCGAGCCGTTGCCTACACTCGTCAGGGTTACGTCGTTGCCGCTGGTCTGGTCGCCGAGCGTGATATTTCCGGTTGTTTTAACCAAACCACCATTGATAGCTGTGGACCCGGCCGCGTCGGTCGTCACGCTCGTGAGCGCAGCCACACCGCCCACTGCGCCGCCGAATGTTGTTATGCCCGCCGTGTTCACCGCGACCGCCTGCAAGCCGTTCACCGTCCCGCCAAGCGTCACGGCGCCTGCGCCCGTGCTCGTGAGCGTCGTGTCTGCACCCAGGCTCACCGCGTCGTTGTAACTCTGAGCTCCGGTCGTAATGACTAAACCGCCGTTCATCGCCGTAGTACCGGCTGCATCGGTCGTGACACTCGTGAGCGCGGTCGTGCCACCCACCGCGCCACCGAAGGTGGTCACACCGGCAGTGTTCACGGCAAGCGTCTGCCCGCCGTTCACCGTGCTGACAAACGTTACATTGCCCGCGCCGGTGCTCGTGAGGGTGGTGCCTGCGCCGAGCGTTACTGCATCGTTGTAGATTTGCGCGCCCGTCGTGATGACCGACCCACCGTTGATCGCCGTGGTACCCGCAGCATCCGTCGTCAGGCTCGTCAGCGCAGCTACGCTACCCACTGCACCGCCGAACGTTGTTGTACCGGCCGTGTTCACCGCGAGCGTGTGTCCACCGTTCAGCGTGCCGCCAAGCGTCACGTTCCCCACGCCCGTGCTCGTGAGCGTCGTGTCTGCACCGAGCGTCACAGCGTCGTTGTAGGTCTGCGATCCCGTTGTGGTAACCGCGCCGCCATTGATCGCCGTGCTGCCCGCCGAATCGGTCGTCACGCTCGTGAGCGCAGCTACACCACCCACCGCACCGCCGAAGCTCGTCGTGCCGGCGGTGATTACTGCAAGGGTCTGCGCGCCGTTCACCGTGCTGCCGAACGCGATGTTGCCCGCGCCAGTGCTCGTGAGAGTGGTATTGGCACCGAGCGTCACGGCGTCGTTATAGGTCTGCGCTCCCGTCGTGGTGATCGAGCCGCCATTGATCGCCGTGCTGCCAAGCGCCGCATCCGTCGTCAGGCTCGTGAGCGCAGTCAGACCGCCCACCGCGCCGCCGAAGGTCTTCGTGCCAGTGGAGTTGGCGGTGAGGCTGAAGCCACCGTTCACCGTGCTCGCAAAGCTGATGTTGCCCGCGCCCGTGCTCGTGAGCGTCGTATCGGTACCGAGCGTCACTGCGTCGTTGTAGCTCTGAGCTCCCGTCGTGGTGATCGAGCCGGCGTTGATCGTCGTGCTGCCAAGCACGTCCGTCGTCAGGCTCGTCAGCGCGATCGTGCCGCCGACGGGACCTCCGAAGAGCGTCGTCCCGGCCGTGTTGACCGTCAACGCAAAGCCACCGTCCACGGCAGCCAGGCTGATGTTGCCGGCGGCCGTGCTCGTGAGCGTCGTATTGGCGCCGAGCGTCACTGCGTCGTTGTAGCTCTGAGCGGCCGTCGTGGTGATCAAGCCGCCGTTGATCGCCGTGCTGCCCGCTGCATCGGTCGTCACGCTCGTCAGCGCTGCTACACCACCCACCGCACCGCCGAAGCTCGTCGTGCCGGCGGTGTTTACTGCAAGGGTCTGCCCGCCGTTCACCGTGCTGCCGAACGCGATGTTGCCGGCGCCCGTGCTCGTGAGCGTTGTTCCCGCACCGAGTGTCACCGCGTCGTTGTAAGTCTGAGCTCCCGTCGTAGTGACTGAGCCGCTATTGATTGCGGTAGTACCGGCCGCATCGGTCGTCACGTTCGTGAGCGCAGCCACACCGCCCACTGCGCCGCCGAACGTTGTTATGCCAGCGGTATTCACCGCCAACGTCTGCGCACCGTTCACCGTGCTAGCGAAAACAATGTTGCCAACGCCCGTGCTCGTGAGTGTCGTGCCTGCACCTAGCGTCACCGCGTCGTTGTAGGTCTGCTCGCCCGTCGTCGTAACCGCGCCGCCATTGATGGCGGTGGACCCGGCCGCATCGGTCGTCACGCTCGTGAGCGCAGCCAAACCGCCCACTGCGCCGCCGAATGTTGTTATGCCCGTGGTGTTGACCGCAAGCGTCTGCCCACCGTTCACCGTCCCGGCAAGCGTCACGTTCCCGGAGCCCGTGCTCGTGAGCGTCGTATCGGCACCGAGCGTCACTGCGTCGTTGTAGGTCTGAGATCCCGTCGTAGTGACCGAGCCGCCGTTGATCGCCGTGCTGCCAGGCGCATCCGTTGTCAGGTTCGTGAGCGCAGCCAAACCACCCACTGCGCCGCCGAAGGTCGTCGTGGCAGCGGAGTTGGCGGTGAGGCTGAAGCCGCCGTTCAGCGTGCTCGCAAAGCTGATGTTGCCTGAGCCCGCATTAATCGACACATCGCCCGTAAGCGTCACCGGTGAGAGGTAGGTGACGCTGTCGTTGGTCGTGCTCACATCACCGGCCGTCCTGATACCCGTTGCGCCCGTGAGGCTCACCGCCCCGTCGGAGATGATGTCGCCCGTCGGCGCGAATGCCAGGGTCCCGCCAAGCGAATTTAACGTTACCGTACCTCCACCGGACGTGGTGACGGTGCCAGCCACGGTCATGTCGCCGGCGAGGTTTCTGATGTTCACCGCTCCGCCTGAAACGACGGAGTCCAGCGTGACCGCATTGCTCTGCGTGATGAACGCTCCGCCCGCGCCTGCCTGCACTACGAGCGAAGTCGCCGTCGTGTCGACGTCGCTGAGCGGCGTGCCGATTGAGCCGAGTAGCCCGCTCGAGAGGAATACTTGCCCGCCCGTGATCCGGGTGGCGTTATTGCCGTCATCGAGGATCGAGCCGTTGCTCGCCGTGAGTGTCACCGATGGAATGAGTCCGCTCGCCGTGACGCTACCCACGGTCATGTCGCCGGTGTCGTTGGTAACGACGACCCGCCCACCCGAAGTGATAGAGCTCAGCGTCACCGCATCGGCTTCGTGGATGAACACGCCGTCTCCGCCCGCGCTCACCGTGAGTGTTGTCGCCGCAGTGTTGAGCGGGTTCGGCCCGCTGATACCGACGCTGTTGCTGGCGTTCAGCGTCACGTCCGTGCCGCGTACCACGCCGGCAGTGCCGCTGATATTGCCCGCACCCGCAATAAGAGTCGTCGGGGCAGACAGGTTCCCCACGTTGTTCGCATCGATCGAGATGCCGGCGCCGGTGCTTGTGACCGTCGTGCTCCCAGTGCCCGTGGTGTTGACTCCGCTCGAGCCGACGGCGATCGGCCCGCCGGCGATCAGGTTGTAGGTCCCGCTCCCGCCGCTGTTCGTCGCGTTGCTGGCAGTACCGCCGACGGATAGATTGACATCGGCAAGCGTTACGGCGTCTGTTTCGCTGACGAACGCGCCGCTCCCCGCTTGGCCCGAGTTTTGGACTGCCAGGATGTTGGCGGCCGTATGCACGCGGTTGATGGCGTCGCCGATACCCGTGGCGGCCCGCAGCTCGATCTGGTCACCGCTGATTGTGCCGCCCTGGCTGGCGATGTTGCCGCCGCCGGCGCTGACGATGACATTGCCGGCCGTGCTGACACCATTTGCGCCGATCGTGGTCGTCGCCACCGCCGCCGGGTCGCGTAGGAAAGCGAGGTTCTTCGTTCCGCCGACCACCGTATTGTTCACGCCGATGGCCATGTCGCCGGTGAACGCGCCCGGAGCTCCGGACCCGGCGCCAAAACCAACGAAGTTGGTCGTGGCAATCGTGGCGATGTCCGCGTTCGTGAGCGTCACGTCGCCCGCCGCTTCGATGCCCATCGACTTGCTCGGCGTGCGCGGACGCAGGAAGGTCGCTCCGCCATTCGAATTGATCGATGCACCCAGGTTCGCGAGACTCAGCCCGTCGGCGGCCAGGATGATGTTTGAGGTGCTAGCAGGACCGCCGTTGCTGATCGCCGCATGGTTGGTAATGCTGTTGGCCGTGAGGCCGATCGCGCCGTTGTTGGTCGTGATGCCGCCGTCGACGCTGAGCGCGCCGTTGGCGATGAAGTTGTAGCCGCTGTTGCCGCCCGAGTTCGCAACGTTGTTGACGTTGCCGTCCGCGGTCAGGTTAACGTCGTTGAGCGAAACGTTGTTCGCCTCGGTGACGAAGGCGCCGTTCGAGAAGTTGTTGATCGCCAGCACGTTCGCATTCGTGAGCACCCGGCCCGTCGGGGTGTTCGCGCCAATGCCGGTTGTGGCCCTCAACTGGACGTGATTGCCGGCGACTGTGCCGCCATTGCTGACGATATTTCCGGGGCCGGCGCTTAGGATTAGGTCGCCCGTCGTAGTCACGCCGAACGCGCCGATCGTCGTCGTATTGGCCGGGCCCGGGCTCGCGCGGAAGAAAGCGAGGCTCTTCGTACCACCGTTGACGAGGGAGTTCTGGCCGATGATCGTGTTGCCAGTGAAGCCCTGGTTCGCGCTGCCAAGAACGACGAAATTGGACGTGGAAATCGTGGCGATGTCAGCGTTGCTGATCGTCGTCGCGGCCGGCGACTCGATACCGAGTGAGTTGGCATTGGTGCGCGGAGTCAGTATTACCGCTCCGCCGCCCCCCTGGACCGCGCCACCGGTGCCTAAGAGATTGAACTGATCGGCGCGCAGCAGAATGTTCGCGGTGCTGGCGCCGCCGCCGTTGCTGATCGCCGCGTTGTTGGTGAGACTGTTGGCGGTTACCGATATCGCGCCGTTGGGCGTCGTGACATTACCGTTGACCGTGAGCGAACCGGCCGACGTCAGGCTGAGCGTCCCCGCCGTATTCGTTCCGGTCAGCACCGTGTCGGAGCCTTCGCTGATCGACACGAGGGCCGGGGAGTTGAACGTCAGCGTCCCGGTGTTGAACGCTGCGACCGCCCCAAGGCTGATCGAGCCGCCACTCAAGCTCGCGTTACCGGTGACGGTCAGTGCTTGCGGATTGGTAATCGCGCCTACCGCCGTAGCGAGGAGGTCTCCTCCCACGGTCGTCAAACCGAACTTCGTGTCCCTGCCGCTGTTGGTAGTGAGATTGCCGCCGGACTGCAACTGGCCGCCGGTCGCATCGATGTCTCTCGCGGCCTTGAGGCTAATGCTTTGAGCCGTGCCGCCGACCGACCGAACCGCCGAACGAGTCAAGCCATCGGCGCTCGTCTGCATGACGAGGTCACCAGTGGTGGCCGTGACCGAGATGTTCCCACCACCGATGGTGGTTTGTCTGCCGCTGTTGCCGATGAAGGCACTGCCGCCGTTGTTGCCCGACGTAAGGGTGATATTGGCCGCCTTGACGTCGATGGTGCCTGTCGGGTTGGTGTTGTTGGACCCGGCGCCGATGAGTGCGCCACCCGGAACGGCACCCCCGATTCCGGCCTGGAGCGTCAAGTCACCGGTACCTGTGAAGTTAGTGGTGTAGCTGGCGTTGGTCGTGGTTCCGAGCAGGCCGATCACAGCAGATCCGCCCAGGGCGCTCCCCGTAAGCGCCGTAGTGCCCGTTCCCGTGACCGTGATGTCTTGAGAGCCGCCGGGGCCTACGCCGATCAACGCGCTCGAGGTCTGAGCGGTCAACGTCAGGGCGCCGGTGTGCACATCCATTGTGCCGACGAACGTGTTGTTACCGCTTTGAATGGCGCCAGTGCTGTTGCTTGCCGTGCCTCCCGTTACCTGTATGGAGTCCGCGGTGATTTTTTGCGCCGAGTTCGCGAAGTTGCCAATGCTCGCGCTGTTGCCGTTGCCTGCCGTTCCGCCGTTAATGTTGATTGCAGTGGCGGTGATGTCCTGCGTGCCGGTGGTGTTGTTAAGTATCGACGCCGACGGAGAAGAGGTGAAGCCGGGGATCACCGTGAAGGCGGGAGCCGTCCCGCCCTTGATCGTGAGGTTGCCGGTAACAATGGTCTGCCCGCCGAAAGAATGCAGCGTCGCGCCGGCGGTATTTCCAGTTCCGCCGAACACGTTGATGCTGGCCGCCTTGACGTCTTGGAAGCTGTTGAACGCAAGCTCGGCGGAGCGGGTTGCGGCTGCGTCGCCGACCGTTAGCGCGCCGTGGAGGTTTATGGTTTGGGTACCGGCCTCGCTCGATACGAGCACGTCTCCGCCAGCGCCCGTGACCATCATGTTGCCCGTACTACCGGCCAACGCTCCGGTCACGGTATCGAACGTTTGCTGGCTTCCCGGTCCCGAGGTGCGAACTTGCACACCTCCAGCACCGGAGCTGCTGATTTTGATATCGCCGTCCCGCGCGTTGAAACTCTGTACGCCAGCGGGGCCCGTTGCGCTTACTGTCAACAAGCCCGTCCCGCTGTTCGTGACATCGATGTCGCCCGTGCCGGCGGTAAACGATTGCGAGCTATTGGCCGTGACACTAATGCTCCCCGTGCCAGCGTTCGCGATGCTGAGCGAGTGCGCGGCGCTCGCGACCAGCGAGCTCGAAGTGATGGATTGATTGATATTGACGTCGCCCGACGTCGTGGCGAGCGCCACGCTGCTGGCGGGGTTGATGATCAGCGCGCCCGCGTTGATTCCCCCGTCGCCTACCGTGAGCGTGCCGCCCGCGAGCACATCGTAAGGTCCGGCCGCGGTGCCGTTCGCGACAGTCCCTAAAGTCTTCAGCGTGACGATGTCCGTTTCGTTGACGAACACGCCGCCACTCGCAGTCGCACGCGCGGCAAGGTTGTCCGCCGCCGTATTAACCCGGGCGAGCGACGTGCCCACGCCCGTGGCGCTGTCCAAGGTCACGTCCGTGCCGCGCACCGTGCCGCTGGCGCCGGTAAGGCTGCCGGCGGAAGTCAGAACGGTTGCCGCGCCGGCGTTGCCGACATCGTTGTTGCCAATCGCGATGTCGCCGCTCGTTGTCTTGAGCGTCGTGCTGCCCGAGGTCGTGTTCACGCCCCCAGTGCCTACCGTGATCGTGCCGCCGGCCGTTACCTCATAAGCCTGGCCACCCGCCGAATTGGTCACGCCGCCGATATTGGCGAGCGTCACACCATCAAACTCCGAAACGAATACGCCACCCGTGCCCGCGGAGCGCGCAGCGAGCGTGTCTGCCTGCGTCTTCACCCGCGCGCCGGACGCACCAATCCCTGTGCCACTATCAAGCGTCACGCTCGCACCCTGCACAGTGCCGCTGGTGCCAGCGATTTTCCCGACCGATGTCAGCGTAGTGGCAGTGTTGCTGGTCGCACCCACATCGGCGTCGACCACGATGTCGTGCGTCGCCGCACCGCTCGTGTTGAGGACAGTGTTGCCGGTGCCTTGCGCGGCCGAGGCCTGAGCCACGGTGATCGTGCCAGCCGCGGAAACACTGATGTTGCCGTTGCCACCGAGCGTGTTAACGCCCGAAACACCATCCACGGTGTCAAGCGACAATAAGCCGGTAGCTGTGATCGTGACGTCGCCCGAAGTTGAGTTTCTTGCCGCAAGATCGGAGACGCTGACCTTCAGAGCATTCGACGCGCCGATGCCGGTTCCAGCAGTAAGCGCGAGATTGGTCGCGGTGACCGTGTTAGCCGCCGCAGCGTTGTCGATAGCGCCGGCGGTATCTAGATGAAGCGTGCCGAAGCCGGGAGCGAAGCCACCGCTGACCGTGATACCGCCAGTGTTGTTCTGATCGCCGACCTGCAACGTTGAAGCGTTGATGCCAGTCGTCAGGAAATTTTCGGTGCCGAAATCGACGCGGTTGAGCGCGCCATTGCCGACTTGAATCAGCGTCGCGGCGGTAAACGGCGCGAT
>Ga0075426_10002513_pt1 | contig 13121 bp, 9 predicted proteins | sample SoiMethybrSBSTD5_FD_75304 | JGI IMG/M metagenome (GOLD analysis project Ga0075426, IMG submission 75304) | Bulk soil microbial communities from a Populus tree surrounding site in Tennessee, USA - Soil MetaG P. TD hybrid SBSTD5 | ecosystem: Environmental > Terrestrial > Soil > Tree plantation...
CTTATCTTACCGCGCGGCGGCTGCCTTCTTGGGTGTTATATCCAGCAGATTTTTCCTAAAAAAGTCCAGCGTCCGGGGCCAGGATGCCGCATCGGCTTCAGGTCGATAACCGTCCCAGCCTTTGCGATTAAACGCGTGGCCGGCATTGGGATAAAAATAAAACTCGTGGGGCTTTCCTAATCGCGTTAACTCGGCATCAAGGGTGCGCATTTCATCGGCGGGCGGGTTCTTGTCCAGCTCACCGAAATGACCCTGAATGGGGCAATGAATCTCTGCGGCGCGATCCGATGGCGCCGGACCGTCACCCCAGGCTTTGTAAACGCCCCCTCCGTAAAAATCCACCGCCGCCCGGAAAATCGGGTTCGCTGCAGCCATTAAACACGCGACGCGGCCGCCCATGCAAAATCCGACGATGCCCAACCTGCTTACGTCGGCTGTGGCGCAACCGCGTAGAAAATCTGTTGCGGCATTCACGTCATTGATGACCCCGGCATCTCGACGACTGCCCGCGCGTTTCTGGTGATCGGCGTTAATTTCCCGGGTATTCCTATGATAGAGGTCGGGAGCGATGCCCACGTAGCCGGCTTCGGCGACGCGGCGCGTCATCTCCTGCGTAAACTCGGCAACACCATCTTGATTCTGTATAACAACGATCGCTGGAACCTTCCGGTTGACATAAATAAAGGCGCATCGGACTGTTGTCGACGGTAACGGTTTCTCATGAAGTTTTCATGCAGCACCTCCCATTGGACCTGAACTGTTTTTGCTGGCCTTTCCCTTATGCCCTTGCGCTGCAGGAGTCAACGGGCAAAAACTCGCCTGGAGCTTGCTGAAGCTGCCCTGATGGAAATATACTGCTATCTCGAGCATCGGGTAACTCGAAGTTGGCGCAATGCACGAACAGCCAGTGAAAACAGCAAAATCTTTTGTGGCGGGGTGGATCTTCCTGGCATCGATTGTTACGGGAACCCTGCTTGAGAGCGCGGAATCCGAGTCTAATCTGACCGCCGCTAAGTTACCCAAGTCCTTCGACGTCGCCTTCAAAGAATTCAAACTGAACAACGGTCTCAGGATCATCCTCGCCGAGGATCACAGCGCGCCGACCTATTCCATCTGTGTCACCTACAATGTCGGCTCACGCGACGAGCGGCCGGGACGAACCGGCTTCGCCCATCTCTTCGAGCATATGCTGTTTCAGGGTTCGGAGAATGTTGGCAAGGGGGAGCACTTTATCCTGGTGCAAAACAACGGCGGCAGCGCCAACGGCACCACCAACCCCGACCGGACCAATTACTTTGAGACCTTGCCAGCAAACCAGTTGGAGCTCGGGATTTTTCTCGAGGCGGACCGTATGCGCGCGCTGAACATTACGCAGCCCAACCTCGACAATCAGCGGCAAACGGTGCAAGAAGAGCGACGGCAGAACATCGACAACCGCCCCTATGGGAGAACCCACGAGGCGGTGATCGCAACGGCTTATGCCAATTTCGCGTACCAACATTCCGTTATGGGCTCGATGGAAGACCTGAACGCGGCCACGGTTCAAGACGCCGCGGATTTTTTTCGCATTTACTACGCGCCCAATAATGCCGTACTGTCGTTGGTAGGAGACTTCCAGATGGATGTCGCCTTGAGTTTGATCAAGAAATACTTCGAAAGTATCCCCGCGCAACCACCGCCGCCCATACCCGATGTCGCCGAACCGGAACAGAAAACCGAACGTCGCAAGGTCATCGAGGATGCTTTTGCGCAGGCTCCGCGCTTGGATATCGTTTACAAAATTCCAACCGGCAACACGCCGGATTGGTACGCGCTTTCAGTGCTGGGACAGGTGCTATCGGGTGGCGTGTCGTCGCGTCTCTATCAGAAACTGATAAAGGACAAGGAGGTGGCGCTGAGCGTTTCCGCCGGACCGGACGAGCGGCGCGGCCCGTCGCTTTTTTGGTTCTCCATTACGGCTCGGCCTGGGAGCGATTTAGCAGCCCTTGAGAAAATGGTTTACGAAGATATAGAACGATTGCAGAACGAGCAAATCGCCGATTGGGAACTAAGTAAGGTGCAAATGCAGTTGCGCCGCCAGCGCGCCCAGCAGCACTACAGCACCCGGACACGGGCTAACGCTTTCGGTCACTACGCCGTGTATTACAACGATCCGCAGCTCATCAATTCAGTGCAGCAAAAATACAGTCAAGTGAGTAAGAGTGATCTGCAGCGGGTCGCGCGCACCTACTTGAAGGAGACCCAACGAACCGTCGTTACTACCGTGCCCAAGCCCGCGGCAGCAAAAGCTGCACTGGATAATCGTTAGCTTCAAAGATCATGCGTAGGAAAGCTCCCATAAGATATTCGGCGTGCATCTTTGCATGCCTTGTTTTCGGTGCCGCCTTCCTGGGCCGGAATCTGCCGCTGCTCAAAGCTCAGGAATCGATTGAAACGCCGGCCAGCAAAGTCGAGCGCAAAAACAAAGCGCCGTTATCGCGGGAAGTGTTGCAGGTCAAACTACCAAAACCCGTTGAAGCCAAACTACAAAATGGGTTGACCCTGCTGATCCTGGAAGATCACCGGACGCCCTCGGTTTTCGCGCAGCTGCATATTAGCGGCGCCGGCGCACTGTTCGAACCGCCGAGCATGACCGGCTTAGCTAACGCTACGGCGCAAATGCTGCGTGAAGGCACGCAATCGCGCACGAGCTTGCAGATCGCGGAAGAGATCGACCGCCTGGGTGCGACTCTTGGAGCTGCCGGGTCCTTTGGCTCTTCTCAGGTTGTGTTTAGCGCCTCGGGTTTGAGTGATAATTTCGGTTCCTGGTTCGCCCTGGCCGTCGACGTGCTCCTCAATCCCAGTTTTCCGCGGGAAGAGCTCGAGAAACTGAAACAAAGGCAGCGCGCCCAGCTCCGTCAACAACGCTCGGCGGCGAACTTTCTCGTCAATGAACGTTTCAACCGCGCCGTTTACGGCGATCATCCGGCCGCCACTGTCTCACCGACGGTTGAGTCTTTAGACGCGCTGACTCAAGAAGCTCTAATGAAATGGTATCGGGAGCGCTATGCGCCGCAAAATGCACTGCTTGCAATTGCGGGCGATGTTCGCGCTCAGGAACTGATCCCGCGGCTCGAAAAATGGTTTGCCGGCTGGCAGCGAAACGATGTCAAACGCACCTGGCCTCCAAACCCTGTTGCGGCCACCTCGCGCAAGATTTATCTCGTCCACCGGCCGAACTCAGTCCAAACAACCGTGACGCTGGGCAATATCGCCATCGAGCGCCGCAGTCCGGACTATATTCCTATGGTGGTCATGAACCACATCCTTGGCGGTGGCGTTTCGGGGCGGTTGTTTTTAAACCTTCGCGAAGAAAAAGGTTACACGTACGGCGTCTATAGCGACTTTAGCGCTCTCCGTTACCCTGGACCCTGGCGCGCAGGCGGTAACATGCGAACGGAAGTGACCAGCGGAGCGCTCGTGGAGTTTTTCAAAGAGATTGGCCGTATCCGAGACCAAACAGTTCCGCCCGCCGAATTAGAAGACAGCAAACGGGCGATCGCGGCGCGCTTTGCGCTGTCGCTGGAACAGCCGGCGGCGATCCTGGGGCTTGCCGCTTCGCGCGTACAGTTTCGCCTGCCGGAGGACTATTGGGATACTTACCCAGCCAAAATCATGGCGGTGACTGCGGAGGACGTGCAGCGGGTGGCGCGCAAGTATCTCGACCCCGATACGATGCAGCTTGTCGCGGTGGGTGACGGTCTAAAGATTCAATCCGTCTTGGAACCCTATGGTCCGGTCGAAGTATACGATAGCAGTGGAAAGCTCACTTCATCTTCAAACAGTAGCAAGATTCCTTGACGTTGTGATTCTCAAGGCGTAGTTCGCCACGGCCTCTTGCCTAGAAGAATCCTCTACAAATATATTTCGGACGACTTTCACTTCCTCTAACCCATTGACGGAGCTTCAACATGTCTGCTGAACTGAATTCCTTTGGTGCACTCTCCGGGTTACGCGTCCTTGATCTCACCGGACGTATGGGTGGTTACTGCGGTCTGCTTCTGGCCAATCTCGGCGCGGAGGTGATTCTCGTGGAGCAGCCGGAAGGCGATGCGATGCGACGCGAGGGTCCGTTCAAAAACGATATTGTGCATACTGACGGCAGCTTGTCGTTTGCTGGGTATCACACGAACAAGAAGGGTATCGTCCTCGATCTCCAAACCGCCCAAGGGCAAACCACATTCCGCGCTCTGGTAGCGAACGCCGACGTATTGATTGAAGATCGGCCGCCCGGATATCTGGATCGGATCGGCATCGGCTACCGGGCGCTGCAGGTTATCCGCCCGTCGCTGGTGATGACCTCGATAAGCGGCTTCGGCTTCACGGGTCCTTATCGTGACTTCAAAGCACCCAATATTGTTGCTTTCGCTATGGGCGGTTTGATGAATCTCTGTGGTCATCCGGAGCGTACGCCGCTCATGGGTCCTTGTGACGTTGCGTACCACCTAGGCTCGGTTCACGCAGCTTTCGGAACCCTTGTCGCGCTCTACAACCGGCGCGGTACCGGCCGTGGCGACCACGTGGAAGTTTCTCTCCAGGATGTCCTGGTCGCTGATCCCTTTCTCAGAATCATCACGCGGTATAGAGTGACGGGCGAGATTCCGGAACGCACGGGCCACAGTCAATCGACAACCGTAGCCGAGACCTACAAATGCAAGGACGGATACGCGCGAATCTTTTGCAATCAGCCCGACCACTGGAAGCGTCTGGTCGAGTGGCTGGGAAACCCGGCAGAGCTTATGGACCCGAAACTCGAAAACGTCCAGAAGCGTCATTCGTTGCGGCCGGTTCTTGACCGGATCATCGAGGCGCGCACCTTGACCTCTGACACGAAAACTTTCTTCGAGGAGTTCCAATCCCATCGGTTGGCCGCATCGCCCATCAATTCACCCAGCGGTTTCTTGGAAGACCCGCAGACAAAACATCGCCAGTACGTCGTGGAAATCGATGATCCTTATCTCGGACGTCATCGCTTTCCCGGCGATCCTTATAAGTTTTCCGAAAGTCCCTGGCGCATCGAGCGGGGAGCTCCGCTACTCGGAGAACATCAACACGCAGTCATCAACGAATTGACAAAAACCTCGCCGTGGCTTGAAGCGCTTCGCGGCATCTCGGAACAGGCGGCCCGTTCACTGCCTTTTGCCGGCATTCGGGTTCTTAGTTTTCCCACCGGCATCGTCGGGCCGGCGTTGGGAAGTTTGCTGGCCGAACATGGGGCCCAAGTCATCACCGTTGAAGCCGGTCGAACTGTGCGCAGCCCGCAGCGTGGCCAGCGGTTCCAGATCGCCTCTGACCTGGAAAGCCATCGCAACAAAAGACGAATCGCCATCAATATGAAACATCCGGAAGGTCTGGGGCTCGCCAAGAGACTGATTGCTTTATCAGACGTCGTCGCCGAGAACTTCAGCGCCCGAGTCATGGCGAGCTGGGGATTGGATTATCCGCACATGAAAGAAGTTCGCAAAGATATCATCATGGCGAGTCTGCAGGCCTTCGGCCAGACAGGACCGCGGCGAGATTTTGTCAGCTTTGGCCCGATCCTCATGGCTTTCTCGGGAATGACTTACCTCTGGCGCGACCCGGAGGTCGAGCGGCCCGGCGCGGCTTGCCAGACAGCGTTTCCCGACTACGTCGCACCATCTTACGGTGCCCTCGCCATACTGGCCGCGCTGCACTACCGCGCCCAAACCGGCAAAGGCCAATACATCGATATCTCCCAGGCAGAAACTGCGGCCTCCATGCTTGGTCCGGCTTATTTAGAATGGCTGATCAATGGTCGGGAGCCGGAGCCCCAGGGAAATTATAGCCTCTTGGCCGCGCCCCACGGCTGCTATCGTTGTAAGGGTGACGACCGCTGGTGCGTCATTTCCGTGGAGACCCAAGAAGAATGGGTCCGATTCTGCGAAGTGGTAGGACACCGGGAATGGGTAATGGATCCTCGTTTCGCCGACTTGTCCGCGCGGGTAGCCCACAAGCAGGAACTCGACGCTTTAGTCGAAACCTGGACGGCGCGGTACACTCCGCATCAGGTCATGCTTATCTTACAGCGCGACGAAATCGCGGCGGGCGTCGTGCAGACGGCGGAAGATCTCTATCGTGATCCTCACCTGCGCGAGCGCGGCTTCGCGCGGGACATTTACTATAATCAAGTCGGCTGGGTAACTCGCGTTGGACCGTCCGTGCGGCTGACCGAAAGTGATCTCTCTCGTAATGAAATTGCCCACACTGCGGGTGAAGACAACGAAGCTGTGTTTGGTGAGCTGTTAGGAATATCTACGGAGAAGATAAAGGAATTAACGCAACGAGAAGTGCTACGCTGATTGCTGACTGGTTGATCGGAATGCGTGTACAACATAGCAGTACAAAGGAAAAAAATGTTGCAAGGATATCGGCTCTTTGATGCGGATGCCCACGCGATGATGAGCCCGCGGATGTGGGAGACGCTTCCGAAGCAGTACTTCGCTCGACGACCGCGGCCAACGCACATTGCCGACGCCTCCGACATGGGTCGCTGGAACAACGGTTGGTTGGTCGAAGGTCAAATTATTCCTCACGCGATAGGTCCTGGGAGCCAACCTGGCAATGAGCCGGCACGGGTTCTCGAAGAGTTCGGAGCTTCCTCTAGCAATCCAGACTTTCCGCTCAGCGGTTTCGATCTCTCCGATCCCAGTGCTCGACTGCGCGGACTTGATTACATGGGCATCGATCACCAGATGCTCTATCCGACAACTTTGTACGCGCGTATGACTTCCGACCCCGGTTTCGAAGCGGCGCTCTTTCGTTCTTACAACCGTTACATGGGGCAACAGTGCAATTCGGCTTCGAAGCGATTGAAGTGGGCCGGGCTGCTCCCGTTACGGGATGCAAGACAGGGCTGTGAAGCCGTTGAAGAGATGCGCAAGCTTGGTGCCACCGCTGCCGTGGTATATGGCACCGCGGGCGATCGTTTGCTTTGTCATCCAAGTTTCACTCAGGTTTGGGATGAACTTCACCGCGCCGGTCTGCCGCTGTGTGTGCACATGGGCATGAGCTATCCGCCGTTCGGAGAGGTCTGTACTGGCCTTCTCGACGCCCATGGTATTGGTATGAGCCTACCTGCGATGATGGCGTTTGTCGCAATCGTCGGACACGGCATGCTCGATCGCTATCCGACATTGAAGGTTGGCTTTCTCGAATTTGGTGCCGAATGGATTCTTTACATGGTGGCCCGACTCGATCACTACCTTCCCATCGATCGAAGTCAAATGCCGATCAAGGCTGAAGTTCCGCAAAAAACTATCCAAGATTACGTTCGCTCGGGCAGAATCTTTCTCGCCGGCGAAGCCGATGACAAGATGCTGCTTCACGAGATCGCTCTTCTCGGCGAAGATCAGATTCTTTATTCCTCCGATCTGCCGCACGGCGAAGGACGGCACAACGCCGCAAAAGAGATCCTCGCGCGCAATGATCTCTCTGAAGCCCAAAAACAAAAGATCTTGTACCACAACGCGGTTAAGTTTTTCGGGGAGCCGTAAATGGTTCGGTGAGAGCAGGCGTCCGAACACAAAAGAGCGGTGCCACAATGAGATCGGCGCTCCTGATTTCAGGATTTGTAGTCCTTTCGGATTTTGTCCTGACGCCCTGGGATTAAAAATCTCTAACCCAGTTTTTGGACCCGTGGCCACCGCTCAGGGTCATTTTTCAACAAGTGGAGCCCCTAAAGTCAAGGCTCAGTCTGGGCATTCCTACTGAGACCGTTGTGCCTTCACGCAGACTCGCTCGATCGTTTCTAGCGCTTGGCGGTAGTCATGACAGTGCCAGCCCTGATTCCATTGCTTATTGACGACAAGTTTGGCGCTGAACGGCCACCATTCGGCTGACTGCTTACCCCGGCTTCAATTCCTCCACCAGGAGACCATAGGCTTTTGCCGCAGCACACTGCCGTCCATCAGCAGAAACAAACAATTGCGCGGACCACTCGATGGCGCAGGCTACGTGGAGAGAGTCTGAAGACCGCAAGGGCGAGCGCTCAAGAAGCTCTACAGCTCGTGCGACAACTTCGTCGGTGATTGCGACAACACTGGCATCCTCGATGTCAGAGAGTAAAGCCTGCTTCGCTTCAAGATATTGCGGCCTTGATAGTTCACGTTCGCGTCGGCGCCGACACAAAGCAGATACAACTTCGGAAAGACAGATCACGGAAACACCTAGTGCCGAAGAAGAAGAAAGGATGGCTTCGACTCGATCGCTCCCGGTTTCTTGGATGTAACGTTTAGCTAGAGCGGACGAATCGAGGAAAACATTCAAGGCGACCTCCGTCTTTCCTCAAGAACCGCCTTGCTTAGCGATGCACCCGATATGACTAACCGTAAGCCGGGGCGCTTCCAAGTAGGGGTCTTCTTACGAGTATCCACAGGGACAATCCTGGCAATTGCCTTCCCATGGCGGAGCAGTTGAACAGTCTCTCCTTTCTCGACGAGATCGAGAACTTTTGAGGCCTTCTTTCGGAATTCGGTGAACGAAAAACTCGTCATAGAACACCTCTACAAAGGACAACTCTCCTAAAGTGTACAGTAATGCATCGTTCTGTGCAAGGAGCCTGCGTAGTGACAGAACTATTCTAGTGAAGTAATCTCAAAGAGGCACCCTGTCTCCCTCCTGCTTATGCTTCAACAGTGCAGAGCAACGGATCAGATTTGACCTAAATTTCTAATAGTTTTGGGTTGAGTGAATAGTGAATCTATGACTGACGTCAGTCAACATAACTTCGTTGATTAGGGTCAACGAATAAGCCTTGCTATGCGTTACTTTCTTTCCTCCGGCTTCACGTACTTCACGGTGCCGCCGCCCTTTTGCGAGTGTAGGTAACCCTCCACATCGCTTAGCGGATTTGTATAGTAGCGCATACGGTGCTGGACGAGGTCGTCGGCTTGGAGGGCCATGTGAAAAGGAAGATCCTTCTGCATGTAGGCGGCGATCTTGGCGCTCTCCAGGGTTGCGCCGTTGCGGCTGGCGATCTCCTTGGCGAGGGTCTCAACATAGCTGTCCAATTCGTTTTCAGGGACGACCTGGGAGACAAGGCCAACGCGTTCGGCTTCTGCGCCGGTGAGATTCCTTCCCGTGAGCGAGATGTAAAATGCTTTCTTAATCGGAATGCCGCCGTGAAACAGCGATGGCGTAGCCGTGGCGCCGTAGCTGCCGCGAATGATTTCCGGCATGCCGAACTTGGCGGTGTCGGCGCTGATCACGAGATCGTGGCCGTTGATCATGGCTAGTCCCCCGCCGAGACACCAACCCTTAACCGCCGCGAGGGTGACTTGAGGAAGGTTGCGCATGATCCGAACCACCTCTACTACGCCGCCATCGCCGCCCCGGCTGCGTCGCCGGTGGGTTTGGTTACTGCGCATGTCATAGAGATCGCGTCCCGAAGAGTAAGAATCTCCCGCCCCTCTCGTAACGATACAGCGTATTTTGTCGTTGTCAGCCAGAGAGCGTAAAATGCCGACGAGCTCGTTAAGCAAGGCGATGCTGAGCGCATTTTTCTTTTCCGGCCGGTTGAGTGTCAGCCAGGCGATGCCTTCCTCTTCGTTGATATTAGCTGAGATGAGTTTGTTGTCGGCCATGGTTTGTCTCCCTAGAAAAGAATCTGTTCAAGTTGTTCAAGCCGTTCAAAACGTTCAACCCGTCAAGTCCAGTATGCAACCAACGTCATTCTGAGACCAAGGGCCGAAGAATCTAGATTCTTCGCGTTCGCTCAGGATGACAGAGAGCCAGGGGTTTGAGATGACAGTGAATGTTTCACCGCTGGTCGATTGCGTGCAAATCATGATTAGGAAAATCGGTAAAATGTTTTGGCGTTGTCTGCGAGGATTTTCTGCTTCGTCTGATCCGAGATGTCTTTGCGACGGACGACTTGGCTTACACTGTGCGGCCATTCCATGTCCCAATGCGGATAATCGGAGGCATACATCATGCATTCGTCGCCGAACTGTTCGATAACCAGCGGCAGCACTGACTCCTCGCCCTCGCAGGTGAAGTAGCAACGATGGTTTTTGAGATACTCGCTTGGCAGCATCTTGAGCGGTTCCATTTCCGATTTTCTGAGGAGATATTTTTCGTCGAAGCGCTCCATCCAGTAAGGCAAAAAGCCGACGCCGGCTTCGAGAAAGCCTACCTTGAGTTTTGGGAAGCGATCGAGCACTCCGTTAGAGATCACAGATACGATCGACAGCATCTGTTCAAAGGGATGGGACGTCATGTGCACACCCAGATATTTGTGGAAGCGCGTGTTGCCGACCGCAACTTGGGCGGTGGCATGAAAGCCGACGGGCACGCCGAGCTCTTGCGCTTCGGCGTAAATCGGATCGAAGTCGGGTTGGCCCAAATCCAGCCCCGACTGCACGTAAGTGGGCATCATGACACCGACGGCGCCCTTTTCTGTGACGGCACGGCGGATTTCCTTCACCGCTTCCGGCACCACCTGCGGCGCAATCACCGCTGCGTACTTGACTCGATTGCCGGTGCTCTTGCAGAAGTCATAGGCCCAGTCGTTGTAGGCTTTTGCCAGCTCGATGGCTAGGTCGAGCTCGCGCACCAGGCCGATGGCGAGGGCATTGCTCGGGTAAGCCACGGCGTCGCCGATTTTTTCCACGTCAAGGTCTTTGCAATATTCCTCCGGGTTGGCTGGTTTTCGGCCGGTCGTGCCGTTCAAAAAAATATCCCAGCCGAAAGAGGGGAAATAGGGCCCGCTGCGCGCGCGAAAGCGCTCCGGTAAATAGTTCTTATAGGCCGGCTCGTCGAGATGATGCGCGTCGGCGTCGATGACGGTAAATTTCATGAACTAAACCTCCGAATCTCATGTGAGCAAGCGTGGAGTCTCGAATGTTGAATACCCAGATGGGAATTCGCGTTCAAAGTTCAAGGTTCAACGTTCGGTAATATCAATGAAATATAGCGTCGTTCTTGTTCCTACCTTGAACTATTGAACATTGAACCTTGAACAGCGCGAAGTCCTGCTCGCGCCTAGTCTTGTAGTCCGTAGCGCTGCGCTATGTTGAGAAAAATCGATCCCACGATCACCGTGCCGAGGGTGATAACCAGGCTAAAGGCAGCGAGCTCCCCGACGTGGCCATTGTCCCACAGCTCCCAAATCGTCACCGCAACGACCTGTGAGCCCGGCGAATAGAGAAGCAGGGCGATGGACAGCTCTTTGAACGTAATCAGAAAGACATAGATCCAGCCGGCTAGCAGCGCCGGCATGATGAGCGGAACGACCACTTGCCGCACCATCTGAAACCAACTGGCGCCGCTGACCATCGCTCCTTCTTCCAATTCCTTGTGCAGACTAAGCAAAGCGGAGTGGCTGAAGCGAATACCGTAGGGAAGATAGCGCGCAATAAAGGCCAATATCAGAATCCAAAGCGTGCCGTACACGGGCAAGGGAAGCATCAGGTACATTTTTAGAATCGCGATGCCCATCACAATGCCAGGAAAAACCAGCGGCAGCATCGCCATCTGGTCGAGTATCCAGCGAGATTTTATCGAAGCGCGCACGATCAGCCAGGCGGCAAAAAACGTTATGAGGATGGCGCCGGTGGCTGACGTCATGCTCACGGTCAAACTGTTCATCACCGATCGGATGATGCCGCTGTCATTGAAGGCCGTCACGTAGTTATTGAACGTCAGCAATGAGAGAGCCTTACGAGAAGGAACCTGAGCGAAAGGCAGGAACGAAGACCAGGCGATGGCGACGATAGGCAAAAATTGCAGCAGCGGCAAGACCAACATAAGCAGGCCGCCGACCCAGTGCCATTTCCCGAGCTGAATTCGGTGGGGGCGGTAAGCTTTGCCGCTGATTGTCGTAAACTTATACGTCTTGCTGGTTATGCGGTAGTAGGGATAGAGACCGAGAGCGACGAGCCCAATGAGAATGATCGAATAAGCGCTCGCCTCGCCGTATTTTGGAATGAGCCCCCCCTTGATTTGCAGATAGATCTTCGTTGTGAGGACCTCGACGCCGGCGGGAATCCCGATCAAGGCCGGAATCTCGAAGGCCTCCAGAGAACGGATGAAGGTCAAGATCAGGACCGCGAGCACACTCGGCAACGCCAGGGGGAAGGTAACTTTGCGGAAGACCTGCCAACCGGTGCTTCCCGCTGTGGTCGCAGCTTCCTCCAGCGACGGGTCCATGGAACGGAAAGGGGTCGCCATCAAGAGGAACACGATCGGAATCCACAAAAAGCTCTCCACAAGAACCATCCCGCTCAAAGAGAAGATGTTGAAAAGTGGCGCGCCTGTAAGTGCCACAATCGGGGCGTTGAGGATTCCTGCCTTGGGCCCCATTAGCATGATCCATCCGACGACCTTGATAATGCCCGGGATCGCAAACGATACGTACGCTGAGACGTAAGCGAGCTTACGAAAGGGGGCGTCGCTGCGCTCCGCAAGCCAAGCAAGCGCTGTCCCGTAAACCAAGGCGATGGCCGCGCTGCCAACCGAAAAAATCATCGAGTTTGTCAGCAGGGTCTTAACGTCGCCCAGCGATTCAACGATGTTTTCGAAATGCTTAATGGTGAAGCTGCCGGCTTGGAGCCCGCGGTCCACAACCAGGCTTGTGTGGAGGATGAAGAAAAACGGCGGCAAGACCAGGTACGCTAAAGCAACGGTGGTGAATAGAAACATCAACTGGGCGGGATTACGCATCATCATTGCAAACATAGCGTGCGCCTCCTCTCGGCTTAACGCGAGACACCAGGCTCTAGACTGGAAACAACCCTCGCCTGCTATATATCAAATCCGTTCGGCAACTCAATTAGAATCAACCCGCTGGCTTTGCAATCCTAACGATCGAAAAGCGAGCCCTCCCGAGTGAGTGTGGAAGTTCTAGAGTTCAACGTTCAAAGTTCAATGTTCAAGGTCCGAAGCGAGTTGAAACATTGAACCTGAAACATTGAACCCTTGAACATCTTCTTCCTGCTCTCCTCCCGCCCGGCCTAGGCCCAGGGCCCGATGAACGGCTCGCCGGTATAGGTATCCGACAGTGGCTCCAAAATTTCCGGCCAATTGTTGGGATCTACTTTTCGGCGCAGCTCTTTGGGACGCGG